>Ga0105252_10001492_pt1 | contig 10355 bp, 9 predicted proteins | sample EasRivMeERMZT100_FD_89675 | JGI IMG/M metagenome (GOLD analysis project Ga0105252, IMG submission 89675) | Soil microbial communities from meander-bound floodplain in the East River, Colorado, USA - East River MetaG ERMZT100 | ecosystem: Environmental > Terrestrial > Soil > Floodplain | place... | reverse complement strand
CCTCGTCGGTGACGTTCTGGATCGCGCCGACGAACGCCGCCCCAGCCTTCTCGAAGGCGTCGGCCAGATCGGTTCCGAGCCCGGTCATAAACTCGCCGGACTGCGTCTGGATGTCGGTCCACGTGTTCATCCACAGGGACGCGATCTTCTGGCTCTGGGCCGCGTAGCTCTGGGCCTTCTCCACGAGGACGTTCTGCTGCTCCTGCAACGCCTCGATGGCGGCCTGAGCGGCAGCGGTGTCGATCGTGAGCGCCTTGCCCGCCGTCAGCAGGCCGATCTGGGCCTGAAGGTCTTGGACGTTCCGCCCGGCTCCGATCCCGACGGTCTGGAACTGGTTCGCGGCGATCTGCTTCTGGAGGTCCAGCTGCTTCTGGGCGAACGCGGCCTCCTGCTTGGCCGCGTCGATGCGAGCCGCGCGCTCCTCCGGGGTAGTCCCCGGGGCCACGAAGCCAGCCGTCGCCAGCTTGAAGTTGATCTGGCGCTGGGCAAGCTCCATCTGGAGCAGCTGGAGCTGCCGGTTGAGCGCCGCGTTCTGGCCTTCGAGAGCGCCCAGCGTCTTGCCCGACTCGCCATGGAGCCCGGACATGAAGTCCTTGGCGTCACGAAGCGATCGGTTGGCAATGCGCAGCTGGTTGTTGTACTCGGCGACCTGAAGGTTCAGGCCGCGCTGCTGGATGCCCAGCTGGATGTTCTGGATCTGCTTCCCGATCGTGGTGATGTCGGCGAGCAGCTGCGGCGGAACGCCCATGTCGAGCAGGGACTTGCGGCCCTTCTCGATCTGCTCCGTGACCGCCTTCTGGGCGGGCAGGGCCACATCGGCGTAGGCCGCGAACGCCTTCTTGTAGTCCTCGCCAGCACCCCCCAGATCGATGCCGCCGACCTTGCCCTGCGACGGGAACCGGCGCGGATCCATGAACGGGGTCTGGGGCTGCGCAGCGAAACGCAGGGCCGTCTGGGACGGCAACGTGACGTTCCGCTCGAAGGCTCCCTCGCGCTTGATCCCGGCGACCTGCGCCGGGATGATCCGCTCGGTCATCGCCTTGATGAGCTGCTTGGGATCGGGTAGGACGTTGCCCTGAAGGATGTCCTCGCCGAGCGCCTTCAGGTCCTCGCGTCCGCCGATGCCCTCGCCCGTCGACTTGTCAACGAACGCGATCCCGAGCTTGTTGAAGTTCTTGATGACGTCGTCGGGGACGCCACCCATCTTCAAGCCCCAATCACTGGCCTTCTGGGTCGCCTCATCGACGTTCTCGGTGAGGATGTCGAACTTCGAGTTGACCTTGCCCAGCGCCTCGTCCATCGCGACGACGGTGTCGCCGAAGATGTTCAGCTGCTCGGAGGCGGCGATCAGTTCTTCTGGGAGCGCCCCCTCCTGCGCCATCTTGCCGATCTCGGCACCGGTCTTCAGCTCAGCAGCGCCCAGCTGGCTCGTCAGCGGGCTGTCACCGAGGAACTCCCGGATGACACTCTGGAGCGGCGACGTGCCACCCGCGATCTGGAGCGGCTCGAACAGCGACGGCGTCGCGTTGATGGGCGTCCCGAAGAACCCACCCGTCGAGCGGGTGATGCCCGGGATACCACCCGGCGGCTGGAACGGGCCAGTCGGCAGGCCAGCGGCCCCTCGGTTCTCCTGTGAGGTCAGCTGGCGCGCCGATCGCAACAGATCGAGCTGGTCGGCGAAGGCCGCGTTGCCGCCCTCGACCAGCGCCCGGCGCTGGAGCAGGGGCGCGATGGACTCCGCCTGAGCATCCGACAGGCCAGCCTGTGCCGATGCGAGAGCGACCGTGGCGATCGCCGCTCCCTTGTTGGCTCGGGTCTGCTCGCCCAGCTCCTTCGTGACGGCAGCCGTCACGTTGACGTAGCCCGTCCCGCGCTCGATCGCCTTCCCGGCGAGGTCCACGAAAGTCTCGATGCCCGCGTTGAGGGCTCCGTAGGCGGCGCTGAACGCCAGCGTACCGACCGAGATACCGGCCGCGCCCGCGACGATGTTCTTGACCGCAGCCGCTGGTGTGATGATCCCACCCGCAGCCTCGGTCGCCGCGCCCTGCTTGCCGACAGCCGTTCGGTTGGCGCGCATGACTCGCTCGCGCTGGCGCGTGATCTCGTCAGGCAGCCCGGCGAGTGCCTGAGACTCCTTCTGGGTCAGCTGCCCGACATTCCGCCGGTAACGTCGCTCCAGCAGAAGCATGTCGGCGAGCTTCGAGCGTTCACCCGACTCCGCCCGCAGCGCCGACTCGGCCTGCGTCGTCAGGCGTCCCGCTCGACGGGCTCGGGCTTGGATGTCGGCACGGCCGGTCAGCTGGTTGTTTATCTAGCCGGATGCCACCGAGAGCGCGCGAACAGGGGTGAGGCTCTGGGCCTCACTGATCTGGCTCTGGATGTCCGACAGCTCCAGCTGCCGCTCGTTGAACCGACCGCGCGCCAACGAGGCTCCACGCGGCCCTCGGCCCACTCCGGGGCCAAAGGCGGGCGCAGCAGCCCCTCCGCCGCCCGCAGCGCCACCACCAGCCGCTCCGCCGCCTCCAGCGCCACCACCAGCCCCTCCGGCCCCTCCAGCGCCACCACGGCCGCCTCCGCCCGCCCTGCCGCCCCCTGCGGCGGCCCCGGCCCTGTTGAAGCCTTGGTTGATGGCGTTGACGATCGACTGGACGTTCGCCCCGGCCGCGCCGCCAGCGGGCGCGCCAGCAGCGGCCTGCATCGCAGCAGGCCAGTTGACGACGAAGACGCGCTGGATCATCCCAGCTGCGCTGACGATATTGCCCGGACGGGACGTGAAGCCAGACTTCCCCCGGAAGGTGAAGCCGCCGCCGTCCGCCATCTTGTTGAGGCGACCCTGCACCTTGTGGTTCGGAATGACCTCGGCGTTGCCGTTCTCGTCGGACTCGATCAGCTCCTCGCCGCGCTCGCCGACCTTGGTAAGACGAGTCCGACTCTTGCCGACCACGCCCGAATGGCGCATCACGCCGCCCTCGGCGTAGCCCTCTGGGTACTCTCGGTATGGCTTCTCACGGCCGCCAAGGAAGCGAGAGACCTCACGAGCCGACTCTGTCGGTGTGATGCCCTTCATCCGGGCGTAGCGAGTCGCCAGCCGCTGGGGATATGCCTCTTCCGGACGTGCTCCGATCCCCGCCGGAACGGGCGGCCCAAGTGGGGTCTGGCTGGGGCCAGCAAGCTTGAAGCCCGGAGGCAGTGTCGGTGTCGCCGCGACTCGCTGACCGGCACCGCGCAGCTCGGCTTCGATCCGCTCTTGCATGACGCCAGCAGGTACGCCTGCCTTGACCAATCGAGCCCGGATCGCCTTGCGACGCTGGTTGAGATCGGCGGCAGCCGAGGCGTCTGACGCCTCTCGCTGCTCGCGACCCTTCCGGATCTCGTCAGTCTCCGGGCCACGCACGCCCACCAGTCGGGTCTGAAGCGCCGACCGCTTGGCGAGGGCCTCGGCCTCGTCAGCAGCAAACTTCTCACGCCCGAGGCTCTGGGCGGCCCCTGCCGCCCGGAACTTCTTCCCGCCGATGTCGTAGTAGCCGCGTTCGTCGGGCGTCATCTCGGCGACCCGCGCGGCCGCCTCCTCGACGTAGCCCTGATTGAACGTCGGGATCTCGATGTCCTCGACGCGCATCTTGGTCGCGCCTGCGGTGGTGCCCTTGGTCCCGGCGATCCCGCCGCCGCCGAACGCCTTGCCGCCCTCGCCCTTCCGACCGCGTGCGCCAGCCAGACGGTTCGCGACGCGACCCTCGGAAACGTCGACCTGACCGCCGTAGTGCTCGCCCATGGTCTGGAGGCGGCCAAGGAAGGCCGCGAGGACCTGTGGGTCATCGAGTGGATCGCCCTCGGCCCCAGCTGGCCCGAGCCGCTGGAACGCCTTGCGCCGGGCACTGCCCTTCATCTTGCGCAGGAAGCCCGTCGTCTCCTCCGGGTCGGCCGGACTGACACCAGCCGCCTGCATCTTCGCCACGAAGGCGGCCATATCCTCGGCGCGAGTGCCCTGCGCCTCCAGCTCCTGAACGCCCTGCACGCCACGGATCCCGGTCGCGGACATATACGGGCCGCCCTCGGCCGACATGCCCTCGCCGTACGGCTGGTCCTTACCGAAGCCGCGAGGCCGGTCAGCCGTGCGGTAGCGCTTGCTCGCGAAGCGGGTACCCGGAAGCGGGACGCCCTTGTGGGGCTCGTAGGCGGAGGCGGCGGCGGGCGTCGTCGTGGCCTCACCGGTCGCCGGAGCGCCCGTGGCCGTCTTGGCGCGCGAAGTCCGGGGACGGCTACCCGTCCCGGCTGCGACCGGCTCCCCGGCTGCTGGCGTCGGCGTGGCAGGCTCAGCGCCTGCTCGCTCGGTGCGAAGGCGCTTGGCCTCCGCCGCTCGTTCCTTGTTCAGTTCAACGATCGCGTTGCGAGCCCGCTCCGCCTTGCGCTGGGCTCGTTCCTTGACCTGCTGCGACGTCGTCCGAGATGCACGATCGTCGGCGTCCTTGGCGACCTTGCGCTGGGTGGCGACCTCGGCATCGAGGCGCTTCTGCGTCTCGGATCGGCCGGGCTTCTCCGTCTCGCCGGACATCCCCGCGACCAGATCGTCGCGGGCCGCCTTCAGGTCGGCCAGCTCCTTCGCCAGTACCTGCTGCTGCGTGTCGGCGTGCTTGATGGCCTCGCGATCGACACGCGCCTGCGCCTGTCGCGCCGCGTGCTCCGCCCGGTTCCGCTCACGGGCCTGTGTCTTGGACTCGCCGGGCTGGCGACCTCGCCCAGCTGGCGCAGTTGAGCCAGCGGCCGCTGCCCCGCCGCCGCCCGCTCCGCCCCCACCGCCCCCGCCACCGGTCCCGGCGGTCGTGCCGCCCTCCGGCGGCTGCGGCTTGTTCTTCGCGATCCAGTTGAAGTAGATGTCGACCGACCCGATCTGGGTCGAGATGTCCTTGCGGATGGCGGCGGCATCGGCCGTGCTCAGCTTGACCTTGATCGGGACGTTGACGCCGCCGTCGACCGCGAGAGCCTTGGCGATCTTCGAGCGGAGCTTCCCGATCCCGAACTCGCCCTGCTCGTTCGCCTTGACCATGATCGGCACTTCGATCCCGGTCTTGGCATCCTTGCGGGCCTTATCCATGTAGTTGTGGAGCGACTGCGCCCCGGTGTTGGCACGGACAGCTTCGACGCGCACGCGAACAACACGGGTCTTCGACCCGATCTTGTCCAGCTGTTCGTTCGCCTCGGTGACACCGGCCCGAATGGAGCCGGTGTCAACGCCGAGTCGGACCTTGATGGCATCGATTGTCTGGTCAGCCACCGGTCGCTCCCTTGCTAGAGCGAGTCACCCTTGAAGAGTTCTTGGTCGTACTCGATGACCTTCTCTCGGACCTCTGCCGAGTGGAAGTCGGTCGGTTCGTCCTCAGCGCTTCGAGGGGACCGGAGCGTCGCGAGATACGCGTCGCGCAGCTCCTTGAAGTACCTGAACGGGTATCGCCAGATCACGTGCGGGAGGATGCCCCACCACCTTGCGGTGACGACAGCGGTCTCCCGCAGCGTCATGCGTTTCCCGCTGGGGTCTCCTTCGGCGCGTCGTCGCCCTCATCGTCGTCGCTGAGGATCTCGACCGCCTCGTCGCCGTAGTGCAGGTCATTGATGATCCGGCTGAAGGCCCGGTACATCCGGGTGCCGACGTGGACGACCTCCTGTGGCGGCTTGGGCTCGACCACCTTGTCGATCATCAGCCGCATCAGCAGGACGTTGTCGATGACGTCCTCTTCGAGACCGGTCTCGGGATCCGCCTCGCGCTTCGTCGCCTTGACCACGAGCTTGTCGTACTCGCCGATCTCCAGCTCCGTGAACGTGTAGACACGCCCTCGGATACGAGCGCGGACGACCGCAGGCTCGTCAGAGGGAGGCGGCAGTTCGACCAACTTGGGCTTCGTCGCGGTACTCACTGATCTGTACTCCTCTCACCAGCAGGGTTCGGTCGCGGAGTACCGTTTCCTCAGCATCGACCATATGAACCCGGAGCTGTAGATGTTGACGTCCGCGCCCGAACTCCACGATGACGTCCTTCTCGTAGTCGGCGTCGTGGAACAGGTGCGGATTGATGTATGAGAAGACGGCGCGGAGATCGTACGAGCCCGACTTCGGGTCGTCGTCGCCTCCGCGCCGTCGCAGTTCCCACTGTTGCATGGTGCCGATATGCGCACCAAGAGCAGGGATCGTTACCCGACCCTTGGGGCCGGACAGGATCTGGAAGATGCCATGAGGCACCGATACCTCCTCCGAAGAGTGAAGGGCGACGAGCGGGTCCGGGAGGGATCGTACCGGACCCGCCCGCCCGATTGTCAGGTGGTGGCGTCAGGGGCCTAGAGGCTCCCGGCGTTGAACACCGTCCACGCCCCGGCGGCGCGGAAGTTGCCACTGACGCGGATCGCGTCCGTGTTCGATGCCGTGATCGAGGCATCGATGAGGGCCGGGCCATGCGCGAGCAGCTTCTCGAACGAGGAGCGGTCGTCACCGTAGAGGTAGACGGCCACGGCATCCGAGTCGGTCGCGTTGACGATGAGGTCGCCGGAGACGTCGAGCAGACCGTTGAACGTGCCCTGAACGTCCTTCAGGCCCGTCAGATAGGTCTTGTTCGTGTCGCCGAAGACCGTCGCATCGACGTAGTCGCGGTTGAGGTTGAGCGTCCACTCCGTCTTGGTCGCGACCTTCGTCCCGGAACCCTTGGCTCCGGTGAAGTAGATCGCCCCATTCTTGCCGTGGAGCTTGGTGCCGTCGTTGGCAGCCATCGAAAGTCAGCTCCCTTCAGAGAGATTGGTCTGTCCAGATCTCGTACGAACCGCCGATCTGGTAGATCTTCTTCCCCTCTGAGTCGAGCGATGGCGGCCCCGGAAGGTCCGCCACCCTCTTGCAGATGAGGGCTGACTGCCCGTCGACTGACAACGCCGCTCCATCGAGGACGTTCAGCACGAGCTGGTCGACGTTGTTGGCGTCGACCGGGTTCTCCGCGAAGGCAAACACGTCCATCAGCGCCACGATCACCCGCGATCCCCACAGATCCCCGTAGGGAGCGGTGACGAGGTTGTACGTGACGAACGGGTAGCGAACCTTCTCGGGAGCGAAGCTCTCGTGGATCCCGCCAACGATGACGGCCTTCAAGGGTACGTCCGCGCGCATGGCTTGGACGACGCTTCGCTTGATCGGGGCTGACGTGGTAGCCATGTCACCCCTCTCCGACCGCAGCAGGACCGAGGCCCTGAGACAGTCGATCGAAGCCAACGATGTCGACTTCGAGCTTCAGGTTCCGGCGGAACCCCTTGTAGTTCGACCGGGTGGTGTGGGCGTTCGCCAGCGCCGTTGCAAAGGCGTTTCGCTGGCCCCGCACGATCTGGTCCTTCAGCTCGCGGAGCGCGGGCCGGAGGAACGGCTGCGGCCTGTTATGGCCGGTGCCGATCTCCTGCGCGTACGCGTAGTTGAAGCCAGAGTCGTTGAATGCGGCCGCGCTGACGAACCCGTAGACCTCACCCCGGGTCACGAACGGACCCTCGGAGTGGATCGAGTCGCGCAGCTTCCCGCCGATCTCGCCCTCGTCGTTGAGTGCTCGGCCCGTCTTGACCTCGTAGCGCCCCCGCGCGGTGAGCGCGGAAGAGAGGTCACCCCGGGCCGTTCGGCCGTTGACGCGGGCGTGGATCATGCCGATGGCGAGCTGGCCGGGCTCGCTCAGCTCCCTGAAGTTGCCGGTGACCCGCCCGAGGCCCTCGACCCGGATGACCGGGCGCAGGCTGTTGGGGCGGCCCCGCCGGGCGATGCGATCCTCCGGCGACAGCTGGAGGGTCCGATCCTTGGGATCGACCTTGACGCGAGACACGAACTCGCCGCCACGAGTCTCGACCGGGCCGCGCCCGCTGGACTCGATGTTCCGGAAGACCGGACTGGCGAACGCCCGCCCGCTGTGCAGGAGACCGACCGAGAGCCCGGACCGCTCGGCGTACCGGAAAGCCGGACCCTTCGACTCGTTGAGCTGGAGGCCCTGCACCCCGACCGCGCCCTTGAAGGCGATCTTGCGGTCGCCCTTGAAGATGCGCCGGACCGGGGCCTTGTGCCGAGCCCGTTCGGTGACCTGAGCCAGCCCCGCCTTGGTGGCGGACTCGGCGGCCTGTTCGAGCGCCTCGATGAAGACGTTTGGATCGAAGACCATGGCCTACTCCGCCAGCCTCAGCGAGCAGTTGAGCACGGCAGGCCACGTCGAGTCGGCCGTGGTGTCCGTGACGATGTACGTCTGCGTTCCGATGACCACCCGGTCGCGGGGCAGGATGTCGGTGCCGACCGGCACCCACAGCCGGTAGGTGTTGATGGTGATCTCGCGCCCGTGGTCGACGGTCTGTGTCGGCGTCGGCGTCGAGTGGAGCCAGCCCTTGACGGTGACCCCCATCGGGGGCGTGACAGCCTCGGGGGTGCCCGGCGAGGAACCATACGGGTCGTCCGTCAGCTCCAGCCCGGTGCTCGGATCGCCTCGAAGGATCTGGACCGGCGTCTGCATCCCGAGCAGGCCGGTCTTCTGGATGGCGGCGACCTGACTGTCGCTCAGCAGCTTCCCAACGGCCATCGGGTCACCCCCGGATCGTCGTGTACTTGAAGCCGTCGAGCAGCCACGCCGCGCTGGGCAGACACTCGGCCAGCGTCTCCGCCGACAGCCTCGGCTGGGTCCTGCTGATCGTGATCTCACCCATCTTGATCGACTGGACGCCGCTCATCGCCTTGGATGCCAGCTCGCGCTCACCCAGCAGCTGGGCGGTGATCGGGCCGACGGCGTTGCGGATCTCGTCCGGCAGCGAGTAGCTGTAGGCGGCAGTGACCACCTGCCCGGTGGCGAGCGGGGCGTCGAAGATGACAGTCCCCTCGGTCCGATCGACCGTGAAGCCGGTCGTCACGACCACGCCATCGACCTCCACGATCGGGGCCGGATCGGCGTGCCAGAACTGGTTCAGGGCGCGGTACGTGCGCGCGTCGGTCGGATAGAGCCGCTCCTCGGGCTGCTCGTATTCACGCCCGTAGGTGTAGGCGATCCGGCTGACCGGCTTCATCAGACCGAGGCTGGGCAGGATCGCCCCGAACAGCCCGACGCCCGTGAAGGCGAGGCTGATGACCTCGATGTAGCGGTCGGTGTTGTTGATGAAGATCTCGGACGGCGCGATCTCGACGTACTGCGTGTTCGTCACGTAGATGCGGAACTGCTCGACCGAGACGATCGGATGATGGTACGGGTAGATGCGCCGCTGGCCGATGTCGAACGAGTTCTCCGGGATCCGCCACGAGTGCTCTTCGGGGGCATCGACGGAGATAGAGCCGCCGAGGAATGAGTGCCTGCGCGGGATCAACGGGACCGAGCAGTAGCCCTCCGCGATCGACCCAGCCCGGTCGAGGATGGCGGCCAGCTCGAAGTCCTCGATGCCTTCGAGGTCGATGCCGAGACCCATCGTCCGGTACTTCTCGGGAGTCACGTAGAGAGTCATGCCGACCTCCGTGCTTGCTGCGATGGGGAGCCCGAAGGCTCCCCACCACCGCTCAGAGCCCGAAGGCTCAGGTGTCGAAGGCCGACGTCTTGACGCGGACCTTGTTCGAGAAGGTCGGAGCCTTCACGGCGAGTCCCCACATCCCGAAGATGATGTAGAGATGGGTCAGCTGACCCGAGATGCCGATCGGGATGTCGAGCACGGTCGGCCCGTCCGTACCGAGGTACGGGAGGCTGATCGTCTTCTCGTCCAGCACGAACAGGTCGCGCACGTCGTCGCCGTTCGAGATGCCGTTGTCGCTGACCCCGAGGGAACCGGCCGAGAAGTCGTACTTCCCGATCCCGTCACCCGGGATGACCGCGATGGGCAGGGGGCCAGCCGCCGTGTTCACGACGTTGGTCACGACGCCGACAGCGACATCCACGAAGGTGTCGTTGTAGCGGACGTTCGCGTCCTGCTGGTTGTCGAACTGCTCCTTCGTGAACGGGTTGCCCCAGATGATCGTGGGGCGTCCGCCTTGCTGGAGGATCTGGATCACGGCCTGATTGATGGCACGCCGCATGTTGCCAGCGACGGTCGGAGCCGTCTCCGGGTCGACGTTCGTCGCCCGGGCCGTGTTGAGGATCGACCGAAGCCCGGTGAAGGCGTTCGCGTCGTACAGGCCCGTCTCGTTCGTGGCCGTGCCGCCCGAGTCGGACGAATGGCCGTTGAAGATCTGGTACTGCATCTTGTGGGCCATCGCCCGGAGGCCGCCCTCCAGCTCCAGCTGCTCCGGGTTGTAGGACATGCCACCAGCGATGACGGCGAACTTGGACTTCAGCGAGACGCCGCGTCGGGTCGCGAGGATCGCGACGTTGGTCGTCTGCCGGTCGTAGGTCT
>Ga0105252_10001488_pt1 | contig 10385 bp, 17 predicted proteins | sample EasRivMeERMZT100_FD_89675 | JGI IMG/M metagenome (GOLD analysis project Ga0105252, IMG submission 89675) | Soil microbial communities from meander-bound floodplain in the East River, Colorado, USA - East River MetaG ERMZT100 | ecosystem: Environmental > Terrestrial > Soil > Floodplain | place... | reverse complement strand
CACGCAGTGAGAACAGCACACGACGAGAAAGGCAAGCGCTTAGACACTGCCGATCTGGTCATGCCTCCAAGGATCAGAATGGCGGTAGGCGCAAAGCTTGTTGAACTCCTTGTTAATTCCACTGACCTGGTGGAGACAGTGAAACACACGAGGATAACACGAGGAAAGCAAAAGACCACGCTGTATCTGGAGTCAACGCCAGAGACTAGCGGGTGGCTCACTAATCGCACTGACACGCTCGCCATTCTACAAGCACAGAATCAACCAATGGTGGTCCCGCCGTTACAGTGGCGAGTACAACGAGCAGAGCAGTGGGATAAGAAGAATCGTGGCGGTTTTAGATTCGCGTTACGCGGGAAGTATTCACTCGTTCGTAAGCCAATGTTTTCTGACGAGCGAGATACTGCATTTCAACGAGGGTTAGAATGTACCGAGATGCCGCTGGTGTATGAGGCGCTCAACGCACTGCAAAACACAGCATGGCGAATCAATCGTGACGTGTATGATCTGCTTCGCGACATAGAGCAACGCGGCGGAGGCGTGGCCGGTCTTCCTCTATTCAGGCCGGAGCCAGAACCCAACCGCCCGCTAGACATCGACACTAACCCCGTGACGCGCAAGGCGTGGGCCAAGCGTGCAGGGCGAATCAAGGAACAGAACCACGACAGGAAGCTGCGAGCGCGAGAAGTACAGCGCGTGCTTGACACAGCAGCAGGCGTTATAGAAGAAGGGGCAATCTTCTTTCCCTACTCTGTCGATTTTCGTGGCAGGATTTATCCCATCGCGGACTATCTGCAACCCCAGGGCAACGACATTGCGAAAGCGCTGCTCACGTTTGCTCAGGGGAAACCCGTCGATGACCTTGGCGCGCAGTGGCTCGCGATCCACGGAGCCAATTGTCTCGGGGAAGTTCCTGAAGGCAAGTTCTCGAAGATGACGCTCGACGAGCGCGTGTCTTGGGTCTATGCGCACACACAGGACATCAAGAGAGTTGCTGATGATCCATTTGGTGACCTGTGGTGGTCTACCGCTGATGATCCTTTGCAGTTCTTCGCGTTCTGCTGCGAATGGCGCAATCTGATGCGTGCAGATGAGAAGAACGAGGAGTACGTCTGTTCACTGCCGGTTAGCATGGATGGTTCGTGCAACGGGCTACAACATTTCTCTGCAATGCTGCGCGATGAGATCGGCGGCGCTGCTGTGAACGTGCTCCCGCAGATGCAACCGCAGGACATCTACCAGTACATCGCTGAGAAAGTGCTCGACAAGCTGGAGGGATTGGCTCCTAGCGATCCAATCGCTGCCAAGCTGTTAGGCTCGAAGCTGGTGACGCGCAAGCTCACCAAGCGACCGACGATGACGTTTGGCTACGGCTCGAAGCGCTTCGGGTTCAAGATGCAGTTGCGCGAGTACCTCCGTGGCTTGGACAACTGGCACGAGGTGAAGTCGCTGTTCACAGTTAGCGACGGGACGAAGGACAAGTCACAGGTGAACGCAGCGTGCGCGCTGCTCGCTGATCTGATATGGGATGCGCTCGGTGAAGTTGTCGTCAAAGCAGCCGAGGGTATGAAGTGGATGCAAAGCTGCGCTCGCGGCATCGTCAAAACTGGTCATCGAGTGGAGTGGGCGGTGCCAGTAACAGGCTTTCGTGTACGGCAAGAGTACGTGCGCTGGAAACGTCAGCAGATCACGACCGTGCTCGCTGGAAAGATTGTGCGTCCTCGTATCAACATCGCGACACACGACCTTGATCCTCTGAAGCAGGCGAACGCGATCAGTCCGAATGTCGTGCATTCTCTCGATGCAGCGGCGTTGATGCTCACTGTCTCACAGGCAGCAGCAGAAGGTGTTGAAGCCTTCGCGATGATCCACGATAGCTACGGCACCTTACCAACAGATTGCGGCGTACTGGCTCGGTGCTGTAGGCAATCGTTCGTGAGGCTCTACACGATGCAGGATGTCATACAATCGTTGCATCAGCAATTCGCAGACCAACACGCAAATCCGTTGGAATGTCCTGAGCCTCCGGCGAAGGGCAAACTGGATGTGAATGGCGTGCTCGCGTCGGATTACTTCTTTGCCTAGTTCTATCCCTGGGAGGGATAAATGGAAAATTGTTGCCTCAAGAGCATCACATTCTATGAAACGTTGATGAGCGGCGCGCATGAAGGAGCAGCGCTGTATTGCAAGGAATGCACTGGACGCCTCGTCTATCACAACGGTACGTGGATGAAGGAGGAAGCTCGGTGAAATCACTCATGCGCTTTCCTTGGCTTGGAGCGGTACTCGGTGCCGTCCTGTGGTTTGGTATAGTCACTGGTCTTCTATTTTCGCAGCGTGATGGCACTGTGGTTTCACTTCCTATTGCGCCGGTTTCGATATCGCTCTCAGATCAGCGTGACACCCTCGTCGCACAAGAAGCTCGTCGCGCTGGTGTCCCTGTTGCCCTCTCTATTGCTGTCTCTCACGTAGAGAACTGGACCGGTGACTCGGTGGCTGTCTCGCCGCGTGGCGCTGTTGGGCTCATGCAAGTAGTGCCAAAGTACTGGCAACATGAGTTTGAGGAAGAATGCGGGTGTGGTTCACTGTTTCAGCGACGACTCAATGCCTGCAAAGGCGTCAGAGTGCTCGCCTTCTATCTGAAGCAGCAGAAAACCACTGTACTTGCATTGCGCGCTTACCACGGATCACTCAACCTGCACACCGCTGGTGATGCCTACGTTGCGCTCGTTTTAGATCAGCTAGTCAATCTGTAGTTCAGGCTCCGGTAGAACTACCAAACCAAAAGGAGAAGACCGTTCTATGAAGCGGCACACTCACGCAGTTGCCTTCCATCCAGCTCGCGGACAGTACGGTACTACCTACCAGACTGATGACGGGGTGACCTACGTTCGCACACCCTGGGGGACGCGAGTGCTCGACAACGCTGTAGGCCCTTGCATTCACGAAGCGCAGCGAATCTTTGCTCGCGCCACGTCGATGCGGCGTCTCATTCATGCTGTGTATTTCGTCGGCGGTATCGCTCTCGGAATTACTGTCGGCACCCTCCTCTAAAAACTCGGCTGTTCCAAATGTCAGACAAGAAATTTCCTGTTGTAGCTGTCAGTCTCGAAGCATTTGAGATCGTGCAGGACTTGGAAGCTGCGTGGTGCAGATTCACAGCGACCGACGCTAAAGATCAATGTGCAATCGGTAATGCCTACGCAGCGCTTTGTCAGAGACGTAAAGAACTCTATGAGTTGATCCAGAAGTTAGAGAGCGATCTTTTCCTTCCTTCTTCTCTCTGCGCCATCATCCGTTTCGACTGACCCTCACTGCAACAAAAAAAAGGAGACATCCAAGTGTTTCAGTACTTTCAGTACAGCATTACCTATTCGGGCAGTAAGAAATTACGTGGTCTGCCTAAACAGATCATAGCAGGAGATCGTGCCGGTGCTCTTCGCGTGTTGGCCCGCGTGTCCGATACGACTCGTCACATCCCCGTTTCTGTGACCGTTACTCGTATCGGGCGTCAGACCACTCGACCTGGAGTCATCTCGAAGTACTAAGACTTCATCACGACAAAACTGAAGGAGGCTGTATGGATGACGGGCCACGCATGACTCGCCCGGCTTTTGTGTCGTTGCTGCCGGGAGGCAAGCAAGAGTTTCCCAACGATCCTATCGCTGATGCTGTGCGCGATGTGCAGGTGAAGCGTGATGCACAGCGGTTGGGGCGCAGACTCACTCGCAGAATTCCCAAGGAGGGATGATGAATTGGTATGATGCTGCTAAGAAGTATAATGCTATTGAGAAGACTGAGACCGTGAAGAAGTTCGCGATTCGACACCGCACTCAGTGGGGTGGTTTTATTGGCTACCTTGCCCAAAATGGTCACAATAGTCCCGCTTCGTTGAGAGAAAACACTCTCTACAACAGCGTGGATGAGGCTGTTCGTACCATCATCATTTTTGTACAAAACTTCATCGAGCTGGCTAAGTTCGAGAGCTTTTCTATCATCGGTGTTGAGATTGAAATGATCCAGTCAGTTCCCGTTAGTCCAACCGTACGACTCGTTCGCGAAATCCCGCTGAAGACTCTGTAGTACCACGTTTCTCCCACTTTCAAAAAGGAGTAGTTGATGGTAAATCTGCAAGACACTAGCGCTCAGGCTCTAGCGTCGGTGACGCCCGCAATTCCGACGATCAGACAGCGTATTCTCAACTACATTATCGAGCGGGGCATCGACGGCGCGACCGCCGATCAGATCGAGGCTGCGCTTGACATTCAAGGCAGCACAGTTCGTCCGCGCCTTCATGAACTGGAGTTCGTTCTCCTTGAGATCAATCTGACAGCAGCTACGCGGCTGACTCGCCGTGGCCGGAGAGCGGGCGTCTATCAAGCTCGGGCGTTTTATCAAACTGTGGGTCGTCCTAATGGTTAAGTGCCACAAGTTCACGGTGAAGTTTCGGCTTGATGAAGTGCTCGTTGAAGTGCGTGGTGTAAGGGGCTTCAATTCCAACACTTTTGAAGACGGATTGAAAGGCGCTATCGAAAATGCCAAGCGGTTGTGTCTCATGCATCTGACGAAAGAGTATAAGGGCATGACGCTTGAACATTTAGACGGTCAACCCCGTGTTGTCGGCGTGGAGACTTTCGACGCTTGGCCGGATTAGTGTCTCGCCGTAGAAACAAGAAGTCCAAGCAGCGATCTGAACAGCAATCAAAACCAATAGTGATCTCTCACTCTGCTGATCGCCGCTGTATCGCCGGGTGCCCTCCACAGGGACTCGCTCGTCCGAAGAATCGTTCCTACAGGCCCACTGCTCGTTAGCGGGGGCCTTCTTTTCATTTCAAGGAGATCAATCGTGGCAAAGAAGTTGATGACCACGCCTCGTGGCGTGGCGGTGTACCCGCATCTCAGCAAGCCTGATATAAAGTTCAATGAGCGGGGCGAGTACAAGATCAAATGGCAGGGTGCTGGCGCTGAGGCCGAGGCGCTTGTAAAGCAGATCGACGCTGCAATGAAGGCGTCGGCCAAGGCGGCGCAGGAAGCCGAAGCCAAGGACAAGAAACGCAAGGTCAAGCTGGCAACGGTTCCGTATACAAAGAATGATGATGGCTCGGTCACAATCTCGTTCAAGATGGTTGCGAGCGGCGTCAGCAAGAAGACTGGTGAAGCCTGGACGCGGCGTCCCGTGCTGTTCGATGCCAGCGGCAAGCCTTACACCACGATCCCGCGTGTCGGTGGCGGTTCAACGGTGAAGGTCAGCTTCGAGTTGAATCAGTACGCTCGTCCTTCGACAGAGCAGAAGGGCGTCGTGCTTGCAGGTGCGAACCTCCGGCTCGAAGCTGTGCAGATCATCGAGTTGATAGAGTTCGGCGGGAACGCTGAGTACTTCGGCTTCCAGAACGAGGGTGAAGGCGAAGTGGTTCCGGCTACGGGAGAGGACGATGACGCACCCGCTTCCGCACCCGCAGTGACGGAATCGGCAGACGAGTTCTAATGGCTTCGGTGACTCTAGTGCGGAGCGTGGTTGTACCGCCGCCACCGCCACCGCCACCCGAGGTTATAGAAGTCGTACTTTTGATGACTCTAGAAGAGGCCATCGTGTTGAGGGACTGTCTCCTCGATGAAAAGTGGCCCGAACCACAAGCAGACAGAGTAGTTCTTGACTCGTTGTGGAATGTCCTGTCTAACGAGTTGAAGAACGCTTAAATGAAGAAGACCTCTCGCCGGAGCGCTGGCCTAAAACACGGCTGGCGCTCCGGTCTGGAGGAGCAGGTGATGGGTCAGTTGAACGCCGATGGTATTCCCTATGGATACGAGCAGGTAGTCATCGAGTTCACCCAACCATCTAAACCCCGTAAATACACACCTGACTTCCTCCTTCTCCGCAATGGCATCATCATCGAAACCAAGGGCAGATTCGTAACGGCTGATCGACAGAAGCACTTGTTGGTTCAAGCGCAGCACTCCGCTCTCGACATTCGCTTCGTCTTCTCCAACTCTCGGCAGCGCATTTCCAAACAATCACAGACGACTTATGCCGCGTGGTGTCAGACGAAGGGCTTCAAATTCGCAGACAAGCTCATCCCTCAAGCGTGGCTCAACGAGCCTGTAAACAAGCGCTCGTTGGAGTACGCACTCAAGCTCATGGAGGGTTGATGGCATTCCTGAAAGACACAGAGTATCTGCGCAGAAAGGCGACGAATTTCATCGTTGTCCACTGCTCCGCAACGAAGCCGTCTCAAGACATTGGCGTTAAGCATATTCGTGAGTGGCACATCAAGGAGCGTAAGTGGGCTGACATTGGTTACCACTACGTCATTCGCCGCAACGGCGCCATCGAGATGGGTCGCCCGACTTGGGCCACAGGCGCACACGTCGAGAATCACAACTGGCAGTCAGTAGGCATCTGTCTCGTCGGCGGTGTGAATGAAGCCGGTGATCCAGAGAATAACTTCACCGCAGAACAAATGATGGCTCTTAAGCACGCTCTCCGTCTTCTCAAGCGTGACTCGTATCGTCGCGCTCAAGTGTGTGGTCATCACGACTTTGAGGGCGTGCAGAAGGCGTGTCCCTGCTTCGATGTGAAAGTGTGGTGGGCACCGCTTGACAAGCAAGTACAGAAAGAGATTGACAGTGCGCGAGTCTCAGGGTGAAAGCGTCTTCGTTCAACATATCCCCTGTGACGAATGTGGATCGACAAACGCGAACAGTCTTTATACAGATGATCATACGTATTGCTTCTCCTGCGGGGCACATTCAACAGCGGGTAGTACTCAGCCCAGCGCGAGTCACGCCAAGAGAAGGATACGCATGGCGGATTTGATTACCGGAGAGACACGCGGCCTTAGAGCCAGGAAGATCACTGATGCCACTTGCAAACACTTTGGCTACCAGTGCAACGACAACTTCAAAGGAAAGCCCGTCCAGATTGCGCCGTACTATGATGCCGATGGACAGCTAGTCGCTCAGAAGGTTCGCTTCCCCGACAAGACGTTCATGGTCACTGGCAGCATGGACGATGCTCTCCCCTTCGGCGCTCACTGTTGGCCGAAGACAGGCAAGATGATAACTGTGACTGAGGGCGAGGTGGATGCACTTTCTTTGTCTCAGGTACAGGGCAATCAGTGGCCGGTGGTTTCTATTGGCTGCGGTGCGGGGCCACAGATCAAAAAGTACTTCGCAAAGCACAAGGAATACTTCAACGGGTTCGAGCGTGTCAATCTCATGTTTGATATGGACGAGCCAGGACGTGCAGCTTCGAAGATTGCTGCCGAGGTGCTTGGTGCTCGCGCGCGAATCGCAGAGCTTCCGCTCAAAGATGCAAACGAAATGCTGAAGGCAGAGCGTGCTAAAGAGTTGATTAGTGCGATGTGGGGGGCTAAGGAGTATCGGCCCGAAGGTATCGTGGACATGGCTGATCTGAAGGACGCAGTGATGGCGCGACCAGCACATGGTCTTTCCTGGCCCTTCGAGAAGCTGACGGAGATGACCTTCGGCATTCGCATAGGCGAATTGTACGCTCTCGGAGCTGGTACAGGGATTGGTAAGACAGACTTTTTCGCGCAGTGCATCAAGCACATGGCTGTCGAACACAAGGTGCCTGTCGGCGTGTTCTCGCTGGAGCAGGCAACAACTGAGACTGCCACGCGCATTGCTGGCAAGCTCGCCAAGAAGACATTCCACATTCCCGATTCAGGGTGGACTGAAGAAGACTTCGACGCTGCATGGGCCACACTCATGCAATCGGGCAAGGTCTTTCTCTACAACAGCTTTGGCAACAACGATTGGGAGATAGTGAAAGAGAAGATGGAGTATTTGCACCACGCACATGGCGTGCAGTACTTCTTTCTCGATCACCTCACCGCTCTCGCTGCATGGCAAGATGACGAGCGCAAGGCGCTTGAAGTCATCATGTCGGAGATGGCGATGCTGTCGAAGAAGCTTCCCTGCACGATTCTGTTCATCTCGCATCTCGCTACGCCCGAAGGAAAGTCACACGAAGAAGGTGGCAGAGTCACTATTCGTCACTTCAAGGGCTCCAGGTCTATTGGCTACTGGAGCCATTACATGTTCGCTCTGGAGCGAGACCAACAAGCAGCTACGGAAGCTACTCGTCAAACGACGGTCTTCCGCGTCCTTAAGGACCGCTACACTGGCCGTTCCACGGGTGAACTGTTCTACATCGGCTACGACTACGACACAGGGATGTTGTACGAGACTGATGCTCCTTCGGATCAGTCAGCTACAGCACATGGGTTTGAGGATGAATCCGATGAACGTTTTGTTGGGACAACTAACCGTACTAAGGAGGATGTTTTCTAAATGAATTGGGAAAGAGTGATTGCGATTTTGCGGCAACGCGCCGCCTCGTATCTAAATCCAAGAAATCCAAGTGGTAACTCGGCGCGAGTGTGGCTTCTCGAAGCCATTGCGGACGCTCTCGAAGAGGGCTGGACGAACGAGAGAGACTGATGAAGCGCTTCAACGAAAAAAACATTTTTGACATGGACCCCACAGCTAGTGCAGCAGACATGAAGGAGGGTCTCGCTATTCCTGGTAACGGAAAGGGCGACAACAGGCGTGGCATTCAAATCAGCGAGCAGCAGTTGGCGGAAAATTGGTGCAAAACTTTTGGGCACAAACGTCTCGTGACGCCTGAAGGTCGATACACCGAGTGGCGCTGTTTGGATTGTAGCGCAACAGGAAAGTTTCCCTATCCCGGCGCATCAGCCAAGTAATTTTTTCCACATCACAATCGAAGGAGGCCGTCTAGTGAAACACGTCGCGTTCGACGTGGAGACTGATGGTCTCCTCGATGCAACAACCCGTTTGCACTGCTTGGTGCTGAGAGACATGGACTCAGATCGAATCTTCTCCTGCACCAACAGTGCGCCGGGGTTCCACAGTATAGAGGAAGGGCTATCGCTCCTTAGCGAGGCCGAGAAGGTCTACACGCACAACGGCATCCGCTTCGACAACCCCGTCGTCAAGAAGCTGTATCCGGTTGTTGAACTCAAGGGTGAACTGCGTGACACCTACGTCATGGCAATGATGCGATGGGCACACATCAAGGACAGCGATTGGCAGCGCGCAGCGAAGGGCCAACTGCCGAAGAAGCTGATCGGCAGGCACAGCTTAGAAGCCTGGGGCTACAGGCTCGGCGTTCAGAAGGTTGGTGTCGAGATCGAGGACTGGTCGCAGTGGACACCACTCATGCAGCAGCGTTGCGAAAGCGACACGCACGTTACCAAGATTCTGGCGCAGCGGCTTCGTGCCGCAGGCGTTAGCACCGAGTCAATTGAGACAGAGCACGAGCTAGCTGCCTACCTGCATCAGCAGGAGAGAAATGGTTGGCCGTTCGATATCGATGGTGCTATCAAACTCCAAGCCTCGCTCGCAGGTAAACGGCAGGCACTCGATCAGGAGTTAAGGAAAGAGTTCGGAAGCTGGCAGGTGTCACGCGGGATGTTCACGCCGAAGACAAACAGTAAGAAGTTCGGCTATGTCAAGGGTGTTCCGCTCGAACGTTTCCGCACCATCGAGTTCAATCCGAGTTCTCGTCAGCACATCGCCAACAGAATGATCGTGCTCTACAAGTGGAAGCCCGAGGTCTTTACAGACGGCGGTGCTCCGAAAGTAGACGCGAACACGCTGAAGGGCCTCAACTATCCGCCTGTCAAGAAGATCAGGGAATACCTGCTCCTTGATGACTTCCTCGGTGCGCTGGCTGAGGGTAAGCAGTCGCTTCTGAAAAACTTCACTGCCGATGGGGTGGAGGGCGGCAAGATCACTGGCCTCCCGCACATCCACGGCGGTGTCATCCAGACAGGCACGGTTACGCATCGTGCTTCGCATGTCCGACCACCGCTTACACAGATACCGAAGGTTGGCAACCCGTTTGGTGCTGAGGGTCGTGCCCTGTTCCACGTCCCTGAAGGATGGGTGCAGATCGGTGCTGATGCTTCCGGTTTGGAGCTTCGAGTACTCGCTCACTACATGGCGAAGTACGATGACGGGGCCTACGGAAAGGTGCTCTTGGAGGGTGATGTTCATAGCGTCACGCAGCAAGCGCTTCTTGAATACGTTGGTGAGGGCAAGGTCGGACGAGACAGAGCGAAGACCTGGATGTACGCCTTTCTCTACGGTGCCGGTGACGAGAAGCTAGGCAAGATTCTCGCGCCAGGAAAGACGCCTGAGCAGCAGAAGAAGATCGGCGCTTACTCGCGCAGTCTGTTCCTGAAGAAGCTCGCGGCACTCAAGTACTTACTCGATGACGTAAAGAAGAAGCATAACAAGAACGGCTACCTCATCTCGCTCGACGGTCGTCGTGTCTATACCCGCAGCGAACACTCAGCATTGAACAGTCTGATCCAGACCGCAGGTTCTCTTATTTG
>Ga0105252_10001483_pt1 | contig 10410 bp, 5 predicted proteins | sample EasRivMeERMZT100_FD_89675 | JGI IMG/M metagenome (GOLD analysis project Ga0105252, IMG submission 89675) | Soil microbial communities from meander-bound floodplain in the East River, Colorado, USA - East River MetaG ERMZT100 | ecosystem: Environmental > Terrestrial > Soil > Floodplain | place... | reverse complement strand
TCCAGCTCTTGCATTTGGAATGAGGCCGGCATAAATCAAGGATGATTTTCCCTCGCCTGAAGCCCCGGTTACCATCAGGAATTTGTTCTGCTCTAAAAGAGAAGTGATCTGATCCACCTGCAGATCACGGCCCTTGAAATAAAGGCTTTCCTCTTCTGTAAATGACCGGAGGCCGGTATAAGGACATATGGTTTGCTGATCGATCATTTATTCGCTCTCATTTATGTAAGGAAGAAATCTCCTTGTAAACAGGAATTCATTTTCCCTGAATTTCTTCCAGTTCGTATTTGAAGTTTTAACTAAATTAAAGCCATCTATTATATTCCTTAAAAATCCCGACTTGTCACCGCTCGAAATAAGTCCCGGAGCCTGTTGTCCTGCTTCATAAAGATTTTCATGAATCGCATATGCTTTACTAAACCGGGCAATTGCCTGGAACTTATCGGGGGAATTTTTTATGGTTCGGTATGCTTCAGCTGAATTTTTTTCAGGATCCAAATACATCAAAGCCATGGCTACCTGGTGGCGGTTGGGTTGAAACACGGCCGGATTATCCAGCCGGTTCATTTCATTTTGGGCTGAGTCCAGCAACCGAAGGGCTGACTCCGGTGCTTTGCTATTTACCGAAATCAACTGGCTGGCATAAGCATAAAGCGAGGAACGGTTAACTTCTTTTTTAAAAACATTCAATAAACTATATGCCGCGTCAAACTGATCATTAACTACCAGGTCAGCGATCGCCTTTCCCACCAGCTCAAAAGAATAGCTATTGACAAAATTGAAATTCTTATATTGGAATGCATTTAATAATTTATCAGTTTGAACCTTGCGTATATAGGCAATTCCCTTTTCAGGTTTATCCTGGCTGAATGCCTGGTCACTAAGATGGAGATAAAGAAGATTCAGATCGGCAGATTGGTTTGCCCCGCGTTCTTCCAGTTTTGTTGCCAACCGGTCCATTATGACCTCTGGCACGCGGTCATGAAGAAAAAAACCACGGGAACATATGACCACCTGGTAGTCGAGTAACCAATTTTCAAAAAAACTGAAATCAGCAGCATCGGTATAAAGGGAATCAAATAAGTTATTTTCTAATACATACTGAATGAAAGCCGGTGAGTTATAGAATTGCACAAGTGAACGTGGTTCAAACGGATGAAATGCCACCCGGTAATCAGGAAATAAGAAAAGAAATTTCCTGGCGACATTGATGAAATCACCGCGGTTTGAACCAACAACCGTAATAGACTCATTCAAATATTCCTTTGATACCTGCTTGTAATAATTAACAGCATCTCCGTATAATTGGTCCGTTCCTGATTTAGCAATTCCCCTGATATCTTTTCTGAAATCAAATAAACTGCCCTGATTTTTCAGGGCAACAGCCAGGTTAAAGTTTCGATCATCCTTGTCTTTACTCTTTCCTATTTCTTCTTTCAGTTTTGCAAAAAAGAATGAAAGCATCTGGTCACTGGAAAACTTTAGATTCAGGTTAGTCATTGCTTGTCCTCCACCCCCGGCATAAAAATTCGTACTTACAGCTACATCAATGTAAATCAATGCCCGGGATACTAACCTGTTATAAAAATCAACTACACTTACATTCTTTCGGGTACAGTAACCATGCACAAAGGCATCGAGGTAATCTGTTGTGCCATAAGTATAAAATACAGCCGCAATATTGGAAGCATTTTCCACATATGTAGCATAATCATTCTGGTGAAAGTTTTCCTGATATCTTAACAAACTGTCCACTGATCTTAAAACCAACTCAGGATTTCCAGCCGCCGCATATAAATAAGCCAGTTCCTGGTAAAGTCCGTTATACCTGAGGCCGTAATTGAATAAACCACGAACCAATGTTTTGTCTTTCTCGTAATTTTTTTCCAGCCAGGGGCCCCTTGAGTTATTTTCAAAAGGAGAAAGAATTCCCAGCAGATCGTTAATTTCTTCGGAAGAAAATGCTTTATGATTAATGCCGTTATCCAATGCAAGGGATAAGTTTGGAATATCTGTAAATTCTTTCGGCTGTTCTTTTAAAATCTGCAAAGCCCAGCGAGCCGATCGTTTTGCATTACTTAAGTCGATTGATTTCAGTGATTCGTCCTTGTTAAAGTAATAGGCAAGCCCTGCCGTCACAGAAAAGTCATGTATTAATTTTAGTCTTTCAGAAAGTTCTTTCGCATTTTTGGATATAGTAAGTTTTTCCAGTAAACTATCCGCGATAAAAAGGCTTTGCAAAATTTCATTTTTGGGCTCATGCCTGCCCTGGAGAACCAGCTGCGTAGCTATCCCGGTTGCTATTTTTATTTTTTGTCCGGGTTCTTTAATCGCAGCTATCACTTCCGGTATGGTCAGATTCCCCAGGATGAGTTGCTCATTTATCGGGGGAACCGGAAACTCCGGGCTCAGCTTTGGCACATTGGCAAGCTCCAGTGTTTGTGTTTTGATCGACTTGAGCACATTATCATTTTTCTTTCGGAAATAATCGCTGATACCAAATGAACTTAGGATGATCACAGCAATAATGCCGAGTGCCGCAGCTATTCTTTTCGGGCCATAATGCATTACCGTCCTGGTCACCACATGCTTTCTTGCACTGCGGGCCAGAAACTCCTGCGCATTACTCAATTCCTGTTTCGCATGCACCAGTTTCTTATCCTGGTCGATTTCTTCCGGCAGGTAACGGGCAATCCAATGTGCATTGGGTTTGCAGGTATTGAACCAATCTTCAAAATAGGTCAGCGGGCCAATGGGTAATAAGAAATCATTTGACTTTTCACTTTCCACCCAACGGTTTAATTGCTGCTCAAAGTCAAGCGAAATGGTATAGTTATCAAATTCTTCTTTAGCCCATTGCTCCAGGTATTTCCAGTTGCGAATTAAACTTTCGTGGGTGATATCCAGCACATCGCCTTCATTTAGTGAATGACTACTCGCTTCATCCAAAATAAACGGACGTACAAATGTATTGCCGGGCTCTCTGAAAATATTCAGAAGGACACCCACTTCATTAATTCCGAATTCCGGCTTTCCTATAATGTTGACGATCTCTTTCAGCGTCATCCTGTTTCGTACAGCACGGCTCTGGTCAATTTTTGTCAGGCAGATAAAAGCTGTTCTAATAATCGACTTGGTATCCTCTTCGGAAACTGTCCTGCCTGTCTTTTCTGAATAATACTCATTTGACTGCTCATAGAGTTTATTTGTATGCGTATCAAGAACATTTTGCAGGTTGGGTTTATGATAACAGGATTTTATATCGCCCGGTAGACTGTCAAACCAGTTTTTAAATCGTTCAATCATTTCATCAGGTAATTCATTAACTCCCATTCCTCCCACCATAGCATAGTGTACCAGGTCCATTTCTTCTTTTCCATTATCAGCCGCATGCCAGATCTGGTTCAGGGCATGTTGCAGGATGGGGAGCTGATCTACTCCTTCTGTTAAATCATGAATGAGTCGTTCCGTTAAGCGGCGGGAAATACGGTTGCCACTTAATACAGACGGCTCTTCAATTACCTGTTGTAATTGTGTACGGTTTAGCCGGGGAACAAAAAACTGGGAGAACCCGATATACTCTGGGAGTCCACGAAAGGCGGCACACTGCCCGATATAATCGGACCGCATTGTGAATACAATATATACAGGCAGGTCTTCTTCAAGTGCAATGCGGGCAGTTTCCAATAATAAATTAAGAACAAGATTTGCATCTCCGGAAGGCACACCCTTGTGATAGTTTTCCGGGTTGGTAAAAAATTCTTCAAACTGATCAACGAGAATAATAAGATTGGCAGCCTCCCGTTTCAATGCAGCTTTTCCTTTGTCATCAGCCGACTGCCATGCTGTTGAATTCGTATCAATATGTCTTTTTGAATTTTTATAAAGATCTATAATGGCTGAGAATCCATGATTTAATTCAGATTGTACAGAATGAATATTGGCAATACCGAGCTGCTTTCCAATTGACTTACATAAATTTTGAAACGGAGTTCGTTCCGGCCTTAAGTCAGCCACACACCATTGTGTATATTTTGATTTTAAAAAACCTGCTCTTGCATTGGGTATTATACCGGCATAGATCAAAGAAGATTTTCCATCACCTGACGCCCCGGTAAGCATTAAAAATTTATTCTGCTGCAGTTGTTGGGTCGCCTGGTCAATATCATCCTCCCTCCCTTTAAAATAAAGCGATTCTTCTTCTGTAAAGGATCTCAATCCCGTATAAGGACAAATTTGATCTGGTTCGAACATAATGACGGCTCGCTCCTGTTTAATTTAACTTACTGTACTCTTTTTTTACTTCCATAGGAATGGTTTCTTTGGGAACTATTGAAGATGTTACACGAGGAGCTTTAAAATTACGGGCCAGGTTACTCTGGGGATTGTCGTCACCCACCAGGAACATCGGGGTTGGGGAAGATGCACCACCCACTTGCTTCCATATCTGTTTGATGAAAGGAAGTGCCCAATCTGCTGCATATTTAAAATATACTACGGCCAGTTTACTTCTTGGAATCTGTTGTGATGACATTTCCCGGTAAGACTCTTCTCCATCGGGAAGAATATTCAGGGTCTCAACTGGAAGCTCCTGGCTCAATTCATCAACTATAGTCATGGCCTCCTGTTCATCCTGTTGATTGAAGATAAAATAGATTTCAGTGTCTTTGGAATCGTACACTTTCGCATCCTGCTTCATCATCACCACCCGCATATCATCTACCAATTGCATGGGTCCATGGCTATTGGAAAACATCATGTTCCGTGTTATATTATTACGGATATACCTGATAAAATTCTGTTGGGAGGGCTTTATTGAATTACTTCCTTCCGCTGTGTGCCAAATAAACATATTGAAATCCACGACTGTGGAATCAATTCTTTTTTTTGCCTCCATAAACTGGTACTGGGGAAATGAAACTTCGTCATCGGCTTCAAAACGCCTGCCGAATTCACCGCTTAGCATATGCAGGGAGCAGACACATCTTTTTATTTCTTCCTCAGTTCTTTCTTTAAATGTTTCGTCATCTGCAGGACAGTCAACCGAGGGAAGCACATTAAAGCCGGCTTTCTGCAGAATGATCGCCATTTCTTCACGGCTTTCTTTCAAATCATTGGATGTCCACGCCAGGTAAATATTGGGTCGTTGTCGGTCAATCACCTGAACTTTTATGGCCCCTGATAAAGATGTTGCTATGACATTGGGTACAATCCTCCTTGCCACAGGTTCATAGGACATTGTCTCAATAGGGTTGTCTTTTTGATCATTTTTAATCGCCGAAATAATTTCTTTAATTGTATTGGCCAGTTTATTAATCTGGTTTCGATACATCGGTCTTAAAGGGTTGGGATTCTTCTCATCATCCGTAGGAAGTAATGGCCGGTTTACCCCATCCTCACGGTAAATAAAATCAATGGACCGTAAGCTTCCTGAAAGTTGAGTCTCCAGCAATTTGACATCCTCTTTATCTATGTCGTGGATCTTGGTTGGAATGACCCTTGAAGCAATATTCCCATTCGGCATTTTAATTTTACTGCCTATACTGTCATTCTTAATTTCCTCCTGGAATATGCTGAAATCGTTCTTCCATACCGGCGAATTGACATCGCAATATGTTTGGGAAATAATGGGAATAAATATCAGCGATTTGATTTTATTTGACGCTGATGCATACTCTTCCCTTTGTTCTTCAGGAGCCTTATCAAAAAAGATGGAGAGTTTATCTTTTAAGGTGGCGCTTAATTCCAGGTTAAGTTTTTCTACGAATTGCGTTACCCAACCATCGTATTTATTATCATTAAACCGATAGCTAATATGAATGTCATAATCATATCCGGGCAAAATAGATGATTGAACGGGCCTTGGATTCTTTGCTTCACTTTTTTCACTGGCTCCTGAAAATATTTTATAAACCTGGATGGGATCCTTTACATTTTTAAGGTTTTCCGTCCGGACAAATTCTGACCGGATATCATTTTTATTAGCCAGGTCCCGCTGAACAGTTTGAGAAACATAAATACCTGAGGGAGGTGCCAGCGCCTGCAAGCGGGAAGCTATATTCACTGCATCGCCAAAAATGTCATCATTTTCAAAAATAACTTCCCCCTGATGAATCCCTATCCGCAATTCAAAAGCTTTAACCCTAAAACAGGCTTCCTGTATTTTTATGGCAGCATAAACCGCACTGCTCACTAAAGGAAAACTGGCCAAAACACCATCGCCAAGTTCTTTGATCCAGCGACCGCCGAATTGTTCAATGATCGGTTTTTGAATCTCCCTGTTTTTGTGTAATAGTTCAAATGCTTTTTGTTCATCGTTACCCATCATGGCGGTGTATCCAACAATATCAGTAAACATGATGGCAGCTAGTTGGCGGGTTTGTGACATAATCGGAAATTAGGTAATTATCTCCAAAGAAACAGGAAAATTTATTCAATAATTATAAGTGAAAACAATGAAAATGCAAAAACGTTTTTTCATTGATTTTGATTAAGAAAAATAAGTTGGTGATAATCGTGTTATCAGTCTGAACTTACTTCCCGCAGTGTCACCCGCAGGGACTCTGCGGGAAGTAATAAAAAAAATCCTTTGAGCATTTATGATTATATTCATTGAAATATAGAAAAAATATGTTCAGGACGCTTTTGACTCCGTTAGTATTTTTTCTATTCCTGATTAGCCCTAAAGACTCTGAAACATTTATAACAAGAAGTGCAAGGGCACGGAAACTGTATATTTCCTGTGGTCCTGAGAAAGTACTCTCCCTCGATCAGCTTCCGAGGATCAGGCATCCGCGACTGATTTACCCCGATGAAAAGTCTGACTTTCCAATTGCTGTTGCGAACAATAATACAGTTCCGGCGGGTACCATTAAAAATAAGGTGCTGGAACTCCAGTTAGAGGTTGTATGGAGTGATTTTTATCCTGAATCAGACAAAAAACCCGGTCTCCGAATGGTCACCATAAAGGAGAAAGGAAAAGCCCCTTGCGTTCCCGCACCGCTCATTCGGGTGAAGACAGGAACCAAAATGCACGCTGTATTGCACAATACGCTGAAAGATTCATCGGCAACTTTTTTTGGATTACAGAAACGTCCCTCATCCATCTATGACAGCATACTCCTGAGGCCTGGTGAAACAAAAGAAATCAGTTTTGAATCCGGCATGGCAGGCACCTACCTGTATTGGATAAAACTGGGTACTCATGAACCGGATCATGAAGAGCAACAATTAGGAGGAGCTTTTATTATTGACCCCAAAGAAGGATCACCACCAGATCGTGTGCTGGTAGTGAATATTTCCAGTTTTCCCATTGATACATCGCTTTTTTCAAATGGCTACCTGGAATCTTTTACGATAAATGGGAAATCCTGGCCTAATACGGAAGGGTTTACGCCATCGGTTGGCGACACGGTCCGCTGGAGGGTTATCAATGTATCACTGCGCAGTCATCCAATGCATCTTCACGGATTTAATTTTACTGAATTGTCCCTTGGATCCGCGCTTTCCGATAGTGTTTTTAAACCTGGATATGAGCCCATGATTGTAACACAAAACATGGGCGGGCAATCAACAATGAACATGAAATGGGTTGCAAGTCGTCCGGGAAGTTGGTTGTTTCATTGTCATCTTTCTTTTCATGTCACACCCGAAATCCGGCTTCCCGGGGCAGCAGACCTGGATCCGCCCAACCAAAGTCCACATATGGCCGGACTGGTGGTTGGTATTAATATTAAACCCGGACCCTGTGATTTAATTGCGAAAGGACCGGCACGCGAGCTTAGTCTGTATACCTATCAATACTTACCCGGAAAGTCACCGCGCAATGGTTATTCGTTATCACCGGAATTTAAGCGCGATACTAATGCTTTATCTACACCGGGGCCGTTATTGTTGCTAAGACAATATCAACCCACCTTTGTTAGGGTAACGAACCGTATGGAAGTTCCCACCAGCGTACATTGGCATGGCCTGGATATAGACAGTTGGGCGGATGGCGTTCCGGATTGGAGCGCATCAGATGGCAAAATGTCTCCCTCGATTCAGCCGGGTGAAAACTTCACTTATAAATTAACCCTGATGAGGCCGGGCACTTATATTTATCATAGCCACCTTAACGATGCACACCAGATAGCAAGCGGGCTTTATGGTCCCATCATAGTCTTACGGGAAAATCAGACTTATGATCCGGAAACAGATCACGTTTATATTGTGGGCTGGAAAACTTCAAATATAAAATCATTCGAAGATATTGTAATGAATGGAACTTCTCAACAGGCGCCGAAAAACGCCCGGGTTGGTGAAACTCACCGCTTGCGGCTTATTAATATCCAACCTGCCGATGATATAAAAATAAGGATGGAAAAAGACAGTATGCCCGTTCCTGTAAAATTTATTGCAAAAGATGGAACGGATCTGCCGCGCTTACAGCAAACTTTTCTAAAGGAAAGTGCCTTTTTTGGTGTTGGTGAAACAGCCGACTTTGAATTCACACCTTTAAAAGCAGGAATTTACGATTTGAAAGTCATCATGGTAGAAGGAGTATATTTCTGGAACCAAAAATGGATTGTGACTGATTAATTGAAAAACTTAATCGTGATGATACACTATGAATTCTCACAATGCTCAAGTGTTGGACTGCTCCTTTACTTTCCCGATACAAAAAGTAATATCGATTGATTATCAAATAGTTGTTGGTTTTTGGGTACAAATTTTACAGAATCGGACTTTCTCCTCGCCATACCCTAAATGCAGAACCCCTCATATCAGTATCGTAAATTTAGGTGTTAGCGCAATAGCACAACAGTCATTATTTCCATGGTTTCAGATGATATTTCAAAGTTAAAGGCTATAGGAAAAGTTTTTCCCGAATTTCGTTGTTCTTTTCTATCGATATTAACATTTAATCAGACTGCATTAAGAATGATCACCGATAATTCATTAGCATTTCATTTAAAAAGAGATCGCTTGATTATTGTTAGCGGGCTTTTTTTTATAGCAATATTATCCTGGTTATACACTTTCTATCTGTACAAACAGATGGTTTATATGGATATGAATGCTTTGTTTTTTGCCATGCCTATGACACCTCAATGGACCTATATTGATTTTATACTGTTATTTCTCATGTGGCTTGTAATGATGATTGCAATGATGACTCCATCAATTTCGCCCCTAATTTTAATTTTTGCAAAGGTAAACCGACAGCGGAAGCAACAAGACTATCCCTTTAGTAATACCGCTCTTTTAATGTCAGGATATTTTTTAGTGTGGGCCGTATTTAGTTTGGCGGCTACCGCATTGCAGTGGTTGCTGCAGCAGATGTCATTGCTTAGCCCTGATATGAAAACGACCAGCAAAATATTAGGGAGTATAATTTTAATTACAACGGGAATATTTCAGTTTACACCTTTAAAACAAACTTGTCTCGCACATTGTCGTACGCCGCTTAACTTTGTGCTGCAGCATTGGAAAGAAGGTAAACAAGGCGCTTTAAGGATGGGAATTGAAAACGGCTTTTATTGTTTAGGTTGCTGCTGGATGCTGATGGTCCTGCTTTTTGTGACAGGTATTATGAATTTGCTATGGGTATCAATTATCGCAATCTTCGTCCTTGTTGAAAAATTATTAGCTCAAATAAAATGGATACCTTACTTTGCCGGGACTGTTTTAATTCTTTACGGAATTCTTATCTTATTGAAATAGCCTTTTATGATTAACACGTTTAATAGATACGTTACACTAACTTTAATATGTTTTGCAATTTCATTTTATTAAAAAATTAAAATGGAGGTATATCATGCCTGATAATTGGAAACTTACCGGGACATACTTTGAGGCTTGTAGCTGCGATGTGGCCTGCCCCTGCACTTTTTTAAGCGCACACACGAGCGGCGATTGTTCTGTTCTTGTGGGATGGCATATTGAGAATGGAAAGTTTACAAATGTTAATCTTGATGGGCTGAATGTTGCGCTTGCCTTATATTCACCTGGGCACATGTTAGAAGTAAAATGGCGTGTTGCGCTATATCTTGACGAAACAGCGTCGGAAGAACAGAAGAATGCACTTACTCAAATCTTCACTGGTCAGGCAGGTGGCCACATGGCCAACCTGGTTCCCTTCATAGGCGAAGTGATTGGCATCACCAACGTGCCAATCGAGTACGAAACCAACGGAAAGAATCGCAGATTAAAGATTGGGGATGTCGGTGAAACAGAGGTTGAAGCAATCCAGAACTCAGACGGCGCCGATGTTACCATAAATAATCCGCCTTTGGGCCTCGCTCCCGGTTATCCGGTAGGAGTGGCCAAATCTAAGAAGTTAAGATATAAAGATTACGGTCTTGAATGGGAGATTTCCGGAAAGAATGGATTCTACTCACCTTTTACCTATCAGGGGAATTAGATTCT
>Ga0105252_10001482_pt1 | contig 10413 bp, 9 predicted proteins | sample EasRivMeERMZT100_FD_89675 | JGI IMG/M metagenome (GOLD analysis project Ga0105252, IMG submission 89675) | Soil microbial communities from meander-bound floodplain in the East River, Colorado, USA - East River MetaG ERMZT100 | ecosystem: Environmental > Terrestrial > Soil > Floodplain | place... | reverse complement strand
TAAACAAATAATCAAAAACCTTACGTAAATAAGCCGGTCCTTCGGGATCTCCAAAAGAAGTAAACATGTTATCAAGGCTTGCAGAAAATTTACTTCTACTAGTACCTGAACCAATTAATTCAGCCCATTCTTCTTCCTTGAATGTAAGTTTATCTTCAGTCATGATTGGATTAAAAATCTCTAAAGAAAAAGCATCACTAGATTGAACGTAAGGCAAAATCTTTCTTGCCTCAGATTCTCCTGAATGTTTAGTCTTTAATATTGTAATATCTAGCATAAAAATCACCAAAATCTATGGTTTATATAATTAACCACAAAAAATAATGCTAAATGACACAATCAAGTAGTATCTGGAGCAATGTTTAAATAATACTCTATCGTCATGACATTTAAGAGGAGATGTAATGAAAGATTCTAAAAATACTAAGGAGAATAAAGCAGAGCCAAAGCACCATCATAAGGTTCATCATAACAAACCACAAGTTAAAAAAGAAGTTGTAAAAGAAGCAAAATACACAAGGTTCCAAACAGAGAAAGACGCAGCAATGGATTTCGCAACAAAAGTCCAAAGAAAATTTGACCACTTAATTAAAGCATCAATATTATTTGGATCTCAAGTATCAGGAGAAACAAAACCAGGCTCAGACATTGATATAGTAATAATACTTGATGACGCAGCGATAAACTGGGACATGGAACTCACAGCATGGTATAGAGAGGAAATTGCAAAGTTAATATCAGAACAAAATTATGGCAGAGACTTGCATATTAACACAATAAGACTTACGACATGGTGGCGCGACTTAATGCACGGAGATGCAGTCATCTTAAACATAATAAGGCACGGACAAGTATTAATTGACATAGGTGGTTTCTTCAGCCCTCTAAAAGCATTAATGGCCCAAGGCCAAATACATTCAACTCCTGAAGCAGTATATTCTTCTCTTCAAAGAGCCCCATACCATTTGACAAGAAGCAAACTATCAATGCTAAATTCAGTAGAAGGAGTATACTGGTGTATGGTTGAATCAGCTCAAGCAGCTTTAATCACCCTAGGAAAATTACCTCCATCTCCAGAGCATGTAACCAAAATGCTTCACGAAAACTTCGTAGAAGCAGGAGTACTAAAATCAGAATTTGTAAAATGGTATCATGAAATATTTGTTCTTCATAAACAAATAGCACATGGAAATATAAGATATGTAAAAGCTCAAGAAATAGAGGAATGGCATCTAAAAGCAGAAGCATTCATGAAAAAAATGGTTGATATAATTGACAGACTAATAGAAGCACGTAAAGGTCAGAATAATAACGAACAAAAATAATAATTCTAATTACTTAAGAGCGTAAACAGTACGACCTATTGCTAAAGCTTCTGCATCTTTGTCCTTGCCTTTAAGCTTTCCAAATCTCTCAGAAACATATTCTTTTGCTTCATCAATGTTCATTTTATCAACAAATTTCTTTACTTTCTTCTTTGCAGCATCAACTACACGTCCAAGTGCATGCTGTGCATTTTGCCTGTAAGTCCATGCTACAGCACCAAGCATTCCAGAATCAAGTTTTCCAGATCTCTTCAATCTATCTAATTCAGAAGTAACATATCCATTAACAGCTGCATCAAGTTTAGCTTCATCCTTTTCCTCGACAGCTCTTAAAACTCTGCCTCCATCATAAGCCTGTCCAAAAATATCCATAAACTCATCACTACCCTTGTGAGCTTTTGGTTCAATAGGGCTACTAACAAGATAAGAAGCTAAATTTTCCTTTTTCTTGAATCCTTGTAATGCTTCTTCTAAATTGCCAGATACAACATCAACCAGATTCTTCTGACGATCAGAAGCGCTTTGTTCAAGGTAAACTCTTTGATATTTTGGATCCATGCCCATAGAAGCGCCTACAGTATCCTGTATAGCAGGGTCATTCAAATCTGCAGTTCTCTCTAAAAATCTTCCAACACCGTTGTAAGAATTAGTGTCCTGTCTAAAGTTTTGATATTCCTCTCTAACTATTGCATCTACTTCAGCTGTTGCCAAAATATCTTTTAATTTCATAAAAATATAACAAAAAAGAGATATTTAAACCTTTCTATTCTGTATACACTGCGTAGTAACAACTATTCAGCTTCAGCAGATTGAGCCTGAGAATTAAGGAATTTACTAAAAGAGGGATTATTTTGCACATGAGAATAGACTATTGCATCAAACAGTATATCCTGCTGGAACTCATAAGGTATTGCAGATACCTGTAATTTATCTTCATTGACTGAAACATCAATAACTTCAGCCTCAGGTTTCTTAGCTGAAAAGTCCTCTGAACTAACAGATATGGAATCGTTCAATACGGGAATGTCATTAACATGTCCTTTTCCAGGATTATAATCAGAACTCCAACTGTCTATATGTTTCATAACATCATCTCTACTATTAAGATTTGGATTATTAAGACCTGAAGAATGAAGCATCGGCTTCATCATCCTAGTTCCAGCACCAGGAAGAGAAGCATGAACTATAGGGCTCTCGGCAGAAATATCTCTCATTCTTTTTATCTTAACATGTTCTTTCTTTTCAACAACCTCATGAGCCCTCTCTTTCTCCAGCTCATTAATCAAAATAGAAACATTGTGAGCAGCATCAGCATTTACAGAAATGCTATCAATTCCTTCTTTAATCAAAAATTTAACCATTTCAGGATTACTTCCAGCCTGTCCACAAATAGATGTTTCTACACCATATTTTTTGCAACGTCTAATTACATAAGCTATAGAATTCAGAACAGCAGGGTTAAGTTCACTATACAAATTCTGAACATCTTCATTATTTCTATCAAGAGCAAGTGTATATTGAGTCAAGTCATTAGTTCCAAAGCTTATGAAATTAATCCCTTCTTCACAAAGTTCATTTATCACCTGAACAGCTGCAGGAGTCTCAACCATTATTCCTATTTTAACATTTGAAGGAAAATTAACCTTAGAAGCAATCTTCTTTGCCAATCTAACTTCATCAGCAGAAATTATCTGGGGAAACATAACTCCAAATGTTTTATGTCCAAACTCATCAGCAAGTTCCTTAATAGCCATAAATTCTGCTTCAAGCAAATCCTGATTCTTCAAACTAAATCTAATACCGTGATCTCCAAGCATTGGATTCATCTCAACAACTTCAGGAGCGCCTTCAAGATTTCTAAATTCATCACTCCTAACATCAGAAGTCCTTACCCACATTTCCTTAAATTCCTTAGCAATCTTTCGAAGCCCAGAACTAATTACAGAAACGTACTGATCAATTTTATTCTTCTTAGCAAACCATACTGGATGCTTCCCACTTGTAGCGATTAATGTCTCAAGTCTAATAAGACCCACAGAATCAACACCAGATAAGGCAGCTCGTGCAGCATAATCTGGCAAATCAACTATAGTCTTTATCTTAATATGCTTCGTAGGAACAATTGGTTTTATCTCAACTTTCTTTTCAGCAGTTCTTCCATCAAAAATTCTTCCAGTAAATCCATCAACTGTAACTAACTGACCATCTTTAAGATTATGAGTTGATACTTTAGTTCCTACAACAGCAGGAATTCCCATCTCTCTAGAAACGATAGCAGCGTGACTAGTAACTCCTCCTTCATCAGTAATTATTGCAGAAGCCTTACTCATTGCAACAACCATATCAGGGTTAGTCATTTTAGTCACTAGAACATTTCCCTTAGTGATCTTAGAAAGTTCATCTAGTGAATGTATTATTCTTACAATTCCAGAAGCAACACCAGGAGAAGCACCAAGCCCAGAAATCAATAAATTCCCTTCTACCTCTTGAACATTATCAATAACCTTTGTAGTAATTGGTCTCGATTGAACTATAAAAACTCCTTCCTTATCTATAGCAAACTCAATGTCCTGTGGCTTCCCGTAATGCTCTTCCAAACGCTGAGCATATTGTCCTAGAACCTTAAGCTCGTGACCGGTTAAAACATCTCTATTACTTACCTCATTGCTTAGTTTAACTTCCTCAGTCTTTCCAGAAGAACTCCTAGTAAGAGCAATCTTCTTATCAGCAATCTTCCTATCTACCAAATCAAGACCTTTATTTAGAACATAATGATCTGGAGAAATCATTCCAGAAACAATTCCCTCACCTAACCCGAAAACAGCTTCAATAACAATATTCCCATCATTCTTCAAAGGATTCTTAGAGAACATCACTCCAGATTTCTGGGAGTCAATCATTCTCTGAACTACAACAGCAAGATATCCTTTCTCATTCGCAAATCCTTTTTTCTTTCTATAGTATACAGCCCTTGCAGTAAAAAGAGATGCAAAACATTTCTTTACAGATTCAATCAAAGAATCAGCACCTTTAACATTCAAAAATGTCTCTTGCTGGCCTGCAAAACTAGCATCTACCAAATCTTCCATTGTAGCACTAGAACGAACAGCAACAAAAGGAGGCTCGTGTGAATTCTTTAAAATAGCTAGAGCACCTTGAGAAATTCCTTTACTCTTAATCTTCTCTCTTTCTACATCCAATACTTCATAAGCCTCAGATATCTCGTTTCTTAATTCAGCAGGCATTGAAGCAGTTTCAATCAAATGTCTTACTTTCTTAGCAACACTCTCTAATTGATGAGTATTATCAACATCTATTTCATTAAGCATATTGAATATCTGGTTTCTCAATCCAGATTTCTCAATAAAATAATCATAAGCCTGGGCAGTTACAATAAATCCAGGAGGTACTGGAAACTTGTTATTATACATCTCAGCGAGACTTGCACCTTTTCCACCAGCAACACTTATGTCTTTATTACTAAGTTCAGAAAACCATTTAACAAAACCAACATCACTCTTCTTACTCATTAAAGAAGAAAATACGCCGTCTTAATAAATATTACTCTAATTCAGCTTAGATTTAACAAATTCAAGAACATTTTTCTTAAATCTATCAATATCCTTGCGTAAAAAGACTCCTCCAGAAGCCGGATTATGTCCGCCAGCAGTAGCACTTTCAAACCCAGAAGTAGCATTCCTCAATAAATCATTCATATGATATGGAAGTGGAATTCCATTATTTCTAGCAGAAACTTTCACAAGAGGAGTGCCTTCAATATCTGAGAACACAACTATTGTAGCTCCTTTATGCTTTACAGATAATGTTGTTGAAACAGTAGAACCTAATGGAAACTTAGACTTGAAAAAGTGAATATATAACTTATTATCAAAATGCTTTTCAGAGTTTTTCTCAAAATCATCTAAACATCTTTGCAATTCAATATTTACTTCGTTATGAATTTCTTCAATCTTCTCCATGTTTTTATTCAAAATTATTTCATATGCTTTCATTGAATCTTTAGAATAATATGTAGTAAGCGAATTTATCTTATTCATTAAATTAAATATATCAGACTTTTTATCTTCAGAAGTAAAGGAAGGATAGTATTTTTGTATAAATTTCAAATTATCTTTATCATTATGAGAAAATTCAGAAATAGCTGTTGCACAAACCAACCAGCTCCATTTACTATAGTCTATTAATCCCTCTCCAAATCTAAAAAGAACAAGTGAAGTGCAATCAGGAGTAGGAGTCTTAATCACTTTATTATTAATATCAAGTCCAGGCCCAATAGGATGATGGTCAATAAAAAGAACATCAAAATTATTCCTCAAATTATTAAGTTCATCAATCATATCCATATCAGCATTTAAGTCTAAAATTAAAACCTTATCGGTTTTTTCATCAACAAGTTTAGATTCTATCTTACTTAAATTTCCAGCACCATATTTGCAAAAATGAACTGCAGGCTTAATAGAAGAATGTTTTTTCTTCAATATCTCAAGCATAAATATAACTGAAGTCATTCCATCAATGCAGTTCGCATGGGATATAATTGCAACTTTATCATCGTGCTTTATAGAGTCTATAAAATTAAAGAAATTTGTTTTGTGTTTTTCAAACTCACTCATATTGTACTTTCAACTTTCTCAAATGTAACCCTAGTCCTGCATGGCAACTTAGCTTTAGCAGTTCCAAGAATTTCACGTGCAATTTTAACAGTGCTTTCAGAATCACATGCAACCATAAACAATTCTTGTCCGCCCAATACGCGAGCAGCTCTGCCTTCAATTATTCCAAATGACTGCTTCATACCTGTAGAAATACGGTCAGCTCCAGCACCAGCAGATGCTTTGTTATTTCTTAATATATGATGAGGGTGTATTTTAACCCACAAATAAAACTTACCCGGTAACTTTGTCTCTAAATTTTTTGTCAAAACCATTCTAGCAGATTCAATAGCTAAATCTTTGATAACGAGCTGTTCATCTGAAATCATGCTCAAAATAAATGGTAATCTACCTTCAACATAAGCCTTCTGATTTCCAATATTATATTTAACAACTTTATTTGGAGGAACTACCTTAATATAAGATTTTGATTTTACTTTAGAGACTCTTGTGTAAGGTCTGTTTATTTTCTTAGAATATGATAATGCTTTACGTACGGCCATGTGATTATTTAACCTCTATATCTGTTGTTATAGCTTGTCCTGGTAATCCTGTTTCAAATATAGCTCTAACAAGACCTTTAGTTCCATGAGCATCACTTATTTTACCAATTATAATTTTACCAGCAGTACTCTTCCAAGTAACTTCTTTTCCAACAACTTTCTTAGCATCAGCACGCGTAGTAAAACCTAAGTCAAGCAAGTAATGCCTTTCATGAATTCTGTGTCTACTGCGTCTGAATTGAACTATAATTCCTTTCATGTTTTAGGTTAGAAAATAGGGTTTTTAAACATTAAGATTACAAAACTATCTCAAACTGACCTAATTCTTTATGCAAAGCTTCTAAAACTTTAGAAGAAACTTTAACAGACTTATCTTTCTTATGAGTAGAAAGCGCTTTTTCAAGCTCGCGACTATCGCTCAACTTGAAACTATTTCCAACTATCTGCATCACTCTGCCAGATTCAATAAAGAAATTCCCGTTAGTAGTCAAAACAAGTTCTCCTTTCTTATCCCCAAAAACAACATCAACTACTTCTTTTTCTTCCAAAAGTAAATTAGTTCTTTGTGTGTAGTTTAACAATTCCTTAATCAGCTCAGTAGCATCTCTACGCAATGCATTCATTTCCAAAGAAGTAATCTTGCCTGACTTTACTTTAGACTTCATTGACACTATTTCTTTAAGTGATTTAAAGAATCTAGGTTGTAACTTACCTTTAGATATCAATTCAGAATTAACATCCTTGACAAGTGCATCAACAGATTTATCACCAAATATTTTCTTAAGTAAATCAAATACCTCTGAATAAGAGCGTTCAGCATCATAAACTATAAGCTTCTCATCAAGTTTCTTTCTAATCTCCTTCATCTTAATATCATATTTCTTTGATTCAATAAGAAGTTCATCAACATCTTTACCTGGAATTGTTTTCAAAGTTCCATGTTCATAATCTTTGTATATTTTAATCACTTTCTCAAGGAATTTCAAATCAGCTACAGACATAACTTTTTCAGTATCTACTAGAACTTTCTTTACATCGGCGACCATATGCTTAGGAGCTGGAGGCGCATGCCCTACAAGCATCATCAAAGCCTGAGTAGGAGTAACTACGCCCCAATAAATATCTTGCATAGCATCAAGTAACCTTCTAGAAACAAGAGATTCATTCTGTTCTCCATACTTCATGAATTTATCAACAGCTTCAGTAGATGGCTTTACTTTACCCATTTGCAAAAGCAACTTCCATGGTAAGAAAGTTCCACGATCATACATAGGAACTCCATCACGGATAAAAGTAAATATTACTGGGTTAGCATCCTTAACATTATCCCAAAAATCGGTCAACAAATAAACTTGAACGTTCAAAACATTCTTCACTCCAGACAAAGCATTAGCTTCACGTATGTAATCGTGAATCATACCACGAAGTTTTTCAAGCAATTGTAATCGAGGCATTCTCTTGACATCAGTATCATCAATAATAACAAAAGTATCTACATCACTTGTCTTATCGGCAGTCCCACGAACTAAGCTACCGCCTACAACATAAGAAGCAACATACTTTTCGAACTTGCGTAAGACTAAAGTCTTGTGAATATTTGCAAGTCTCATATTTCCTAAAAGACCTTTGTCATGTAATGGAAAGCTAGAAGAAATAGCATCAATAAACTCAAATTTGCTATCAAGTCCATAATTCCACAAATCAACTTCTGTCTTTATATGAACCCACAACTCTTGTTTTGATTCTTTTATCAACTTCAAAACTTCAGGCTTTATCTTCTTAGGGATATTCTTAAATTCATCTTCAGGAATAAGCATAATCAAATGAACATGTTTTTTAGCAATCTCTTCAGGAAGCATACCTTCATCTTCTTCAAAAAGCTTAGATGCTTGACTTGGTAGTACGCTCAAAAATGTAGTAAATGGAAACTTCTTAATTAACTTCTTCTTAAAGTCATCAAGTTCTTCCTTTATCTTATCATTTTTAGCGCTAGATTCACCAGAAACTTGAGGCAAAGCGCCAGAAATCTTTTCAGGAGGAACATATCCACCAGATGAATTAAGCTGGTCATTCAAACCATGAGGTTTCTTTTCCTGCATATAATAATGTGAAATTATGCATATTTAAGGCTTATCAAAAGCCTTATTAAATTAAATTCATAATCATAATATGCAGCAATTGCAGGAAGTAAAAGAAATAGATGAAAACTATATTTGCGAATCATGTGGTTATCAATTAGAAGCCCTAAAATGCAAACTTATGTGCAAGCGCTGTGGATACTTCAGAAGCTGCTCGGATTTATTCTAAAATCACAATAATGTTTAAAATATAAAATACTTGTGAAGAGAATGGAAGACTCTGAATTAATACGTAGAAATATCATAGATTCTAAAAAAATAAAATCAAGAGAAAGGATATTGTATGAAAGAAGTACTGCTCCTAAAAGTCTTAGTAATATGTGGCGAGTATATGACTCAAACCATTATACAGGTTATTCAGGAAGAGAGTTTAGTAAAGAACACTATGCATTCCTTACGAAAGACCCTGTATTTGCAGCGATGCAACATGTTAGAAATGTTACTATAGATGGTTCTGGAGACCCAAATAGAAGAATGGCTTCAATTATAATGGGTTTAATTAGAGATAGAAAACTCCCTGAACAAATGTATTTATGGTTACTTGAAGCAATTAATAGTGGTTCAGAAAAAGTAGACTTAACTAGATACGAACAAAAATTATTACGTTAGTTATCCCAGAAATGCGGCCATCGGGAATTGAACCCGACTCTCCTCGTTGGCAACGAGGCGTACTAACCGATGTACTATGGCCGCTTATTTGTTAGTGAACAGAAAGGTTTTATAAAGCTTTATTTTAGTTTTAATCTATGGCCCCATAGTCTAAGGGTTTAAACGACTCGTTTACACCGAGTAATTCGCAGTTCGAGTCTGCGTGGGGCCATTTTAATAAAGAATACAAAATTAATTAAACTCAAAGCATATTAAAAAAACATGAAAATAGGGGTTATAGGTTCAGGAGTTGTAGGTCAAACATTGGCCTCGGGTTTTGTAAAACATGGGTATAAAGTAATGATTGGAACAAGAGATTCAAGTAAGCTAAAAGAATTCAAAGAGAAAAGTAAAACAACTATCGGAGACTTCAAAGAAACAGCCAAATTCGCGGATTTAATTGTTCTTGCAGTCAAAGGAACAGCGGCAAAAGAAGCATTAAAGATAGCAGGAGAAGAAAATCTGAATAATAAGATAATTATTGATGCAACCAATCCTATCGCAAACAATAGCCCTGAAAACGGCGTCCTAAAGTTCTTCACATCCTTAGACAAATCATTAATGGAAGACCTTCAAAGCACATTTCCAAAAGCAAAACTCGTAAAAGCATTCAATAGCATCGGAAACGCATTTATGGTAAATCCAGATTTCAACGGACAAAAGCCAACTATGTTCATATGTGGAAATGATGAACAAGCAAAGAGTGAAGTAAACAAAATACTAAAATTATTCGGGTTTGAAGTAGAAGACATGGGAAAAGTCGAGGCAGCCAGAGCCATCGAGCCGTTATGCATGCTTTGGTGCATACCAGGGCTCTTGAGAAACGAATGGTCTCATGCTTTCAAGTTATTAAAAAAATAAAGCCTTAAATAATAAAAGCCCATAATTAATATATGGATTTTCTAAAAAAACTAAGAATCTTGCATCCAGAAGAAAAAAAGAATATGACCAGACTTATAAAAGAATTAGAAAAAAACATAGACCATTTATATGAAATAGCAACAATAGATGAAAAAACAGGAGTATACAATAATAAGTTTTTCAAAACAATTTCAGAAATGGAGTTGGATAAAGCAAAGAGAGGTATAGGCCCATTAAGCATTTTAATTATAGACTTAGATAATTT
>Ga0105252_10001481_pt1 | contig 10414 bp, 8 predicted proteins | sample EasRivMeERMZT100_FD_89675 | JGI IMG/M metagenome (GOLD analysis project Ga0105252, IMG submission 89675) | Soil microbial communities from meander-bound floodplain in the East River, Colorado, USA - East River MetaG ERMZT100 | ecosystem: Environmental > Terrestrial > Soil > Floodplain | place... | reverse complement strand
GATAGAATTATCGAGCGTTTATTTACTGCTGATTGTGCTCGTAATAATCCTCTGGAAACTCTATTGAAGATGGAAGAAGCACAACAGAAAAAGAAGGATGACGCGCAGCGTGAAATTAAGGAAACTCAGAAAGATTTAATAGCGCACGCTGTTGCGAATCGAAAGAGTTCCTACACCTTTGAGAGTCCTCTGGATGGTGAGTTAGTTAAGGTCGATGATGATTTAGGACTTATATCTCCTACTGAGAGAACGTATTTCATCAAATGAACGTCACAGAAGTAATCAGATTAGCTGGTAGCTTGGTCGGGGATCAAGACAACATTATCATCAAGCCTCAGGATTTCTTTGATTACATTAATGACGGGCAAACACGTATCCTACAGGAAACGGATGCTCGTACCTCTCAAATTATAGGTGTGGCTTCTGACTATCCTATAGAATTTCCTGGAGATATACTCATAGGCAAGCAGTTGCTTTATGGTAGAAGCAATCTTCCTAAGATTTCTGTTGAAGAATTAGAAATAAGACAAATAGATCGTACTGCTATAGGTGCACCTCAATGGTACTATTATTTTAATGGTGCTATTCGACTATTTCCTACACCAGAAAGTACTGATAAAACTGTTACAATCTTTTACTACTGTCCTATGCCTAAGATCGTTACAGATGTGAGTGTGGGCTTAGATATCCCTGTAGGATTTCACAACCAATTAGTTCAATTTGTGATTGCTAGGTGTCATGAAAGATTGCAAAATCAAACAGCTTCTGAACGTGCGATGAGAGAGTTCGACAAAACATTATCCATCCGTAAAGAAGTTGCCGCCCTTAGAGACGATTCATTTGCTGTTGTTCGTGATGATCCCTGGGATGATTGGTGATAATGTATGATCTACGGGGAAGAAACCCTAACAGTCGATGTGAGTAAAGGGCTCTGGCTATCAGAATCTAATGATGTTATCCCTGTAGGATATTGCTCAGAATTCACTAACTTGGTTGTAGATGGTGAAGGCTCTGTTTGCATTCGTGGGGGTATAGATAACGCAGATGATTTAGTAATTGACAAAACCTTATTACTAGCTCATCCAGCTGTAGATTCTAGTCCTCCAGATTATATGTGGAACACTAGTGTTTATGCTTTCTCTGTTCAAAACACCGCTGCTGGTGGTCCTGCTTTCATAGTAAGCTATCAACGTACTGCTAGTAACTCAGCTCTCTTTTGGATTACAACTAGAGGCAATAGCCCCATGACCTCACAGGACATGGACGTAAACACTCGTAAGGTTCTTGATCTAGTTCAATACAGGGACAGGTATTATGCCTGCAACCAAGATAAGACTGAGATTTATCAGGTCAGTAATTTTGACCCTAACTATGTTGGAGCTATTACTACTACTCTCCTATTCACTGTTCCTGGGGTTAAAGGTCTCGTATCTATCGGTGACCGAATTTTCGGTTATTCTGATACTAGAATTTACTATACTGATATTGCTGCTGCTGGTGGATATCCAGAGACTTGGCTCACAACAAACTTTGCTACCATTCCCCAAGCTGCCAACGGGACGGTTATTCATCGTATTATTTCTCATCAAAATAAGCTCTACATATTTACTGATAACGGCGTATATATCTGGCTGGTTGAAGGACCAACAACTTCTTGGTCTTTACAACTTGTAAATACTCAAGTCAAGATTTTCTCTAAATTCTCAGTAGCTCTCATCAAGAATTTATTCATTCTGACAGATAAGACTGACATCTTTTACTTTGATGGTAGTGAAATAACTTCAATGGGTGCGCCCATGAAGAAGTGCTTTAGAGAGTGTAACAGCTTCTCTATCCATCCTTTTGAAGATGGTTTTCTTTTCACTGGTAGTCATTACATAATTAGTGGAACTGACTATGTTTTAGACTTTGCTACAATGACTCATCCTGTAGACACGTATTACTTTGATGGAACAGTCTGGTCTAAATTCACTTATCAAGCAAGTGCGTATAGATCCACAGGTACTATGTTGGCTACTACCTTTAAATATACGATGAGGCAGAAGGATTATCCAGTTAGCTACGCTCTCTTTTTAGGGCAGAATCTAGCTACGGATGTTCTGTTTTCTTTGACTAAGTATGATGGATCTTCTTATAATGGAGACAATCAAGATGATGGTGATTATCTTTGGTCTTTGAAAACTCGAGATATTACGGAGCCTAATTGGACTGTGATGAAGCGTGCTAAGGATGGTGTAGTAGCTTTCCGTATGCACGGTGTGGACTCATTCAATTACGGATACTCAGTTAATGGAGGAAATTACGTCTCTACTGCTGTTAATAACATAGTAGACATTCCACTTGATGGTAACTTTACTCGTCGTATTTCTCTTCCTCAATGGTTTCGTAGAATGTCTATTCGTTTAAATGGTAACTATCTTCCTGGCCCTAGACCAGATCCAAAAAACCCCGGTCTTAAAATCAAAGCCATCAATATCAACTGGGATACAGACGAAGGTCCAAAGCAGATTGATGCAGTATCAGGATGAGTATTTTCGATCCTAAGCCAAAAGAGTCGGATTTAATGGGGTTGGAGACTCCAACTCTTGTTTCCTTCATTAATGGTAACTCAGGTAAATCAACTAGGTCAGCTAGATCAGATCACTCTCATAAACTTGATCTGAGGAATGATGGAACTGGCCGCATCTATTATCTTCCTACAGGGTTTCAAGCTGTTAAGGCTACATCTAATCAAACATTAGGCGCTTTGGCTAATGTAAATGGATTAGGAGCACTTTCAGCTTCTTGTATGGTTGGTGATATCATTGAAATTCATCTTAAGGCTAGATTGAAAATGTTAGCTGCTGGTGGAAGTGCTAGAATTTATTGCAACGTAGAAGGTGTTAATAAAACAGAGCGTATTACTGTTAATGATGCTAGAACTGTTAATGATGACTCTACTTATAGTGCTACATGGATTCACACAAGTACTATTACTGGCGCGGTTCCTATTGCTATTAAGTGTGACAGTAATGGTGGAAACTGGGTTACATCAGATGTTACTGATTGGCAAGTTATTCTAAAGGTGAATGGAATCAGATGATGAAGAATAACAGGCTGATTGACTTTAGGGGTCCAGCAGGTAGACTATTAAGGGGAAACAAGGTCTATGGGTATGGGGGTACTTCCCCTAATCCTAGAGGTAAGAATCAGTACAGTTCCATCGCTAAGAAAGCACTAAAGGCTGGGAGATATCGTGCCAAATAATCCACTTATTGACCAAGCCTTCAAGAACTACGGGAACCGTGTTGCTGGTCTTGACCTACAGCAAGCTGATATCAAGAATGCTTTAGCTAGACGTTTAGGTATCAGTAAGGAAGATCGTGGTAAGTCAATTGTTGCTGGACGTGAAAATGTTTCAGGGCGAGGTTTGCTTCATTCTGGCATTGGTTTGATGGACTTTGCTGATCGTAACAAGGCTTACGATAGAGAAGATGATGAAACAAATGCGACGGCTACTACTGGTTTGAACAACATCAACACTCAGAAAGCACAAGCTGAGAACGATTACTACACGGCTAAGTTAGGCTACGAAGCTGAAGATGCAAGAAATGCAGCTTTGTTAGGTCCTCCCCCTGGACAATCAACTCCAAGCACACCTATTCCTGATTTAGTTGATCCTAATAGTGCTCGCAAGGCACAATTAATGGAAATTCTTAACAGTCCTTATGATCCTTCCGATCCTCATAACTGGAAGAAAATCGCAGCCAAACTGGAATATGATAAACTGCCCAATTCAGCAGACATGCCAAAGCCAGAGCCTGGATTAACAATTGTAGATCAGCCAATGCCTGGTAGTGGTTACGAGCAACCTATTGGTATCGGTGGAGTTAATCCTAATGAACCTCCTGATCCTAATGCGGCTGTTAATGCCAGGAGAAAGCAGTTGATGGATATTATTCATGGTCCTGACAACCCTGCTGATCCATTAGGTTGGTCGAAGATTGCTGCTGCTCAAGAACTACAAAGGATAGGATGATTCAAAATGCCACCAATGATGCCTCCACCTTCTGATCCAAACCAGAGTTCTAAGAAAAAGAAGAAGCCTAGTTCTACGGGGAAGTCTCCTTTAGGTTTTCGTCGTCCTGCTGGCCCTCCTGATCCTGCTGATCCTTATAACTGGAAAGGTATTAAAGCAGCAACACGGACTCAAGGAAATCCGGGTATGCCAACAGGCGGAGCTTCTACTGCTGATCCATTAAATTGGAAGGGTATTAGACGAGTAATGGATACCCAAGGTGACCCTGGACAATTAGGTAATCCTGATCCGCATAATTGGCGTGGAATAGCTCAAGCTATTAAGGCAGCAAGAAGTAGAACTCTTCCAGAAGATACTCGTACTTTTGATCGTACTTCTCTTTATCCTGATAGGGCCTCTTTTGAAGATGATCCTTTTTATTGGAGGGGTATTAAGCGAGTTATGGATACTCAGGGTGATCCAGGACAATTAGGAAATCCCGATCCATTTAACTGGCAAGGTATTAAGCAGGTATTGGATACACAAGACCCGAATCCCTTTAATCGTCAATCTGCTTTTCAGGATAAGGCCTCTTTTGACAATCAACCTGATCCATACAATTGGAGAGGTATTCGTAAGAATCAGTTGATGCAGGTAATTAATGCTCCTGATGATCCCTCTGATCCAATGAAGTGGCAGAAAATTGCAGCCTTACAAGAACTAGCAAGGATGGGTTAAATGGGAACTCCTGGTGATCCATTTCCGTATGGTGGTGGATTAGGAGATATGTCTAATCCTCTAACCGCTACAGGTAAATACAAACCTACTAATCAGAATAATACCTGGACTGATATCTTTAACCCTAATAAGGTTAGAGATGGTATCTTAGCTAAAGTTCGAGCAGAAATAGCTGCTAGAACAATTGCTCCTCAGGGTAATAATTCCTATGTTCCAGGTGGAACTAGTAATGCTGGGGGAGGCGGAGGTTATGGTGCAGGAAATCGTGCAACTCCACAAGGTAATCCAGGAGTTCCTGTAGGTGGTCATACTACATATAATCCTGCAACTATTCCCCAGGGGAATCCAGGTGTACCAGTAGGAGGAGCTTCTACTGCTGACCCTTATAACTGGAAGGGAATTGCAGCCGCATTAGCTAGTCAGAATAAGCCCTCTGGAAATTCTTCGGCCGGAATGGCTAGTTATAGTGGAGGTGGAAGTGTAAATAGTGGGGGTGTAGGATCGGGCGGTTCCGAAATTCCTACAGTGGGTGAAGTTCCAACTCTTGCCCCTCCAACTCTTGCACAGCCAGAAGTTGTGCCTATTGATGTTGATGCCTTATATGATGCCTTGGTAACTAAAGCTAAGGGTTATGGGGATAGTTCTCTTGCAGCTTTTGATGCAGCACGTCAAGCAATGATTGATAACTATGCTAAGGCTAATTTAGGTCTTAATGACGAATACGCTAAGCAGCGTCAGATTTCTGATATGGGTGCTCAGAATTTAGGAGTTAATCCAAGTGACGTAGCTAAGGGTTGGGATGCTAATATGGCATCCATTGTTGAAAACCGTGATACCGCTCAGGCAGATAACACTAGTTTCATTGACAAGCTTAAGGCTATTCGTGGTACAGATATTCAATCTGGTCTAACCAATTTAGAGTCAGACCGTGTTAACCAGAAAATGCTTCAACGTCAAGCCATGATTGATTACGCTCTTGCACAAAGAGAAGCTGCCTTGAAAGAAAGTCAGCTTAGGTTAGATGAAATGGCAATGATGGAAGCATTAGCTGGTGGAAGTGGTGGTGGAGGTTCTGGTGGTTCTGGCGGTGGTGGAGGTGGTGGAGGTTCTAGAGGAAGAAGTTCTAGAGGTTATGGTGGTGGTGGTGGAGGTTCAAGTTCAGGTGGTGGAAGTTTACAAGAGAAGGCTACCTTAACTGAAAGTCTCAACAATCCCTATGAATTAGAGAACATTCAGAGTCTCTATGATGCGGGAAAGCCTGAATTGGCACAGCGTTTGTACATGGAGTACCTCTTGAATTCTCCTAACCCTACAGTTAAGAGTGTCGCTAAAAACATGCAGGAAACTATTGCTGATACTACAGCACAAGGTAAAGCTAGTGGTACAAATGCTACTAACTTCTTCAAGAACACGTTAGGTTGGATTCCATACAAGGGTAAGAATTTGGGTAGTAGTGCTGGTAAGCAGGCTACAGGGCTTATTAATAAGGGTGTGAACACTAAAAATACCCAAACAGCTTTGGACGCTATGGCAATAATCAATGCTGCTTTGAAGGGTTCTGGCAGCCTTAACAACCCATTCTCAAAGACTCAAACTGTCTCTACAGGTACTGGACCAAAGATTAAGTATTCCTAATGGGTGAAACTTTTGAGGAACGCTTTAATCGCCTCCTAGGCGATAAAATTGGCAAACCCTTAACCCCTCCAGGTGACAGGGTTAAGAAAATGGCGCCTAGTGCACAAGCCGCAGTTAAGATGGCTATTGCCAGAAAAACTCCTCAAATTCGTAAGGCTGCTAAGTCTGCAACAAAACGTCCCATTGCTAGAAAGAAGAAGACGACAGATGAAGACAAGGACAAGTCAGTTTTAACTGAAGTTCAGAAGAAGGCTTTCATTCTTGCTAGAGATAAGGAAAAGCTGGAAAAGGAAGATAAGCCCTGGTACGAAGACGTAATTGGTGGTGTTTTAAGTGGTGGCTCAGATGTTTTAAGCGCCATTTCTGGACCTCTTGATGTTATTGCTCGCCCTGGTTATGCAGTAATGGAGGGCATGAGGAATACAGTTGAATCTATTAATAAAGGTGAGCCAGTTTGGTCTTTGACTGATGATTTTGCTAGTGGTGCAGTTTCAGGGATTTGGGGTACTCGTAAGACTAACTACGGGGACGTTCTTAAAGAGTCTTTCTCAAACCCTAATCCAGATGAAGCGCCTCGGGCTGCTCGTCAATTAGGTTTTGGTTCTGTAGTTCCATACGTTCCTGATGTTTTCAGAGACATTAATGCCTCTTGGGGGCCTCAGAAAAATGAAGATGGAACAATGGGGTCAAATGTTGCTAAGTCTTGGGGGCCTTTTTCTGAGAACATAGCAGAGACTACGCAAAATCTGGTTGGAGCCACAGGAACAGTTGTTTTTGATCCTACTACTTATGTTACAGCAGGTGCAGCTACTAGAATAGCTGATGCAGCTAAAGGTGGAATGGCTGCTAGAGATTTAGCTAGAGGCGTAGATGCAGTTAAAATTGCAGCCAGAGAAGCAATGGAGAAAGAAGTAAGTCAAGCTGCTCGTGTTGCAAAGGTTCAAGCTAAAGGACAAACTGCTTGGCAAACTGGCGAAGAATACATTATGAATAGTGTCTATAACCGTTTAGAGAAGAACGTTCATAGTGTTGCAGGTGGTCCTCAAAAAGGTAAGCTAATTGTTTCTGATGCGGATTTTGCGACTATCGCTCAGGATATGACCGAAGCTGCAAAATACCCTCGACTCTTTAGAGCACAACGTACTTCTAGTCGTTATCTACGAGGAATGACTGGTACTGGTCAGAAGATGACTAGTAAGCAACTTAACAATGCAAGAAAGGCTAGCCCCGAATTCAGAGTCTGGCATGATGAGTTTGTTAGAACTTTAAGAGGTACTAAGAAAGTAACTCTTGCTAGAATTCAGGTAGCAGAGAAAAAGGCTAATAAGGCTCTTACTGAGGTCTTTACAAAAGAGAGTCAAGAGCTTAAGGTTAAGCTTGTAGAGCATTTAAGTAACGCTACTCGCAACGTTCCAACGCTACATTTCGCCGGCTACAAAGTAGCTGAATTTCCCCGTATTGCTAAGCAATGGCAGAAGGCAACTAAGAATTTCAAGGGTACACGTTTTGGCGAACAGTGGCAGAAGGCTTTCAACTACAGTTCTAACTTTCCTGGCAAGGCTGCTCACCTTATTTCAAAAGCTCATCGTCGTGGAGTTATACGGTTCGAAAAGTTGCAGAAGGAAGCAACAGAAGTCGCCTCTCTATATACTAGGAAGGAAAGGATTCAGATTGGACGTATGCTTCAAACTGGACAACCACCTTCTCCTGGAAGTCCTTTAGAAGCAGGCTTCAACTTCCTTAAAAAGACGTATGATGAAATGTGGGGCGAAGAAATGGCTAAGGGAATTCGTCCTGCGCCAAGTTTAAACCCCAACATTAGCCCTACACGCTCTGGATCAGCAAAGGTCAAGAATTACGCCTACACCCATGTTTATCGTAAGACTACACGTAAGCACATTGATGACTGGACAGATGCAAGGAAGGTTCAGTTAAATAGGACTGGAGATATAGTAGGCTTTACTACAGATGACGCTATTAAGGCGGGTTTGAAAGTAGAGCAAGACCCCTTCATTAACATTCTGTACCGTAAAGCTAAGTCAAATCGTAAGTTGGTGCGTAACGATCTTTACACTGATTTCGTGGACCATTACGCTATTCGTGGTCTTATGTCGAACGAAGAACAAGCTGGTCGAAATCTAATTAGAGTCGATAAAAAGAAATACCCCACTCCGGCTCATTTCAAGCCAGGTGAGGAATTGTACATCGACAAGAATATCAAGGAATACTTCGATAAGTTCACTGACCTACAGGCTGCGAACTCTAAGGAAGGTGGGGATCTACTTCGTACACTTGACTTCATTACTCGTAAGTTCAAGACGTGGAACACCATTTATTTCCCTGGCTACCATATCAAGAACTTTCTATCTGACTTCATTACTGGTGCTATGGATGGTGTTACCATCAAGCATTATCGTGAGCTAATGACTAAGTGGCCGAAGAAGACTACAGCCAATTTAACTTTAGGTTCAAATCAAGTCTCTTATGAAACTCTCTTATGTACCTATTTAGAACGGGCAGCTAGCGGGCAAATTCAAACTGATCTAGGCTCAAAATTGCTTGGTGGAGCAGGTTTTCGCGGTGTAAAGAATGCCGCCGGAGCACCTTCTAGAGCTTTAAGAGCAGCTTCTGAAATTCGTGAAGATTGGGGACGTTTTGCCCATTTCTATCACGCTATGGATCAAGAATATGCTGCGGGTATTGCTAGAGGAATGAAGCATACAGATGCTTACGAACATGCTATTGAGCCTGCTTTGCTTCGCGTCAATAAGTATAAACTGGATTACTCAGCTTTAACTAAGATCGAAAGTACAGTTATGCGTCGAGGAATTCCCTTCTACACTTTCTTAAGAAAAATAACACCGACTCTTCTAGAAAGTATTGCGCTCCAACCTGCGTACATGAATACGTTTGTGAAGTTAGAGAATCAGTTTGCGCCGGGTGAAGATACATTACTTCCTGACTGGTTGCGTGAAATGGGATATATGGAATTAGGACGTGTAGGAGGATCAAATCCGGGCGAATTTGGTATGACCAACGATTTACTCCCTACAGGAATTCTAGACTCTGCCTTCTCTAATCCTGTTCCATCTAGTCATCCGTTGTTACAGATGTTAATTGAAGCTCAGACTGATAAAGATTTGTTCACTGGTGCTCCACTTCCTGGTAACGATTGGGAACAAATTGTCTCTGGAGTTAAGGACAATTTTGCAGTTGGTCGTGTACAGGATATGGTACATGACAACAACTGGCGTAAGACTTTAGGTGCCCCATTTAGAACGAACACTGAAACGTACAAGAACCAGAAGTATCAGGATATTGCAGACGATGTACGCTATAAGATTCGTAAGGTAGATGATCTTGTTAAGGACTTAGGCTACCACATTTTCCTTTCCCAAAGAAAAGGTGACCAAAGTATTCGTATCCGTGACGAAACTACTGGAAAGACAGTCTTGGACGCTAAGGATTTAGGAGAGGTTCAAGAGTGGATTTCCACAGTTACCGCAGCGAAGGCTGGCTAAGTCGATTCCAATATCTGACATGAGCAACAAATTCTCAGGGGAACAGTTGAGCGGGTTGCCGTCTTTAAACTTAACAATTTCATCGCGTCGTAGTACCCTTCCAATAATTTGCTCAGTTGTGTGACGGTGTAAGAGCTTGGGTCGATTGTTAACATAAATATACATTCGTCCATTGGTACTTTGCCAGATGGTTCCGTTGACAATTTTTGACTCCCTCTTCTTGATGGGTTTGATCTTTTTTCTCTCGTACACCTTTTTCTGCTTCATGATGTTATCCGCTTTTTCAAGCAGGTACTCTACATCACCAAGCAAAGGGTTGCGAACTATCCTTTTGGCCATTGTGCCTTCCCTATGCGTGTAGTAAACTGGGAATATTATGAGTTGGGAAACTGAGGCATACTGTGTGGGCCTATCCGCATCTATTTTCTATGTAGACGAGGATGATTATAAAGGTGTAGCCAGAGCTAAAGCTATATGCCACTTGTGTGAAGTTGAAAGTGAATGCTTGGATTTTGCGATCGCT
>Ga0105252_10001480_pt1 | contig 10425 bp, 9 predicted proteins | sample EasRivMeERMZT100_FD_89675 | JGI IMG/M metagenome (GOLD analysis project Ga0105252, IMG submission 89675) | Soil microbial communities from meander-bound floodplain in the East River, Colorado, USA - East River MetaG ERMZT100 | ecosystem: Environmental > Terrestrial > Soil > Floodplain | place... | reverse complement strand
CCGATGACGACCGAGCCGGGCTCGAGCGCTTCGATCTCGGCCAGAGTCGGTGGTTGGACTTTGAGCAGGACGGTCGTTATGGGCAGCACGCTCGCCGGGCTGTCATGGAGCCCCACTCCAGGGTACGACTCATCGCCGACATGGCTCGGCTCGCCAGCACCACGTTCCATGGCGATCGTGGCTCCGAGCTCGAGAAACTTGCTGGCGACATCGGGTGTCAGGGCAACTCGCGCCTCGTGGGCTACGGTTTCCTTCAACACACCGATACAGAACGGCATCAGGGGCTCCGTCGTGGTCGCTGCTTCGGCTGATTCGCGTTGCCGCGCGGCAACGCGCAGATCGCTGAATCGATTGCGTAATTTTCGGCTGGCGATAATGACACAAAGATGACACGTAGGCCATTGAATATTGTGCTTGTCTCGTAGAAACTTGGCCGGTCCTAGCGGACTCGTCGGTGTGTCGATGCAGGGACCGTTGCACGCGCTTAGCCAAGAAGTCTTGCGTACTGATGTCGCGGGAATGCCACTCGAGTGGATCGACTACCGCGTCGCGGCTGCGCTGTATCACAGCGGTCAGGTGGCGTACTCGTGCGGCTCCCCGCTGTACCGCATTCGCGGCGGCTACTGCGCCAAGTCGGGTGACCGCAGCGTCATCGAGGTCAACTCCATCATTGCGACGCGCGGGGACACGCGGACGCTCGAGCGCAATCGCGATCGGTATACCCCGCCGCTCAACAACCGCACGCTGTTCAAGCGCGATGCGAATCTGTGCATGTACTGCGGGTCGCAGTTTCGCGCCAGTGAGCTCACGCGCGACCACATCACGCCGATCAGCCGTGGTGGCCGCGACAGGTGGACCAACGTGGTCACCGCCTGCCGGCGCTGCAACAACCACAAAGGTGGCCGCACGCCGGAGGAAGCGCGTCTACAGCTCGTGGCCGTGCCGTTCACTCCGACCTACGCCGAGTACATCTATTTGAAAGGCCGCCGTGTGTTGGCGGATCAAATGGAGTATCTGCTCACGCACTTCCCGCGCGGCAGCCCGCTGCACGCGCGGCTGCGCGACGCGCTCGCCACGGTGCAGCGGAAGAAGAGCTGACGGTCAGAGAGCGGCCACGTCGAATAGATAGATCGACGTGCCTTCCGGTGCAGTGAGCGTCGCCGCTTGTTGGTCGCGTGCCGCGATGGGATTTCCCGAACGCGTGGCGATGCCCTTGGCGCGCAAGTACTCGAGGCGCGCTTCGAGATGCGGTGCGCGAAAGCTCAACCCCGCGCGGAAATGCGCTTCGTGCAACCCGATCGCGAGTCCGCGTCCCTCGAGTCTCTGCCAAGGATGCGGCGAATCGCCGCCGTCCGTGATCGCGAAGCCGAGCTGCTGCCAGTAGTCGCGTGCGCTGTCGAGCGCATCGGTCGGCAGGCTGAACTCGAGGAATTTGCCGCACGCCGCGACGTTCTGCCGGTTCCAATCGCCGGGCGGGAACGTTCGGGCTTCGAGCAGCTCGATTTCCTGGCCCGTGGCGTCGGTGAAGCCGACGCGGTGGAACTCGTTGTCGTCGAGATGCGCGTCGTCGGGCGTGATGCCGACCCGTCGCAACGCGCGAATGTAGTCCTTCAGATTGGGCCGGACGAACGTCAACAGCGGACTCGGTCCGTCGCGGTCGTGCAGGCCGATCGCGATGTCGCCATCGAAGAGCACCAAGTAGGGATGAAGCAGCGTGTCCGCGACCGGGATGCTCGTGAAGCCAAGGGCACTGTAAAACTCGAATGACGGCGCCAACGGGCGCGCCGCTACCGAGCATTCGAGAAACGTTCCGATCATCGCGTCCCATTCCCTCGATGGGACTGGAGCCACTATTCTGGCAGACTTTCGCACGCCACGCCGCCCAAGTGCGTTGTACAGACTCAGCTTTGTGACTCCCACCCGTGATTAGTCAAGTTGCCGCAGTTTTGCTGCCGGTGTTCCTCATGGCCGGCATCGGCTATGGCTGGCGGCGCACCGGCGCGCCGTTCGATCTGCCGTTCGTGACGCGCGTGATCATGAATATCGCCGGCCCGTGCCTCGTGTTCGACAGCCTGTCGAAGCTCACGCTGCCGCTCGGCGAGTTCGCCGCGATGGTGGGCGCCACGATCGTGATGACGCTGTGCGTGGCGGCCGTCGCATTCCTGCTGGTCAAGGTAATGGGGCTATCGCAGCGTTCGTTTCTGCCCGCGCTGACGCTCGGTAACACCGGCAACCTCGGCTTGCCGCTTTGTCTATTCGCCTTCGGCGAGCAAGGGCTTGGGTTGGCGGTTGCCATCTACGTCACCAACTCGGTGCTGCAGTTCACGTTCGTGCCACTGCTGCAGACGCGCGTGTCGATCGTGCGGACCGTGTTCACCACGCCCATCATCTATGGCGCGATCGGCGGTCTCGGGGTGCTGCTGGCGGGCGTGCCGGTGCCCGAATGGCTCGGCAACACCATCGGCGCGCTAGGGGGCTTGTTGATCCCGCTGATGCTCATGGCGCTCGGCAACACCATCGGCGGCTTGAAGGCGCACAATCTGCCGCGAGCTTTCGGTCTCGGCACGGCGCGGCTCGTCATCGCCTTTGTCGTGGCCGTGGGTGTGAGCGAGTTGCTGGGTCTCACCGGCGTCGCTCAGGGCGTGCTCGTGCTCCAGGGAGCGATGCCGGCCGCCGTGTTCAGCTATCTGTTCGCGGCGCGCTACGACCGTGACGCCGACGACATCGCCGGCATCGTTCTCGTCTCGACGCTGCTCGGGGCGGTACTGCTGCCGTTCCTCGTCTCCTATGCGCTCTGGCTCGGCAGCCGCTGAGCGTCGGCGAGCCCGTGTTTGGCGATGTGCCAAGCGTGGCGTCGGCGCGAGAGAGCCCTTTCGGCACCGCTGCAAGTACATCCATGTAAGCTGCGACGGCGCCGTCCATGGCGCCGACGCTGCCGAAAGGGCTCTCTCACACCGACGCCACTTCTGAGCGCAGGGCGCGGGCTCGCGTTCGGCGCGACCGCGCTCGTCTTCAGGCGGCTTCGAGGATGGCGGTGACACCCATGCCGCCGGCCGTGCACACGGAGATCAGGCCACGGCCGCGACCGCGCTCGCGCAGCAGCTTTGCAAGGGTCGCCACGAGTCGCGTGCCCGTGGCCGCAAACGGATGACCCACGGCGACGCTGCCGCCTTTGACGTTGAGCTTCGAGCGATCGATCGAGCCGAGCGCGCGATCGCGCCCAAGCCGCTCGCGGCAGAATTGGTCCGACTCCCAGGCCTTGAGTGTCGCGAGCGTTTGGGCAGCGAAGGCTTCGTGGATCTCGTAGAAGTCGAAGTCCTGGAGAGCAAGGTTCGCCTGCGCGAGCATCTCCGAGACGGCGTACGCCGGCGCCATCAGCAAGCCTTCGCCGCCGACAAAGTCGACGGCGGCCTCACGCGCATAGGTGAGGTACGCGGAGATCGGCAGCGAGCGCTCGCGCGCCCAATCCTCCGAGCAAAGCAGCACGGCCGACGCGCCGTCGGTCAGCGGGGTGCTGTTGCCCGCCGTCAACGTCCCGCCGGGGCCACGATCGAACACGGGCTTGAGCTGGGCGAGCTTCTCGAGGCTCGTGTCGCTGCGCACGTTGTTGTCGCGTTTCACGCCTTGGAACTCGACCAACAGGTCTTCGTAGAACCCCTCGGCGTAGGCTTTGGCGGCGTTCTGATGGCTCGCGAGTGCGAGGCGGTCCTGGTCCTCGCGGGTGAGGTGCCACTGTTTCGCGGTGATTTCCATGCTCTCGCCCATGGACAGCTTCGTGCGCGGCTCGATGACGCCGGGCAGCACGGGCTTGAAGTGCTTCGGTCGCAACTTGAGCCACGGCTTCAGTCGCGCAGTGAACGAGCGGCCGCGTGCGCTTTCGAGCAATAGCGTCCGGTAGGCATCGGGATAGACGATCGGTAAGTCGCTGATCGTGTCCGTCCCGCCGGCGATGCCCGCAGCGATGAGTCCTGTGGCGATCTTGGCGCCGATGAGGATCGTCGCCGACAGGCTCGTGCCGCAGGCGCGTTGGATGTCGAACGCCGGTGTTTCGGGCGCTAGGCCGGATGACAAGGTCGATTCCCGCGCTAGGTTGAAGTCGCGTGTGTGCTTGATGACGGCGCCGAGCGAGACGTCGCCGAGCTTCTGCCCTTCGAGCCCATGGCGCGCTACGAGCGCGCGCAGCACGGCGGTCATCATGTCCTGGTTCGAGCAGTGCGCGTACGCCGTGTGCGCACGGCAAAAGGGAATCCGAACACCGTCGACGATGGCGACCCTGCGAGTTTGTTGATTGCGCATGCACCGCTCCAGCGGAACGCGAGGTCATTAGTATAAGCGCGGGCCCCTTACGGTTGCGTCGGCGCGATCGCAGTCGGCCGCCGCCGACGTGATGCAGCGTCGTGTCTTGCGCCGGCCGCGACTCTACAATTGCCGCATGAGCATGTTGCGTCTGACGGCGGCGTTGCTGGCCACGGCCATTGCGGGTTGCAGCACCGATGACCCCGAAGCGGAGATTCGGGCGCTTCTCGCCGCGGCCGAGCAGGCTGCCGAGGACCGCGACACGGGGTTCTTCCGCGATCTCATCGGCACGAGCTACCGCGACGCCCGCGGCAACGATCGCGAGCAGCTCCTCAATTTCGTGCGCGGCCTGTTCATCGCCAACCAACGCGTGGAGATCGTGAGCCGCATCGATGCGGTGCAGCTCGAAGGCACGGATGCGGCGCACGCGATCGTGTATGCAGGTATGCTCGGGCAGCGGGCAGGTGCCGAGCTGCTTGGCGGCATGACCGCCGACCTATATCGGTTCGAGCTCGAGCTCGTAAACGACGGTGGAGAGTGGCAGATAATAGGCGCGACTTGGCGTCGCGCGGCAGGAGAGTGACATGCGGATCGTGATCGCGTTGGTGGTGCTGGCGTTCGTCAGCGGCGCAACGGCGGCTTCGGCAGCGAAGCGCCCGCCGCTCGTGGCACCCCGCGTCGTGGTGCAGAGCATTCAGGCACTGTCGTCCACGACGCCGCAGCGTTTTCGCGTGACGCTGCTCATCGACAACATCAACACCGAGCCCCTCGTGATGAGGAACCTGGAGTTCAAACTGCGGCTCTCCAACGAAGGGATCATCGATGGGGCGACGCCGCCTATGACCGTAGAGGCGCTCGACCAAAAGCAGTTGACGCTAGAGCTCAGCAGCGAAATCGTCTCCTCGCTGTCACGTCTTCTCTCGTTCGTCGAGGGACCGGACAACCTGTTGTCGTATGAAATCTATGGTCGCGTAAATCTCCAGCGCGGATTGAACAGAGAACTGGCGTTCGGTATCACTGGCCGGGCGCCGCTGACGACGACCACAGAGCATTAGCGACCGCTGCCGTGTCGCTGCGGCTGCAACTGCTCGCGTTTGGGCTGCTGACACTGGTGCTGCCGTGGACCGGCTTTCGCTATGTTCAGGAGCTCGAAAAGGCGCTGCGCAGCGGCCTCGAGCAATCGCTGCTCGCGAGCGCCGCCGCGGTGGCCGCAGCTCTAGAAGAGCAGGGCGCACTCTCATGCCCGTTAGCACCTTGCTCCGCTGCGAACGCGGCGGCCGGCATGACGATCTACGCGCCACCGCTCGCCGCGGAACCACGGCTCGACGGTGTCCGTGACGACTGGAACACGGGAGACGCGGCGGCCATGACCCTCGCGGGTGGCCACCGGCTCTGGGCTGGTGTGAATGGCCGGTTCGTGTACCTGTTCATCGCCGCCGCCGATCGCGATCTCATCTATCAGCGTTTGCCGGGGCAGATGCCCTACGGCGACCGTGTGGTGCTCGCGACGGAGCCTGCCCCGGGCGTCGTCCGTTGGTTGTTGCTGAACACCGGTGCGCCGGGCACGTTCCGCGGGCAGGAAACGGCGCCGGACCGATTCGCACCGGGCGAGTCCTATGATGCGCGCGTGCTCGGCGCTTGGGAGGAGACGGCGTCGGGCTTCGCTGTCGAGGCGCGTGTTCCGCTCAATCTCGTCGGGGCAGCGCTCGGTGTGGGCGTGATCGATGTCGACAGTGCCGGGGCGGACTACGCCGTGCAGCTCGGAGCCACTTGGGACGAGCTGAGCGGCACGCCGGGGGCGCTCATCTACCAACGCCCCGAGCTACAGAGCCTGCTCGGTCAATTCGTTCGCGTCGGCGGAAGGTTTCGGGTGCTCGATGCCGACGGCTGGGTGCTGGCTGCCGCTGGCAGCGTGCGGTCGCGCGCTACCCCTGGCGCGGCGGCAAACCTAATCAGCGACCTGTTCCGTTGGCTGTTGCGACGCGACGATCCGCCGTATCCGCCCGAGCGGCCAGCGGGCCGCGTGGCTGACGAGGTGCTGCGGCAGGTGTTGGCTGGTCGCGAGACTACGGTCTGGTACGGCGGTGGCGCAGATCGCGAAGCGATCGTGGCAGCCGCCGTACCGATAGACGTCGCAGTTGGCGGGCGCGGCGCCGTGCTGCTCGAGCAGGCCAGCGATCCGATCTTGACGCTGACGAATCAGGCGCTTGTGCGGCTCATGACGTTCACGCTGATCGCCATGCTGACCGTCGGTCTCGGACTGCTGGGCTACGCGACGTGGCTGTCGCTGCGGGTGCGCCGCCTCGCTCGAGCGGCGGAAACCGCCCTTGGACCGCGCGGTGAGATACGCACCGGCATGCCGGGCGCTGCGGCGGGCGATGAGCTCGGTGCGCTCGCCCGGAGCTTTGCGCAGCTGCTCGATCGACTGCGCGAGCACACGGAGTATTTGCGCACGCTGGCCAGCAAGCTCTCGCACGAGCTGCGCACACCGCTCGCGGTCGTAACCACCTCGCTCGACAACCTCGAGCACGAGGTGCAAGCGCCGGCGGCCGAAGAGTATCTCGCGCGCCTGCGCCAGGGCGCTGGGCGGCTCGACGCGATTCTCGCCGCGATGAGCGAGGCCGCGCAGCTCGAGCAATCGATCCAGGCCACGCAGGCCGAGCCCTTCGATCTCGCGTCCGTCGTGCAGTCGTGCTGCAACGCCTATCGCGACGTATACCGCGACCGCGAGATTGCCTACCACTGCACTGCGGCCGCCGCGGCGGTGGTCGGTTCGGGCGAGCTCGTCGCGCAACTGCTCGACAAGCTCGTCGACAACGCCGCGAGCTTCAGCGACGCCGGCAGTCGCATCGACGTCGATCTCAGCGAGGCGGGGCAGGAGCTCGTGCTCGCCGTGACGAACCGCGGTCCGACGCTGCCGGCGAAGATGCGCCGGCAGCTCTTCGATTCGCTGGTGTCGATTCGCGAGCGACGCGACGGCCGGTCACACTTGGGACTTGGCCTACATATCGTCGCGCTCGTCGCGGCGTTTCACGGTGGACGGTGCGAGGCCGACGATCTTCCGGACGGCAGCGGCGTGGTGTTTCGCGTCTGGTTCCCTCGACGGGCAGCGGTGCGTTAGGCTTGCCGCGTAGCAGTTCCGGTCTTGACGCTCACGACCGCGGAGCACGCTGCGTTTGGGGGTAGCGATCGTGTTTTCACATGCCACGCGTCTGACGATCGGTGGGTTCTGCGCGCTGCTCGCCGTAACGGCGGAGGCCCAGAATTTGGCGGATGCCCTCACGCGCGCTCAGGCGGACGACGGCCGCTATATCTCCTGGAGCGAGCACATCGTCGACGATCAAGCTTCGAGCGGCATCGAGCTTCGAGGCGGCGACGGCCTCGAGATGGCTGACCTCGACGGCGACGGCTATCTCGACATCGCTTCGGTGCACGAGTCGGATGATCAGTACGACGGGGCGCCGGAAGGCCACATTCGCATCGCCTTCGGCAGCGCCGACCCCAATCACTGGCAGCTCGTCACGCTCGCCGAGGGCCCCGAAGCCGGGGCTGCGGAGGACGTCGCCATCGGCGACGTCAATGGCGACGGCTATCTCGACATCGTGGCGGCGTGCGAGCTCGCGCACCTGATCTATTTCGAGAATCCGGGCAAGAACGCGCGCACGGTGCCGTGGTCGCGGTTGATCCCAACGAAGACCGAGAACCGCGGTTCATTCATTCGCGTGTTTCTCGCTGATTTGAACGGCGATCGCGCGCCCGAGATCGTGGCCGCGAACAAGGGAGCGCAAGACCCAACGAAAGCTCGGCAAGAGCCAAAGGAAATCTCGTTCTTTGCGCTGCGCGGCGCGCCACTCGAAGATGACTCGTGGGTCGAGCACGTCGTGACGAAGGTCCCGTGGCCGATCAACGCGCAGCCCATTGATCTAGATGGTGACGGCGATCTCGACGTTGTCGGTGGCAGCGTCGCCGAGCAGCGCATGTTCTGGTTCGAGAACCGCAGCCGCGGTGAGCAGTTCGACTTCATCGAGCATCGCGTGGAGCTCGTTCCAAGCGCGCCGGATGCAGACCCCGTGCATGTGCACGCGTTCAATATGGCGTTCGCCGATCTTAGCGGCGACGGCCGGCTCGACATCGTGACGCTCGATACACCGCCGCTCATTGGGCGGCGCTTGTTGTGGCTCGAGCAACCGGCCGACGCGACAGCGCCATGGCGCTACAGGCAGATCGACTCGTACGCGCCCGATGCCGTCGTCGGTATCGCCACGGCCGACATCGACGGCGACGGCGATACCGATGTCATGACGGGCGGCTACAGCTTAGGCTCGCGTACGAGCGACGAACCCACACCAGACGGCGCGCTCGGCCGGCTCGCGTGGTACCAGAACGGCGGCGACGGGGCGGCGGCGTGGACTCGCCACGACTTCTCGCGGCGCCAGCGCGGCATGTTCGACAAGTTCGTGGCGCGCGACGTGGACGGTGATGGCGACGTCGACTTCGCGGGCACGCGCGGCAACAGCGGACCCTACGACGGCGTGTTCTGGCTCGAGCAGGTGCGTAGCGCCGAGCCGCGGCGCGCTTTCACGCCGGCTCGCGCCGCGGAGAGCCCGGAAGTGCCACTGCCGCGACGCGATTGATCAAGCCGTCGTCGCGGTCGCCGTGTAAGCCACGCCGCAACCGCCGAGGCCGCAATAGCCGCCAGGGTTCTTAGCGAGGTACTGCTGGTGATAATCCTCGGCGTAGAAGAACGGTGGCGCCATGGCAATCTCGGTAGTGATGCGCGGCAAGTGTTTGGGTGTGAGCAGCGTTTGGTAATGGTCGCGGCTCTGCTCGGCTTGGCGCAATTGCTCGTCGTCGAAGCAGTACACGGCGGAGCGATATTGCGTGCCGATGTCCGCGCTCTGTCGCATGCCCTGCGTCGGGTCGTGCGACTGCCAGAACACCGCCAACAGCTTCTTGTAGGGCACAGTCGTCTCGTCGTAGATCACAAGCACGACTTCCGTGTGCCCGGTGAACCCCGTGCAGACCTCTTCGTAGGTGGCGTTTGCCGTGTGGCCGCCGGCGTAGCCGACCGCTGTGGTATAGACGCCGGGTAAGGTCCAAAACACGCGCTCGGCGCCCCAAAAGCAACCCATGCCAAATAGCGCTTGGCGCAAGCCCGGCGGAAATGGCGGCTTGAGCGGATGGTCGAGGACGAAATGACGATTCGTGATCTGAAGGGGCTCGGATCGCCCCGGTAGTGCTTGATCCTTCGCTGGGATGAGCAGTGATTTGCGGCCAAACATGAGCATTCCCTCGATTCAAGACCGGCGGGATTACGTTCGAATCAGCCGGTAGCGCCCCCCAAAGTCAGCTTCGGCGCGGGCAGCAAGCTCGCGCCCGTCAGGAATTCGTCGACCGCGCGCGCCGCGCCGCGGCCTTCGTTGATGGCCCACACCACGAGCGACTGACCGCGGCGGCAGTCGCCGGCGGCGAATACGCCGGGCACGCTGGTCGCGAAGCGCCCGTGCGTTGCACGGTAATTGGAACGCGGATCGAGCTCGACCCCTAGCGCTTGCGCGAGATATGCCTCGGGGCCGAGGAAGCCCATCGCGAGCAAGACGAGATCGGCCTCGAGCGTCTCGACTGTGCCGTCGAGCTCGACCATCTTCGCTAGACCGTTGGTGCGCTGCCATTCGACGCGTGTGATGCGGACGGATTTCACGGCGCCGTGATTGCCCTCGAACTCCTTCGAGACCACGGCGTAATTGCGCGGGTCGGCGCCGAAGCGCGCGATCGATTCTTCGTGGGCGTAGTCGGTACGACGAATCTTCGGCCAGAGTGGCCAGGGGTTGTCGCCCGCGCGCTTCTCCGGCGGCTCGTCGAGTAACTCCAGATTGATGAGGCTCTTGCAGCCGTGGCGCAGCGAGGTGCCGATGCAATCGGCGCCCGTGTCACCGCCGCCGATGACGATGACGCGCTTGCCTTTCGCGTTGATGAACAGGCCATCCTCGAGATTGCTGTTCAGCAGGCTCTTGGTATTGGCCGTGAGAAACTCCATCGCGAAATGGATGCCGCTCAAGTTGCGGCCCTGGATCGCGAGGTCGCGCGGCTGCGTGGCGCCCGTGGCGAGCAACAGCGCATCGTGCTCCT
>Ga0105252_10001479_pt1 | contig 10425 bp, 7 predicted proteins | sample EasRivMeERMZT100_FD_89675 | JGI IMG/M metagenome (GOLD analysis project Ga0105252, IMG submission 89675) | Soil microbial communities from meander-bound floodplain in the East River, Colorado, USA - East River MetaG ERMZT100 | ecosystem: Environmental > Terrestrial > Soil > Floodplain | place... | reverse complement strand
CTGGCCGAACATGGAGATGAACACCTTGCGCGGATTGCCTTCCTGGGGCAGCGGTTGGTCCGGTGTGCGGAACGAGATCATGCCGCCCGGCTCGCCGCAGAGCTCCATCGACGGCAGCGTCGTGTCTTTCTGCAGGTAGCGCGCGGCGATTTGATCGGCCGTGACGCCGACGCCCGTGGCCGCATTGCGCTGCCGCGGATGGACGCAGTTCAGCCATGTTTCCTCGACGATGCCGTGCGGGATGCCGCCTTCCCCGGACTTGTTGCGCAGACCGCTGACCACGGTGACGTAGTCGCGCAGCGGCGCGAGCGGTTCCAAGATGAACGGAAACTCGAAGCCACGGCCCGTTTGTGCGGGCTCCCATTCGTTCTGCAGAGCGCCGTGCGGGAAATAGATGAAGCCGAGTCGTGCGGCCGGCGCCGCGGCGGTTTGCGCCAGGGCCGTGCCGGCCGGGATCATGGCGTCGAGCAACGGCAGTGCGATCGACGCGCCCGCTCCCTTCAGAACCGTGCGCCGCGACAGATGTTTTTTGCTCAGAAACATAGCTGCTATCCCTAGGTATCTTCGGCCGCTCTGGCCGAAAGCTTACTCCAATGAAGCCTGCGTAAGACCGTCTGCAGCCTGCGTAAGGCCATCGGCCTCCCGTCTGCGGAACGCATCGCTCGATACGATACCGAGGACGATGGACTCGAACCGATAGTCGTCCTTGGCGGCGCGATGCACGATCGCGCGCACCGACGGCATATCGCGATAGTCCGTTGTCCTGCCCAAGGCAAAGGTCCACAGATTCTCAGTGAATGCTGTGACGAACTGGTCGGGTTTGGCTGTGAGCGCGTGACGCAGGTCGGCGGCTCCGGCTACGGGCGTGCCATCCGGCAGCACCCCGCTCGCGTCGATGGCGGTGCGGGTGTCGGGATCGAGGGAGCGGAACTGACCGACGGCGCTGAAATTCTCGAGCGCGAAGCCGAGCGGGTCCATCACGCCGTGACAAGCGAAGCACGTGGGATTCGCGCGGTGCTGCTCGAGCCGCGCGCGTAATGTTCGCGGTGGCTCGCCGCGCTTGTTGTCCGTGAGGTCCGGGACGTCGGGCGGTGGTTTGGGCGGCGGGGCACCGAGGAGGTGCTCCAATATCCAAGCGCCGCGCAGTACGGGCGACGTGCGATTGGGATACGACGTCAACATCTGGATGGCGCCCTTGCCGAGTAGTCCGTAGCGCGACTCGTCATCGAGCTTCACCTCACGGAAGCGCGCACCTTTGACGCTCTCGATGCCGTAATGCATCGCGAGGCGTTCGTTGAGGAACGTGTGGTCCGCGGTGAGGAGTTCCAGGACGCTCCGATCGCCGCGCAGCACGCTGTCGATGAAGAGCGTGAGCTCTTCCTTCAACAGTGCACGCGGATCGAGCAAGCCGCTCGCCTGCGGGAACTGGCCTCGGTCGGGGACAATTGCGTCGAGCTTCTTCATGCCGAGCCACTGGAACGCGAAATCCTGGACGAGCGCTTTGGCGCGATCGTCGGCCAGCATGCGCTTCACCTGCGCGGCCAGGACACTGGGCTTGCTCAAGCGTTGTGCCTTGGCAATCTCGAGCAGCTCCTCATCCGGCAGGCTGCTCCATAAGAAGAAGGAGAGACGCGATGCGAGCTCGAGGTCGCTCAGCGTGACCGCAACCGTGCCCTCGCCGGACTCCGCTCGATACAGGAAGTGCGGGCTCGCGAGCACCGCGCTCAGCGCATCGCGCACGCCCGTTTCGAACCCGCCCTGGCCGGCGCCGGCGTCGTAGAACGCCATCAGGGGCTCGAGATCGGCGTCGTCCACGGGACGGCGGAACGCGCGCTCGGCGAGGCTCCTGACGATATCGGCGGCGCACGCGCGCTCTCCCGAGCTTTCGGCCGGCCGGCAGATGAAGATTTTGTCGCGCGTCGGCGAATTGCTAATGCCAGTGACCGACAACGGTCCGCGGATCTGCAACGCGTGCGCCGCCTGAATTCGTTCCTGGCCGCCTTCGAGCGCGATGGTTCGCGTGCGCTCGTCGCTTTCCGCGAAGCTGCGGTGCACGAACGTCACGGCGAGCTGATGCTGGCCGGCCGTGGTGTTGAAGCGGATCTTGCGCAGCCGGCCGTTGATCTCTTCCACGGCCGGATCGAGCGTCTGGTCGATCGCCTTGTGATCGGCTTCGCCGCCGATCCGCGTGCGATAGAACTCCTCGCCGTCGAGCAATACGACGACGGTGTTCTCGAACTCCATCCGCGGCACCTCGCGCGCGAGCGCCATGTCGCCTATGTTGAGCTCGTACTCACCATCCGCAGGGAAGTTGTGCTGCACGACGAAGCCGCCGCGCGTGCCGAACGGCATGCCGGGAAGGTGATGCTGCTGCAGACCCGTGCCGGGAGCGCCGTCCGGGGGCAGCGAGATCACCATGTTGGCGGGGTCGCCGTAGGTCGAGGCGATCGGCAGCGCCGTGAGGTCACCGACGGCGTCGAGCGCTGTCTGGCGCGCGGCATCGATGTATTGAGCGACGAACGCGGGCGAGACCTGGAGCGCGTCGGCGTCGTTGTCGAAGTGCCCCGCGACGTTGTCCTCGGGTAGCAACGCCGCGGTATCGACGTTGAGCGCCAGCAGGTCGCGGATCGCGTGCGCGTACTCGCGGCGATTCAGGCGGCGCAACGACACACGACCGGGCGCGGGCTTGTTGGCGGCCGCATCGATCTCGTTCTCGAGCCACGCTGCCAGCCGTTCCACGGTCTCGCCGTCGGGGCGCGGGCCTCCGGCGGGCGGCATGAGACCGCTGCGCAGCTTGCGGATCGCGAGCTCCCACGTTTCCGCGTCAGCGGCAATTCGGTCCGGTGACAGCGCGTCGAACGCCCGGTTGCCGGCCAGGTCGTCGCGGTTGTGGCACTCGAAGCAATACTTTTCGACCACAGGCCATTGCGGCTCGTTGGAGCCGACGTGCGTCCAGACGATCGCGGCAACGCCCCCCACGGCGACAATGCCGAGGGCCGCTATCGGTATGCTGCGTTTGACTGAGATTGTCGCACTCCTAATCGAGGCGCCGCGTCGCCGGCAACGGTGGCCGTGCCACTGGCTAGCCCTCGATTATCTGGTGCCCCAGTAGTTTTTGTCTAGGTATTCCAACGTCTTGCGCTTCGAGGGCCAGCACGCGTTATGGGCCGGCTCCGTCCGCACGAGCAAACGTGGTTCGCTGCGTGGTTTCGAGCCGCTCCGTATGGCTCGCAAGGCGCCGCGGCAAGCGCGTAGAGCGTAGCGTCGTGTTGCATTTCCTCGGGTCGGGCTATCAAATGCTCGGCATCGACCGATCGGGGGGTCGCGTTATCGAACGCGCACAGCGACCGACGGATTGTGTGACAGAAGTGGGGAACCATGCGTAACAAGAACTCGTACCTGTTCATAGGTGTGGCCGCGGTTGCGGCTGCGTTGGCATCGGCGGCCTTCGCCGGCGGCGAAGCGGGGAAGCTCGAGCTTCGTGATTTCGGCTCGAAGTTCGTCGGCTACACGACGCAGGACGCGGCCAACGGCTCAGTCGACGTGCTGAACCCGATGTTCGTGCAGTACCTGCTGCCCGCGCGCCAGCGGCACAAGTACCCCATCGTGTTCATTCACGGTGGTGGCGGCCAGGGCACCGATTGGCTCGAGACGCCGGACGGTCGCGACGGCTGGGTCGACTACTTCGTTGCCGACGGCTGGGACGTTTACGTCGTCGACCGCCCGGGCCACGGCCGCTCGCAGAGCAATCCGAGCTGCGGCAACGGGCAGGTGCGCGTCGGCAACTCCGCGCCGATCGCGCGGCTCTCGACATCCTCGCCGAGCGCATGGCCGGGGGGAGAGCCCACGCCGAAGAATCCCGCCGTTATCGGCTGGACGGCTAGCTCTACGACGGCGCCGTACTGCGGCGACGCGCTCGCGGCACAGACGATCTCCGCGCTGCTCGACCAGATCGGCCCCGCTGTGCTGCTCGCGCACTCGGCGGGCGGCGGCAGCACGTTCCGCGTGCCCGACTTGAATCCGAGCAAAGTCGTCGGCGTGATCGGCTTCGAGCCCGCGGGCGCCAACCCGGCGGCGCCGGGCTTCAACAACGGCCCGCCGCTGCTGACGAACTTCAAGGCCGAGCCCGCGTTGCCCGCGAGCTTTGCCGCGGTCGCGAACAACGGCTGCGCGATGCAGGGCGATTCCCCGAGTCGACTCGTCAACTACGCGAACCTGCCGATCGTCCTCGTCGCCACCGAGATGGGTACGCTCAGCCACGACGCGATGAATTGCGGTGCGTCTGTGTGGCAGCAGGCTGGTGCTACGGCAAGTGCGGTGTATCTGCCGGATCGCGGTCTGAAGGGCGGCGGTCACTTCGCGATGGCTCAGCTCGACAATGCGGCGTATGCGAAGGTGTTCATCGAGCTCGCGACGCAGATCGAGGCTGCGTCGAAGAAATAGCGTGCCCGCGTGGCTTCCGCGAGGCGCTGAGCGTGCGCAGACCTTACTGCGAGGTATCCTGCGCGCCGAACAGGCGCTTGCCGTCCGGTAGCGTGACGGTATCCACCGCCGCTTTGAGGCTGCCGTCGCGGGCGCGCGAGCCCGTGATCGTCACGGTCTGGCCGGTCGGCAGCGAATTCTGATTCCAGCCGTAGCGCATGAGGCGGTTCGGGCTGCCGAGCTCGAAAGCCCACGCGTCGACGCTGCCGTCGTCTCGTTTCACGTCGAGGTAGATCCAAGTGTGCGGGTTCATCCACTCGAGACGCGTGACGGTGCCCGTCAGCGTCACGGGCTTCGCGGCGTCGAAGATCGCAGAGAACGAGTGATGTGCCGCGGCGGTGGCGCTGCCGAGCAGTGCGGTGAGGCTCAAGACCCAGGCGCTTCGTTGGCTCATCGCGCTCCCCCTAAGCTGGCGATTCACCCATTCTAGTCCGCGTTGACTCGCCCGTGGAACGGACGTAGCGTTTGCGCAGATGCCGCGCTTCCTTTGGATCAAGCTCGTATTGCTCGCGTCCGTCGCGGCGCTGTATCTGTGCTCGCCGCCGGCGCGCGGCCAATGGCGCAACGCGCCCGAGGCGAGTGCGCCACGCACGGCGAGCGGCGAGGTCGACCTCGAAGCCCCGCCACCGCGGCTACCAAACGGCCGCGTCGATTTGCAGGGTATCTGGATGCCCGACGACAACCGCTACATCCGCGACCTAGCGCTCGACGTCGGCGACGACAAGGTGCCGTATCAGGCTTGGGCGCGGCGCCTCTTCGACGAGCGCAAAGACGGCTCGCACTCGCGCGAGGACCCTGACGCTCACTGCTTGCCGCAAGGCGTGCCGAAGCTCGGCTACGTGTCGTATCCGTGGAAGCTCATCGAGACGCCGATCGCGATCGTCATTCTCTACGAGACGTTCACGTTCTGGCGGCAGATCTTCACTGACGGACGCGAGATCGATCCGAGCGCGAAGCCCGCCTGGATGGGTTATTCGACGGGACGCTGGGACGGCGACACGCTCGTCGTCGAGACCACGGGATTCAATGGCAAGCTCTGGCTCGATCAGCTCGGTCGGCCGACGACGGATCGCTTGCGCGTCGTCGAGCGCTTCACGCGCACGCACTACGGTCACATGCGCATCGACGTCACGATCGACGACCCGGGCGCCTACACGGCGCCGTGGTCGGCGTCGCAAGTCGTGCATCTGCGGCCCGGCTGGGAGCCCCTCGAGTTCATCTGTGGCGAGAACAACAAAGACGTCGAGAATCTGCCCGGCGAAGGTGGCGCGGTGTCGACGAATATCGAGGCCGCGCGGCGCAAGGGCTATCTCGAGTAGCGTGCGCGCTCCGCGCGGCTGGGTGGCGATCCTCGGCGATTGATGCGACACTGATTGCCGGCAATCGGATTGCATCAGCACGTGTGAGCACAGGATCCCGTTCCGGCGATAGCACGAAGGCGGTCTCCGCCGCGCGAATATTTGCAATCGGCCTTGCTGTCGTGCTCACCGCGTGCCGTGTAGAAGCGCAGTCGCCCGCCGCTCCCGCTCCCTCTGACGCTCCCGATTCGCAGGTTGCGGCCGCGGACCCGAGACCGTTTCAAGACCTCGCCGCAGCCGACATCCTCAATATGAACCAGCGCTGGTCCGGGGACTACGACGCTCTCGCCGAGCGCCGCTTCCTGCGGGTGCTCGTACCCTACAGCCGCACGCTCTATTACTTGGACGGCCCCGAGCAGAAAGGTATTGCGTACGAAGCTCTGCGTGAGCTCGAGAACCTGCTGCCACTCATCGGCACGTCGAAGGTGCGGCCGAAGATCGTGATCATTCCGACAACCCGCGACCGCCTGCTGGCGGCTCTCGCGGAAGGTTACGGTGACGTCGCGATCGGCGCGTTTACCGTCACCGACCTGCGTCGCAAGACCGTCGACTTCTCTGCTCCCACGATGCGTGGCATCGAAAATGTCGTCGTCACGAGCAAGAACGCGCCCGCCGTGCTGACGGAAACCGATCTTGCCGGCAGCGAAATTTACGTGCAGCGCGCGAGCAGCTATTACGAGGATCTCGTCGCGCTGAACGAGCGGTTGACGAGTGCGGGACTGCGCCCGGTGTCGATCCAGGAGGTCGATGCGCGGCTCGAGGAAGAGGATGTGCTGCAGATGGTCGATGCCGGGATCATTCCGGCGACCGTCAGCAAGCGTCCTGTCGCGGAATTTTGGGCGCAGATGTATGACCAGCTAATCGTGCACTCGCAAGTGGCGCTGCGCTCCGATGGACAGATCGCCTGGGCCTTGCGCAAGGACACGCCGCAGATCAAGAAGATCATCGACGGCTTCGTCGTCAAGCACCGTGCCGGCACGCTGTTCGGCAACGTCTTGCTGCAGCGCTATCTCGGTAGCGTCCGGCGGCTCAAGAATCCGACGACCGCCGCCGAGCTCGAGAAGTATCGTGCCATGGCGCAGCATTTCCGCGCGTACGCCGACCGCTATGGCTCCGACTGGCTCCTTGCGGTGGCGCAGGGTTATCAGGAATCGGAGCTCGATCACTCCAAGCGCAGCGATGCGGGGGCGGTGGGCGTCATGCAGGTCAAGCCTTCCACGGCTGCGGATCGCAACGTCGGTATCGACAACGTGGAAGTCCTCGAGAACAACATTCACGCGAGCATCAAGTACATGAGCTTCCTGCGCGCTCGCTATTTCGCGGATCCAGACATCGATCCGCTCGACCAAGGCCTCCTCACGCTCGCTGCCTACAACGCGGGGCCCGCACGCGTGATAACCCTGCGGCAGAAGGCCGCTGCCGTCGGTCTCGACCCGAACCAGTGGTTCGGCAACGTGGAGATCATTGCGGCACGTGTGATCGGTCGGGAGACGGTCGATTACGTCGGTAACGTCTACAAGTACTACTCGGCGTACAAAGCCGTGGCAGCGCAGCGGGATGCGGCGGCCGCGGCGCCCGCGGCACCCGCAGCGTCCGAGTGATCGCCCTCGTCGTCAGCTTCGACAATCACATCTAGATCCGTCGATTCGATTGACGCTTCCACGAGCGCACCGAGCTCGCTTCACATAATCGCGAGCATTCGGAGCCGGCGACCGAAGACTGTACACTTCAATCGCGTGCTGACATGGACGTTGTGCGGCGCGCTTCGTTAATAAAAACAAAACGTGGGGAGCACCGCGTCGTGAAAAGTCCAATGCGCATTCGCGCAATGAAAACGTGTCTCAGCCTGTTGAGAATCGCCGCCGGTACGATCTTGCTTGCCGTGTCGAGTCACGCAATGTCGGACGAAGCCAGCGAGGCGACCGATGACGATGGCAGATTGCTGGTGGAAAACAAACTGATACGCACTGCCATGTATACGCTCGACGCAACCTATTACCGCGGTAACGTCTATCGCTGGCAATACGGAGGCGGCATTGCAGCGATCGGCGACCGCTACGTACTGGCAACGCGTGAAGGGTTGCTCTACCAGTTCTGGTGGGACGACGCGAACGACCTTCGAGTCGAGGCGCTCGTTCATCGAGTACCACTAAACCCGGATGAGTTTGCGGCCGCTGTGGGCGATGACGTCAACCAAATGTGGTTCAGGGTTGCCGACGTTATCGTCGATGACTCGACCGATGAGATTCGCGTGTACGCGACCCACCACTACTGGCGTGCGTCAGACAGCTGCTTCGTCATGCGTGTCTCGGTCTTGGGCGCGACCTCTGAAGATCTGATGAATTCGCAGACTCCGGGCGCATGGCGCACGCTCTACGAGACATCACCGTGTATCCCCATCGCGAAGGGCAACAGAGGCAACCCCTTTTCCGGGAACCTGGTTGGCGGAAGACTCGTGCTGCTCGACGCGAACAAGCTGCTGCTCACGGTCGGCGATCACGGCCTCGACGGCTATGCGAATTCGCCGGCGATGTCCCAAAACGTCGACACGTCGTATGGCAAGACCATCCTGATCGACACAGACACTGGAACTGCACAGGTCTTCACATTGGGTCATCGGGTGCCGAACGGGCTGTACGCTGATCGAGAGACCGGCGACATGTGGCTGACCGAGAACGGACCCCGGGGCGGTGACGAACTAAATCACTTGGAGCGAGGCGCCAACTACGGTTGGCCGGACGTTACCTATGGAACGGCTTATGAAATGGATCATTGGCCGTTGACGGAGCATCCAGACGAACACACGGGCTATCGGGAGCCGACGTTTGCATGGGTTCCTTCGATCGGTGTTTCCAACTTGATTGGAGTGAGCGAGGGCACGGTCTTTCCGCGTTGGAAGGGCGACCTCCTCGTTTCGTCGATGCGCGATGAATCGATCTGGCGAGTTCGCGTCCGAAATGAGCGAGTCGCGTATGCCGAGCGCATTCCGTTCGAGACCCGTATTCGAGACCTTCTGCAGGCACGCGATGGCCGCATCGTGATCTGGACCGACGAGGGGGAGCTCATTTCTGTGGGTCGATCCGCTGCCCCGACCCAAGCCCAACCGGCAAGCGAATAGAGCGAGTGGATGGCTGCGAGTTTGACCAGAAAAGTCACTCAAACCCAAACCGGCATTTGGGCAAGTTACATAGTTTGGTCTTATGTCATCTTTCGCCAAAATTCTCGATCTAACGTGATATTGATGATTCACTGCGAAGCGTAGTTGGTTGTTTCGATAGGCCGAGTCGAGGGGGCGGTCAGGAAAGCTACCAGCTACTCCAAGCGCAGACGCGGCAGTGATTGTCGCCGCGACACGAACAAGAATAAAAAAGGATAGCGCATGGGTGCCTTGAACGAACGACGTGTATTGGTAACTGGTGGTGCCGGCTTTCTTGGATCTCATCTTTGCGAACGTCTGCTTGGCCAAGGGGCTCACGTAACGTGCTTGGATAATCTGTATACGGGGAGCAAGCGGAATATTCGGCACCTGCTTACCCACCCAGATTTCGATTTCATCCAGCACGACGTTACTAACCCGATCTACCTTCAGGTAGACCAAATCTACAATCTCGCTTGTCCGGCTTCGCCGATTCACTATCAGCACGACCCCGTGCACACGCTGAAGACGAGCGTACTGGGGGCATTACACGTGCTTGGACTGGCGAAACGCGTAGGCGCACGGGTGTTGCATGCCTCGACCAGCGAGGTCTATGGCGACCCCGACGTGCATCCGCAAACGGAAGACTATTGGGGGCGCGTCAATCCCAACGGCGCTCGGGCCTGTTACGACGAGGGGAAGCGGTGCGCAGAAGCGCTCTTCTTCGACTACCACCGCCAGCACGGAGTGTCGATCAAGATCGCGCGGATCTTCAACACCTATGGCCCTCGCATGCATCCCGAGGACGGTCGCGTGGTCTCCAACTTCGTCTGTCAGGCCTTGCGCGGCGAGCCCATCACGATCTATGGAAATGGTTCGCAGACACGCTCGTTCTGCTATGTCGATGACCTGATCGACGGCTTGATCCGCTTGATGGGCTCTAAGGAAGGCTTCACGGGTCCCGTCAATCTCGGGAATCCGGACGAGTTCACGATTCTAGAGCTCGCGAATCTCGTGATCGATGCCACTTCGTCGGAGTCCAAGCTTAGGCACAAGCCTCTGCCGCCGGACGACCCGAGGCAACGGAAGCCGGACATCACGCTGGCTGAAACGGCGTTGGCCTGGCGGCCGACGATTAATCTCAGCTCCGGTCTGACGTCGACGATCGCATACTTCAGCGATCTTCTGGGCATCCGGGCCGCAAAGCCGGTGCCTTCGTTGGCCGCCTTGGACGGCGTAATCCGAGGATCGTTGCTGCTCCGTACTCCTGCGGAGTAACCGACAATGAACGTTCTCGTAACGGGTGGCGCGGGATACATCGGCAGCCACGCCTGCAAGGCACTCGCGGCATCCGGTTTCAGGCCGGTCGTTATCGACAATCTCGTCACGGGGCACCGATCGGCCGTCAAATGGGGTCCCTTCGTCGAGGGTGACATTGCCGATCGGGCG
>Ga0105252_10001478_pt1 | contig 10440 bp, 9 predicted proteins | sample EasRivMeERMZT100_FD_89675 | JGI IMG/M metagenome (GOLD analysis project Ga0105252, IMG submission 89675) | Soil microbial communities from meander-bound floodplain in the East River, Colorado, USA - East River MetaG ERMZT100 | ecosystem: Environmental > Terrestrial > Soil > Floodplain | place... | reverse complement strand
CGCCGCTCGCTCGTGTCGCCCGCGCAGATCGCCGCCGCGGCGGTGCAGCCGGCCAGCCGTCCCGCCTTCATCGCGTTGGTGATGCCACCGCCTGACAGCGGGTTGATCATGTGCGCGGCGTCGCCCGCGACCATGACACCCTCGGCATACGTCTTCTTGATCGTGGTGTGCACGATGACACCGCCCACGGTGTAACCCGTCCGCGCGCCATTCGGGAAGCGGCGGGCGATCCAGGCGTCGAGATACTGGCGCGCGTTGCGACCGTCACTCTTCAGCGCAACCATCCCGAGCCCGACGTTTGCCACGCCCACCGCCTTGGGGAAGATCCAGGCGTACCCGCCCGGTGCGATCGCGTCGCTGAACTGGAGATAGATGGCATCGGGATCGAATTCGATCCCCTGGAGCACGTACTGCGCGCACGATTCCATGTCGCGCGACGGCACCCGGGTGTCGAGCCCGGCCCAGCGTCCGACCATCGTCTCGACGCCGTCGGCCCCGATGACGATCCGGGCGCGATAGACCTCCTCCTGGCCGCGCTCTTTGACCCGCACGTGCCAACGGTCGCCGCCGTTTCGAGCCATCGCCGTGGCCTCGGCCCCGACCCGGACGTCGGCCCCGGTGCGCGACGCTTCAGCAGCGAGGTAGGCATCGAAGCGCGTGCGATCCAGGACCCAGCCAACGCCGCGCTCGGCGACCACAACCTCGGTATCGTCCGGCGCCTGGAAGATCACCCGGGTAATCCGGCGCGCGGCCCAGTCGGCGCCGTCGGGATTGGCGAATTCCCGGAGCCCGGCGTCGCCCACGCCCTCGGCGCAGCGGACCGGGGACCCGACCGCGCGGTCGCGTTCCAACAGGACGACGTCCAGCTCTGGCGCCGCCATCTTTGCCTCCCAGGCCGCGACCGCGCCCGCGGGCCCGGCGCCGACAACCAGGACGTCGACGTCAGGCATGGACGGCAGGGGCTAGGGGTTGGGGACTAGGGACTAGAGGAATCATCGCCAATGCCCCGACCGGGCAGGGAGCGATGCACTTCTCACACCCGGTGCATGTCGCATCGTCGACGGTGAGAATGTTCAGTTCTAAATGGATCGCTTCGGGTGGACACAGCGGCAGACAGAGGCCGCAACGGTCGCACACCGCGAGGTCGACGACGGCAATTGTGTCGGGCGTCACGCGACGCATGGGCGAAAGGCTAGTCCTCTGAGATAGGGCCGTCAAGCTTCATCCTTGCTTGAGGTTACGCATTTCATTAGCTTGAGCCGTTCGCAGCAACCCGCCTCACACTTTTACCGACGATCACGTGCCGCCACGCTGGCTGAATTTTAAGATGGGTGCTTGGAGCCCGGCGAATGAAATCGCCGTAGACCTTGGCACCGCAAACACACTCGTCTACGTCAAGGGCGAAGGGATCGTGCTCAACGAACCCTCCGTCGTCGCGATCGAAAAAGCAACCGGCAAAGTCAAAGGCATCGGTCTCGAAGCCAAGCGCATGCTCGGCCGCACGCCGGACGGCGTGCTCGCGGTGCGTCCCCTGAAGGACGGCGTGATCGCCGACTTCGATGTGACCGAGAAGATGCTGCGCTTTTTCCTCAAGACGATCATCGATCGCCATCTCTTCCGCGTGCGCCCCAAAGTGATCGTGTGCGTCCCGTCGGGGATTACCGAAGTGGAGAAGCGCGCGGTGCGCGACTCGGCGCAATCGGCGGGTGCCAAGGAAGTGTACATGGTCGCCGAGCCGATGGCCGCGGCGATCGGCGTCGGTCTCCCGGTCGAGACGCCGACGGGCAACATGGTGATCGACATCGGCGGCGGCACGACCGAGATCGCCGTCATCGCGCTCTCGGGGATCGTGTCCGACACGTCGATTCGCACCGGTGGCGACGAGCTGGACCAGGCGATCGTGCAGTTCATGCGCAAGAACTACAATCTGCTCATCGGCGAGCCCACGGCGGAGCAGATCAAGATTCAGATCGGATCCGCGGCGCCGATCGGTGAAGAACGCGAGATGGAAGTGAAAGGCCGTGACCTCGTGTCGGGCATTCCCAAGATCGTGCGCGTGCATTCGAGTGAGATCCGGGAAGCCGTGCAAGAGCCCATACAGCAGATCGTGGATGCGGTGCGGCGCGCCCTGGAGATTACGCCGCCCGAGCTGGCCTCCGACATCGTGGACCGCGGTATCGTCATGACCGGCGGTGGCGCGTTGATTCGCGGCCTGGATCTGTTGCTCCAGCAGGAGACCGGCCTGCCGATACACCTCGACGAGGACCCCATGACCTGCGTGGTGCGTGGGGCGGGGCGGATCCTCGACGCTCCCGAGAAATACCGCAACGTCCTGACCACGTAGCGGCATGGCGATCGGCACAGATCGCTACGCATCCCGCGGCGACACGCTGCTCTTCCTGGCCTGCGTGGTGTTGTCGCTTGCCGCGCTGAGCCTGCCGCCGCAGTGGCGCGAGCCGCTGGCCAACGGACTCCAGCAGAGCGTGCTCGCTCCCTTCATCTTTCTCCAGCGTCAGACGGAATTGCTCACGGCGGCGCGGACGCGCTACGACAACGTCGTGGCGCAGCGCGATTCCTCCTCGCTCGCGGCCGCATTCCTGCCCGAGCTCCGGAACGAGAACAATCGTCTGCGGGCGCTGCTGGGGCTCAGCGCGCGGCTCGGCGGGGGTTATGTCGCCGCCGAGATCCTGCACCAACCCGAGCCCACCAATCCGCTCAGTTTCCTCGTGTCCGCCGGCCGGCGGGAAGGCGTCCGCCCCCTCTCGGCGGTGGTCAGCCCCGAGGGACTGGTCGGCCTGGTCGCGTCCGTCGGCGAACACGCGAGCGTGGTTCTCAGCTGGGCGCATCCCGAGTTTCGCGCCAGCGCGATTGCGCAGGATGGGAGTGTGGTCGGGATCGCGGCGCCGCATGGGGCCGAGGGGCCCGGCGTGTGGCTGCTCGAGCTCCAGGGCGTGTTGTATCGCCAGCAGGTGCCCCCGGGCACGGTGATCATCACGTCGGGCCTCGGTGGTGTATTCCCGCGCGGCATTCCCATCGGCGTGGTCGTGGGTCCCGCGGGCGAAGAGAAAGGTTGGGGCCGGACCTATCTGGTCCGTCCCGCCATCCATCCCGCCGAGCTCTCGCATGTGATGATCCTGACCACTCCGCGTCCAGCGGGCGCGGATTTGCGCAATGCATTTACCACCCCGCAAGACCGCGGGGCGCCGAGTGAGGTGCCGCAATGAGACGCACCGACCGCTATCGCTATCCGATCATCCTGACGGTGCTCGTCGTGCTGCACTTCACGGTGCGGAGCCACCTGGGTGACGATCGCGTCGCGCCCGACTTTCTGCTGCTGGCGCTGCTGATCTACACGATCCGCGCCGAGCCGGGCAAGAGTGCCGCCGCGGGCTTCATCATCGGACTGCTGCGCGATGCGATGACCCCGGTCAGTTTCGGAGCGGGGGCGCTCGCGCACACGCTGGTCGGCTTCTCCTCGTCGTGGGCCAAGGCGGTGTTCTTCGCGGAGCACGTATTCGTGAAGGGGTGCCTGTTCTTTGCGGGCACCTGGCTGCGCAACCTCATCGTGTTGCTCGTGTCAGGCAAACTCCAGAGCTCGCAGGTGGCCTGGGAGCTGCTCGTGTGGTCGCCGCTCCAGGGCCTGACGACGGCGCTGGTCGGGATCGTGGTCTTGTGGTTCTTCCGGGGCTGGCTGTCGCCGCGCCGTCCGGGCGGCGCCACACTGGGAGTTTCTGCGTGAACGCGTTTCATCCACATCTGCTCGATCGCCGCCTCGAGATGGCGCGCGCGAGCGTGTGGATCGTGCTGGGCATCCTCATCCTCTCGTTCTTCCGCACGCAGATTCTCGGTCACGGCAAGTACCAACTGCAGTCGGAGACCAACCGGCTGCGGCCGATTCCGCTCCCCGCGCCGCGCGGGATCATCTACGACCGCAATGGCCGGGTGCTCGCCGAAAACGTCCCGGGGTACACCGTCTCGCTGCTGCCTGGGCCGGAAGCGAACCTGCGCTCCACGCTCGCGCGCATCGCCGCGATCGCGAACATCGACAGCATCGAGATCGCGCGCGTGCTCCAGCGCGCGCGCAAGGCGCCCTATCAGCCCGCGCTCGTGTTGAGTGACGCGCCGTTCAGTGTCGTGTCGGCGCTCGAGGAACGGCGCGTCGCGATTCCGGGACTGCTCATTCAGGCCGAGCCGAAGCGCTCCTATCCCGATACGGCGATCGTCGCGCATCTCGTCGGGTATGTCGGCGAAGTGACGGAGGGCGAGCGAGCGACCAGACGCTTCGCGCAGGTGCGGCTCGGTGGCCTGGTGGGGAAGGACGGACTCGAGCGCGAGTACGACGATACGCTGCGCGGCGCGGAGGGCGTGCGCTTCGTCGAGGTGAGCGCGCGCGGGCAGATGGTGCGCGAGGCGGAGGCGGCGGCGAACCTCTCGCCGGTCCCCGGGACCGATCTGCACACGACCATCGATCTCGATTTGCAGAAGTACATCTCGGAGACGTTTCCGGCCGGCCAGCGCGGCGCCGTGTTGGCACTGAATCCGAATACCGGCGAGGTCCTCGCGCTCTACAGCGCTCCCGGGTTCGATCCTAATGCATTCGTCGGCGGTATTTCGGCGCAGTACTGGCGCTCGCTCAACGAAAACCCCGCGCGGCCGCTGCTCGATCGCGCAATTCAGGCGCGCTATCCCCCGGGGTCCGTCTGGAAGCTCGCGGTGGCCGCGATGGCCCTGAAGCGGGGGATCGCGGGACCGAGGACCCATATGCCCATCCCCTGCCGCGGCGGGCTGCAGTACGGAAACCGGTTCTTCCGGTGCTGGGAAGCGCATGGACACGGCGATCTCAATTTGACTGACGCGATCGCGCAGAGCTGCGACGTATTCTTCTACCAGCTCGGGATCAAGCTTGGGGTCTCGTCCCTGCTCGAGGACGCGAACGCCTGGGGCTTCCGCGGCCGCACGGGGATCGATCTCCCCGGGGAGATTCCGTCGGAATTCCCGACCGGGCCGGAATACTACGACCGCCTGTACGGGCCGCGGCGCTGGACCTCTGCCGTTGCGTTGAACCTCGCGATCGGCCAGGGCGAGAACGCGCAGACGCTCGTCCAGATGGTGCGGCTCTTCCAGCAGCTCGCGAGCGATGGACGGATGCGGACGCCGTTCGTGGTCCGCGCGGCGGCGAGCGCGAACACCGAGAATGCCTCCCTCGATCTGACTCCGGAACAACTGACGATCCTGCGTCGTGCGATGATCGCCGTCGTCGAGCAGGGGACCGCCCGGGGTGGGCGTCTCCAGAGTCTGCAAATCGCCGGGAAGACGGCGACGGCGCAGAATCCGCACGGCCCCGACCACGGCTGGTTCATCGGGTTTGCCCCCGCCGAGAAGCCCGAAATCGTCGTCGGTGCGATCGTGGAGTTCTCTCGCCACGGAAGCGCCGTGGCGCCGGTCGTGTCGCGCGTGATCGCGCATTACCTGGGGATCGACGAAACCCGCGCCCAGCGGATGCGGGTCACGGTCCCCGCCGATTCAGCGCCCGCGCCGTTCTCGCTTCCTTCGATCCCGCAGGACACGATCCCAACCATTCCGGTCGACAGTGCTGCAACGCGTCCGCCAACTCGATAAAGCCCTCGTGCTGGCGGTCGGGCTACTGGCCCTCTACGGGCTGGCGACGCTGTACTCCGCCGGTCAGACCGACGTTCCGACGTTCGTGGCGGCGATCTGGCAGCGCCAGCTGATCTGGCTCGGTCTCGGACTGGTGGTCGCCTGGGTCACGTTCCGGACGTCACCACGCATGCTGGAATGGGCCACACCGTGGGTGTATGCGATTGCCATTTTCCTGCTGATCCTGACGCTGATCATCGGAACGGGAGCGGGGACCGCCGCGGGCAGTAAGTCGTGGCTCGCGATCGCGGGGCGACGGTTCGGTCAGCCTGCGGAGCTCGCCAAGATTGCGACCATCCTCATGCTGGCTCGCTGGCTCGCGACCTTGCGCGAGGCGCCCACGACGCTGCGGGATCTGATCATGCCGGGCCTGATTGCCGGCTTGCCAGGCCTGCTCGTGCTGAGGCAGCCGGACCTCGGGAGCGCCATCGTCTTCGTGGCGATCCTGTTTTTCATGCTGTTTTGGGCGGGGACCAAGCCCTCGTTGCTCCTGCTCGCCGCGTCGCCGGTCATCGGGCTTGTGCTGGCCTTCTCCACAGTCGCCTGGGGCGTCTGGATCGCAATCCTGGCGGGATTGCTGCTGTGGTGGCGCCCCTATCTCTGGGAAGGCTTCGCGATCATGGGGCTGAACGTGCTCGGCGGCGTCCTGGCGCTGCCGATGTGGAACCGGCTCGCCCCGTATCAGCAGAACCGGTTGCTCGCGTTCCTGAATCCCGACGTGGACCCGCGCGCGGCAGGCTGGCACGTGATTCAATCGAAAGTCGCGGTCGGGTCGGGCGGACTGCTGGGGAAGGGCTTTACTGAGGGAACCCAAAAACGTCTCGCGTTCCTGCCGGCGCAGCACACCGACTTCATCTTCTCGGTCGTGGGCGAGGAGCTCGGCTTCGTCGGCGTACTCGCGGCGCTGGCGCTGTTCGCCTGGCTGCTGTTCCGCCTCCTCCGCGTTGCCCGCAAAGCCACGGATGCGTTCTCGAGCCTGTGCGTGTTCGGCATCGCCGGACTGTTCTTCACGCACATCGTCGAAAATGTCGGGATGACGATCAACCTTATGCCGATCACCGGCATTCCGCTGCCATTCTTTTCGTATGGCGGCTCGTTCCTGCTCGTGTGCTCGATTGGAGTGGGAATCGCTCTGCGCGTAGCGTGGGAATCGCGGCAGTCTGGGTATGGCGAGTTAAGCCAATGACTTAGGCAGGCGGGGCTGGCGCCTCTCTGGCGCGGCGACCAGATTGTGCGCTTCGTCACCATATGGCTCGAATGGCCTGGTTCAAAAAGGAACGGAAGCCGCGCACCTCCGAGCGTGTCAAGCTCGAGATACCGGCCGACGCCTGGGAAAAGTGCGATCAATGCGGCCATGTAGACATTCGGGAGCGCTTCGTCCGCGCTCTCAATGTCTGTCCGAATTGCGGGCATCACCGCCGAATTACGGCGCAGGATTACATCGATCTGCTCGTCGATGAAGGTTCCTGGCATGAGCTGTTTGCCACTCTGAAGTCCGCCGATCCACTCAAATTCGAGAACTACGCCGACCGGGTGCAGGCCGCCATCAAGAAAGCGGGCCCGCTTGATGCGATCCGAACCGGCTACGCCCGGCTCCACGGGATGTCCGTCAGCCTGGGCGTCATGGATTTCGCCTTCATGGGCGGATCGATGGGCTCGGTGGTGGGGGAGAAGATCGCGCGGCTCACGCGCCACGCGATCGACAAGCGGACCCCCTTGATCATCGTGTCGGCGTCCGGCGGCGCGAGGATGCAGGAAGGCGTGCTCTCGCTCATGCAGATGGCCAAGACATCGGTCGTGATAGCCGAGCTGCAGACAGCCGGCGTGCCGTTCATGTCGGTGCTCACGAATCCGACGACGGGCGGCGTCTCCGCTTCGTACGCCATGCAGGGCGACGTCATCCTGGCCGAGCCCGGTGCGGTGATCGGCTTTGCCGGCCCGCGGGTGATCAAGCAGACCATCGGGCAGGACCTGCCGGAAGGGTTCCAGACCGCCGAGTTTCTGCTCGAGCACGGGATGATCGATGCGGTCGTTCCGCGCGGTGAGCTGCGCGATACCACCGCTCAGCTGCTTCGGCACATGACCGGCGCCTGGCCGGCTGAGGCTGCCGACTGAACTTCGAAGACGCCTGCCAGTACCTTTTCGCACGACAAGCTGCCCGTATCAAATGGAGTCTTGGCCCCACCGAGGGGCTGCTCGACGTGCTGGGACGTCCGGACCGGCACTTTCCGACCATCCACATCGGCGGCACGAACGGGAAGGGATCCACCTGCGCCTTCGTCGCCAATGAGCTGCGGGCGCAGGGTTGGCGCGTCGGGCTGTACACGTCTCCGCACCTCATTTCACCCACCGAGCGGATCACGGTCGACGGCGTGCCCATCGGCGAAGATGCTTTTACCGAATGGACCCGGCAGCTCAGGACCCACATCGAACGGCTGGACGCCAGCTTCTTCGAAGCCACGACGGCGATTGCCCTGGCGGACCTCGCGGCGCGCGGTGTCGATATCGCCGTGATCGAAGTGGGGCTGGGCGGCCGGCTCGATGCGACGAACGTGCTCACGCCGCTGGTCAGCGCGGTCACCAAGATCGCGCTCGAGCACGTCGAGTACCTGGGGAACGACTTGAAGGGGATCGCGCGCGAGAAGGCGGGAATCGCCAAGCCCAAACTGCCGTTCGTAACCGGGGAATCGGACCCCGAGATCCGCGCCGAGATCGTGAAGGAGGCGCAGCGGCGAGGTGCCGAGCCGATCATCACGGTCGATACCACGCTTCGGCCGCGCAAGGACACGAGGCTCGGTCTGCGCGGGCAGCATCAGGTGGCCAATGCCCTCGTGGCGCATGCGATCCTCAACGCCCTCCCGAAGCCGTTCGGCCCGGCCGGCAAGAAGCTGCCGGCCAGTTTCGCGCATGCCTACATCCCCGGCCGGTTCGAAATCCGGGGGAAATGGGTCTTTGACGTCGCGCATAATCCGGACGGGATGAAAGTCGTGGCCGAGGCGATTCGCACGGCCGATCCGCCGTTGCGACGCCCGCTACATGCGTTAGTCGGGATTCGCAACGACAAGGACTGGCGCGCGATGCTCAGCATTTTGGAGCCGGTCGTGGACAAGCTCGTGCTTACGGTTCCGCCGTCGATTCCGGTGATGCAACGCTGGTCCGTCGACGAAGTGAACCGACCGTCCGACCGTCCGACCGTCCGGCCGTCCGTCTCTTTCGATCCCGACTTCACGCATGCGTTGGACGACATCCAGCAGGGAGCGGGAGCCGTACTCGTCACGGGGTCGTTTCACACGGTGGGTGATGCGATGGCTCGCTTGCCGGGCTTCGCGCCCGTCGGTTAAGTTGTTGCAATGCAAGGAAAAGCCCTACCTGGCTTTCGTGATTTTTACCCTGAAGACCTGAGCCTCCGAAACCACATCTTCGCGACCTGGCGCAGCGTGGCCGGGCGTTACGGCTTTGAGGAGTATGACGGTCCGCCGCTCGAATCGCTCGAGATGTACACCAAGAAGAGCGGAGAAGAGATCGTCCAGCAACTCTATTCCTTTCGGGACAAGGGTGATCGAGACGTCGCGTTGCGGCCGGAAATGACGCCGACCCTGGCGCGGATGGTGGCCCAGCGGGCCAGCGCACTGAAGAAGCCGATTCGCTGGTTCTCGATCCCACAGCTGTTTCGCTACGAGCGCCAGCAACGCGGCCGGCTGCGGGAGCATTTCCAGCTGAACATGGACATCATCGGTGAGTCTGGGCCGCTGGCCGATGCCGAGCTGATGGCCGCCGCGGTGGACATCATGAGGGCGTTGGGGCTAGGGCCTGGGGATGTCCAGCTCCGCGTGTCGGACCGGCGCTTGCTCAAGGCGCTGCTGGCGGCGCGTGGGGTGACCGACGCACAGCTGCCCAGCGCATTCGCGGTGATCGATCGCAGTGAGCGCGTCCCGAAGAACGTCCTCGAGGAGATGCTGCGGGAGTCAGGATTTGGGAGCCGGGAGTCAGGGGCCGTATTCGAGGTTGCGGCTCTCCGTGGACCAGCTGCATTAAAGGCAGCCGGCGAGGCCGCGGAGCCATTGGGACAGGCTGTGCAGGCCCTCGAGCAGATGGGGCTCGGTGAGTTCGTGCAGGTGGACCTGACGATCGTACGCGGGCTGGCCTACTACACAGGTATCGTGTGGGAGCTGTTCGACGCGCAGAAAGAGCTGCGCGCGATTGCCGGCGGTGGTCGCTACGACGGGTTACTGGAGCTGCCCGCGCTGGGGTTCGGCATGGGCGACGTTGTACTGGGCGAGCTCCTCAAGGAGCGCGGCGTGGTCCCCAAGGCGTCGATCGAGCTCGGCGCCTTTTTGATAGCGGTGGGCGGGGACGACATACCGGTGGTGCTGGAGCTCGCGCATGCCCTGCGGGAGGGCGGGATCGCCGTCGAGTACGGGTTGCGGCACACCGGGGTGCGGAAGCAGCTCGAGCTGGCGGCTGCGCGGGGAGCCGCCCGTGCCGTGATCGTCGGTCCGGACGAGCGGGCCGAAGGCGTCGCGGTCGTGCGCGACCTGCGCACCGGCACCGAAGCGAAAGTCCCCATTCGGCAGCTTCTCAACGGATATTTCGATTAATGGCCCAGTCACAAAGAATCACGCCACGCGCGCAGGATTTCAGCGAGTGGTACGGCGACGTCATCATGCAGGCCGAGCTGGCGGACTACTCACCGGTGCGCGGCTGCATGGTCATCCGGCCGCACGGCTACCGCATCTGGGAGCTGATGCAGCGCGCGCTCGACGACCTGATCAAGGCGACGGG
>Ga0105252_10001477_pt1 | contig 10443 bp, 14 predicted proteins | sample EasRivMeERMZT100_FD_89675 | JGI IMG/M metagenome (GOLD analysis project Ga0105252, IMG submission 89675) | Soil microbial communities from meander-bound floodplain in the East River, Colorado, USA - East River MetaG ERMZT100 | ecosystem: Environmental > Terrestrial > Soil > Floodplain | place... | reverse complement strand
GTGGAATCCCTCGTCTGCCTGAATATAGAACGCCCACGGGATACTTTTGTTGCAGTGGGAGAGAGCGATGTTCGTGTTGTCGGAGAGGATGTAGCCCTCATGTCCTCGCTCCCGAGCTCGAGCCCAGGTCCCGGGATAGATCTTGATTCTGGTGTCGTCCAAGGAGAGGATGAGGTCTCGGGTCTCGTCCTCGCTCTCGGCATCGACCACCACGAACTCCTCACAGATCGGAAGGATGCACCGCATCGCTTCCAGGATCGGGTAGTCGAGCTTTACGGCGTTGCGAACGAAGGTGAACCCGACGATCGGGACAGCCACGCTTGTTTCTCCTTGTCGAAGTGATCGAGGAACATGGCGATCCATGTATCTGGATCCATGGTTCGTGCCTCGAGATAGTCTTTCATGACCCAATGGTGGTGCTTGATGCTCCAGATATCAGAGGGGTATTTGATCTCTGAGAGGAACTTCTCGAACGACATGTCTTCGCCGCCGAAGCACGCTTTCTCCGCGGCATCGATCTCTTCCTGCGTCGTTGGTTGGCGTCCGTACCAGAGAGCCATGGCGTTGGCAACTTTCCGTGCAGCTCGAGCAGGGTGGCGGGCCCAACCGTAGTGATCGACCACGTTGTTGGTTCGGAGGCTCGGCATCTTCCGATCTCCGGCAACCCTGAAACCCTGGCCGTCTCCGTAGGAGTAGATCCCCTTGTCGGTCGGGAAGAGCCGGATCTCCTGCCGGTAGAATCGATCGTGCATAGTCCTGTACTGACCACCGAATACATAGTGCTGGAAGTTGAACTCTTGAGGAAGATCGGACGTTAGGTTGAGGGGCTCCTTCAGTGTGAGAATTTCATCAGCCTGAAAGTAGAGCGCCCACTTTGTTCCGATCTTCTTCAAGACTTCATTGTTCGCGCAACTGATCGACCATCCGTGAGCCAACCCTTTCTCCCACGGGATCTCGATCACATGAACCCCGGGCAGATCATCAGTTCCTCTCCGAACGACGTCGAGAGAGTTGTCCGAGGAGTTGGAGGCGACGCCGACGAGGACCCAAGGGGCAATTTGGGACGCCGCGACAATCGCCTGGTACCACGGATAGTCCGACTCCACGACGTCGAGGAGAGTCGTGAAGGCTGTGATCTCTCCGTAGAGAGTCGGGTGGCTTCGGGTACGGAATCTCATATGAGTTGGCTCTCTGAGACAGGGACAGAGTAAGTTTCACCATCGCCCGCAAGGTATCCGTACATGTGGTGGCCGTAGTAGCCGGCGCAATCGTCCGCGTTGATGTATTGAGATGTGATCACACCTTCACGTGCTCCCCATGCTTCCGAGGTCCGAAGTCTCCTTCCGATGTCTAGCTTTTCCGGAAGAGGCTCAGACCAGCGCGGGATACCTGGAGATCGGAAGACAACTGGTTGTTGTTCTACAAGAAACTCGACCACTTTCTGGTCTTCTCTCTTGAAGTATTCAGCTAACCTTCGACTTCCGTACCTTGCCCACGCTTTTCTCTCTTCTTCTTCTACGAGAAGCTCAAGCTTAGACTGGCGGATCTCCTTCTCGTTCTCTTTCCTGATGAAAGTTCTGATAACGAAGAAGGCGCCGGCGAAGAGTGCGAGTTCAAAGATGCCGAACCAGATCCAGAAATTCATTCCGCTTTGTTCTCCAGGAAGCCCCACTTCTCGACGAATCGATCGTGGTAGACCTGTCCGATCGCAGATGTATCCTCTCCCAGAGCCTTCATGGTGGCGTTGTTCTTGTGCTCTACCATGATGTCGTGAGCTTGAGCAATCTTGAAGTGAGCATCCTGGGCTCGGTAGCACCAATCCCTGTCTTCGAAGTAGATTCGATCGAATGTCTTGTGGTCGAGAGGACCCACTCCAACCCAAGCATCCCGACAAATCGCGACGCACCAGAAGCCGACGTAGGAATACTTCTCGAGCGGCGTCCTGCGGTATCGCTCCTCTACTCGGAGGATGGACAGCGTGACGGCGTCCTCTGCAAAGTCTGCGTGGGTGTGGCCCAACCCTACGATATCGAATGTGTTCAGGTGTCGCTCGAAGTTGGCCAACCAGTCCTCGGTGATCACCTTCGTATCGTTGTTCATGACGATTACAGCATCGATGTCTGGAAACTGAGAGAACATGCTCTCGATCCCGATGGACGTAGCCAACGCGAAGGGGAGATTCCACGGGAGGATCATGATGTAGGGCCGGTCAGCGTCGGACTCGAAGGTGAAGGATCCGTTGTCTACGAGGAGAACGACGTCGGGCCCGCGACCTCCTCGTTGCTCGATCCCATAGATCGATTCGAGACAGGCAACCGTCATCTCTTTCTGTCCGTGTGCAAGGATTAAGACACCGAGTTTCATTAGCCCCCCGCGACTTGTGCTTCTGGTATTGTGGCTTCGACTTGCAGGTCCACACCGATGAGAGTAAGCCTCACTCTTGGAAGTTGATCGGCGGATTCCATCGTTATTTGAATGTCCTCTACGGGAAACAGACGTGAGATATCAGTGCCATCGACGTCGTACACTTTGAAGTTCATTGGTCCAAGTACGAATCGGAGAGGCCCATGGATGGCTGTTAAGCGCGGTACCGCTGGTACCGCTGACGAAAGCGGATCTCTCCTCCGACGGATGTTGATCATCGGATTTTGTATTCCAACTTGGCTTGGAATGATATGGTGACGTCGGACAGACCGCTTGCTCGCATGGCAAGGGTAGTCGTGCTGTTAAGAGTATCCACTCCTGCACCAAAACTGAAGAGTGCAGTGACGTCTCGTCCATCTGCATCCAAGAAGGTGAAGGAATCGCCTGAAACTTCGCGTCCGATTTTATTGATTACGATTCTCAGAGGACCTTTGACGATCGGCGGCAACGGCCGACAATGGCGATCCGGAGTTGCAAAGCGTCGCTGGAGGTTCATAGAAGCCGGTAGTCTTTGATGGTCCTGTCCAGACCTGCCTCGAAGGAGACCTCAGGATGCCAGCTCCCGCGGCAGGCCGTGATGAACTTCTCCGAGGAGAGGAAGATCTGGGTGTCCTGTCCGTAGAGATCGTGCCTCTCTTCGATCGTGGACGTGGACTCCGGGATTCTCTTGAGGATCTCCTCGGCGACACGGTGAACTGATCGGGTCTGATTGCTCCCAATGTTGTAGACGCCGGCGGGGAGCTCCGCGGCGGTTGCGATGGCACGGACGAGATCATCGATATAGATCCATTCCCGGCTACACTTCCCGCCACCATAGACCGTAAGCGGCGCGTTCTCGAGTGCAGCTCGGATGAGAGTCGGGATCAGCCGGCTTGCTGTCTGCCCGGGCCCGAAGGCGTTGCAGGGTCGAAGAACCACGATCGGGGCGCCGTAGCGAACCATGTAGCTCTGGGCCAGGAGGTCAGCTGAAGCTTTTGATGCAGCGTAGGGATTCCTGGGACGGAGAGCGGTCTCATCTTCTCGCTGGCGGAGGTGCAGGCGGGATCCGTAGATCTCCGACGAGGAGAGCACGACGATCTTCTTGACGTAACACTCCATCGCAGCATTGAGAACGTTCATCGTCCCCATGACGTTTGTCTTGAAGAGTTGCTCGTTGTCTTCGATAGACGAGTGCGATGCTGCAGCGAGGTGGTAGACGGTGTGAACCCCGCGGAATCTCCGGCACAGTGAATCAGAATCCTCGACGATGTCGCAGCCGGCGTGGAAGAGGTTTCGCACTCCCGGTCGAACGGATCGATGAGGTATTGCGATTGCTCGCCTCTGGTGATCGAGCACCAAGATGTTCGATGTGACATCCTTGGGGCTGAGATGATCAACCAGCGCGGTGCCTATGAATCCGAGGCCTCCCGTGATGGCAATGTCGTAGTTGGGAACGATCTGCAGGCGTGGCGTTTGGTGAACATCCCCGGGATCGGGATCTTCGTATCCAGGGGGGACATTGGGATTGTTGAAGATAGTATCCATGCGGACTTTGAGCGGAATGCGACCTGAAGTCATGCTGCCCTCTTGGTGAAATACCCCGTTCTCACTTCTCCTTCCATCTGATCCAAGGCGGTCAATCTCTCCTGGATGAGGGGGACGATCTTTGCAGCCGAGAAGTTGTCGGCCAGTGATTGGCGGGCCTTCTTGCCTTTCTCTTCGGCTTCAGCTCGGTTTGTGTAAACCCACCGCATGAGATACCGAAGGTGATCGATCGAGGGCTGGGCCATCTTGTGACCGATGTAGCCTGGCTCGATCCGGATCAGGTTCGCGTCACGGATGGGGATGAGCCCGTCGATCTGAATCAGGTAGGAGTTCTCGTCGTTCATGAACTCTAGGTTCCCACTCCACTTTGTTCCGATCGTCGGGAGCTCCATGGCCATCGCCTCGGAGTATCCGAGACCCCATCCTTCTCCTCGAGAAGCCAGGACGAAGCAGTCCGCCGCGGCGTAGAGCTTCTCCATGTCGTTGTGCGAAAGGAACCGGCCGAACATCTTGACCGGCGCTGTCTTCTTGTCCTTGTAGTGGGCAGACTTCATCCTTTGGAGGATCGACTGGATCCGGTCCTGAGCCTTCTCCGAGTCGTCTCCCGAGAAGATCTTGAGTACGAGTACGACGTCGTCGGCTTCGGTGAACTCGGACCAGAAAGCGTGGAGGAGACTGTCCCAACCCTTCCGCCAATGGAAGTCGAAGACGGAGAGGAACACGAATTTCTTGGTGTCGAGGCCCGGGATGAACAGGGGCTCGACGTCGGGATGGAACCGGTTGACGTCGACGATGTGCGGGATCACGTGGACGGGCACGGTGATGCCGGCCGCAGTGAACGTGTCCTTGTTGAACTGCGACGCGGTCCAGATCTCGTCCACGGAAAGGTTCATGTGCCAGACTCTGGTCTTGGGCAGGCTGTCCGATTCGTAGACGGTGAAGCCGGCGCTCCTCTTGTAGAACCCCGAGGTCCACATCCCAGGTACTGAGTGCTGGATGTGAATGGCGTTTGAGGAGACAGAGTTGGAACCCAGACGGGAGAGCCGCTCCATCTCATCCGCGGATAACCCTCGGTCATTGACCTGAGAGAGTGCCGAGGAATTCGAGTTGTTCTGAACCTTCATGTCGGGGAAGACGGGATCGAGTGCTCGGACATAGTCTCGAGCAGCCGAGCCGTACCCGCTCAAATCCCAGGGGCCAGAGTAGATGAGTTCCATGTTCTCGCTTATGTGGTTGTGGGTGGAAAGTACAGTATTCGGAGCGCAGCGTTCAGTTGATCGTCGGGACGATCGGGAGTTCCCCACACTCCTGGGCCCACTCGAAGTCCGCCTCCACCGCCGTAGAACAAGAAGTAATCGCAGGTGAATGTCCCGCGATGCCAGACATTCGTTGCACGATCATCTTGCAGACTTCTTTCATGTGTCATCTCGGACCAGTACTCAATCTCCCGGTATTCTTCGAGGGTGATTGTTGCGTGTGCTGGATATGCAGCCTTGGCGCGCTCTACAAGTTCTCCGAGGGCCCACTTTCGATGCCAGATATCCGTGTGTCCTGGGGCTGTACACGAAACGAAAATCTTGCTCGGGTCATTGTGCATGTTCTCGCGTAACTCTTCGGGAGTTCCTTCCATGCAAACACACGAGTCGTACTTCTCTGGATCTGGTACGACTGCAGCGAGACGAGCGATAGCTGTTCCCGGTGGAAGGTAGACCATGATTTGCACGTGATCGTAGTCTCTATCGAAGACTAGCTCGCAACCAGGATACTCTTGTCGGAGCTGATCGAAGAATGCAACCAAGTCTTCTACCGGCCCATCGGTTATGCCTTCGTATCGTCCACAGTGGTATTCGAAGCCTTCGGTGATTTCACTCATGTCAGATCTCCCGGATCACGATCTCCCCTTGTTCGGAGTTCGGGATGTGCTGAGGCATTTCCGCGTTCGTTGAGATGTCGATGTTCCAGAGGAACTCGTCCCACTGGCAACAGATCTTGTACCAGTCCATGGAGATCGCCTTGCGCCGGCCCTTTCGCCCGAGGTCTTCCCGGAGCTTGGGGTCCGATGAGATTCTCTTGTACAAGGAAGCGAGGTGGTCGGTATCGACCATGGCGCGCTTGATGTTGAGTCCCGGCTCATGATCGAAGGTCTGGACCTTGATGAGGAGGGCGCCGTTGTCGCGCGAGAACTCGGCCTGGGCGCTGTAGTCGGTCGTGATGACCGGAGTGCCAGCACTCATCGACTCGAGGACCGTGAGACCGAATCCCTCGCTTCGGGTCGGGAGGACAGTCGCGTCGCAGGCATTGTAGAGCTCGTTCAGCTCCCCGTCGGTCACGCCCATCCCAACCTGCAGTCTCTCGTTCAAGATGACATTCTTCGCGACGCCATAGTCGTCAGCGAGATCCCGGAGGTTCCAGCCCTGATCGATGATCGGGCAGTGGAAGTAGATGCGGGCGTCGGTGTTGGGGGGAAGCATCTTGAGATATTTCGCGAAGGCTTCGATAGCTTTGTCCTGGGCCTTCCGCGGCTGGTTGCGGGAGAACATCCCGAAGAGGGGGACGTGCTCGGGCAGTCGGAAGAACTTCTTCTTGAGCATTGCCTTTGCGTCCTTTGGGAACGGACGGTAGACGCTCGTGTCGACGCCGTGATGGAACCAGTCGTGGCAGACGTCCCGCTCGACCGACTTCTGGGACCGAATGTTGACGGCATCCTTGGCCCACTGAGAGAAGCAGACGACCTTGTCCATCTGGGCCATCGTCTTTGGCCAGTCGAGGTCGAGGCCCTGGTGCTTCGTGTAGTTCGGAACCGGTTCACCGTCGATCGCGAGGTAGTTCACGATCTTGTAAGTGTTCCGGAGATACTCGGGGACGTAGTTCGCCGGGCCCTGTCCCGTCATCGCGTTCACATAGTACTGGCACATCCAGATGTCGCCGATGCAGAGGACGACGTCGGGACTCTCGTGCTCGATGGCGATTGGGAAGCTGAACCGGGCATACTTGTCGTTCTGATCGACCTGACCGAAGGCGTCGAGGCGGGTAGTGTAGAGACGGAAATGGGGCCGGTTGATCGCGCTCTCCTGATCGTACCAGCCCAGGTAGGCGATATCCCACCGGCCAGTTGCGTACAGGTGATCGGCTATGTGCCGGCCCACGTTGGCGAATCCAGTCTGGATTCGATACGAGTCGGTGACGATCAGGATCTTCTTCTTCGTGATCTCGGCCAATGTGTTATTCCTGGGGGTCAGTGACTCGACCGGAGAAGAGAACGATCCCGGTTGCTGTATCGGTGATCATGAAGAGGAAGGGACGATCGATGTGAATGGGGAGAGGCTTGGGGATGGGGCCGGCGCAGTATCCGCTGGCGAAGATGGCTGTGGCAGCGTATGCCTCCGTACCCTGCTCGTCGACCTTGATCCCAGCATCTTGTCGGATCATCTCAACCCAGAGAGATGCGGCGCCGTTGTTGATGTTCGAGAAGTCGGCAACGCCGGGTTGGAATGCCTTCTGGATCCCGAGGGCCTGGAGAGGTCCGCTTAGATCGAAGGTGCTGTCCATTCGGAATCGAGGAAGGTAGAGGTCGATGGTCGTGGGGGAGCAGGCTTCCATGAGCGTGGCCGCTCGAGCTGGCGTCAGACTCTCCTCGAGCTCAAGGAGAGATAGCTCCGCGTATTCGGTCGGCATGAAGATGTTCAACCTCAGACGGCCGTTCTCGTAAGGAAGCACCACGACAGCGATAGGCCCTGCGGTTGCTGCAGCATACACAGTTTGGTGCATGGTCGGCACCATGAGGTCGCCGTCCAGCGCGTAGAACTCTTGATCTTCTGTGAGAGCATCGTTGAATTTGCTCTCCCATTTGGCAAGGAGGTAGATCGTGTTGACGAGGATGAAGTGCCAGTCCTTCGCGGGGATCATTGCCGGTACGTGGCCGCGGGTCTTCGCTTCGATCCAGGCGTTGACTTGTTGCGTGGCGCCGGCCGGATCGTTGAAGAACGGGACGTCTCGAATCTCGGCCTGGGTCTGGGTCCGCAGGAAGTCGCGGTAGGACGAGGAGACTCCAAGAGTCTGCTCGAACCACGCAGAGTTCGCGATATCGAGCTGGTCCGATGTGATGTCGTTGATGACATCCTTGGTGGCGGGCTTGTAGGTGGAACAGATCTGGCGGATCTCGCGGAGCGTATCTCCCTGAGCTCCTCCTCGAAGCATCTCGAGGGCGCAGTAGACGCTGAAGGGAGAGAAGACGAAGTTGCCGGAACAAGACTGGCCGAGACTTCGATGGAGCTTCGATCCGAGTGCGTTATTTGCGAGCCGTAGATCGTCTTGTAGTCTGACCTGCAGTTTGTTCTGTGGCTCCGGCATGTTTTCGTTGTTCCTTGGCGACGATCGCCGCGAGGTCAGGTGAGTTCGGTGAGGGCTTCTGCGTATTCGATTCCGTCGACATCTTTGGTTCGCCGGCGAGGCGCCTTCTTTTGAAGATCGAGAAGGGGACCTGGGAGGGCCGAGAGGGCAATGGCGATGGCGTCGTACTCATCGGAGGTTCCGGATTTCGGGGCTGCGACAAGATTCTTCACCGCCTTTCGAACACCGTCTTTGTCCGAATGTCCATAGCCGGTAACGCGCTTCTTGATCGAGGAGATGTAGGCTTCCTCGTAATGAACACCTTTCTTAGCGCAGATCAGTCGCACGATTCCGTCAGCCATGGCGACCGCGGTGGCGCCACGGGCATTCTTCACGATATACTTCTCAACAACGACTTTGATATCACCCTGACCCAACCATGATCCGTATCCACCTGGCTCTTTTCCTGGCAACCATTTGTTGTTGAAGATTTGCACATGATCACCGAAGAGAGCTTTGAGATCATCATAGATCTTCTCGAGCCGGAGATTGATGTGCCACTTGGCTGGTGCTCGGATGACTCCCGAGTCTTGGAGCCACACCTTCTTGGTCTCATCATCATACCCCACAAGAGCCCATCCGAGTTTGATGGTTCCTGGATCACAGCCGAGAATCCAATGAGTCGTAGAGCTCATCTTTCAGGTCCTCGGGCATGGGGAGTTCGGGGTCAACGAGAGCGACGGTGTAGTTACCGTGCTGCTGGGAGGTGTACTCTTCGTATCTGACTCGGATGAGACCGGCCATCTCTTTGAGGCGCTCGCTCGCCTTCTGACGCGAGATATGCAATCTCTCAGCAACCTGTTCAAGCGTCATCCCCTGTATGAAGCGACCCCAGAACAGCAGGGTGTCAGTGTGGTCTTCGCTCAGACGTAAATGATCGCAGATTGCTTCCTGCACGCTTTCCGGAAGCCTCCCAAGGTCGAGGTCGTGTTCCCCGAGGTCACCCACCTAGTCGTTGGATTCCCCCTTCTTCCCCAGACTCCGCCTCTCTTCCTCAGACAGGTCTTCGAGGGGAATCTTCTTCCCGTCGATCACGGCGTAATCCTTCTCGGCAATGACGAACTTCTCTTTGCCGCTTTTGTCGACGACGGTGATTTCATCCAACTGTGGTCAGCCTCCGATCGAAACTCTGTTGTCGGAGAGCTGGCTGGTCTCAGCAACCTCTCCGGATTCGATCCGTTCCTTGTCGTCCTGGGAGATGACGACCTCCCGACAAGCTGGGCAGATCTCGTCGCCGGGCTGGTAGTGCATCTTCTTCCTGAACTTATCGGCCAAATTGCTCGGCTTGGAAAGCTCTTCGCGCAACCAACCGCGCCGGCACTCGGGGCACTGGTACGGTTTCTTGCTGGGATCTCCCTTACGAGTCTTGAAAGCCATTCTCGATCTCTCCTTTGGAAGCGGCGGTGCACGCTGTCTGATACGGACACAGGAAGCATCGCTCGGTGATACGACGGGCCAACCTTTTGCTGGCCAACTGTTTTGCTATCTCGTTACAGTACACTGAGTAACGACGTTTCTCATCGTTGACGGTCCACACAGCCGGGCGGGCGACTCGGATCTCGGTGCCATCCGAGAGGAAGAGATGTCGGAGGACGTGCGGCCGGTGCCCGATCTCTTTCTGAAATCCCGCGGCCCATAGAAGTATCTCTCGATCGAGGAGGGCCATGGTGTTCCGCTCGGGGTATGGCATCTTCGATTTGTCTTCGAACCACAAGCGGACGATGTTGGATCCTCGCCCGTCAGCGTAGACCAGATCGATCATGCCCCGGATCGTGTGGATGGGATCCACGGGGAGGTCGAAGGGGAAGCGGTGGATCATCCTGGGTTCCTGACCCAGGGCGAAGAGATACTGGAACCTCTCGTAGAAGTTCCGGATGTATCTCTCGGCTCGCTTCATGAGGTCCATCTCTTGTCGCGGCGTCATGGGCTCGAGGGGCAACCCATGAATCGCGAGAGTAGACTCCCATCTCTCTGCCCACTTCTCGTGGAGCTCGGAGAACGCCACCTCACTCGTCTTCGTATACTGGTAGACGTAGTAGTCGATCAGGCCACGGAAGGCATCCCGGAAGGCAAGCTCCGCCGGCAGGAATTCCTTTCGGTGGAACT
>Ga0105252_10001475_pt1 | contig 10466 bp, 16 predicted proteins | sample EasRivMeERMZT100_FD_89675 | JGI IMG/M metagenome (GOLD analysis project Ga0105252, IMG submission 89675) | Soil microbial communities from meander-bound floodplain in the East River, Colorado, USA - East River MetaG ERMZT100 | ecosystem: Environmental > Terrestrial > Soil > Floodplain | place... | reverse complement strand
TTGTGGGTAGCGCGCAGCGTGCGGGCCTCGTTTGACCCGTGGTTATTGGGACACGTGAACGGGTGCATGAAGCCCGACTGCTGGAACTCGTTGAGGCTCTCGATCTGATCGCGGGACCATGGCGGCTGCGTCATGGCGTGATCTTCTGATCGGCGAAGCGCCGTTCGGCGTCAGCCTCCTCGCGACCCAGGTCGGTCCTTTGCTCAATGCCAGGAATGCCGAGCACCGCATCAAGCTTGGCGAGGTCGTCTGCTAGTCCCCACTTCTGCTGAAAGTACGGCGATGCGTACTCGCCCCACTCAGCGACCATCATGCGGGCCTCTTTCAGGGCCTCGTACAGCTTCTTCTCGCGTTCAGTCATCGGCTGTTGTCCCATTCCTCGTGGGCCTCCGTGACCTTGCGCCAGGCAGCGGCGATTGCCTCTGGGCTGACGGCCTTCGGCCCGAGCGTTTCGAGCTGGCTATCGAGTGCCTTCCACTGATGAAAGGCGTTGGCGAGTTTCGCCGCAGCACGAAGCTCGGCGAGGTACTCAGGTGTTATCTGCTGCTCGGCCACTCGGGTACTCCCTGAAACAGATGGGACAGATGCGCCCGACCTCAACGACACGACCGATCTGCTGGTTCAGGACCAGGTGCTTGATCGTCGTGCATCCGCTGACGGCGTGGCTGATTCGGGCCTTGAGTGTGGGACGAGCCATAGGCTTCACCTCCGTAATTCCTCGACGCTTCAATACTACTGCGTCGGCTTCACTCACATTCGTGACAGGTTCCGTAGATTTCATCTAGGTAGTTCCTTTCTAGTTCTCTGTTCGCGGTGGCCCAACAGAACCCCGCATGGGTTTCGGTGTGGTGGTTGACGCACAACGAAACGAGATGACGCTCGTTGTCAGGAGCCTTCATCCCGATCGCTGGTTGGCACTTCACGTGGTCCAGCGTTATACGACCCGAGCAGGGAACCGATCCTGACGGGTCGAGAAATCGGGCGACGCAGGGTGTGCCCATCCTCAGCCATCGGCTCAAAGGCATCGTCTCCGGCTGGCGGATGTACGCCCGGAGCATGTCGCGGCTCAGCACCGCGCCGCGCACCTTCTCCCACTCGCTCTGAGTGAGACCGGGTAAGCGCCGAATCTGTCTGCGTGTCACGGGCGAGGGGCTTCCTTTCGAGACGCTTCATCGCGTGATCCTTGGCGATCACACGGAACATGGCCCCCGGCGTGTCGGCGTCTACCGAGAGCTGGGCCACCCGCAAGAACGCTAGCGCGCAATCACGCTGGGGATAGGGGCAGCCATCGCGACCGCCCATCTCCTTGCAGTGGTAGCGCCACCAGGAGCGACGGAAATCCCCAAACGGGGCTTTCTTGCCCTGACTTGTGAACAGCCTGTCCACCTGGGCATCGACCGATTTCATAAAGTTGGTGGAGAAGACACACCTGGGGATACCCCCGGTGGGTATCACAGGCGCATTGCAGCGGCGTACGGTCATTGGCTCAACCTCATAACCGTCACAGCCGTAAGACCCAGGCTAGGCAGGTGCCGAACGGGCGCATCGGGGACCACTCCGAGCCACGCCGTGGACGTGGACCCCTTCGGCGTTGGTATCAACCCAAGACACTCCCGATCCGCCAGTGGGGCCGTGCTGAGCTGCAAAGAAGCGGAGCCGACAGCGATGAAGCACGGTAGGTCCAGCCATACCGCTCGTAAGGCATACGGCATGACCTAACTCTCCCCCTGTGGCGGGGAGAGGTCTGCCTCCCGCTGAAACGGCTCCGGCATAGAACTTACATCATCGTCCTCCTCGTCGAACAGGTCGTCGTCGAAGTTGAGGTCGGGAACAACCCGAGAGAAACGCGATTGGGTGACAGAAACCGAGAGCGCCTGGACTACAGCTCTTGCCAGAGCGCCGTAAGCCCGAGCGGTATCGATGTCGATCTCACCGTTCAGCAGCATCGTCGCCACTGCCCTCATCTGGCTCGCGAAACGCTTGGCGTCTTGCGGTCTGCGCCAGTGCCTTTTCGAGGAACCGGTTGGCGGCGTAGAGGGCCTTGATGTCGTCGTGCTGGTAGAAGTAGGTGGCTCCGTTGACGGCTCGTAATTCGCCGCCGGTTCGCTGTCGCCAAGCTCGAACCCATCCTCGGCGCTTATCGGGATGACGCTGCGTGTACCGCTTGACGGCAGCAAGGTGTCGGGCGTGTCCCACTTCGGTGGCTCGATAGCGTCGCGCATAGCACGCGCTGCACTGTCGGCCTCCCTTTCGGCAAGGCTTCTCCTGGCAGTCCGAGCAGAGCCGCTCACTTGCCACGCCCGGTGGTCTCCCGATTCGGTTCAGGCCACTGGTCGTTGATCCAGCCCGCCTTCACCATCTCCTCGGCCCACTCGTCGGCGGGCATGTTGTGCTCCTTCGGCCCAATAGTCGCGAGGTATACGTGTGTGGGCCACGTCGCCGCCAGCCCGAGGACGACGCCATGGACCTTTAGCCATTCGCCGTTCTCCCACATCTCAACCTCGTCGCCCACGACGGGCACGCGCGCTGCGGTGGTCTCGATGTAGAACGGCGCTCGGCCATCGTCGGCGATGTCTACGTGGTAGACGATCATCTGATGCCTAGCTCCTTTCCGATCTGGATGATGTCGGTGTCCCTCGGGTACGCGAACCCGATCGGACCCCGGTAGATGTTGTTGAGCAGGTCCTCAAGAACCTGGATGCGCTTGCTGCACTCACGAACCTCGCCCTCCGAATCAGAGAGCCTGACCGTCAAGTCGATGTTCGCCGCTCGAAGATCGGTGAGGTCCTTGTTTCTGTCACCGATGGCAGAAGACACGTGCTGCTGGAGGAGCCACATCTGATCCCGCTTGAAGTCGGTCCCGTGGCATTGCATCTCGCCGTCGTCGCCGTACTTCATGTCGTGGGTGCAGACCTCCCACAGGAACCATCGCTGCCACTCCTCGTCCAGCTCTTCCCGAGCAGCAGCGAACACCGCATCCTCGTGCTCACGGATGATCTGCTTGGCGATGGAGAGCGGGACCTTGTTGCCAGGCCCCGCCTTTATCCACTCCACCGTCAAAGCCTTGATCATCGGATCGAAGGCCAACCGTCCGGGCATCAGTCCACCAGCCGCACGCCCGCCTTGATCTCAGCGTCTCGCAGCCCTGGAATCAGGTCCACGTTCGGGACCCCCATCCAGTCAGCATGACCGAGGTGCTCGATCACGTAGGGCTTGGGTGGCATTTCGCCATACGTGACGAAATACGACACCTCGTGGAGGGCCGCCAAGAAGAGCTTGGTTGCGTACCTTCGAGCGCGCAGATCAAGTCTGCCCGCCGGAAGATGTCCGCTCTCGTAGGTGGCCTTGGTCTTCGGCTCCTGGATGTTCTTGCTGGCCAGCGTCATGTTGGCGGCGAACTCATGCCCGCCATCAGCGTCACGCTTCAACTCGAACGCCTTGCGCTCCCGGTAGACCTTCCCGTAGAAGGCGTTGTCCCGACCGGACACCTTGACGAACGAGTCGCCGATCTTCCAGCACAGGAGCTTGGCCTTCGCCGAGTACGGGCGCTTCTCACCCTTGTTCCACGTCATCGTCGGATCGAGACCGGCGAAGCGCCACCAGTGACCTACCGTGGGCTTCTTCGGATCGAACGTGGCCATCAGGCCAGCCGCTAGGACTGGCCCGATACCCACCTGGCTTTTCAGCCACACGCCGATGACCGACAGCTCGGTCCACTCTTCCATGATTCGCCGGATCGACGCCTCAGTCTGAGCGAACTGATCGAAGGTCCACAGCAGCGCGCTTGATGGTTCTGCCGTCTCGGTCGCTGCCCGAACCTGGTTGCCGGATGCCTTGCGGAACTCCTGGCACTGGTAGTAGGTGTCCACCAGCCAACGAACTTCGTCAGTGGTGATGGATTTCGCCATGGCCTGGGCATCTGCCTTGGTCAAGCGAACCGGAGTTGCCTCCGGGAGATCGGCGATCTCAGCCACGATCTCAGGACCGAAGGGTCCCTCCTCGATGTGCTGGCCTCGTCGTGTTGCGGTCGTCATCGACCCCTCCTTCTGCTGGTCGGCACGTCTGTGTCGAACCTGATGTTGATGTCGCAGCCGGGGCAGTAGTAGACGCGCTCGCCCACCGGGTACGGCGGCTTGAGGCATCGGCCACACGCCCATGGCTCATGCGGTTGTTTCAGTGACGGAATCGGCTTCCGTATTGAACCGCCTCTCGCCACAGGCAAGACAGGTCCACTCGGTTTCGTAGGATTCGAGCCTAGTTGTGGTAGGCCCCTTCCCTTCCTTTTCTCGTTCATCGTTCATCTCATTGATGACGGCGGAGGCGGTGTCAGGGCTGTCCACGTCGATGTGACTGTGGTGCCCCGGCTCCGTCTCCACCCTCAGAACCCATTTCACTGTCGCCAGTCCTTTCTAGCCACCCCGTGCCCGAACAGTGCCAACACGGGGTATCCGATTCGCGCGGATGCCCAACGCCTCGACACCAGGAGCACAGGAATACGGCACCGAACACCAGCGCCTTCTTGCGTAGGTGCTCGGGTATCGGTTTTTGGTTTCTACTAGCCATCCTCCCATCCCTGTTCGCGAATCAGGTTCACCACCCGCTCACGAATAGTGTTGGCCCGCCGCAGGGCGAGCTTGGGTACAAGCGGATCAGCTCCGCTGCTTTTTGCCGCGTGTAGCTCGGTGAGCCGCCGACCTACCTCGTCGTGCATGATGCCCGCGAGGTCCCTGGCCAGCCCTTCATCGAGTCGGATGCGGCCATAGCCCCGTCCGTTCCATGGGCGGTCGGGGTGTGACTGTTTATCGAATAGCTGGCTCAATGTGGCACTAGGTCTCACTGACCTCAGCCGCCTTCGCCTGCTGGTCCTTGAGGGCCTTGGTGAGCATCTGAACCACCTGTCCGGCCTCGTCATTGGTGAACGTATTGAGGAAGGCAGTCATCTGCTGGTTCTCCTTCCCTGGTTCGAGCGGTGGCATCTGGACGCCCTTGACCACCTCTAGGAACTGGACCAGCCCGGTTCCTATGCCGAGTGACTTGTTGAGCCGACCGATCTCGGCTATCTGATGCTTCTGTACTCCTTCCGGCCGCCCTCCAGGTCTGACGCCAGGTACGGCGCTCGGAGTGATGTTGATCGGGCGCGAGGGAGAGACCGGCGCGTCAGCGATGCGGTCCTGCTCGTATCCCTCGTCGAGATCGACGGCGGCCTCGGTCCCGTATCCAGCAACCGCCAGAGCACGCCCAATGGCCCCGGTCTCGGCCTTCTCAACGAAGTCGAGGAACCGCTCGCTGTACTCGGTCTTGGTGCCGGTCGAGATGAGCCGACCGGTGCTGTCGAAGACGCGCGCTCCGATGCGGGCATATCCGCCCTCCACTTTGCTGCCGCTGAACTTGCCCTCGATGACCTTGATCTCGAACGTCTCGATGGTCCAGTCGGGATGCGGCTCGGGCAAGCCGCGCATCCAGCCGACCCGTCGGCGAACCGGCAGATACAGGCCACCGCCACGGACGGTGATCATGTCGCCACGATCGGGCCGTCCGAAGTCAACGTGTTCGGGTTCTGGGCTGCCGGTGTTCATCGGCTGCTCGATGGGAACGTCGTACTCCGATGGTGGGAGCTTGGAAAGGTCCGGCTCGGGTGCCGGTTCCAGGTCTCCCTCGAAGATGCGTTCGGCCGCAGCGACAAGCGATTCGTCGCTCTCAGCCATCAGATCGTGGGGTGGTGCTGCCTCTGGCGCAGCTCTACGTGCTGGCATAGCCATTACCTCCTGTTGGGGCCTGATTTAGGACGCCAGGCCAAATACGTCGAAGTCCACTGTCATCGACTCTCGGCGCTGATACGCCGGGCAGATGAATTTGTATCCGCACCAAGAGCAGGCTCCTGACGCCAACCCGTTCGGAACGAAGCGACCTGCCTGGATGGCCGCTGCGACGCTCTCCACGATGTTGGCAAAACGGACGATTTCGTCATCGCTGACAGGACCGCCAGCCATGATCGGTAGGTAGTACGGCTTCTGGGTGGCTACCAAGTAGTCCAGTACCGTGTCGGTCTCTTGTGTCCCGGTGATCTGTCGGTAGCTGAGCGCGTAGCCGGTCATGTTCAGGATGTAGGAGTCCGCAGACGGCTTGCGGGCCGTCGTCTTGGTGTCCCTGATCCTGCTTTCCTCGTCCAGGATGTCAACCTGTCCCGAGAACGGGATGTCGTTGATCTTGAACTGAACTGGCTGCTCAACCCAGACCGGCTGAATCTCCGGCGCAATGAGTTTCGTGTGGATGCGCGCCAGCTTCACGCTGGAGTCCTTGTAGGCACCGATCTCGGCCTTGTCGTCCTCAACGTCACCCGAGAGGATGTCGTATTCGGTTGCGCAGGCATCTTCCACGTCGGCGACGGGGAGATCGAGCCGTGAGGTGATCTTCTGGCGCATGTTGACCTCGACCGCCTTGTGGACGGCGAGACCGCGTGCTTGCTTGAGGGATGGCGGAGACTTTACCGCCGCAACGTAGCCGTAGTACCACTGCATCCCGCATCGCAGGAAAGTCGTGACACTCGACGCTGAGAGCAGCGGAAGCTCCGCCATTTGACCCCTTTATGTGTGAAGCGTGACCGCTATTTTACAGCGGCTACCGCAGTTCCGTTACCCGCTTTTGGGGGGTGAAGCTTGTTCGTCAGGTCGCGGTTCTGCTGCTCCAGCGTCTGGATGCGCTGAGTCAGGGTCGCCACCTTGCCCGAGTGCTGGCCTGAGAGCCTTGCGGCCTCCTCATGCTCCGTTCGGCGCGCTCTGGCGATGTCGGCGATCTGCTGCTCCTGGCGAGCGATCGTCAGACGCAGCTCCTTGACCTCGGACTCGTCGCGGCCCTTCTGATTCGCGTAGTCCTGGAGCCGCTCGTTCTCGCGCATCAGGCGACTCACGTAGTCGCCTACGAGAGCGATGTGCTCCAACCGGTCATCGACAGGGAAGCCAATGACTGCCGGGTCGAGGTGCAACCCCCGCTCGGCGAATCTCTGGACTTCTTCATCGATGAAGGCCCGGTTCTCCTTGTACTGGATCGCCGCCTCGACCAGTGCTCGCTGCTCGTCCCGCTTCAACGGGCGCAAGACGGCGAACGGCGAATCAGGGATTTCCGGCTCGGGTGAGGGCGGAACAGGCGTCGGCTTGGGAGTCGGCGTCGGCATGGGCGGTGCGGTTGGCTCGTCCATGCGCTCGGCAGGAACCAGCTCGATCTTGAGTTCGGGCTGCTTATCCAGGCTCACGTGCTGGCCCCACTTGATGCCGCGCTTCTTGCCGATGAACAGGATGTCCTCGGCTGACTTCTTGATTGTGTACTGCTGATTGCGAATCGGCGTGCCGTCTTCGCGCAACCCGCCTGTGACGGCCACCGTTTCGAGAGCACCCATCTCCTTGAGCTGACGCAGCAGCGAGTCAAGGGCATGGACTTTTACGCCGACTGCCTCAGCGAGGTGCTCTCGTCGGGTGGCCTGGGGCTTGTCGATCCCGAGGACGACAACGAGGTCACGGATGACCTGTTCCCACTTGATGAAAGGCCCTCTAGCCAATTCTTTCTCCTTCCTCTCATCCACTGATAAGCCGGGAAGTTCACGACGCGAATCGGAACGCCCGACCTGGACGCTTGCCGATACGCGCGGAGCCTGTCTCCCCGACTCATGTCTTGGGTGAATTGGACGTGCCACGTGCGGACGCCTTCTTTCCACGCCCACAGGTTGGCTTCATAGAGCCGCTCCCACGTCGGAAGCCTGCTCGTGCTGTGCTTGAGCATCACGCCCGCTATTGCAACGAGAAGTGACCTCAAGCCACGCCTGGTCACGAGCGTGTCCGCCCGCGACCAGTGAATGTGGCCCATGCCGTCGAAATGCCCGATGTCGTGCTGATGAACGGAAAATCCGCGCTTGCACGTGTTCGGGTCGTCGCACAGGAGCAGCTCGTAGTGAGCCACCACGTCTCGGTAGCTCAGATCGCGTAGCCGCCCTGTTTTCATGCTCTCCTCCTAGAAGGGGCCGGGTGTCGGCCCTTCATCGTCATCCATCTCTGCCATGGCTCGATCAGCGAACTGTTTGGCCACCAAGGAGGCCAATTCCTCCTTCTGCTCGTCGTTGAGTGACCCGTAACTGATTATCTCGGTCACGGGGGGCGGTGGGACCACTTCCTCGAACGGAAGCGACTCATCGCGGAACCCATCGACGCCAGCGAACACCGCGATGACGTTTTCGGTCGTCTTGGTGCCCTTGTAGATGCGCAGCGTCCCAGATCGGCTGCCAGCGACCCCGTACGAGGGTTTCGTAGATGATGCCGCTGTTGGCGGAGAGAACGGGCCGAAAGTGACCTTCGCATCGTCTGGAATCTCGACCGTGAAGTCCTTTTCACCCCAGACGATCAATTTTCGTGGCATCAGACCCCTGGTAACAGTTCGACGCAGTGACCGGCGACGTGAACCTTGCCATCCGAGTCAATCCCGTATTTCGGGACCCGTTTCGGTAACGCATCGGGCACCAGCTTCACGGAAACCCATACATTCTTCGATCCGGGCGTGTAATGATCGGTGACCTGTGCGGCGGTCCCTGTGACCCCGATCATGGACTTGTAGTGGTAGTTCTCGTTGATCCTGACTCGATCTCCGACCCGAACGGTCGCTCCAGCCATGATCATGCCCACCTTGCGCTGCGTGGTGAGTGCCCGCTGGCATTCACGCTTGATCAGGGTCAGTTGGGGGGCCGTGAACCCGCCATCGGTGATGCTGTCCATCACGTCGGCGTAGGAGACGTATGACTTGCCCGACCCCGGCAGGCGGGGCATGAGAATGCCCCTCCCGCTCGGAATCGGACCCGTACTGCTCTTGGCGACGCTCATCGCGTCGGGAAGATTTTGCGCAGCAGCATCATCAACTGGTTCGGCAGCTTCTCGACGCTCTCGAACGTCACGAAGTGCTTGAACATCAGCCCCTGATCCATGCCGCCCTGAATGGCGATCTGGATGGTGTCAACGCCCTGCTTCTCACCCCAGGCGATCGTCTCGCGCATGTGGCTGTACGCAGGGTGGCCGCTGTAGCCATCGCCCGCCGGATAGCCATCCGACAGGACGATCAGGACCATCTGCTCGTTCGGCTTCTTGTTCTGCACCATTTCCTTGATGCACCAGCCGATCGCGTAGCCGTCGTAGTTGTCACCCATCTGGATCGCTCCTTCGGGTGGCCGCTTGACCAACGCCAGCCTTGTCAGCGGTTCGCCCTGATCCCAGATGCGATACATGACGAGGTTGCCGTTGCCGGAGTCCGGCGTGTCGCCGGTGTGCGCCCTGACCCGCGTCCTGACGCCGTTCATGTCCTTGAGACACGCCTGCATGATCTGAGCCAGGTCGAGAGCGATGTCAACCTTGGTCTTCATCTTCTTCCCGGCCCATAACCCACCGATGCCGCCGCCCATCGACCCTGACGCATCAATCAGCAGCGTGATTGACGTGTCCGGTGCCGACTCGATCCGGCGCTGCTCGAACATGCGGTAGTCGCTATCTGGCAGACCGCCACGCCACAGCTCGTCATCGTCGATCTGGCCCGTCTTCATCAACCGCTCGACATCCTCGATGGCGGTCGGTCGGAAGAAGAAGGCTCGCCGCATCCGGCCAACCATGCTCGGGTCCGCTGGCTGATACGCCCGCTTCGACGCTGCCGTCTCAGGCGGACGCAGGATGGTGATCTTCGGGTTGTGGCCACCCATGTCAGGAAGCTTCATCTCCTTGACGAAGCCAGCCTCCATCTCGGACGCCACGAGACGCGCGACCTCACCGGCCTCGCCTGCCCCGATACCGGGCTTGCGCTTGCCGCTTGGATCGACCACGCCACCGCCAGGAGACTCGCCAGACGAGCAGGATGCGAATCCGCCCATGCCAGCCTTCTCCAGCATTTCCTTCACCAATCGCTTGAGGTCTTCCGGCTTGAGTTCAGGCTGGAGGCCCTCGGCGCGCTCCATCGCACGCTCCTCGGCTTCCATCTTCTCAAGCTGCTTCTTGGTGTCAGGATCGAGCTTGAGCCTGTCCAGACCAGCAATCAGCGCCGCTCGCATCGGCGTTGCACCGCTCCGATAGCCCTCGACCCAATCGTGCCACCACTCGGTCTCTGCGGCGAGATCGGGATCAGCCGCCGCGACTGGCTTGAAGTCGTCGTACCACTTGCAGGCCGCGATCAGCGCGTTCACCTTGTCCTTGAGTTCTGGACCCCAGACCTTCGGACGATGGTTCTTGCTGATGTCCCACAGATACGCCAGCGCCTCCGTGAAGTAGCCGCCGAACCCAGGGAATTCGTCGGTCGTCAGTGCCTCGATCCGCACGTCCTCCAGGACGTTGTGGAGCAGCGACACGACAGCCACCGGCCTCAGCAGCGTCGGCTGCCTCAGATGCTTGAGCGTCTTCTCCGAATGCTCGGCGTGGGACGCTTCATGCAGCGCGAAACCGGTCGTGATG
>Ga0105252_10001472_pt1 | contig 10491 bp, 11 predicted proteins | sample EasRivMeERMZT100_FD_89675 | JGI IMG/M metagenome (GOLD analysis project Ga0105252, IMG submission 89675) | Soil microbial communities from meander-bound floodplain in the East River, Colorado, USA - East River MetaG ERMZT100 | ecosystem: Environmental > Terrestrial > Soil > Floodplain | place... | reverse complement strand
GCGATCCGCCAGGAAGTGAAGCCAGCAGTAGCGCACCGCTTGGCGCTGCTTGCCCTGCTTGAACTCGCGGAACTCCGCCGAGAGGCCCGGGGTCAGACCCGCGGCCCACATGGCGGCCTCGGCCGTGCGTCGCGCCTCCGAGGCCCGCCCGCCCTGGGCGGGCGGGTTCCAGTGCGTGTCCGCGGCGTAGATTGCGTTGCAGGTGAACGCCGCCCGCAGCTTGGGCCAGGCGCGCTTGCTGTCCCACAGCTGGTTCTTGCCGTCCCACAGGTGGTTGTCCGCCGCGACCCGTATCAGCTCGGCGGCTTGGCGCCGCTTGGCGGCGCTCATGGCATCCCCGCAGTGATGTAGTGCGAGTAAGCCAGCGAGCCGATGCCGAGGGCGATCGTCGCCAGGAACAGGAGGTAGCTCCACCACACGGTGGCGCGCTCGCTGAGCCCGAACAGGCCGCGGGGGGCGTCGATCTCATCGTCCCTCAAGTCGTCCTTCAAGTTGGCACGCATCTGCTCACTCATGCGCCCCATCTCGAACCACGCCTCCCAGTCGTTCTCGCACCAGTCCTTGACCTTGGGCGGCAGGAAGTCCCCCGGCTCGGGCGACAGCGGCATCAGCTCGAGCGGCGGCGCGTGCCCGGTGAACTTGGTGAGCCCCTCCCGCATGGCGGCGGCGTCCTCCACCTGCTGGGCTAGCTGGGTCAAGGGGCTGATCTTGGGCGAGCCGAGCCAGTACATCGGCTCGGTCATGGCGAAGTGGTCTCGTTTCATGCGAACTCCGGGTTGAAGGTTGAGTTGGTAGGGTCGGCCTCGGGGCCGCGCAGCATCTGACCCGAGGCGTTGAAGTGCTGCCCGCAAGCACAGGCAGTGGTGTGCCCGCGCAGGTTGTGCTCCGCGCCGCACGGGCACTCCACCGAGCCCGCATCCCACACCTTGCCGGTGGTGGTCTCCACGACCGGGAGCAGGTAGTCGCGGGCGTCGACGATGGTGCACCTGTGATAGTTGTGCTTCCCAGCAGGTGACAGTGCGCTCATGTCGACCGCACCCGTAGCGTCGCAGGTGAATGCGAACCCCCGCCCACGCTGCACGGCGTGTTCGTAGAACGCTTGGTGATACACAGTCACCACGTAGGCGCCAGGGCGCACCACGGGGGCGCGGCTGGGCCAGGGGCGTAACAGGTTGGTCATTGCCATGTGAACTCCCGAGGAAGGCTTAGGTGTTGGGTCTTGAGTGTTAGTCGGGCTGTGCGGGGCTAACCGCGACGGCGGGCGCGGCCTTGATGGCGTAGGTAACCACGGCATCCCGGCTAGCTGGGTCTGCCATGTTGAGCGCCGCGCGCTGCGCTCGGTCCACGCCGAGCTCCGGGTTGTCGCGGATGGGCACCGTGTTGTCCCCGCTGCGCTCGGGGGCATGCCGCCCCACTGTGGCGCGGATGCGACGGTCGCCCGCCATCAGGCGCAGCATGAACCACCGCACCGGGTCGTTGCCGATGGCCTTGACCGACTCGCGCTTGCCCGCGCTGCTCACCTCGGGGTAGCCGAACGCCCCCCGCACGTCGTCGTCGGTGACGCCGAACTCCACGCGCCAGTCGGCTACGGCTTGCTCCCACTCCCGAACCTCGGCTGGAGGGCGCGCTCGCGCTACTCCCGCGTTGGGTCGGGGGTCGGTGGCCGGGTAAGCGTTGATCTTCGCGCAAACCCAATGCATGGCGTACTGCGGGTGCGTGCCTGTGATGAGCTGCATGTACGCGCTGATGTACTGCGGCACGTTGCGGGCGGAGTCGGACCCGCGGCGCCACGCCATGATGGATGGCCCGGTGCGGAAGACTACTTTACCCGCTTCGGCGTAGGACATGCTGTCCAGCAGGGGCAGGGCACCGGGCGTACTGGTCGAAACGAGGTCGGGGAACTTGAGCATGGTTGGGGCCTTTGTTAGTGAAGGAGCGCAGGATAACACAGACTAACTTAAATACCTGCGGGGCATGATAGTTGTTAGTTGTGTACAAGCCACGGCCTAACGCGCTCGGAAGTTAGCGCCCACGGACTTAAAAAGTTGAGCGGGGCTAGCTGCGCGTAAGTGACTGTCGCGCAAGGAGAATTTAGCTTGACACTAGGTCGGAGCTAATTAGACCTTATGAGGCTTCAAATTCTCAGGGGCACGCGCCGGAGGACAAAGCTTACCTACACAAAACCTACACAAGCCACGGGAGTGGCGTAAGTTAGTTGGCGCTCACTCGGGCGAGGATTCGCACGAGGGGTATATGTTTTTTTGAACCTTATAAGAATAAGAAAAGAGGATGAGGGTAATCCTACTAGGGTCAACTTTCTAAGTCCGTGAGCACTAACTTAGCTACCCCCGACGGTCGAGTGCCGCCTACCCGAGCTAACCCGTTGATTTCGTTGAAGAATTCTCGCCTCAACCCTCTGCGGCCCGTGCCGCTCCGCGGCCCGCCCATTACGTGAGCGACCACTCACGTTAGTGTGCACGGACTTAGAAAGTTGAGGCAAAAACACTAGCGCTGACAAGCACTTAGCGTTGTGCGCTGCCGAAGAAATTAGCCCCGCTAGCTGCGCTAGCGGGGCTAAACCCCATTTCCATTGTTGGTGACCGGCCCCGAAACGGGGGCAACTAGCCGGGCGAAGCCCCTGTGCGGGGTCAGCGCGGGGACTGCTTCACACTTGGGCAAAGGCCGCGAGCGCGGCCATCACCCAAACCGCGAGGATGAATGCCGCGGTATTCACGCGGTCACAGCAACCTGACCCATCGGCGCAGCGGCGACCGCCGCTGACGCCTGCGCCTTTTCCAGCGCTACCTTCGATGTGTACTGCGCGATAAGGGCGCTGATGTACGGGACCAGATCGGCGTGCGTCACGGTGCAGCCTTCCTTGCCCGACTTGGTGACGATGGACTCCAGCGCCTTGACGACATCCAACTCCGGCGCTGCCGGGGCTGGCTTGAACGACTCCCAATCCATTGCAGCGTCTTTGACCGCGGCCACGTAGTCAGGAGTCCATGCCAAGTTGGCCTGTGCTCCGAGGTTGAAGGGGACGAACCCGGTTTTACCGCCCTTGTCGTACAGCTTGCCGTACGTCTCCAAGAACGCTGTTATCCCTTGACGTTTCGTGGACTTGCGCAGCGCGCCGAGCAACGCATTGGCGACGATGGCGGATTCGTTGACGAGCGAGTCGTAGACGCTCATGACGAGGAGCGACTCGACGCCCCGCGCGAACTGCTGGCCGGTCTTGCGCAGCGTGGCGACGGCTTCGGCGATCTCGGCGTCGGTGAACTTGACAGGGGAGATGACGACTTCGATTGACATGATATTCCTTCCAGGAATAGAGGTTGATGGGCTTGACTGCTGCGCGCGTTCAATGAAGCTTACTGGCGCGCAACACAAAGCCCACGGGTTGATCCGTGGGGTATTGCTGGCCCAGCTAGCTATGGGCGGCCCCGTGTGAGGGGGCAGCTTTGCTAGCTGGGCCATGTTGTTCACTCCGATATTTCGCGCCTCGGAAGTTCGGGCGCTGGATGTCGCGGCGGGCGCTTCGCTAGCTAGGCGCCTATGCGGTACTGTGTTTGCCGTGGTGTGCACGTTCGCGCGACATCCGCGCTTTCGACCCCGAGCACCCCTAAGCCCCGTCTGCCTACGCTGCGACCCGGTAATTCACGCGCGCTGCCACTACAGCCCGTGCGGCGCTTTTCCCGGGGGACGACGTAGAACCCGGCTCGCTTCGCTAGCCCGAATCCATGCCCACCCACCCTGCCACAGTGAAGGGCAGGCGCCACGCGCGCAGCAGGGGCGCGGGCTTCGCGCATGCTTTGCAGGCACCCCCGCACGTTCCTTGCGTTAGCTGGCGCACCTTGAGGGCACGACTCCGGCTAGGGGTGTAGGCGCCGCGCTTCTCCGCGTACCGCCTACACCATAGGGAAAACGTCCGGCCACCCCCCGGGGGTGGGACCTCGACCTGGCCGACCGACACCCCCCCTTATCACTCGCTCAGGATGGAATTTCAGTTCCAAAGTTAGTGTAATGTCACTTTACACCCACAAGCCTCCGCAAGCGCGCTACACTAACGCACTAACCCATACCTCGGAGCCCCGATGTTCTACGAAGAAGCGATCATCGACAACGTGCTGCACACCCGCAGCCACCCCGACGCGCAGTTCGAGCCAGTCTCGCCCGAGGCCCTCACCGGCATGCTGCTCGAGGCCCGCCGCGAGCAGACCCCGTCTTCGGGCCGGTTCACCCCCGGCGACCCGGGCGCGTTCCGCGTGTACCCCTTCACCGGCTACGTCTCCTCGGACTCGATGAGCCCGCCAGGGGAGTCCTTCGGCGGACCGGGGTTCTGACATGGCCAAGCCCAAGAAGCCACCCCCGGTGCCGTACCTCGACCGAATGCTGTTCGAGGGTCCGATCCGATACTCGCTGTGCATCACCGAGGAGCAGTACACGGCCGAGATGGAGCGCCTGCGGGCGCCCGTCCGCCCGCTACCCCCGTGGGTGAGTAGCGGTGCCGGCGCGACGGTGCACCACCTCGAAGACAGCGACGGCGAGCGGGTCGCCATCGTGTGTCTCGACCCCTCCAAGTACAAAACTGGCCCCTGCCTCGCGTCCAGCCTGGTCCACGAGGCCGTCCACATCTGGCAGGAGACCAAACGCTACATCGGCGAGCTGAATCCCAGCGACGAGTTCGAGGCGTACGCGATCCAGTTCCTCAGTTGGCGCCTCATGCAGTCCTACGCCGACCAGACATCGTGACCTCCCCCGCCTTCGACCCCAACGCGCACAAGGAGGCCCTGCACCAAGGTCTCGCCGCGAACAGCCTGGCTATCGTCGAGTCCTACGTCGACAAGGTGCTGGCCAGCGACGACCCCGAGGTGCAGCGCAAGGCCATCGACCTGATCGCCCGCGTCACCGGGGCCGAGGCGGTGAAGAAGGCCGACCCGCTAGCTGGGCTACCGATGGTCAACATCACCTTCGTCAACGGGGGCATCCAGGTCTCAGCGCAGGCCCCCCAGGCGCTCGAGAGCGTCGAGGAGGTCCTACCCGAGCCCGAGCTGCTGGAAAACGCGCCTGAGCCCCGCCTGGAGCCCACGGCGGCCATGCAGGCGGCGATCAGCATCAACGCCGACCTGGCCGAGCCGGAACCCACCGAGACGACGCTCGACGACCTGCTGGACATGCTGCCGTGAGTTTCCAGTACCTGCTGGACATAACGCCGTGAGTTTCGCGTTCAAACCCGGGCCGGTTGGACAGGAGTTCCTCGACTCCGGCGCCTTCCTGAAGGTCATCTGCGGGCCGGTTGGCGGGGGCAAGTCGACCGACGCCCTCATGGAGCTGTGGTCGAGGGCTGTGACGCAGAAACCACACAACAACGTGCGCCGCACCAAGTTCGTCGTAATGCGCAACACCGGGCAGCAGCTCAAGAGCACGGTCAAGCCGCTCATCGACCACTGGCTCAACAACTCCGACGCCGGCAACGTGCTCGGCACCTGGCGCCTGACCGACGGCGTGTTCGAGTGCCGGTTCATGATACCCGACCGCACCATCGTGCACACCGAGTTCATGCTCATGCCGGCCGACACCCCGGACGACGTGCGCCGGCTGCTGTCGCTGGAGTGCTCGGCGGCGTGGATCGAGGAGGGGCGCGAGATCGACCAGGCGGTGTTCGAGGGCCTGCAGGGGCGCGTCGCGCGCTACCCCAACCGCTCCTCGGGCGGGGTGACCTACCCCGGGGTCATCATCTCCACCAACCCACCCCCGATGGGGTCGTGGCTGCAGACGCTGATGGCCGACCCTCCGCACAACATGGAGGTGTTCATGCAGCCTCCGGCGCTCACCGCCGAGGGCGCCATCAACCCCGACGCCGAGAACCTCGACAACCTGGACCCGGACTACTACGCCAACCTGATGGCCGGCAAGACCGAGGACTGGCTCGACGTTTTTATGAGGAACAAGTTCGGCGCCGGCGGGTTCGGCATGCCGGTATTCAAGAACACGTTCCGGCGGGACTTCCACGTCAGCAAGACGCCGCTAGCAGCGGTAGCAGTCACTAACTACCCGCTGGTCGTCGGCATGGACAACGGCCTCACGGCGGCGGCCGTGATCGGCCAGATGGATGCCCGCGGGCGCCTCAACATCCTCGGAGAGAGCTATGTGCCTGAAGGTCAGACGATGGGCGTCGAGACTTTTCTTGACCGCCACCTTGTCCCTTACCTGCAATCCCACTTCCCGGCGGCGCCGCGCAACATCGTGTTCGTGCTCGACCCCGCTTGCTGGCAGCGCTCGCAGGTCAACGAGGTGACGATCGCCCAGGCCGTGCAGTCGCGCGGCTACCAGACTTTGAGAGCGAGCACTAACATCCCGGAGCGGCGGATCGCCGCGGTGGAGGGGCTGCTGACGCGGGCCATCGACGGCGGCCCGGGGCTGCTCGTCTCCTCGGCGTGCGGGTGGCTGACGAAGGCGATGGACTTCGGCTACCGGAACAAGAAGTCGCAGGCCGGCGTGGTGACCGCGGTGCCGGAGAAGAACCACTACTCGCACATCGCCGACGCGCTCCAGTACCTGTGCCTGCACTACAACCAGCAGGTCAACCCCGCAGCGGGGATGTACCGCCGCGCGGCTCCGGCGGTTGTGAAGGTGAACTTCCCGTACGTTTGACGTGCTACACTAACGTGTTAGCTCGTCTTTTGAGCCCTCGGAGAACCAAATGCACCTTTCGTCGGCCCAGCGGGGCGTTGCGATCACCAAACACGACAGCACCAACTTCGTCGAGGGCAAGTGCTCGTGGATTCATGTTGGTGGAGCTGGCGTGGTTATCGTCGTGTTCTCGGACGGCAGCACGGCGGCCATGACCTGCGTGGCGGGCCAGCGCCTGGACGTCGAGGCCATCCGTGTGAACGACACGAGCACGACGGCCACCCTCATGGTGGCGATGTACTGAGCCGCCGCGAATGGCCGGCTTCGGACTACCCACCCCCGGCAGCGCCCCCGCGCAGCCGATGGGCGTTGGCTCGCTCGGCGGAGCCGTCGCGGTGCAGTCGGTGTCGTCGATGCAGGCCCAGCTAGACAAGGCATTCAGCGCCGAGCAGGCGCAGCCCGTCATCACCGGCCTGGCGGCCCACGTCAAGGCCGCCTTCACGCGCGCGCAGACTGCCAAGCTGCAGGTCGAGCAGGACATGCTCGAAGCCCTGTACGCGCGGCGCGGCGAGTACACCGCCGACAAGAAGGCCAAGATCGAGGCCGCCGGCCAGCCGCTCATCTACATGATGCTGCCCAGCGTCAAGATGCGCCAAGCCGAGTCGTTGCTGCGCGACGGGCTCGTCGGCGCCGGCACCGAGAAGCCGTGGACGCTGGAGCCGACCCCGGTTCCCGACCTGCCGCCGGCCGAGGTGCAGAAGATTTTCCAGGCCGTCACGGCGGAAGTCGAGCAGGCCATCAACGCCGGCCTGGAGCCCACGCTCGAAGACGTTCGCCAGCGCCTGCAGACCGCCAAGGTCGAGCTGAGCGAGCGCCTGCGCGAGGCCGCTGTCGCCCACGCCAAGGTGGCCGAGGACAAGATGGAGGACCAGCTCCTCGAAGGCGGGTTCCCCGAGGCGTTCGACGAGTTCCTGACCGACCTGACGACGTTTAAGACGGCGTACATCGCCGGCCCGATCATCCGCAACAAGCCCAAGCTGGCGTGGGGGCCGCAGGGCCAGCCCGTCGTCACCAAGGACCTGAAGCTGGAGTGGGAGCGCGTCGACCCGTTCGATATGTATCCGGCGCCGTGGGCGCGCGGCGTCAATGATGGGCCGATGATCCGCAAGCACCGGCTGTCGCGCGACAGGCTGTCGGCCATGATCGGCGTCGAGGGCTACTCCGAGAATGCGATCCGAAAGGTGCTGGAGTTGTACGGCACCGGCGGGTTCAACGACTCGTGGGCTTCGATCGAGAGCCAGAAGGCCGCCGCCGAGGGCAAACTCACCACCGACGCCACCATCAACACCGGCCTCATCGACACCCTGCAGTATTGGGGTTCGGTGTCCGGGCAGATTCTGCGCGACTGGGGCATGACCGCCGCGCAGGTGCCCGACGCGGCCAAGGAATACGAGGTCGAGGCGTGGGTCGTCGGCCCGCACGTCATCAAGGCCGTGCTCAACTCCGACCCGCTCGCGCGCCGGCCCTACTACGCCACGTCGTACGAGCGCGTGCCGGGCTCGATTTGGGGCAACAGCGTCTACGACCTGATGAAGGACTGCGCCGACATGTGCAACGCGACGGCGCGTTCACTGGCGGCTAACCTCGGCATCAGCTCGGGGCCGCAGGTCGACATCAACGTCGACCGCCTGCCGCCCGGCGCCGACATCACGTCGATGTACCCGTGGAAGATTTGGTCCACGACATCCGACCCGATGAACTCGACTCAGCCGGCGATCAAGTTCTTCCAGCCGACGAGCAACGCCGCCGAGCTGATGGGCGTGTTCGAGAAGTTCAGCTCGCTTGCCGACGAGTACACCGGCATCCCCCGCTACACCGTCGGCGCCGAGAGCGCGGGCGGGGCAGGGCGCACCGCCTCGGGCATGAGCATGATGCTCGGCAACGCCAGCAAGATCATCAAGTCGATCGTGGCCGGCGTCGACAGCCGCATCTTCACGCCGATGCTGGAGCGCCTGTACTACTACAACATGCGCTACAGCCCCGACCCCGACCTGAAGGGCGACCTGTGCATCATCGCGCGCGGCGCGGCGTCGCTGGCTACGAAGGAGGCCGCGCAGGTCCGCCGCGGCGAGTTCCTGATGGCCACCAACAACCCGACCGACATGCAGATCATGGGGCTCGAGGGGCGCGCCGAGGTGCTGCGCGCCGCCGCCTCCACGCTCGACCTCAACCCGAGCAAGATCGTGCCGCCGGTGGCCGTCCTCAAGGATCGCCAGCGCATGGTGCAGATGCAGCAGGCTATGGCTGCGGCGGGCGGCGATGCCCCCGAGGCCAACGTGGCTCCTAACCCCAAAGGCCCCGCAGTCGCGGGCTCGGGCCAGGCGCTGATGGCGCCAGGCGGCGCCGCGGGCGCGCCGACCACCGACAACTTCCAACCGCAACCGGGAGCCTGACATGGCCACATCCGACCTCAGCCTCAAAGGCGCCCTCGTCCAGTCGGGCCTCCCGGCTTCGGACGCCGACGTCATCGTGACGGCGATCCAGAACCCCGTCGCCGTCGGCGCCCTCAACAACCAGACCCTCGGCCTGACGACGCCAGCGGCGGTCAAGACGAGCGACCTGCAAGCAAGCTACACGGACTCGTCGGGAACCCCGGGCAACGCGACCAACAACAGCCCCCGCGGGCGCGTGGCGTTCGCAGCTGGCGCCGCGACGGTCGTGGTCACGAACAGCCTGGTCACAGCGGCGAGCACGATCCTGGTGACGCTGCGCTCGGTCGACGACGCGCTGACGCACATCCTGACCGTCCTGCCGACGGCGGGCGCGTTCACGATCACCGCTAACGCGGTGAGCACGGGCACCGCGGCGAAAGCCGACTTCCTGGTCGTCAACTAAGGGGCCTGCCGTGCCGATGACCGACGTCTCCCTGCTGCACTCGTTCACGAACGCGGGCATCCCGCTCGGCTTCGCGCAGGAGATCGTCGACCGCATCGCTAACGCCATCCCGGCATTCGACGCGGTGGGGGACCTGCTGGTCGGCACGGGCGACGACGCGTCCGAGGCGCTCCCCATCGGCGACCCCTTGCAGGTGCTGCGCGTCAACACGGGCGGCGACGGACTGGAATACTACACGTTGCCGGACCCCAGCGGCGGCACCCCGGCGCCGGCCACCAACCTTACAAGCGGCGGCGGCGTGTCGTGGACCAGCGGGCTCACGTTCCGCGTCTCGGCGGCGACCTACGCCATCGGCGGCGTGGCCTACTCGTCGGCGCAGACCGACCTCACGCTCGGCGCTGCCGACCCGACCAACCCACGCATCGACATGATCGTGGTGAACACGTCGGGCGTCCCGGTTGTCGTCGCCGGCACCCCCGCTGCCACGCCAGCCAAACCCGACATCGACCCGGACACGCAGCTCGAGCTGACGTTCATCTACGTCCCCGCCGCGGCCACCGAGCCGCTGACGGTGCAAGACGACGTCTACCACGAGAACACCGAGTGGACCTCTGCGGTCAGCGGCGGGACGTTCGTCGCCGCCTCGACGAACAACCCGCTCGCGGGCACCAAGTGCGTCGAGGCCACCGCCGCCACGACCGCCGGCTACGTGCAGTTCACCAAGGGCTCGAACATCGACCTGGCGACCGCTGACTCGCTGGTCCTGAACATCCGGCTCAAGGCAGCGTTCCCCGCAACCCGCATCCTGCAGCTCGGGTTCTTCTCGACCAACACCCTGCGCGGCGTGTTGGTCAACTTGAGCGGGTCCAACTTCGGGCTCGATCAGTCCAACATCACGAGCTACCAGCAGATCGTCATCCCGACCTCGCTGTTCGGAGCCAACGGCCAGTCGGTCAACCGGCT
>Ga0105252_10001465_pt1 | contig 10518 bp, 6 predicted proteins | sample EasRivMeERMZT100_FD_89675 | JGI IMG/M metagenome (GOLD analysis project Ga0105252, IMG submission 89675) | Soil microbial communities from meander-bound floodplain in the East River, Colorado, USA - East River MetaG ERMZT100 | ecosystem: Environmental > Terrestrial > Soil > Floodplain | place... | reverse complement strand
TACAAAGGCCGGCTCATGCCGATGCCGCCCGGAAAATTGTCGTAAATGAAAATGGTGGGCTGGAACGCCAGGCCGTCCACGCCCGCGTCCACTGCAGAGCCAATGTCACGCCGATCGCACATCAGAAAAACACACGACAGATTTGCCAGCGCGTAAGCCAGGCCATGCAGACCGTTGAGTCTTTCCGTTGTGGAGAACGGCAGGGATTCGAACCGGTCCCTGGACACAGTGACCCAATACGATGTCGTATGCATTTCCTGGACCGGAAGGTTGAGATCTCCCGAGCCCACGTTCTCCGTCGTGAAGAACTTGATCTTCTTGAACCCCACCACCTGATGCGAGACATGCACTTCGCCGTGATTATGCGAGGCCGTTGTCTCCATCGTCTCGAGGACCTTCACCTTCGTGTGAGTGATGGCATCGGTGAAGTAATCCGAATCGACCTGCCGGACGTACGCGCGCCGTTCGGGAATATCGAGTTGGTGAACGTAATACTGCTGGCCCTGATGAAGATAGATGGCTTTTTCATGGACAGTCGAATATGCGCTGGAGAAATCGACCTCTCCGATGATTCGCGCATCGCCCGTCGTTTCTACCACCACGAAATTGTCCGAGCTTACACTCCGCAACGAAATCGAATCTGCAGGATACGAATCACTCGTCCAGTGCCATTTGCTTCCGGCGCGATGAATGAAACCGCGCTCGGCAAGATATTCGAGCACTTCGGTTACATCGTGACCGCCGAACCGTTCGCTTTCTTCGAACGGTAATTCGAAGGTTGCACATTGAAGGTGATTGAGCAGGACCTGAATGTTCTCTGGATTGATGAGCCCCATCTCCGGGGGCTGATTCAGGAAGTATTCAGGATGATTAACGATGTATTGATCGAGTGGCGTGCTTGACGCAATCATGACGGCCACCGACATTCCGCTTCGGCGGCCGGCGCGTCCCATACGTTGCCATGTCGAAGCGATCGTACCGGGATACCCGGCGAGCACGGCAACATCGAGGCTGCCGATGTCTATGCCTAACTCCAGTGCGTTCGTGGAAACCACTCCACGGATCCGCCCATTTCGCAGTCCGCGCTCGATCTGACGCCGTTCATTTGGTAAATAACCGCCGCGGTAACCGACAATGACATCCTCAGGCGTCGGGCCACGCTCGAGTTCGTCTTTCAAATAGCGAACCAGAATCTCCGTAATGAGGCGGCTGTTGGCAAAGACAATTGCCGGTATCTTCCGTTTCAAAAAAGCGCCAGCAATGTGTTTCGCTTCCTGAATATAGGATCGGCGGATGCCCAACTGGCGATTGACGACCGGCGGATTGTAGAAGAAAACGTGCTTTTCGCCTTCCCCGGCTCCGCTTTCGCCAATCAACTCAAACGGTCGTCCTGTCAGCCTTTCGGCAAGATCCTTCGGATTCGCGATAGTCGCAGAGGTACAAATGAACTGTGGCCTGCTTCCGTAAAATCTGCATATACGCTCAAGCCTGCGGAAGAGGTTAGCCACGTGGCTCCCGAAAACTCCACGATAGGTATGCAGTTCGTCGAGCACGACGAACTGCAGGTTTTCAAACAGCCGCGTCCATTTCGTGTGATGCGGCAGGATGCCTTTGTGAAGCATGTCCGGATTGCTGAGAATGATGTGGCCACGCGAACGAACGGCAGCCCTGGCATCCTGGGGCGTATCCCCATCGTAGGAATAAACACCGATCGCTCTGTCCAGGGCGTTGGCCCAGGACATCAAGTCGTCGAGTTGGTCGTAGGTAAGGGCTTTTGTCGGGTAGAGGAAAAGAGCCCGAGCGTCGGGATTCTCGACGATTCGTTGCAGAACCGGAAGGTTGTAGCAAAGCGTTTTTCCCGAGGCCGTCGGTGTCACGACAACCATGTTCTTTCCGGCTCGTGCGAACTCAAACGACTCCAACTGATGTGAATACAGCTTTAAAATTCCACGGCCCTCGAGAACGCGGCGTACTCTGGCATCCAACGTCGAAGGGATTTCCAGAAGCCGCGGCTCGCGGGGTGGGATGTAGTGATAACGCGAAACGGATTCGCTCTGCTTCAACTCTCCAAGAAACTCGGAAAGACTTGATGGCCGGGTTAGAGCGACGTCCTTCAGAACGAGTTGCGAGGCGGGGCGCATAGAGGTCAGAATCACGCCTGTCGCGGCCAAGTCAGGTCCAGGAGGGCTTGCACCTGTAGCGACCTCCGTGACTATGGTCAGCAAACGAAAGACTATGGTCGGCGTTTACGCGACCGGGGTCTCCTTCGCAAAGACCGAGGACTCGAAGTGCGAGCGCATGGTCTCGTTTATAGAGACCATGGGAAGAAAGGAGGAAACCCCGGTCTCCATCGCAAACACACCGACGAATGAGACAAAGACCATGCGCTCGGTGAAGGGCACCTCGGGCGTGAAGCCGACGACCATGGCGACCTGAGTCGAGACCATTTTCTTCGTCACAAAGACCGAGGTCTTGACAGCAATGACCTCGGTCTTTGTGACGAAGAAAATGGTCAAAATCGACGAGGCCGCCAACCTGTTGAAACGATGAAACTTGACCTGACTTGAAGAAAACGGCCAAAGAGGCAAAACCCATTTTCCTCGAAGACGAGACCATAGTCGGCGTCGCTCCGACCATGGTCAGAGAGCCGAAGACCGTCCGCTCGGCGACGAAGACCATGGTCAGCGGCGTCGTGACTGGCCTCTCGATGCTTGAGACCATTTTCTCAGTCGCTGTGACCGGGCTCTCGTTCGTCTCGACCATCCGCTGAGCCTCGAAGACTGGCGTCTGGCTAACGAAGACATCGATCCGCAACACTCAGACTTTGGTTTGTGCTGTTGTTCTCATGGGAACATCGGCTTCTCGTTACTCGAGCAATGGGAAGGAAATTGGACCGGTTTCTGCTTTGATAATGCCAGACAAAAAAAAGAGGCAGTTCTGTTGGGAGCGGACCATCAGAACTGCCTTTCGCGCCTATGAGAGGAGTGGGCGAGGGAGAGAAACCATATGAACCTTTTATTAAACCGCCTCTCGGTCCCGAATAATGCATGGGGAGTGCCAACTTGTCATTAGGGTCATGCTTTCATCGAACCTCTGAGATTTCAAAAACTTAGATTCCTCGAAGTGATTTCATGAACGGCGTCGGGTGACGACACTGTAACGATTCGCGGCAAGATGTCGAAACACCTGTCTCTAAAGGAAACACGCATTAAGAACCGGCCCGGAATCTGCTACATTGACTGCGCACTTTTTCGGCAGAACTCCGAGGAGAAGGCACATGAAGATCCAGCTCAGTTACGATGCGACATCTCAGATTCAGACCGACCTGCTGGTAGTGATACTCGATAACGAAACGCGTTTGTTTAACCTGGACGGCTCACCCTTGGACAAGACCGTCCAGCGCATTGCACACGAGATTGAAGAAAAGAAAATAAAGAAGGAGTACTTCACCTCGCTGGATGGCAAGTCGTCCGTAAAAAACCTTGTTGTCTTCTCCACACGATTCAGTCCGGCACAAAACATCTGGGAGAACCTGAAGACTTTTGTTGCCCGGTCGATCCGACTGGCTCACGACCTTGGACTCGGCCGCATTGCGCTTCTGCTGAATACCGATGCCGCCGCTCCGTTTGTCGGCAAGGCCGTTGAGGGAGCAATCCTCGGTGGATATACGTTCGACAAATACCGTAAGGAAAAGACCGATCGAAGCAAAATGCAAGTCGACCTCGTGGCGTTGAAGTCCAATGACGCAAAGAATCGCCAATACCTGGATCGCTACACGATGGTATCGGATTCCGTCAATCAAGCCAGAGACATGATCAGCGAGCCCGGTTCCGTGGTCATCCCTGAATACATGGCCGAGGCCGCACGCAAGATCGCCAAAGAATCGGATCTCGATCTGAAGATTTGGGATGAGAAAAAGCTGGCCAAGGACGGTTATAACGGGTTGCTGCAAGTCGGTCGCGGAAGCGCACACCCGCCGAGACTGATCCGACTGGCTTATCGCGCAAAGAAAGCGAAGCATCATCTGGCGATTGTCGGCAAGGGCGTCACGTTCGACACAGGCGGCATTTCGATCAAACCCTCGGAGAAAATGTGGGAGATGAAGGGCGATATGTCCGGCGGCGCTGCCGTGCTGTATGCCATGAGGGCGATCGGAAAACTCAAGCCTTCGGTCAACGTGACGGGTATCGTTCCTGCCGCCGAAAACTTCCCAGACGCGAATGCACAACGTCCTGGTGACATTTTTTACGCCAAGAACGGCAAATCGATCATGGTGGACAACACCGATGCGGAAGGCAGGCTGATCCTCACCGATGGACTCCATCTCGCAGGCGAAGAAAAGGCGACTCACGTTCTCGACATCGCAACGTTAACTGGAGCCTGTGTGAGAGCCCTTGGTTATAGTGTCGCCGGCATTATGGGCAACGACTCCAAACTGATTCGAGCGGTCATCGACTCCGGTCAAAACCAGGGGGAGTCCTTCTGGGAATTGCCGCTCCCTGCCGAGTACAAGGAATTACTCAAAACACCCTACGCCGACCTCAATAATATCGGTGGGCCTGTAGCCGGTGCGCTGACAGCGGGTCTATTTCTCCAGGAATTCGTACCTGAAAAAACGGCGTGGGCGCACCTTGATATTGCCGGGCCGTTCATTCGCGAGAGCGATTGGAAGTATTACGAAGCCGGCGCTATCGGTTTTGGCGCCAAGACCCTGGTCGATCTGGCGGAGCGATTTAACAACTATTTCGAATAGATATGCTGGATAACTACCGTGAAGCCCAGGAGCGCTACGAGTTTCAGATGGGTCCTGTGCGGGGGAAGCTCGCCACTGCCCTCGATATACTTACGGATGCTTTGACGCTGGTTGGACAGCACGGAGTTTATTGCCGTAGTAACCGTCAGCCGCAGTTTCCATCAATGGACGTCCGCATCGTGCTTCAACAGATCGAGGATTCCAAGGTACTCATCATCGATGCGATGCAAAAGTTAAAGAAAACAAGTCCTTCAGTAGACGGCTGATCCGTCCCGCCGTTCGGCGGGACGGAAAATCGGATAAACTCTGCATATGACTGACAACGCTGATTCATCTATACGTAAAGTCGGCTACGTCGACGTATTTCTCGGCGCGGATGGCTTTGTACAGGCGGTTCAACTTCGAGGCCGTCCGCTTTTTCTTACCTCCGATCGAGCGCTCTTGAAACGTCAGTTCCGTGGCGAAAGCCTGACGCCACCTCCGGAAGTCGCAGACCTGTACGCTCATGTTTCGACGGACGCGATCATCAAAGCTAATCCCGACTGTTACTACTACGACGATCGGCTCGGCACTTTAGTCCTTCGGTCTTTAGGAAACGGCGGCATGGTCGAACCCGGCGACATCCGTAAAGGTCGATTCGGTATGCTTCTGGCAGGCGACGGCTGGGGAGAAGGATCTTCCCGGGAGGTGGCTGCACTGGCATTACTGTATGCCGGAATCGGCATCGTGTTCGCCCCAAGCATTGCGCCGATTCACCGGCAGAACCTGATAAACAACGGAATGTTCCCGGTCACGGACTTATCGCTGGCAAAGCGGCTGGCGTCCGGAGAGCGCATCAATATTGACGAAATCACTTCGACATTCGATGAACTCAGCAAAAGAATCGTGGGATACGGGGGTCTTTTTCGATTCATGGAGGCCCGATCACAGGGCCGCGAAGTCGATCAACCCATCGACTCTCCGGCCCGGCCAATGACGATCGCCGAAAAGATCCTCGCCAGACATATGAAAACCCGCAACAATGCAGTCCGGCCGGGCGACGCCGGATTCATTCAAGTTGATGCCGGTTTCTCTCACGATTACACGACCGCGCCGACCGCAGCCATGATTCGAGCCGCGCTCGGACGCGAGCCAAGAGTCAAAAACCCCGCATCCGTTCATGCGTTTCCTGACCATCTCACGCTTGCACCGAATCTGCCGGGAATTACAGAGGAGGCATTGGCAGGTATCAAGGATTTGCGGCAGGGTCAGAAGCGCTTCGCCGAAGAAACGGGAGTTCGATTCCATGGCACATCCTTTGGCGGAAGCACCGGGATTTGCCATACGGTCATTCGAGAAGAAATCGCGCTTCCGGGCCAGGTGATTCTCGGTACCGACTCTCATACTTGTTCGGCCGGCGCTCTCAATTGTCTGGCATACGGAATCGGCAATACCGAAATTGCGTGTATCTGGGAACACAACGAAGTGGCGGGGCGAGTTCCGCAAACGGTTCGGATTCGAATGACGGGGCGCATTCCCGCCTCGTGTACGGCCAAGGATGTGATTCTGAACCTGGCGCATCAGGGGAAGACCAGCGGCATTTTCACTGGAAGGGTCATGGAGTTCGTCGGGCCCGGTTTGTCGGAGTTTTCCCTGGAAGAACAGGCCGTTCTTTCGAACATGTCGGTGGAATGCAACGCGCTTACCGCCATTATGGAGCCGACGGAACCTATGATTGATTATCTGGAAAAACGCAGAGGTCTTAAACGAAACCAGATACTCCCCACATTGGTCTACCCTGATCCGGACGCGGAGGTTTCTCAAACGATCGAACTGGACCTTTCGACGGTTCGAACCCTCGTCGCCAAACCCGGTCATCCGGGCAACGGTGTTCCCCTTGATGAAGTTCGCGGAAAACCGATCGATCTTGCGTATGCCGGATCCTGCACGGCCGGCGATATCACGTCCATCTCCATGTATGCCCAGGTATTGAAGGGCCGGAGCGTTCGCATTCCAACCTTTATTCAATATGGCTCCGAACGAGTCCGGGAAGAGGCTAAACGCTTGGGAATCCATGACATATTGATCGGCGCCGGCGTCCAAATGATCGATGAACCTGGCTGCGGCGCCTGTATCAATGCCGGACCGGGCGGCCCTCAGCTGGGCCAGACGGCAATTTCCGCCACAAACCGCAATATGCCGGGGAGGATGGGGGAAGGGGATGCGTACCTCGCAAATCCATATGTCGTTGCAGCTTCTGCAGTAAAAGGAGTGATTTCCGGCCCCGAAGACCTTTAAAAACCTGGCAAAATTCGCTTTACAAAGGGTTGACCCGGATGCATAAAACTCTGGCACCTTTAGGAAGGTCGAAACCAAGTTTCGAACCGAGGATCTCGAAATTTGGGATTGCCCGATCAATGCCGGGAGAGTAATATTCCCTCGGTTCTGATTAGGCGAACGACCAATTATGATGATCAGAACCCTCATGGAGGAGAACCGATGAATTCAAAAACTAAGCAGGAAGCTCTAGACCTCGACATCCATATCGAAGAGTTGGAAGCCAAGGTTGCCCCAGATGGCGGCGAAACCGTTTTACCCTTGCCGGGCAAACCGAAACTTCCAGGCAGACCGTAATAATCGCACATTGTGATAAATGGATCCCGGCTTAAGCCCGGGATCCGTCTTCTCACCTTCGAACCGGATCACAATCATCCGCACAAATCTCAACGACCGCGACCGTGTCGTCTCGATATACCTGCGAGCCAAATCGTCGTAGAAACTCAGGCTGGAAGTACGGATGGTACGGCGCTGGATTTCGAAGTTCCGCTAGCGGTATAAGTAAGTACCGAAAACCCGAACGAATCAGTCCGGCGGCAAGTTCCCGATCAGGCTTCAATCCTGACAACGTCAATAATTCCTGCCCGCGAGCGGCCTCGCCCATGGTGTGCAAGGGCGCATCTAAATAGAACCGCACATTTTCGCCTCCCGCACTGATCACTTTCTCCCCCGGTTGGACCTTCGCATTAAGGTGTTTTGCGGCACCATACAACGGAAGACCTCTCTCCAGAAGGTTTTCTGCCGCTTCCCTTCCGATCCCGTGCTCCAACGGGTACCGTTCCGGAATGTTCCAAAAAATGACTGATGCGATCGGAACCTGGAACAACACACCGATAAAAAGCAAAATCCGGTTCCAGCGCAATGTGGATTGCGTCAGGAAGAATGCTCCGCAGCCAAGAATGCAAAGCAACGGCAGAGCTGGAACAAAGTAACGCCCATATTGAAACGATGCGGCCCAAGAGATGAAATGCAGCCCAACCGCACTCCACAAAACGCCGCGCAGTCCTAAGGGCCTGAATACCAGCAGCGCCAGTGGAAAAGCCAGCAGCAGACTGAAGCCGAGTCCTCCGCGAGGAAGCGCTTCGCCGAATCGAATCGTGTCCCATGTCAGGCGGAATGGAAGTCGCAACAAGGTTGGCGCCGTAAATCCGATACCGAAGTCAGCCGCGTTCAGGCTGGTGTTTTCGAGTTCCCATTGGGAACTTCGAAACACAGCGTTCATAAATGGATAAACGGGGTTGCCCGTGAAGCCGTAGACAATTGCGAACCACGGAGCAGCAACGACCAAAAGAGCCACGCCGTATACAGTGAACTCCCGAAGTCCGAATCGACGCTCCCGACGCCACACAAACCAGAGGACAGCCACCGGGAGAACGGCCAGCAGCGTGAGCGCATGCACTTTCGTTCCAACCGCGACACCGGAAATCCATCCGGCAACCGCAATCCATCCATTCGACGGCGATTCAAACCATCGAACGAATGCGAGGAAGGCAGCCACGATAAATGATGTTTCCGCCAGATCGGTGTATGTAGTCCCTGACAACCACATGACGAGAGGTGTCGAATAAAAAACGAGCGCCGCCCATAAACCTGCTTCGGCATTAAACAACCGCCCACCGATGACGAAGACACCGGCCGCCGTTGTCACGCCCAGACTCAATACGATCCATTTCGCAACCAGAGGTCCGCCCGCGGCCAGGCAAAGTCCAAAAAACATGTTGAGAAGGTGGGCGAAATACGAATGAAAGAAATACGGCAGGTCAACCAGGCGGCCCTGATCAAGGTATAGCCGCGGTACCGCGAGATGGACGCTGGTTGCATCGAACTGGATTTCCGGTGCCGTTGCCCACAACAGATTCAAAAAGAAGACCCACGCCAAAGGAATGACGGCAAAAGCGTGCTTACCAACACCTTCTTCACAGCGCTGTCGAAAGAGAAACCGAATCCCAACAATCGCAGGCCCCGTCGCCAGAAACAGGAGGAACCAGGACGTCGTCGAATTGAATTGTCCAATTAGCGCCAGAACCAGTTGCCCGAGAGTGAGAAGCCCGATGCCGACAGGTGTGCTGACGACCAGGCCTTCGATCAGGCCTCGTGGCATAATCCCCAAACGCCGTAGCACGAAGCCTCCCAGGCCGGTGGAGATGCTGATGATGACCATGCCGATCAGCGCCGGTAACCAGGTATGGCTCAACAGCAGTACGGCGAGCGTCGCGGCACCCAGGTTGCCGAACCACAACCGATTCGCCATCGCCGGCTTCAACACAACCAAAGAGACTATGGCGAGAAGGAGAAAGGCGAGCCACGCCTCTGCCCATTCGATATCCAATCCGGGATTGAACGGAGCACTCAACGTCTTGAAGGCTGAGCTGCCATAACGGACGATCACAAACCCAAGCCACAGTGTGGGAAGCCAACGGCGCATCGCGGAAGTATAACGGTGTTCTGATATGCTCACAGGCGATGAAGCTGGGGATCGTCGATTACATCGACTGTGCACATTTCCTGACGGGCCACCCGAAGTGCGGAGCACTGCATGGCCACACCTATAAGGTGGAGATCATCATTGAAGGGGAAACCCGTGACGGGATGGTCCTCGACTTTGCGGACCTCAAGGAAACCGCTCGAAACGTTCTGTCCGAGTACGATCATCGGAACTGGAACGACTTTCTCGATTACCCAACGGTCGAAAACATTTGCGATCTCCTGCACCGGAAGCTGAAGCCTCGCCTTCCTTTTCGATATACCATCCGGGTTTGGGAAGGTCATGGAAAATGGGCGGAACTATGAAGATCTGTTCACTGCTGCCCAGCAGCACTGAAATCCTCTACGCATTGGATCTTGGCGACCAGATCGTCGCGGTCACCCATGAATGTGACTACCCGCCAGAAGCAGCCTCGAAAGCTCAAATCACGGAGAACCTGATCGATCACGAACGACTCAGCAGCCTCGAAATCGACCATACGGTCGCCGCGAATGTCGGCCATCACGGAAGTATCTATCGGTTGAAGGAAGATCTTCTGGAGTCTCTGGGTCCGGACCTCATCGTCACCCAGGAACTGTGCGAAGTTTGCGCGGTATCGTACTCCGAAGTGAAACGGGCCGCTCGAGTCCTCGAAGGTACCACTCGGATTATTTCACTCGAACCCAGTACGCTGGACGAAGTATTGGATACCATTCTCCTTATCGGTGAAGCGACCAACCGCAAACAACTCGCAAGCCAGCGTGTGTCAGAGCTACGGGGCCGCCTCGATCAGGTTCGCAACCGCGTTGAAGGAAGCCGCCGCCCGCGCGTTTACTCAATGGAGTGGCTCGATCCAGCGTATTCAGGAGGTCATTGGGTTCCGGAAATGGTCGAGATTGCCGGAGGGCATGAAGTTCTGGGTCGCCCCGGCCAAAAGTCCGCCCGAATCACACCGGACCAGGTGATCGCCGCCCAACCCGAAGTC
>Ga0105252_10001461_pt1 | contig 10532 bp, 9 predicted proteins | sample EasRivMeERMZT100_FD_89675 | JGI IMG/M metagenome (GOLD analysis project Ga0105252, IMG submission 89675) | Soil microbial communities from meander-bound floodplain in the East River, Colorado, USA - East River MetaG ERMZT100 | ecosystem: Environmental > Terrestrial > Soil > Floodplain | place... | reverse complement strand
GACGAGAAAGAAGAGAACTTTCATCGCGTCGAGCGGATGTACGGGAGCTTCACTCGTTCGTTCACGGTACCCAACACGGTGGATCCAGAGCAAGTCAGCGCCAATTGTGAAAAGGGCGTGCTGAAGATACGCCTGGCGAAGAAGGCGGAAGCCAAACCCAAGTTGATCAAGGTGAACGTCGAGAAGTCGATGGAAGCGAAAAGCCCCAGCAAGGTGGCTTGATCACAAATAAAGGGAAAGTGGCTTCGGCGAAAGGATGTCGCCGAGGCCACGATTTCAGATCTCGGACAAATCCGCAGAATCCAAAGCTTATGCATTCAAGCCTGGAACAACCCATTAAGGCCGTCTTGCCTCATCTGTGAATCGCCGGATCGTCTCCTGATCCGGTTGTCTTTTTTTCGCAATTTCTGCAACGAACTGTTCGGTGTTGCGTACAAAATCAGATGCCATGCTGGTTGACGAGACGACATCCTTCCCGGATTGGGTTGAGCCCATGGCAGCGACGCTCACACAGGAGCGGTTCACCGGGCCCGAGTGGGTTATTGAACGGAAGCTCGACGGTATCCGGATGCTTGCGTTCAAGAACGGCACCGACGTGAAGCTGTATTCGCGAAACCGGCTGCCGCAGCACTATCCAGCAGTTGCCGACGCGATAGCCAACCTGCCCGTCCGCAATGTGATTCTTGACGGCGAGGCCGCATGGGATGCGGGGAGCCGAGTCGCTTATCACGTCTTCGACATCCTTTGGCTCGACAACCGTTCGGTCATGCCGTTAGCGCTCGACGAGAGACGCGCACTACTTAAAGATTTGCCGCTCCATGCTCCGCTGGCGCACGTTCCGGAGGTCACTGACGACAAACCCTGGGAACGGGCCTGCAGCGAGGGATGGGAAGGAGTGATCGCTAAACGACGGGACTCAACGTACGAGCATCGACGCTCACCGCACTGGTTGAAAATGAAATGCGAAGCGACGCAGGAACTCGTCGTTGGTGGATTCACAGATCCACAGGGCAGCCGTGTAGGTCTCGGCGCATTGCTTGTCGGGTACTATGATCAGGAAGATTTCGTCTTCGCTGGAAAAATCGGCACCGGCTTTAATACGAAGTTGTTGCTCGAGCTTCGGGCGCGGCTGGATAAGCTCGAAGTGCAGAAAACGCCCTTCACAAAAGCTGAAGGATTGCCGCGCCTTCGGGCGCATTGGGTACAGCCGGAAATTGTTGTACAGGTCGCCTTCATCCAGTGGACCACGCATGGCAAGTTGCGACATCCAAGACTGCTGGGCGTACGCTACGATAAATCACCACGGGAGGTTGTCAGGGAAACGTGGTGATCACTCATCCCGAAAAAGTCCTGTTTCCCGACGATGGGATCACGAAAGGCGAACTTGCCGCCTACTACGAAATGATCGCGCCCGTGATGCTGCCGCATATCGTTCGTCGTCCTATCACGATGGAACGCTTCCCAGCCGGCATTGGGAAAAAAGGTTTTATCCAGAAAGACGTATCGAAGGGCTTTCCGAACTGGCTGCAGCGTATCGAGGTTCCGAAGAAGGACGGCGTCGTACACCATCCGCTCGTCACAGATAAAGAATCTCTACTATGGCTGGTCAACCAGAACACCATTACACCGCACGTGTGGATATCGCGCGCGCCCGACGTGTATTACCCGGACATTTGCGTGTTCGATCTGGACCCGTCCATCGATAATGCCGACATGCTGCGGGCCGCGGCGCTTGGGATCCGCGATCTGCTGGACGAACTTGGCCTTCCAAGTTGGGTGAAGACCTCAGGCTCCAAGGGATTCCACATTGCCGTGCCGCTGGACGGCAAAGCGAACATGGGAGAAGTCGAAAGCTTCGCGCATGCCGTTGGCACGCTGCTGGTCCGCCGCGATCCTAAACACATGACGCAGGAATTCCACAAGGTCGATCGTGGGATTCGGATCCTCGTGGATACCGGACGCAACGGCTGGAGCGCGACGCACGCCGCCGCGTACGCCGTTCGTCCGAAGACCGGCGCTCCGGTATCTGCGCCCTGCACATGGGAGGAATTGGAAAGCGGCAAGGTCGAGCCGCGGACATTCACGCTGAGGAATATGGCCAGCCGCATCGAAAGTGTTGGCGACTTGTGGTCCGGCATGCGAAGACGCCACAGATCCCTGCAACGCGCCCTGAAGAAGCTATCTGGATTTCTTTGAGGCCGGCCCGGCTTTTTTTCGCTTGCCGATGGGTTTCGCACTCAATCGATCTGACGTTTCAAAAGCTTCCCTGAGCCATTCCGTCAATGGTGCCTCTACCTGGTCACGATGTGAGACGTGAACCATGTGGGCTACTTTGACTTTGGAAGCCTTCAATGTTTTACGAACGAGCGACGCTTTCACCGTACGTCCCAGGAAAAACCAAACCTCCAGAGCCTTCTTCTTCGGCCGAACAAAGAAGTAGCACGCTTTGCGGGAAAACATGATGGAGTTTGTGCGACGCATATATTCGCTGCTCGCCAAACTCGCTCGCGGCTTCACGCAATCGCTCCCACGCATCCAACAGATCTTCGGTCAGATCGGACGTTAGATTCTTCTCGGTCGTGGTCCAGCAGTCGTGTTTCTCTTTGTCTTCCACCCACTGATGGCAGTGGTAGCATTCCCGGCCTGGCATGGATACATGTTAATTGGTTTGAGAGGCGGGCTAAAGAGGAGTGCAGGTTCGATGAAGCCCCCACACTCCTGAAAGAGAGGGGTACTACAGCGTTTCCCAAACGATCGTGTTGGGCTTCACCGTAATACTCTTGCCCATCAATCCTCCGGGAGCAATCTTACCTTCAAGTTCTTCAATTTCAATGATTTCTAACGAAAACATCTCTTCCATTATTGATCGTCCCTCCTGGACGTCTTACTACATATCCTCGATATCGGCCGGCTGGCCGACAAACTTTAGCCGTGCGTAACAACTTTCCTGCCCTGACTAACGGCTGTATTAAACCCTGACACCCAAGCAGATTTCGAACGGACTTCTACCGGGTCTGACGTTCCGATTTTCATGCGGGCTTCGGCTGCGAAACGGTTCCACTCCCGAAAAGCCTGGAGCTATCCGATGCGGACGCCGCGTTAAATCGCATGGGCAAGACGGGCTAATGTATTCTTTGACCTGTGACTGTCACTAAAGCCGACCTGCAGCGATACTCGGATAATTACCTGAAGGAACAAGACGGCATTGCGTTGTATCGAGCCATGGCCAGCGCCGAAAAAGATCCAGAGCGGGCCCAGATCTTCGAAAGACTGGCGAAGGCGGAAGAGCGACATGCTGCGAAGTGGGCTCATCTGCTGCAGGCCAACGGCGTTGGTGTGCCGTCTTACACTCCCGGTTCGAGAGTCCGACTGCTCGGTTGGTTTTCAAGACAATTCGGAACTCAGCATGTGCTTCCCGTCGTCAGCGGATTCGAATTGCGCGATCAGAATGCCTACGCCGGACAAACCGAAGCCGGTGGGATGTCCGCCGAGGAGCGGTCGCACAGCCGGACGCTTCGTGTTATGCACCTTCATGGCGAAACACGACCCGACTCCATTCTCAATCCCGATCGATGGCATCAAACAGGATACGGCGGCAGCCTTCGCGCAGCGGTATTCGGCGCAAACGACGGATTGGTGTCGAACCTGAGCCTCGTCATGGGTGTTAGCGCAGCGAATGTCGACCCACGCCTGCTTGTGTTAACGGGGGTCGCCGGCCTGATAGCGGGAGCGTTCTCAATGGCTGCGGGTGAGTATGTATCGGTTCGATCGCAATTGGAGTTGTACGAAGAACAAATTGCACTCGAGCAACAGGAACTGGAAATGTCTCCGGCAGAGGAGGAGGAAGAACTCGCCTTGATCTACCAGGCGAAAGGGATTCCTCCGAACCAGGCCGAAGAACTCGCCAAACTTATTCTCTCGAATCCGGAAACCGCAATAGAAACGCTCGCCCGAGAAGAACTCGGATTGGACCGCACGACGATGGGTTCCCCCGTAGCCGCCGCCGTAAGTTCGTTCGTCTCGTTCGCTATCGGCGCTGCTATTCCGGTTGTTCCCTACATCGTTCTAGGTGGCCAGGCAGCCTTTTTCGTAAGCTCCGCTTCTTGTGCGATCGCCCTGTTCGCTGTCGGCGCATTCATCTCGGTGTATACCGGCAGAAGCATGCTGTTCAGCGGAATGCGTATGCTGGGAATCGGGGCGCTGGCGGCCACGATCACTTACGTGATCGGCCGCATGCTTGGCGTCGCGGTCGTGAACTAACCACGCGCGTCAATTATGCAGTCGCTGCCCGATTGCTCTCGATAAACTGCGACAGTGTTTCGTCGTCCGAACAGATTTGAAACACCGTATCGAGTTTGGTGATTTCCAACAGCTTCATCACTCGAGAAGTTGGCCGAAGCAGCCTCATGCTGCCGCTGACATTTTGAATGGAAGTCCAGATCGAAACCAACTGTCCCAAGCCGAAGCTATCGACATACGAGACTTCCGTGAAATTAAATACAAAGTCCCGATGGCCGTCCTGCAGAAGTGCGTTGACAGTTTGACGGAGAGACTGATCCAGGTGGCTAATCCTCCCGAACAGGTCCAGTACCACAACGCCAGAAACGACCCGGGATGCAATGGTAAGTTCCATAAGGTCCTCCCGGTTGTATTGCTCGAAGCCCAAACACATTGTGCTCCCGTTCCTGAAAACAGCAAGCAGAATAGTCCTGAAAATAACCGGTAAGACGAACCTGCGATAGTCGGCTGACGCCTCCCCTCGGCTGAGAATTGAGAATTCATTATTGAATAATGTCTATTGCAAATGACACGTGACAATTGACGCGTGACATTTGACATCCAGGGGACCGCAGGGCCGTCCGAACCGTCAAATGTCACGCGTCAATTGTCACATGTCATTTGCAATAGACAATATTCAATAATGAATTCTCAATTCTCAGCGGCGGGCCGCCGGAATGTAGCCAGGCCTTCTAGCGACGGACGTGCTTGGAGTTTTCCTTTTTGACGATTTCACCGTTGATTGCGTCGGAAAACCCGTTAAGTGTGCGGATCGACCACGCCATTGCTTTCACATAAGCGCCCCGAATGGTTTCCTGGTCCAGGTCGCCGCATCGGACGTTAGCCCAATCTCTCCTCTCGTAGGCGAGAACGCAGTCCAGCACCATTCCGAAGTCGCCTTCATGATGCAAGAGTGCGTCATTGATCTCCTCCGTCAGATGCAGAGTTTCGAGAATCTCCTCTAATGGCTGGCTCAACATTGCATCCAACACGGAGAACAAACCGACGAGAAAGAACTGATCGCTTCGATCGAGGTTCATCGACTCGGCAAGCTTCTCGCACATTCGTGCCCGCACCACCGCGGTGACTGTAAGTTCACGTAGTTTTTCTTCGATTCCCGAAAAGAGAATCAACGCGGCCCAGATCTTCAGTCGCTCAATGCCCGTGAGGACCGCGGCGTGCCGGATCGATTTGATCTGACCGCGCGTCGCGCAACCCGCACTGCCAACGTAACGCAGCAGTTTGTAACTTAGCGAAAGATCCTGACGGATGGCTTCTTCCAACTCATTGATGGTGAGGTTGGGATCGTTCAACTTCCCGATCAAGCGAAGGGTCATCAGCCGGCTGAGCGGAAGCCTTCCGGAACGTACAAACTCGGGCCGGCAGAAGAAATAGCCTTGAAAGTATTCAATCTCCATTTCCCGGCAGAACTTGAACTGCTGGGCCGTCTCGACTTTCTCGGCTCCGCGTTTGATATTCATGGTTTCGATTTCGGCAGTGCGCTGCTCAATCCACTTCCAGTCGTGTTGCTGGAGATCGAACTTCACGACGTACGCCGCTTCGAGCAAGGGACGCATTTTTTCGCTGAAGGCGAAATCACCTACCGCGATTTTGTACCCGTTACTCACAAGTTGATCGACGCGTTTCATCAGATCGAAGCCCAGATCGAGGGGCTCCAGGAGTTCCAATACAACGCGATCGTTGGGAAGCGCTTCGCAGAAATCACTCACGATGAATTTCGGCGAAACATTGATAAATGCCAGGTGTGGCCCAACCATTTCCTGAAGGCCAATTTCCATGAAGGTGTTGACAATGACCTGCGCAGTCGCCTCGTCTTCATCGCGAAAACTGGCCCTGTCGGCTTCGTTATCGCGAAACAGGAGCTCATAACCCACCGTAGTCATGTCTGCACGGCATATCGGTTGTCGACTTAGTAATACTCTGTCCATCGGCATTCTTCCTTCTTACCTCGCCTGGAGATAGTCGTAGGTCAAATTGCCTCCCAAAGTACTCATCGGCAAAGCCCGGGACGACAATTACAGGATTTTCAGGAAAGGGCTTCGAAAGAAGTCGCTTTGTAGCGGCGGTCTATGACCGCCGACAATTCATCAGGTTGGCGTTAACCGCCCGCACCGTCGGCAGTAAAGTAAGCTTCAAGGGTGTCGAGTTCCAGAGTCAGATCCTCGACTTTCTGGTTGAGGAGCGTTCGAATCGATAGCATGCCTTCCACGCGGCCGGATTCACCAATGACCGGCAGATGACGAATGTGTCGTTCCAGCATCAATTTGAGGGCGTCGTCGGTAGTCGCATTCTTGGGGACGGTTTCAACGGGCGAGGTCATGACGTCGGAGATACGCGTGGTTTCAGGATTCCTAAGCGGGAGTACGACGCGAAGCATCACGTCACGTTCCGAGAAGATGCCTTTAAGCCCGTCATCGTTCATCACAACCACGGCTCCGACTTTCTCGCGGTCCATCATCTGAATCGCTTCAAGCACAGTACTATCCGGACGCACGCAGGACACTGGATCAGCCCAGATTCGGGCGCTGCTCATAAAGCTCCTCCTTATTTCGGATTGCGGGATATTACTCCTAGCCGGACCGTCGGCTCAATAGCCATCATTCATCTGATAGAATGATGGGTTTCAACACAGAAGGAATTCACTATGAGCAGCTTTGGCGCAAAATCCACATTGAAGGTCGGCAACACGGAGTTCGAATACTTCTCGCTCGCAAAAGCGGAACAGGCCGGAGCGGGCCCTGTGTCCAAACTTCCGTTTTCGCTGAAGGTGATGCTGGAAAACCTTCTCCGCTTCGAAGACGGCGTCACGGTAACTGCAGCGGACATCAAGGCGATGGCCCATTCCGCAGGCTCGACGACCCTCGACAAGGAAATCGCGTTTCGGCCGGCGCGCGTCCTGATGCAGGACTTCACTGGCGTCCCCGCCATTGTCGACCTGGCGACGATGCGCGACGTCATCAAGAGAATGGGTGGAGAACCAAAGCGGATTAATCCCTTACAACAGGTGGATCTCGTCATCGATCATTCGGTTCAAGTTGATGCATTTGGAAGTGCGGCAGCTTTCGCCATCAATGCGGATCATGAACTGGAAAGAAACCGGGAAAGATACATCTTCCTGAAGTGGGGGCAAAAAGCCTTTCAAAACTGCACCGTTGTTCCGCCTGACACCGGTATCGTCCATCAGGTGAATCTCGAGTACATCGCTCGCGCCGTTTATGTCGAGACGAAGAACGGGCGCAACCAGGCGTATCCCGACACGCTGGTCGGAACGGATTCCCACACCACGATGATCAACGGCATGGGCGTGGTCGGTTGGGGCGTTGGAGGAATCGAAGCCGAGGGCGCAATGCTAGGTCAGCCATTGTCGATGCTGATTCCGCAGGTTGTCGGCTTCAAACTTCACGGACGGCTTCGCGAAGGCGCAACGGCCACTGACGCGGTACTGACCGTAACTCAGATGCTGCGCGCGAAAGGTGTTGTGGGAAAGTTTGTCGAGTTTTACGGATCCGGTCTCGCGAATCTGTCCCTGGCGGATCGTGCAACCATTGCGAACATGGCTCCGGAATACGGAGCGACGATCGGTTTCTTTCCGATCGACGATGAAACGCTCAACTACATGCGTCTTAGCGGCCGCGATGCCGAACTGGTAGCTCTCGTTGAAGCCTACGCTAAGGCTCAAGGAATGTTCCGCCTCGCCAACACTCCGGATCCGCTTTTCTCCGACACTCTGGAACTGGACCTTGACACCGTCGAGCCGAGCCTGGCTGGTCCGCGGCGCCCACAGGACCGAGTGACGCTGGGACAATCCAAAGAAGTTTTTCGAAAGGCTCTCGCAGGCATGCTCGAGAAGCAGACAAAGCCGAGCAAGAGTCCGGTAAACGTCAGCACAAACGGCTCGAACTTCGACCTCGGGCACGGCGCCGTCGTGATCGCAGCAATCACGAGTTGTACGAATACTTCGAATCCTTCGGTGATGGTCGCCGCCGGTATTCTCGCTAAAAAGGCGGTCGAGCGCGGTCTACAGGTGAAGCCCTGGGTAAAAACCAGTCTGGCTCCCGGTTCCCGCGTCGTTACCGATTACCTGAACGAGAGTGGACTGATGCCGTTTCTCGAACAGCTCCGTTTTCACTTAGTCGGATATGGCTGCACGACCTGTATTGGAAACAGCGGACCGTTGCCTGACCCTGTTTCGGCCGCAGTGAAAGACGGAGGACTTGTCGTTGCAGCAGTCCTCAGCGGCAACCGTAACTTCGAAGGCCGTATCAATCCTCAAGTCCGGGCAAACTACCTGGCATCGCCGCCGCTGGTTGTAGCGTACGCCATCGCCGGCAACATGGACATCGATTTGAATACGGAGCCGCTGGGCAACGATCGTTCGGGTAAACCCGTGTTCCTTCGTGACGTCTGGCCGACTCAAGCCGAAGTCCAGTCGGCAATCGCATCGACGATCCGCGCTGAAATGTTTCGCAAGGCGTATAAGGAATCGTTGCAGGGGGATGAACGTTGGAAGGCGCTCGAGGCGCCAACTGGCGAACTTTACCAATGGGACGAGGGATCGACTTACGTCAAGCGCCCGCCCTTCTTTGACGACATGCCGCGCCAGGCGCCGCCGATCAAAGACATCCGAAAGGCCCGGGTTCTTGCAGTCCTCAGCGACTCGGTAACCACAGATCACATTTCGCCGGCAGGATCGATTCCAGCGGACAGTCCAGCCGGAAAATATCTGGTCAGTCATGGTGTCTCGCCCAAGGATTTCAACTCGTATGGCGCTCGACGTGGCAACCACGAAGTCATGATGCGTGGAACCTTTGGCAATATTCGTCTGCGCAATCTGATGGCGCCGGGTACGGAAGGCGGCTGGACTGTCCATTTACCGGACAAAACGCAAACGACGATTTACGATGCGGCAATGCAGTATCAAGCCGAAGGCACTCCATTGATGATCCTTGCCGGCAAAGAATACGGCTCCGGCTCTTCCCGCGACTGGGCCGCGAAAGGCCCGCGATTGTTAGGCGTTGCCGCGGTATTGGCGGAGAGTTTCGAACGGATACACCGCAGCAACCTCGTGGGGATGGGTGTTTTGCCGCTCCAGTTCAAAGCTGGCGAAACCGCCGAGAATCTGGGGCTGTCAGGATTTGAAACGTACGACATCGAGGGCCTGGCGGCGGGAATAAAGCCCGGACAAATCGTCAAGGTTCGCGTGACCGGTGACGACGGCCGGCATAAGACGATTGAAGCCGTCATGCGGATCGACACGCCGTACGAGATCCAGTATTACCAGCATGGAGGGATCCTGCAGTACGTTTTGCGGCAGTTGATCAATTGACGAAATCGGGATCGGATCTGACAAATCCCAAATCCGCAAATCCGTAAATCCCAATCGGAGGGAACGCCTCATCGCTCGTTCCCCTCGAATTGGGATTTGCGGATTTGGGATTTGTCAGATCCGACTCCTTCCCCGCTGGCATCTCAAGTGCACCATCCATGACCGTGGCGGCATTTTCCATTTCAGGAATACGGATCCGTGTTGACGGGTCGTGGTTTATCGCATTTTTCCTGTTCGCGTGGACACTCTCGGAAGGTTACTTTCCATTCCAGGCGCCGAATTATCCTGCCATCACGTACTGGGTTTTCGGAACTTTGAGCGCAGTGGCGTTGTTCACCTCGGTTCTTATCCATGAATTAAGTCACTGCATCGTGGCGCGAAGGCTGGGCGTTCAGGTGCGGCAGATCACGTTGTTCATTTTTGGCGGCGTTTCCGAAATGGGACAAACGCACTCGAACAATCCGCTTTCGGAGTTTCGCATCACGATCGCCGGTCCGCTTTCCAGTATCGGCCTGGGCATTGTTTTCGCAGGTCTGTCTTACTTACTGCGGAATTCGGTCGGACGGCTCGCATACGAAATGCTGCAGTATCTGGTCTACGTCAACTTCCTGCTGGCGGTCTTCAATCTCTTTCCCGGTTTTCCGCTGGATGGAGGACGCGTCTTACGATCGTTTCTGTGGTACCGCTCCGGCGATTTTCGTCAAGCCACGCGATCCGCCGCGCGCCTGGGTGCAGCCTTCGCCGTGGGTCTGATGGCTCTGGGTCTCCTTGCCATGGCCGCGACACAGTACATGATGGGTCTTTGGCTGGTATTGATTGGCATGTTTCTCAAAAAATCAGCGGAGACCGAAAACCGAACAGTGCAGGTTCGAACGACTCTAGAGCATCTGAAAGTACGCGACATCAT
>Ga0105252_10001460_pt1 | contig 10533 bp, 9 predicted proteins | sample EasRivMeERMZT100_FD_89675 | JGI IMG/M metagenome (GOLD analysis project Ga0105252, IMG submission 89675) | Soil microbial communities from meander-bound floodplain in the East River, Colorado, USA - East River MetaG ERMZT100 | ecosystem: Environmental > Terrestrial > Soil > Floodplain | place... | reverse complement strand
TGCGCTCGAACGGATGGTCGAGATCCCAGTGGTCGACGGCGTGCTGGTAGAACCAGACGAGCTCACCCGTCTTCGGTCGCAGCGCGAGCGTCGAGTTGTGATAGAGGTACTGCTTGTCGTTGCCCGCGAGCATGAATTTTGGCGATGGCGCCGTCACGGACGTGCCGACGTAGACGAGATCGAGCTCGGCGTCGTAGCTCGGAATCATCCACGCGCCCACGTGCCAGCGCTGCGCGTCGGGGACATCGCCCCAGCTGTCGCTGCCGGGCTCGCCAGGGCGCGGGATCGTGCGTTTGCGCCAGAGCTCTTTGCCCGTGAGCGCGTCGTGCGCCGTGATCACGCAAGCGTCGGGGCCGCCTTGCGGCTGGCAATTGCGCCCCGCGATCAGCGTGCCGTTTGCGACGAGCGGCGCGGAGCCTTGCTTCACGTGATGCACCCGGTAATCGAGGATCTTCGTTTCCCAGACCTGTTCGCCGGTTTCGGCGTCGAGCGCGTAGATGTAGTCGTCGGCGCCGTTGTCGATGATGAGGCGGCCGTAGATGGCCAGGTTACGGTTCGTCTGCGGGAACGGCACGAACTTGTCGAGATCGGCAGGCAGGGCGCGCTGGTGCTCCCAGAGCTTGCGACCCGTTGCAGCGTCGAGCGCGTACGTTACGTCCAGCGGCCCGGGGAAATAGAGCACGCCGTCGTAGACGAGCGGAATGCCTTCTTGCGACGGACTCTCGTCGAGGTCCATCGACCACGCGAGCGTGAGCTTCGCGACGTTGCGGCGGTTGATGTCATCGAGCGGGCTAAAGCCCCAGCTGTCGGTCGTGCGCCGCCACATGAGCCAATCGGCGGGATCGGGGTCTGCGAGCATGGCGTCGGTGACGGGCACGAAGTCGCGCTCCGCGGCGTTGGCCGTTAGCGAGAGCGCCGCGATGAAGCTCGTTGTGATCGACCGTGCTCGTAGTTTCATTTTGTGTCCTCGCTTCTGCGGATTTTATCTTGCCATAGGCGCGCCTGCGACCATTGGGAAAGATATCGCTGTGGGTGATGCTCGCGTGCGTGCCCTCAATCTACTCGATCGATGGCCGCTCGCGACCAGCGGTACCGGGCACAGTGTTCGAGTTCAACGCGCCCGGCATGTACTACCGCTAGGGCCTGCTCGTTCGTTGCGCAACTGAATCAGGTTTCCGACGGCTCAACCGTAGTCCATTTTCTCGCCGAGCCACTGGCAGCGAGCCGTTGTCGAGTCGATTCGTATGTCGCGGCTCAGGTTTCGTTCGAACAACTCGTCGAGATAGGACCGTGGCGAGGCGCTTCCGCGTGAGTTTGGTCTCGCCGCCAGCGGCCCAGTGCTTCACGTGATGCCCCTCGGTGAAGCGCGTGCGATCGCAACCTGGGAAGCGGCAGCCGCCGTCGCGCGATTTCAACGCGCGTTGTAGTGCGGGCGAAATGCTGCGCGCCTTGCGGCCCACGCTGAGCGGCCAGAGCTCGAAGAGCTCAGCTTCGAGGGCGCGCAGCGCGTGCTCGTTTGGGGAGATTTCGGGCCAGGCGTACAGGCAGGTGGGCTCGGGCGCTGAACAGTCCATGGCTGTCTCCGAAGGCTGGTTATAATTGACAGGCTGCTGCTCTCGACTCGCAGAACACCATTTCGATAGCCGTAGCTTAGGAGTCTTCACGATGCGGCGATATCGGATGTTCGGTGCCTTGGCATTCCTGTCGTTCACGATGCTGAAACCCACAGCGTTGTACGCACATCACAACCAGTTTCAGAGGTTCGACCCACAGAAGGAGCAGGTCGTCACAGGCACGGTCGAGAGGTTCGCTTGGCAAAATCCACATGCCTACATCTACGTAGCGTCTGGGGAAGGCAACGAAGCGCGCTCCTGGCGAATCGAGACGCTTTCGATCGCGTTCATGCGGCAAATGGGTTGGGGGTCCGACACGATTCGTGCAGGTGACAACGTCACAGTCACGATCAATCCCTCTCGCACGGAAGGCCGAGCGACTGGCTGGCTCATTGATATCGCTGTAGAAGGTCGCGACGTTCCGTCGCTCACCGACGAAAAACGCGTCGGCGCCATCTTTTCAGGGGAAAGCACTCAGACTGACGCCAGAGCGAACTCTGTGAGTGGTACCTGGCTTTCGCAGGTTGGTCCGGTGGAGCAGTGGAAGTGGATAGATGATCCTTCCCAACTCAAGCTAACGGAAGCAGGGCAAAGGGCCGTCGCTAATTACGATCCGGCAGACACAAGCAGCAAAGTCTCATGCGAGCCGCGCCCCATTCCGAGAGTCATGATCGCAGGCGACATGAAATCAATCGAACTGATTGACGACGTTGTGTGGATTAGAGGCGAGTACGATGTGACCGAGCGCGTCGCTTATTTTGACGCCCGCCCGCCTGGCCGTAGGACGGTGCACGGCCACTCAGTTGCTCGATGGGAGGGCAGAGTCCTGATTGTCGAGACTTCCAACTTTACGGAAAACCGCGGCGGGATCATGGACGGACCTCCCTCGAGCAACGAGAAACGTCTGGTTGAACGTTTTGCGTTGGACGCCGATGGCCAATCGTTGATCTATAGCTTCGAGGTGACCGATCCGGTCTATCTCGCCGAACCCATGACTGGAGAAATGCGCTGGCTGTATCGCCCTAATGTCGACTTTGAGTTGGTTCCGTGCGATCCAGGTGCTACACAGTCTTTTCTCGATAACTGACGCGCTCCGCCAGGCCGCCAGCCTTAACGGAAGGGCCGTCATTCGCCGTTCGAGCGCGTATGGTGATCGGGAACGCGAAAGATCGGCCTCTTGCGGCCACTGGTGTTTCCGCTAGACTGCCGGCCTTGACTGCCGACCTACAAGCCGGGCAATCATGAATCCGATTTCTAGGCGTGACATTCTTGGGGCGGCAGGCGGCACCGCAGTTTCATTCTGCGTCCCTTCCATTACGTCTGCGCAGAAGGGCCTCGCATCAGGTGAGCTGGCTTTTTCGTCAGCGACCGACCTAGCGCGACTGATTCAGCGGAAAGAAATCAGCTCGCTCGAACTCACTCGATACTACATCGAGCGCATCGAACGATTCGATGGAGCGTTGAATGCCGTCGTGGCGAGGGACTTCGAGCGCGCCCTTAAGGCCGCGAGATTGTCTGATGAGTCGCTTGCACGGGGAAACCGATTGGGTTTGCTGCACGGCGTCCCGATGACGATTAAAGAGGCCTTTGACGTTTCTGGGTTGCCAACCACGTGGGGTGAGCCGGCGCAACGGAATAACCTCGCTCAAAATGACGCAACGGTTGTTGAGCGCCTAAAGGCAGCCGGCGCTCATTTCATGGGGAAGACCAACGTCCCGCTGCGACTCGCAGACTGGCAGAGCTACAACGACATTTACGGAACGACCAACAATCCCTGGGATACGGGAAGATCGCCGGGCGGATCTTCCGGCGGATCGGCCGCTGCGCTGGCAGCCGGTTTGACTGGCTTGGAATTTGGCTCTGATGTCGGCGGGTCAATCCGAAATCCGTCTCACTTCTGTGGTGTCTATGGACACAAGCCCACCTATGGAATCGTTCCAACGCTCGGCCACAACCCTCCAGGCGTCGTATCCGCGCCGGATCTAAATGTCGTCGGGCCAATGGGGCGAAGTGCAGAAGATTTGGAGCTGGCTCTAGACGTCGTAGCGGGTCCTGACCGGTTCCGGTCGTCGGGCTGGAGACTAGAGCTTCCGCAACCGAAGGCGCGCACCTTGCCAGATTTACGCGTTGCGATTTGGCCGAAAGAAGATTCTGTTCCTACATCTGGCGAGATATCAGATCGTGTGCAGGAAGTGGGAGAAGTTTTTGCTCGGGCTGGCGCGGTGGTGTCTGATCGAGCGCGCCCTGAGATCTCTCCAAGGGATATGCACGACACGTATCTGAGCCTGTTGGGATCGGCAGGTCTTGTTAATCTTCCCGACGAATACTATTCCGTTACCCAGGGTTGGGCTGCAGAGCTCGACGCGAACGACAAGTCGCCGTTAGCGGTAGTTACGCGTGCTCGCGTACTGGATCATCGAAGCTGGTCCGATCACGATGAAGCGCGTACCAACTACCGACTACGGTGGCGCGCCTTCTTTGACGATTGGGACGTAGTGATATGCCCGATTTTCGCAACAACGGCCTACGAACATGATCATCGGCCCAAGCTCGAGAGAACTCTCGCCGTTGATACAGCACAGACCTCACACTACGAGCATTACTTTTGGGTGGGTCTTGCGACCGTCGCATATCTGCCGAGCACTGCTTTTCCCAGCGGATTGTCAAACGATGGGCTTCCAATTGGTCTACAGATAGTCGGTCCGGAATATGGCGATCGGACCACCATTGAGGTGGCCCGGCTTATCGCACAAGAACTTGGGGGCTTTCAGGCACCGCCTCGCTTCCGGGCCTAACGCCCAGTCGCGCGGACAGACCCGCCCTGCTAGCGATCCGGGCCTACACATCATCGACTCGGTCATCGCCGCGGGCGCGAAGCGGCTATTTTCCGTGGGAGTTATCTATACCCCCGACGTCCCCCCGCTGGGTATAGACGACGCCCGCGGCAAATACCCGCGTTGGCGCCCTATCAGACTGACCGCTGTCCGACGAGGCCAGTTCGCTACGACACTGGCCGCCTTGGCCGTCGATTGATTCGATTGGCTGGCATGATGGAGCAATCTTCGACTTTGCATGGCTTATATCGCCGCCACGCCCAACCGCATAACATGCCGCTCACGGACTTGGTGCGATAAGTAGCTATGTGCAGATCCGGCAACTTGCGGTCGCACGCCGCGCTATCTTCGAGGCACTAAGACGCCTAAGCAGCGTAACCGTTATTAGGAGTCCGCCTCGTGTCCATCGATCTCTGGGCAGCCTTCGTCGTCGCCTCAGGTGTCGTACTTGTAATTCCTGGTCCGACCATTCTTACGGTCATCAGTTACTCCATGGCGCATGGCCGCCGTGCGAACGTTCCACTCGTGATTGCAGACCGACGCCACCATGGCCGTCGAATCGCCGAGCGCGACAGCTTCGAGGAAGCGCGCTTTTGAAGAGCACGGAACGTCCGAAAGATCGTTTGCCGACTCATTGTCGGGAGGGACACATGGTTACTTGTTATCTCCGTTACGTCATCGACCCAAATCAGCTCGCAGATTTCGAGCGCTACGCCAAGCTCTGGATTCCTTTGGTGGAGAAGTTTGGCGGGAAGCACCACGGATATTTTTTGCCGTCTGAGGGTGCAAACAATATCGCGCTCGCTCTATTTACGTTTCCGAGTCTCGCGGCGTATGAGACCTATCGCAGTAAGTCGTTCGCCGACCCAGATTGCTTGGCTGCTTTCGATCTGGCGAAGCAAACGAACTGCATCGTCAGCTACGAGCGCAGCTTTTTTCGACCGGTGTTTGACTAAGACGAGGTGATACACGTATCGGAAGGAGTGGACGCCTAGCACGGCCATTTCCCTTCTATACGACGTCCCCCCGCTTGCAGTAGGGGAGAGCTTTAGAGCCGTCCGGCATTCTAACGTCCTTGATGGTCAAGCCTCCATGAACCAACGACGTCGATGGGCTATTGAACGATCGTCGCGCGGCCGCTCTCGGTCATGACGCTGCGAATGCTCGCCGGCAACTCGAACGGCTTGTCGAACTCGAAGCCGTTCGGCCGTTCGGGTGTGCTTGTGTAGAAACGCAGTAGCTCTTGCGCCACGCTCTTCGGCACCATGACGCCGCCCACGGTGGCCGACTGGAAGCGGACGATGCCCGAGCCGTCCGCGCCGGCTACGCTGCCCGACGCGATGACCTCGACCGAGCCCGTCACGAAAGCGAGCGGGTCGAGCAGGCTGCGCTCGTGCGCCAACCGCACGGCGTCGAGATCGACGATGGCACGTGCCGTGACGCTGCCGCCGTCGCCGATCGCGACCTGCGGTCTCGCGATACCGGGCGGTAGCAACTCGGGCCCGTAGTATTCGAAGTACGCATTCGCTTCGCGGTCCGTAAACGTGGTCCGTACCGGTCGTGCGCCGGCCGCGCGTGGTTTGGCCGCGATCGCCTCGATGCGCATGATCTTCGCGCTCATGCTGTCGGCGTCGGCGCGCGATAGCTCCTCTGCCGCACCGGCGGCGACGCTCATCGCGCCGGCGACTAGAGCCGTTGCCCACAGACGCTGTGCGATCTCGAGCATGGCCGTGCCGCCCTCAGCGATACGTGATGAGGTTGCGATACGCCGCTTCGACGTTATAGCTGCGCAACCGCTCGTAGTTCGCCCAATCCTTGTACCGCTCGAGTTGCACGTTCTCCTGCAACTCTGCAAGCGACTGACCCGCCGCCATGCCGGCCGACACTTCGGCGCGCAAGTACTCGAAGTACTCGCGCGTCTCGCGCACGAACGATTTGTCGAGCATCAGCGGTGTGCCGTGTCCCGTGACGAGGACGTCGAAATCGAGCGCCTCGACGGTTCGGTACGACTCGATCCATTCCGCGAGCGGGTTGCCGTCGAACGGGCCGCACGCGCTCGGTAGCGAGCGCACATTACCCGCCACCAGCGCGTCAACGAGGAACTCGGTGGCGAACAACGCGCGCTCGGCTGGGAAGAGCATCACGGTTGCGTCGTCGGAGTGATTCAAGCCGGGATGCACGAGCTCGACGACTCTGCCGCCGAGCTCGATGCGCATGCGTTCGCTGTACAGCAGCGTCGGCTTGACGATGAACGCTTGCAGCTCCTGGGGCGTCATCGTGCCGTCGTGGTTGCGGTCGAACGAATCGAAGAAGCCGGGACCCATGCCGCACACGCCGGGACGCGTGGTGGTGGGGATGTCGATCTCCTCGCGGTCGATGACGCCGTTGCCGTTGCGGTCGATCATGTCGCCGGGCATTTGCGGGTAGCGACCGTCCAGGTTGCGCGCCATGTTCTCGTGGCCGACGAACGTCGCGGTGTCGGCGAATACGGCGCCGCCTTCGGCGTGATCGAAATGGCTGTGGCTGTAGATGACGTAGCGGACCGGTTTTCCAGGGAAGCGCGCGTCGAGCTCGCCTTTGAGCCAGGGAGCGAACTCCTTGTTGATGGGGTCGCCGAGGATGATGCCTGCCGGTGTCACGAGGAACACCGTGTACCAGTTGCCGTTGCGAGCGCGATAGAGATCGCCGCTGACTTGCGTGATCTCGCGCGGCGGAACTCGCGGTGGCCCGGCGCCCGCCGGTTGCGTATGGCCCGTCGGTGCAAGGCAAGCAACGGTCAACGTGACGGCGGCGAGCGTGACGAGCTTCGAGTGCACGGGTGATACCTGCAGGTGGCAGAGAGTGCCCGGAGTATACGGCAGCGGCGGCGAGTGTCGTCCGCCGCCGCTGCGTCAACGTGGGCGCGCGGCGCTAACGCGCCGACGACGCCAGACTAGGGCGCCGAGCAACCCCGGCAACGTCAGCCACGAGATCGCGCCGCCGCCGCCGTCATCGCCGAGCAGCTCGATCGGTGACGCGGGCGGCGTAGGCGCAGGCGGTGGCGGCGCGCCGTCGCGCTCCGAGTCTTCGAGCGGTAGCACCGAGAAGTAGGGCGACTCGTTCGGCCCATACTCGTCGAGAAACTCACCGGTGTCGGCGCTGTAGAGCTCGACGAGCACGTCGTAGCGCCCGGTGGAGTAACCCGACACGAGCTCGGTCTCGACTTCGTAGTCGTCGTCGGGGTCGGTGCCCCAGATCGGGAAGTCGTTCGTTCCGTACAGGAACTCCCAGGCGTTGCCGTCGGCGCTGATATAGATCTCGGCGTACACGTACGCGACCGTGTAGATGGTGTCGGCGTCGAGGCGCACGCGCAGATACCGGTAGTAGCCGTCGTAGTCGTCGTCGACGAACAGCGCAGTGCTCGCATCGTAGATCCAGGAGTCGCCGGGCGTGATCGATGCCGCGCTCTGAATGCTCTTGCTCGTCGAGGCGCGCGGCTTGGTGACGACCTCGTCGAGGTCGCGTCGCGTAACGGTGAACGACTGCGGCTCGCGGAGCTCATCGGCGGCGTGGTCGCCGGCCGGCCCTTCCGCACTGCGCGTGACGCGTGCCGCGGCGGCTTGGGCCTCGGGGGCGGCGTGAGCCGAGGCCATCAGGGCGAGACTCGCGATCGCTAACGATGGCAGCAGGCGTGCGTTCATGTTCAGCCCTCCCCGGAACAAGCAGTCCCGATGGGCCTATTTAGCGACGCGGATGCTGAACGGTAGCTGAGGATTCCGTTCAGCCGGAATATGCAAAGTCGCCTCGACCGGAGTCTGGGGCCGCCGGCCGATTGGCCGGCGGCCCCAGCGCGCTAATCGTGAGGTCTAGCGGGCGGGTGGTTGCGGCGACGGTCCCGGCGATGGTCCCGGAATCGGGGCCACGTTGTCCGTGAAGTTCTTCAGCACGGCCTGGGCTTCGGCCACGGCGAGGTTGTTGCGTTGCACGAGCACGGCCTTGGTGAGCGGCGGTGCGCTGTCGCCACCGGACGCTGCTAGCTCGTCCTGAAGGCACTTCGTGTAGGCCTGCATCGCAGTGAAGTACGTGGCCGTCGCGGCCCGGATCGCGTCTTCCTTGCCGACCGTGGCTTCCTTCGCGGGAATGACAACGAGCGGCGGGAATTCGCAAGCGAGAGCAACGTTGGCGGCGCTGCAGAGCAGTGCCGCACCGAGAATCTTAGTGAGCGTCATGTCGTCTTTCCCCTTGGATGGCAGCGCTGGGGCTGCTGCAGTGTTCTAGTGGCAATAGTCTACACAAAGCGCCGCGCCCGCCGCACGTTGCGGCTGCTGCGCGCTAGCGCGACAATCCCGCAGTGCGGAGCCGCAGCGCCACGGGGGAGTCATGTACGGACACTTCGGCAAGGGTTTGTCGCTCTCCGTGCTCGTTACCGCCAGTGTCGCGCTCGGTGCCTGCAACGGGGGCTCGAGCGACAACGACGCCGCGGCTACCGCTGCGGCCGGTGCCTCACAGTGGCTCACGGCGTGGGGCCATCCCGATTTGCAGGGCACCTGGTCGAGCGACGACGTGCGCGGCATCCCGCTGCAGCGACCCGAATCGTTCGGCACGCGCGCCGAGCTCACGGACGAGGAATTCGCGCAGCGCCAGCAACAGAACGACGGCGAGGTCGAGCGCTTGGCGCAGGGTGGCACGGCGTTTCTCGCGGAACGCGGTGTGCGCAGCTTCCGCCAGGCTTCGCTCGTGGTCGATCCGTCGGACGGCCGCGTTCCCGCGCTCACGCCCGAGGCGGAGCTACGCACGAATGCGCAGAACGCGCGCCGCGGCGTGCGCCCCGAATCCTGGACGGACCGCAGCCTGTACGATCGCTGCATCACACGCGGCGTCGTCGGCTCCCTGCTGCCCGTCATCTACGGCAACGGTCTCGAGATTCTGCAGTCACCCGATTCCGTTTCGATCCGCTACGAGATGATTCACGAGACGCGAGTCATTCCGCTCGACGGGCGACCGCACGTCGGTGCGGGCATCCGCACCTACATGGGCGACCCGCGCGGGCACTGGGAAGGCGACACTTTGGTCATCGAGACCACCAACTTTCTCGGGCGCACCGGCATCGGTCTGAACGGTAACGGCCCGCCCACCACGGGCTCGACGCGGCTCGTGGAGCGTTTCCGCCGTGTGGCCGTTGATCGGATCGACTACACGGTCACCGTCGAAGACCCAGAGACGTACACGGCGCCGTTCACGATCTCGTTCCCGATCACCCCGCAGCCGGACTACCAAGTGCTGCCGTACGAGTGCCACGAGGGCAACGCGGCGCTGCGCAACATTCTGAGCGCTGCGCGTGCGGAGGAGCGGGCCATCGCCGAGGCCCGGGTCAAGGGTTTGCCCGAGCCGGAGTCGCTGTGGCGGGATCCGGGTCGCGGTGAGCGGGGCGATGTCTATTCGGCGCCACGCGAATAGCCTGGCGCCTAAGTAAAATCATTGGGTTAGTCGTGGAACCCGATATGATTTTCGAATTCACCCTTCAAAGACTGCCAAAGACCGAAGGTTTTCTCGAAATTCTCTTGCGTCATGCCGCCTTGGGTATTCAGGTCCATCTGCAAAAATGGATCATTTTCAGCGTCTAAGTAGGCGCTAGCAAAGCGCTTTTCCTTGTTCCACTCGTTGAGTGCCTGCGGCGTCGTCCCATCGCCGAGGTCGTAGCCCGCGAGGAACTGCAGCGACTGGCACTGCTTGTTCTTCTTGCAGCCGTAGAAGTAGATGTTGAAGTTGACGCCACTGGAGCTCGAACGGATCAGCGGGTCGCCGACGTTGTCCTTGTCGAGCTGCGCCTGGAAGCCGAGCGCCTGGATGATCGAGACGAGCGCCGCGGGATTTGCGGCACTCACGAGGGTCGTCTCCGCCATGGCCACTTCGGCGAACGCCGTCGCAAGCAAGGCCGCTGCCATTTTCGTCGTCATTGCGAGGTCCTCCGAGAGTGGCCGACTTCGACAACGGCCAATGATCGCGTAAGGCGCCGCGCTGGGCAGTGACGCGGTACACAGGATCGCTCGGACGCCCCGCTTAGGCTTCGCTGCGCTCGGCGGGCGGAGCCAAGGCCCGCGTCATGC
>Ga0105252_10001458_pt1 | contig 10538 bp, 8 predicted proteins | sample EasRivMeERMZT100_FD_89675 | JGI IMG/M metagenome (GOLD analysis project Ga0105252, IMG submission 89675) | Soil microbial communities from meander-bound floodplain in the East River, Colorado, USA - East River MetaG ERMZT100 | ecosystem: Environmental > Terrestrial > Soil > Floodplain | place... | reverse complement strand
GATCTCTTCATAGCGCACGCCGAGATTCCGCGCGAGCTCGCGGGCGTCCTCGAGGCTCATGGCAGATGTATATTGCGAAGGCATCATCACCGCCCGCACCCGCTCCGAACCCAACGCATCGCAGGCGATGCACAGTGTCAACGCCGAATCGACCCCACCGGATAGGCCGACAAGCGCGCCGGGAAATCCATTCTTCCCTACATAGTCGCGCACCCCCAGGCAAAGAGCCTTATACACTTCGGACTCGAGCGATTCCCCTTTGGCGGCCTCGCCGCGTTGCGGCTCGCCATCGGCAACCGTTACGAAGCCCAGCGTCTCCTCAAACGACGGCAGCTGGCAAGCCACCTCCCCGTGTCGATCGAGCGCGAACGAGGCCCCATCGAAAACCAGCTCGTCCTGGCCGCCTACCATGTTGACGTAGACCAGCCCCATGCCCGTCTCGGATACCCGCTCGCGCATCACGTCGTGACGGGACTGCTGTTTGCGCATGTGATAGGGGGATGCATTCAGCACCAACAGAACCTGTGCGCCTGCGTCCCGCGCGGCCTTCGGCGCTTTGGCTTCCCAGGCGTCAGCGCAGATATTGATGCCGACGCTGACCTTGTCGGCTCGCGGGCGGACGGTGAGCGGACCCTGGGATCCCCAGGTGTCCTCGCAGATGTTCACGCCGAAGCGGGTCTCCCCTACGTTGAACACGCAGGGAGAATCGCCGGGCACGAAGTAGCGCTCCTCATCGAACACGGTGTAGTTCGGAAGCGAGTGCTTGTAGTACGTACCAAGGATCCGCCCGTCCCGTATCACCGACGCCGCGTTGTGGCGTTTCCCCTCGAACTGATGCGGGTGTCCTACGACGAGCGTGACGTCGTCCACCTTGCGCGCCAGGGCTTCAAGTGCGACATTGCAGTCACGGTAAAAACCTTCGCGCAAGAGCAGATCTTCTGGGGGATACCCGCACAACGCGAGCTCCGGAGTGAGCACCAAGCTTGCCCCGGCGGCGCGCGCCCGGTCGCAGTACTCGAGGATCTTAGATGCATTGCCGGAGAGGTCGCCCACAGTACAATTGATCTGGGCAATGGCAATCTTGACGATGCTCGCCATGCGGCAAGTCTACCATCGTGTCGTTTACGACCGCGTTCACCCGCACAATCGGGCGGCCGCCGTTTTGGTCCGAATCAATTGAAAGAAGACACCCCCGAGATCAAGCTTGTCGACACGCTCGCCGGCATCGAGCCGCGGGCGTGGAATGCGCTCGCCGGGGAGTGTCCCTTCCTGCGTTACGAGTTTCTCGATGCTCTTCATCAAACCGGCTGCGCCTGCGAGCGCACCGGATGGAAACCCCAGTACGTCACGCTATGGCAGGGGGCGTCGCTCGTAGGCGCGATGCCGCTCTACCTCAAGTCGCATTCCTACGGGGAGTACGTATTCGACTGGGCCTGGGCCGACGCCTATCACCGCTACGGACTCTCCTACTATCCCAAGCTGCTCGGCGCGATCCCGTTTTCGCCGGTCACCGGGCCTCGCCTGCTCGCGCGCGACGGACCCACGCGCACGCTCCTGCTTCGCGCTGCACTGCGGCTCGCGAGCGAGGTCTCCTCGCTTCACATGTTGTTTCCTACCGAGCCCGAAGCGCGCGAAATGGAAGCGGCTGGAATGATGCTCCGCCGCTCGGTGCAGTTCCACTGGGAGAACCAAGGCTACGAGAGTTTCGACGAGTTTCTCTCGCACCTGGCTTCCGCCAAACGCAAGAAGATCCGCCAGGAGCGCCGCAGAGTGCAGGAGGCAGGGGTAAGCCTGCGCCGCCTGACTGGCACACAGATCCGCGAAGAGCACTGGAGTTTTTTCACTCGCTGCTACAACGGCACCTACCGCGCGCATCGTTCGACGCCTTACCTCAACCTCGCCTTCTTTCGCCGCCTAGGCGAGACGCTCCCGGAGAACGTGCTCATGGTGATTGCCGAGCGCGACGGGGCGCCGATCGCAAGCGCGTTCAACGTCTTCTCGCAGACCACGCTCTACGGACGTTATTGGGGCTCGGTCGCGCATATACCGATGTTGCATTTCGAAGTCTGCTACTACCAGGCGCTCGAATTCTGCATCGAGCGCGGCATCAAGACATTCGAGGGAGGCGCGCAGGGCGAGCACAAGCTCGCACGCGGGTTCATGCCGATCCAGACCTGGTCCGCGCACTGGCTGCGACATCCGGAATTCGCAGACGCGGTGGGAAACTTTCTTGCACGGGAGGCGGCGGGTATCGAGCGCTACGTGGATGAGTTGAACGAGCACAACCCATTTCGTCGCGACCCGCCGGCGCGGGACTGAAGCCGCACGCGCAGCGTGTCGGCCCTACTTGTTCTTCGGGAAACCCCCGAGAAGAGCGGCAACCTGGCGCAGCGCTCGCTGCGGAGCCGCCGGACGAAGCGGAGCCGGTGCGGTCTGCGACGGCTTGTACGGAGCGCTGAAAATCGGGTCGACGTTTTTCGCGTCCTGCCTGGCGTGGGTCAATCGGTCATGCTCCTCGTTCCCACGACGCGGTCGACGCTCGCGCGGACCCGCGCCCCGGCGGCCGGCCGACACGCCCATGATCGAGGGTGCCACGCGCAGGTCGGGTTCGAATCCCGGAACAATTTTCCTCGGGATGTTGATCCGGACCATCTTCTCGATGGCGTCGAGCCGTTCGTGTTCCTCGGAGCATACGAGCGATATGGCCTCGCCGCTCGCGCCGGCCCGGCCGGTGCGGCCGATACGATGTACGTAGTCTTCGGGGGCGCCGGGTAACTCGAAATTCACGACATAAGGCAGATCCTCGATATCGAGCCCGCGCGCCGCGACATCGGTCGCCACGAGCACCCCGACCTTCCCCGACTTGAAGTCCGCGAGCGCCTGTAAGCGTTCCGGCTGGCTCTTGTCGCCGTGAATGGCGGCGGTGTGAATGCCGTCGCGGTTGAGCTGGTAAGCAAGACGATTGGCACCGATGCGGGTCGAGGTGAATACGAGAACCTGGCTGAGCGCACGCGATTGTATGAGGTAACCCAGCAGCTCGCGCTTGCGCTCGCGCCGGACCGGATGCACCAGGTGGCTGACCGATTCCGCCGCGGCGTTGTTCCGCGCGACCTGCACCAGCACCGGGTCATGCAGGAACGAGTCAGCGAGGGTGCGAATCTCGCCGGTAAGCGTCGCGGAGAACAGCAGGTTCTGACGCCGTTTCGGCAACAAGGACATGATTCGCCGCACGTCCGGAATGAAGCCCATATCGAGCATTCGGTCGGCTTCGTCGAGCACAAAAGCTTCGACTTGCTGCAGATTGACCGTTTTCTGCTGAACATGGTCGAGCAGCCGCCCGGGGGTCGCCACCAGGAACTCGACGCCTTGGCGCAGCGCCGCAGTCTGCGGCTTCATGTCTACGCCCCCGAACACCACGGTACTGCGCAATGCGATGTACTTGCCGTATGTGCGCACGCTTTCCTCGATCTGCGCTGCGAGCTCGCGCGTGGGTGTGAGGATGAGTGCGCGCACTGGATGCCGCGCGGGAGAGGCGCTGGTGCTGGCGTGTCGCGCAAACCGCTGCAACAGCGGCAGCGTAAACCCTGCCGTCTTTCCGGTGCCAGTCTGGGCACCGCCCATGACGTCGCGCCCTTGCAGCACCAACGGAATCGCCTGCACCTGGATCGGCGTAGGCTCGGTATAGCCCTGCTCCGCAACCGCTTTCAGCAGCTCGGGCAGCAGGCCCAGGTCGGCAAAACTTGTGGCCCGGGCTGAAGATGTTTCAGTCAGTGGAGGAATACGAGCGGGGAGGGTGGATGGCAATCGGCGCGCATTATAGCACCCGGTGACGTACGAGCGCCCACGCGACGTGCTCGCGCACCAGCTCAGAGCGATCCCGTTCTCGGGAACGCAGCACCGCGACCACGCGCTCGTTTGCGGGCGCGTTGCCGAGCCCCACAGCGAGATTGCGCAGCCAGCGCTCATAACCGATCCTCAGGATCGCGCTTCCCGACATGCGCTCGCGAAACTGGTTTTCCGTCCAGGCAAAGAGTTCAACGAGTGCCGCGCAATCCAGGCCGTGTCGGACGCGGAAATCCGGCTCCGGCGTGAGCTGTGCGTAGCGGTTCCACGGGCAGACGAGCTGGCAGTCGTCGCAACCGAAGACGCGGTTGCCGACAAGCGGCCTCAACTCGACTGGAATACTGCCTTTCAATTCGATGGTGAGATAGGAAATGCAGCGCCTGGCATCCAGGACGTAGGGGGCGACGATCGCGCGAGTCGGGCAAACATCGAGGCACTTGGTGCAGCTCCCGCAATGCTCGCCTACCGGAGCATCCACGGGGAGCGGAAGGTCCGTGTAGATCTCCCCCAGAAAGAAAAACGATCCCGCCTCGCGCGCGATGAGCAGCGTGTGCTTGCCCCGCCAGCCAATCCCCGCCTTGCGCGCCAGCTCCACTTCCATCACCGGCGCCGAATCGGTAAATACACGGTAGCCGAACTCGCCGATTTCGGCCGCAATCTTTTCGGTGAGCCGGGTCAGGCGTCCGCGCACGACCTTGTGATAGTCGCGCCCGAGCGCATAGCGGGCAACGAACGCCCTGCTGCCATCGGAGAGGATGTTCCAGCTATCGGCTGCTCGCGGGCGGTAGTCCATGCGCGCGGAGATCACGCGTAGCGTGCCGGGTACGAGCGACGCAGGGCGCGTCCTCTTGGCGCCATGCTTTCGCATATAATCCAGCTCGCCCGCGAAGCCGCTCGCGAGCCATTGTTCCAGGCGAGACTCCACCGCCGCGAGGTCGATGTCGGCTATTCCGACTGCCTGGAAACCCAGCTCGCGGCCCCAGGCCTTGATAGTCGCAGCGAGCATCGCCAGGTCGTTGAGGCGCGCCGACCCTGCCCGCTGGACCGCTTTCACGTGACTCATCCTCCCCATCATAGCCAGCCGCAAGCGCGGGTGCACCGGACGGCGTTCTTGCCCGACGAGGCGGCGACGCTCCGATTTGGGGGGCAGTTGGCCGCTTGCATCGTCCCCGGCCTGCGAATCTACCTGCGTGGCGAGCTCGGCAGCGGAAAAACGACCCTGGTTCGCGGCCTGTTGCGCGCTTTGGGGGTGCAGGAGAGCGTGAAGAGTCCGAGCTACACCCTAGTTGAACTTTACGTAGTTTCTAGATTAAACTTGTACCACTTTGATTTTTATCGATTCATGGATTCCAATGAGTTGGTCGACTCGGGCTTGGCTGATTATTTCCGTGGCGAGGGCGTCTGCTTGGTCGAGTGGCCGGAGCGGGCCGGCGCCGCGCTTCCCCAGCCCGACCTGGAGATCAGCCTGTCTTACGCGGGCGATGGAAGGGAAATCAACCTCACCGGCCATGGTGAAGCAGGGGCGCGGTGCCTAGCGAAATTCCAGGGCGCTTGATCGTGGGCACGCACGGGCTGTTGCTCCCGGCGTGCTTCGGGCTGGCTGCTCTGGTCGTCTCCGACTCTCTGGTTGCCGCCGAATCCATACGAGCGGTTCGCGTCTGGCCGGCGCAGGACTACACGCGCGTCACGCTCGAATCGGGCGAATCGCTCAAGCACAGCCTGCTGCTCCTGAAGAACCCTGAGCGGCTCGCGCTCGATCTCACAGATGTCGATTTACCCAGCGTGCAGCAGGGATTGGAGGGGAAAGTCGCGCCGAACGATCCCCACATAGCCAGTTTGCGTGTAGGGCAATTCAAGCCCGGCATTGTACGGGTGGTGTTCGACCTGAAGACCGAGGCCAAAGCGCAGATTTTCACGCTCCCGCCGATCGGCCATTACGGGCATCGTCTCGTCTTGGATATCCATCCGATCGAGCCCTTCGACCCGATACTTACGCTGCTGCAAAAACCCGCAGATAACGGACTAGCGAAATCTCAAGAAGGCGCGCCCCGAGAGGAGCGCGCGGTTGACCCGAATGGAAAACTGCCAAAATCCACACGGGAGCGGCCCGCGCCCGCAGTCAATCGCCTCGTCACGATCGTCATCGACCCCGGGCACGGCGGAGAGGATCCGGGCGCTCGGGGGCGCCGCGGGACCTACGAAAAAAAGGTAACTTTGATCATAGCGCGCAAGTTGAAGGCCTTGATCGATGTCGAGCCTCACATGCGTGCGCTGCTCACCCGGGACGGCGATTTTTTTATCCGGCTCGACGATCGCGTGGAGAAGGCGCGGCGGGTGAGGGCCGATCTGTTCGTGTCGATTCATGCAGATGCCGTCAAGAAACCGCATGTGCGCGGATCATCGGTATTCGCGCTATCGGAGCGCGCAACCAGCAGGACGGCACAGTTGCTGGCCGAGCGCGAAAACACCGCCGACCTGATCGGCGGTGTCAGCCTCGAGGGCAAGGATCGCCACGTCAAGATGACGCTTGCCGATCTGAGCCTGACGACGCAAATCAGCGACAGCCTCAAGCTCGGCAGGGCCGTGCTCGGCGAACTCGGAGGGATCAACCCGTTGCACAAGCACAACGTCGAGCAAGCCGGATTTGCCGTGCTGAAAGCGCCCGACATACCCTCGATCCTGATAGAGACCGCCTTCATCAGCAATCCCGACGAGGAGCGGCGGCTTAACGATGCCGCCTACCAGGAGAAGGTCGCGCGCGCGATTCTGCGCGGCATCAAGAGCTATGTCGCGAAGAACCCGCCGCTTTCCCGCTCGACGCTGGCGGCGCTCCCGTGACTTCCCCGGCGGCTTGGGCTCTCGCTCTCGCCTTGCTAAAGCGGTGCCTGAGATACTCGAATACAAGCGGCATCAGCGACAGCACGATAATGCCAAGGATGACCCACGTCAGGTTTTGCTTGACGACGGGCATGGTGCCAAACCAATAGCCGGCATAGACGAGCGACAGCACCCACGCGAGCGCGCCCGCCACGTTATACGCGGTAAAGCGTACGTACGTCATTCGCGCAATCCCCGCAACAAACGGGGCAAAGGTCCGCAATATCGGCACAAAGCGGGTGATGACGATGGTCTTGCCGCCGTGCCTCTCGTAGAAGGCGTGGGCGCGGTCGAGCGCCGTCCTGTTGAAAAACCGCGATTGCTCCCAGTGGAAGACCTTCGGCCCGAGGAAGTGCCCGATCGAGTAGTTGACCGTATTGCCGAGCACCGCCGCGACGATCAACAGCAGGGCTAGTACGTGCACATCCATGCCGCCGGTGGCCGCGAGCGCCCCGGCGACGAACAGCAACGAGTCGCCGGGAAGAAACGGAGTCACGACCAGGCCGGTCTCACAAAAAATGATCGCGAAAAGCAGCAGATAGATCCAGGCGCCATGCTGCTGAAGCAAGTTGGCAAGGTGGCGGTCGAGATGAACGAGCAAGTCCCAGGCGAAGAGGAGGAGTTCCACCGCGGCATTCTACCGCGTCATATAATTGAACCCCTCCCGAAGTCGACACGGACGCAAGAGCGCCGGTCATTCCGGGTCGAAGAGTCCAACGCCCGTGCCTTCAATCCGCCTTCTGCCCGAGACCCTGATCAGCCAGATCGCGGCGGGGGAAGTGGTCGACCGACCCGCGTCGGTCCTGAAGGAACTGCTGGAGAACAGCATCGACGCCGGTGCAACCGACATCGACGTCTCCCTCGGAAACGGGGGAATCAAGCAGATCCGCATCGCGGACAACGGCGCCGGCATCGAAAGCAAGGATCTGCCCATGGCCTTCGCGCGGCACGCGACCAGCAAAATCGCCTCGCTCGCAGATCTGGAGCAAGTCCGCACGCTCGGATTTCGCGGCGAGGCGCTCGCAAGCATCGCCTCGGTCGCGCGCGTTGCCGTGCGCAGCCGGGCCGCGGGCGCGGCCGGCGCGTTTGGCATCGGCGCCGAAGGCGGCAGCATCGGTGCCGTTCAGCCGGCGGCGCACCCTTTCGGGACGACCGTCGATGTCGACGATATCTACTACAACACGCCCGCACGCCGCAAGTTCCTCAAGAGCGACGCCACCGAATTCGCGCATTGCGAGGATGCCTTTGTTCGCGCGGCTCTGTCGCACCCCGAAATCACGCTTACCCTCAGACACAACGGCCGCGTCGTCGCACGGTTTGCTCCTTCCACCCCGGCACAACGGATCGAGGCAGCGCTCGGTGCCGAGTTCGCCCGGTCGATGCGGACGATCGAAGCAAACGGCAGCGCCTTGAGGCTTTCGGGCTTCGCCGGATCGCCGGCCAACGCTCGGGCTTCGCGCGACGCGCAGTTCGTGTACGTGAACGGCCGCTTCGTGCGCGACAAAGTGCTTGCGCACGCGCTGCGCGAAGCCTACCGGGACGTTCTGCACGGCGAACGCCACCCCGCCTATGTGCTCTTTCTTGAAATCGATCCACGCGGAGTGGACATGAACGTTCATCCTGCGAAGACCGAGATCCGCTTTCGCGAGGCGCGGGCGGTGCATCAGTTCGTGTTTCACGCGGTCGCAAAAAGCCTCTCCGGTACCGCAGCCGAGACGCCGCCCGCAGTCGCAGCACCCTTTGCCGAGGGCCGCTCCGTCCAGCCACGAGCCAGCCAGGGCGCCCTCGGGCTCGCGCAGCCGGTGGCGAGCTACACCGCAATGTTTTCCAATGGACGCACGAGCGCCGAATCCTCAAGGGCGGCAGGCGGCGACGCAAATTCCTCCGAAGCGCCGCCGCTCGGATTCGCTCTCGCACAGCTGCACGGCATCTACATCCTTGCCCAGAACCGGGAGGGGCTGATACTCGTCGATATGCACGCCGCGCACGAACGCATCGTCTATGAAAGACTCAAGGCGGCACTCGACTCGCGTGCGATGAACACCCAGAAGCTGCTTATCCCATCGACTTTTCACGCCGACCGGCTGGACATCGCCACGGTCGAGGAGCACGGCGCGACGCTCAACCTTCTGGGCTTCGACGTGACGTCGATCTCTCCGTTCGCTCTGGCCGTGCGCGCGGTACCGGCGATTCTCGCCGACGCCGACGCCGCCGAACTCGCGCGCGCGGTGCTGCGGGATATCCGCGAGTACGGGGCGAGCCGAGTGCTGACCGAGCGCCGCGACGAGCTGCTCGGAACAATGGCCTGTCACGGCGCCGTGCGCGCCCATCGAGCGCTTACGATTCCGGAAATGAACGCGCTTCTCCGCGAAATGGAGGAGACTGAGCGCGCCGGCCAGTGCAACCACGGTCGCCCGACGTGGTATCAGATGAGCCTCGCGGATCTCGACAAACTGTTCTTGCGGGGGCGGTAAAGCGGTTGAGAAGAAAACTGCCTCCGGCGGTCTTGCTCATGGGCCCGACGGCAAGCGGCAAGAGCGCGCTGGCGATAGCGCTTGCAAGCCGTTTTCCCGTTGAGATCATCAGCGTCGATTCGGCGCAGGTTTACCGCGGCATGAATATCGGCACGGCGAAGCCCAGCGCCGTCGAGCGCGCGGCGGTTCCCCACCATCTCATCGACATCATCGACCCGACCGAGGCCTATTCCGCCGCGCGGTTCTGCAGCGACGCCGCCGGGCTGATGCGGGAAATCACGGCGCGAGGCCGGACGCCTCTCTTGGTCGGCGGCACCATGCTCTACTTCAAGGCATTGCGCGAAGGCCTGTCTGAGCTTCCCGATTCCGACCAGGAAATTCGGGCGGAGATCGATAGCGAGGCCGCCGAGCGCGGCTGGCCCACGATGCACGCGAAGCTCGCCGAAGTCGATCCGCAGACTGCGGCCCGCCTGAAACCGAACGACGCTCAGCGCATACAGCGTGCCCTGGAAATCTACAGAGCAAGCGGCAAACCGATGTCGGGGCAACTCGGGCGCAAGAAGACCGCCGCCCTGCCCTTCCGCCTCATCAAACTCGCGCTCGTTCCCTCCGACCGCAGCGCGCTGCACCACCGAATCGAAGAGCGCTACAACGCGATGCTGGAGCGCGGGCTGATCGAGGAGTTGCGAGGATTGCGCAAACGCTATGCTTTGCGGCCTGAATTGCCGTCGATGCGCTGCGTGGGATATCGGCAGGTGTGGCAGTTTTTGGAAAGAGAATTTGACCGCGACGAACTGCGCAACCGCGGGATATTTGCGACGCGCCAACTCGCGAAACGCCAGCTCACCTGGCTACGCGCGACCCCCGCAAAAAACTTTGATAGCCTTGTCCCGCGCCTGATTCCTGCCGTGACCGCGTTCGTTGAGCGGGAGCTTGTCTAGGCGCCCCAGGGACGGATGGCTTCCTTGAGCTTCTTGTAGCCCTCGATGTAGCGCGGGCGCTTGGCGCCATAGACCTTGTCGAACGTGGCGACCTGCTCGTCGAGCCACTGCGCGAGCGCCTTGTTGCCGGGGTTGGCCGCCTTGTAGGCCTCATTGATCAGCACGAAGTGGATGCGCGGATCGTAGGGCTGTTTCTCGCCGCCCACGGTCTCGTCGCCGGCGAGCAGGCGCAGCAGCATCGCATCGGCCGAGCCGAGGGTCTGTTCGTAGATCGGCGCGCCGTGGACGCGGTACATGACGCTGGTCATGTCCTTGCCGTTGGTCATGGTGAAGCCCATGTCCTTCCAGAGCTTTTTCATGTCGACCTTGGCGCCGGCCTTGTCGAGCACGATCTGGCCCCAGT
>Ga0105252_10001454_pt1 | contig 10552 bp, 21 predicted proteins | sample EasRivMeERMZT100_FD_89675 | JGI IMG/M metagenome (GOLD analysis project Ga0105252, IMG submission 89675) | Soil microbial communities from meander-bound floodplain in the East River, Colorado, USA - East River MetaG ERMZT100 | ecosystem: Environmental > Terrestrial > Soil > Floodplain | place... | reverse complement strand
TGTAGACGATTGGACAGCATTTGCCCATGCCCACCCGAACATGATCAAAATTGCCATCAAGCAAACCACTAAACAAGGTGATTTCAAAGGTGGCCAGGACTGGAGCCACGAAATGGATACGGTAGTAGAAGTTAGAAACAGAAAAAGGATCTTCCACAAAAACAGGCTTGATCCTGATTTCGCCAAAAAACGTGACAAGCTTTTGCTTGAAGATAAAATAAGCCGCAAGCGCGAACATTTACACATCAGTGGTATTGTGAAACAGCAAACTGCACCAGGTGAGCAAAAACCACTGGCTACGTTTAAGCCGCAAATTATTGTATGATAGCCGAGTCCATCATAACACGATACAATCGCTTCAACGGTAAAAAACTAAACGTTTCTACCCTGAAAAGCTTTTACCATGACGTTAGCAAATTTTTGAAAAAACCTGATGGCTCTCCTTACATGGTAGATATCAAAGGCATCTATGAGCGAACAACCGAAGCCCTGAAGATTGCCCGAAAATATGATACCATTCAAAAAATAAAGTTGACCCCGATCGATCTGAAAAAAAAGGATGGTAGTATAATTCGTGTTGCCAGTGGATATAAGGCAAAAAATTCTAAAAACTGTAAGCAAGATAACCTGGTGGCTGAAGAAATAGCCATTAGCCAAATTCATACCGATACAAAGCGGTTCCAAAACCGGCAGGATGCTTTCAGCGAAAGCAGCGCAAACAGTGTTGCAGAAAACTACGACCCAAATAAATTTGATCCTATCGTAGTTTGGAAGGATAGCAAAGCTGGAAAATTATTTGTGCTTTCTGGCCATTCGCGCTATGAAGGAATGAAACGGCGAAACGCAAAAAATATTCCGGTGCGTTACTTTAAAGGATCTGAAAGCGAAGCAATACAATTTGCAAAAGTTGAAGCTAACCGTGGTGCAACACAAGAAACTTTGATTGAGGATCTGGCAGCATACAGGATGATGCGAGACGGTGACGAAACCCGTGGCATAAAAAAATCATCAAAAACTGAATTGCAAAAAATATTTAAGGGTAAGGTTCAGAAATTGGATGCTTACAGCTACCTATCACCAGGTGGTTTATTTGTCAATGCTCTTTCACAGGCTAATACATCCAATTACCCGTACCTGGAGAGAAACGCACAATGGATCGGGATGGTAAGAAAAGAAAACCACGAGCTGAAGAACAGCACGGAGGATAACATTTTTCATTTCTTCTATTCAGATAAAACCGGCAAGCACTTGAAACTTTCAAAGGATGAATTTTTCAAGTTGATCAAAAAACGAATTAATCAACTCGGTAAAAACGAGCACATTCTTTTTCCGGAGTGTAGCACAGATGGTTGCGTTAAGATCAATGAAAAGGAATCTGACCCCATAAAGGGCAGTGCATATAAAAGGCTGAGAGAAGTTAACGAGACGCTGGATAGCATCAATGAAAAGCTTAAAAGCAACGACCCGAAGATCAGAGTAAGCACACAGGCTGAGCGCGATTACCTGGTTAAAGAATTAGGGCCGAAGCTGCGGACAGAAAAGGAAAAAATTCAAGCCGAATTAAACATGGCCGACAAACAGGAAAGTTTATTTGGAGCCCGAAAAAGGAAAAAGAAAAAATGAAGTCATCCACAAAAATATTGCTACTCGGTGCCGGCCTGGCAGCCATCTACATGGCCACCCGCGATCTTCGCAAAAAACAGCCTACAATATTCTACGTGCCAAATATTCCCTTTGGCTTCAATGGAATTTGCCTTCCACCGTTCGGTATTTACATCCGGATGGATCAGCAGGGTAATGACGCCCTGGTGGCTCACGAAATGATACACTGGCAGCAATACCAGCGTATGGGCCTGGTGCCCTACTATTACGATTACATGAAAGATTATTTTATCCACGGCTACGACCTGCACCCAATGGAACAGCAAGCCCGTGAAAACGAAACAGATTACTGCCGCACCAACTACACGGAGTGCGTTCGTGACGGCAGATCCAATACAGCTTTTAACCCTAAATTCAGAAAACCATGAAAACAATTTTTGCAGCAATCATCACCCTACTTTCTTTTTCTGCTTTTGCACAAGATGCCGCGTATCATTCTGCACTAAGCACACAAAATTCAATTAACACCCCGGTGCCATTAACTCCGAAAGTAGAAGCCGATACCGTAACGCTTTTACTAACCCACATGCAAACAGCAAAGTTGCTGCAGGCTGATAGTGTGCAGGCCGTAGCCATGAAAAAACTAGGTGACCTGCTTGAATTTATACTCGATGCCAATCACATCGATAAAAATCAGGTATTAAACTTCACATACCAGGAACAGCCCAACAAAGCCGGTGCCCTGGTGATAGTAAAAAAGAAAAAATGAAGAACTTTATTTTACCCCTCTTAGGAATAGTCGGCTTAGGCTACCTTCTCACCCGGGATGATAAGAAAGGATTATCAGGGCTCGATGGCTATTTCGATTTGTCGGACATTAAAACCACCGACGACCTGAAAAAAGCCTACTATAAATTAGCAAAGGAGCATCACCCCGACACACAGGGAGGATCTAAAGAAGCCTTTCAGGAACTATCTAACGAATATGAAAAGCTTCTGAATAAACTGCTAAGTGGCGAAGGGCTCAATGCCGAAGAAAAAGCCAACGAAATCAAGCTCGATGAAAATTTGCGCGAAGCATATTTTGCCATCATGCGGTTTCCGGAGATCACCATTGAATTGGCTGGTAAGTGGCTATGGGTAAGCGGTGCAACATACCCTATCCGTAACGAACTTAAAGCAGCTGGCTTTCAATTTGCGCCCAAAAAGAAACGCTGGTATTTTAAAGGTGTAGATTCTGCCGGCCGTGGTAAGCTGACAATGGAACAGATCAGGGAAAAATACGGAAGCCAGAAGCTTCAAACGGTAGAAGATAGATTCCTGAGAGGACCGAAGAAAAAAGTAAATAGCAAAAAATTGCTTGCTGCACTAAGAAACGTAAAGACGTGCATCAACAAACGATAAATATTTTTTAACCTTTAAAACAATCATACAATGTTACAGGGAGGTACAGCAGTAGATTTCGGCCGCAGGGCCATGGTAGTTCGCAGCATGGGTGCAACACCCTCGGAGTGCGAACAGTACGGCAGCAACCCGCCACCAGGATGCCCGGGCTATAACAACCCATCGTCGTCGTCAGGCTCCGGATCGGGAAAGGTGACGGTTGATAAGATTACCGACCTGCTTAACCAGGGCATGAATCTTTTTTCGAACATTAAAAATCCGCAAAGTGGTACAATGGTGCCAGCACCAGGTGGGCCGAAGCCAAATAACACATTAAAGTTTATAGTTATTGGGCTTGTTTCGGTCGCAGCTGTGGCTGGAGGCATTGCCATTTACCGTAGTTCAAACAAGAAAAAGAAGTCATGACAGCAAAAATGCTGATCGGATCTGCCGTTATCCTCGGCGCTGCCGGCGTTGCTTATATGTTTTTAAGAAACAAAAGCAACCCCGCCAATGCAGAGGCACCAAAAGCCCCTGCCTATGCAGAGGCAACGCAAACAGTTCGAAGCGTTCTGAAAAATATGACCCCGGAGCAACGACAAAATATGTCTGTTCGCTTGTCGGGTGGCAACATGGCACACATGCTTTCAAGATAAAATTATGATTGCGCAATTAGGGTATAGGAATGATAACAATAAGAGGCAACTCGGGGAGATCATTACAGCGATCGTTTCTGCGGTTATTGCGGCTACAAACTTTATCATAAGGAACATGGATAAGGATAACGAGCTTATAGCAATGCGTGATAACGTCCTGAGAATTTTCAGGGCGAATAAGCTATCTGAGGCTGATATCAGTAAATACCTGACAACGTTTAAACTTCGGCATGCGGATATCAAAAACGTAAAGATTTTCAGCAAATCTGGTTACGCAGCCGAATGGAAACGACTTTACGAAATGGTATATAAAATCGTTTCAGAAAAATTTCCACGATCGCTCAACCCATTCCTGAAACAACTTGAAGACACAGAAAACCCGGTGCCATTAAGCACTGCCCTGGAGTATGCCATCCAAAATCCTGAAATACTATCACTGACACCGGGAAGCACAGGCAGTATTGCTATTGTTGCGGGTGCGGCTTTAGTTAGTGGCCTGGCTCTATGGTGGATGCTTTCCGATTAAATCTTCACTTTCACAAGTAATCATACTGAAAAGCCACTGTAAATCTGTACGACAGTGAAGTACCATTAAATTCGACTTTATCAATAAGAGGGTTTCCATCGTCCTTATCCTGCGCTTCTGTAAATTTGAATTGAGTAGAGATCATGAATTCACTCGATGTAGGATCTAAATCATGCAGCCGTAAGGTATAGTTTACATTCGGGTCTAACTTTAGTGGTGTGGCGACTGGAAATTTATATTCCTCATTTGGATTATTAACATCACCATAGTAATCCGGACTATCATAAATTTCCACACCATTCAATTCAATCGTAGGGTAAATATCAGGTCCGCTACCTATATCCCATCCGCTACCGGTACTATTGGCCGCTGGATATTTGGTGATTGTAATTTCAGACACAGTTATTTTTCTTAGTACTTTTTTAGGGTCATCCTCTTTGTTACATGAAAAAAGAATGACAGAGCAAGCGATTAAGGTGAGTATTTTTTTCATAAAATTTTGGGGTTAATTCAGTCGAATTTACAAAGGTGATTCCGGTTTTAGCAATAGTAGTTTTTTACTATGCCGCACCAACAAAATTTATTACTGGGCTTTCCTTCCGCAATAGTCCGAGATCACGCAAGTATTCACCAGTTTGGGCAATCGTTTTGTGCCGGCATTGCTCCATCACCACCCACATATCTTTCGTAGCCAGGTACAAAGAGACAGCCCCAGAATGTTTAAAGCTGTAAAGTGAAAAATTTGCATTGATCTTATACATATCGAGTGCTTTTAACACCTTTGACAATGGTAATCTGAAATACTTTCGCCCGCGTTTGTGCTGCTTCCCATCACGCATATAAAAGAAAACATAGCTATCTGCTGGCCTGTTCAATATCCCAGATTTCTCAATGATTTGCCTAAACCGTTCGCCTATCGTTACATATTCGTCACGCCAGTTTTTAGCAGCATCACCCCGAAAAATTATGCGGTTTTGTGTCAGGTCGAAGTCGCTGATTTTAAGATCGCTGATTTCGGCAGGTCGTGCTAAGGTGTAATATTCTATCTGACAGAACAGCACCAGGTCATGATAATTCATAGCCGTTGCTTTATCAACAATTGCCTTTATCTGTGAGTCATTAAAGGCTGCGTGCTTCCGAGCTATCACCGGTAATTTGTCGATTGCAGACCACGGCTTATCTTTCACAAGTCCCGGTTTAAGCTTATTGATAAAATTCAAGACGGTGGCTAGGTCGCCACGCATATTGTTGAAAGTTTTTGGTGCCACCAGCGGACGTAAATATGCGAATAGACCTTGAACGAATTCAGCATTTACAGACCGGATGTTGATATCCTCTATTCCTTCTGAACTATAGTAATTCGTGATATGAAATTTAAGATTAACAGTAAATCTTCGTAGGTAATTTTTCCTTCGCATGGCCGCGCGTTTCTTAACCACAAAAATGTCGATTACCTGAAGCAAAGTTTTAAGATGTAGATTATCGCTGCCGGTAATTTGCTTTATCCTCTCACGGCCTAATAACTTCCCTTGCCGCAGATCTGCATCCGTCTGTGTCATGATTTCTTCAGCGACCCGAAGCCGGCCAGCTAAAGATTTTTCTTTGTTCATTGGGTTTGAAATCCGTACCCTTCGTACACGCTCGAGGTAAATATCGTAAGCTCGAAAGATCACATACCACCTCTTGGAAAGGTCATAGTCGTAATGCACTAATCTGCACAGATCGTAGGGGAATTTTTTTTCTGCCATAAACTGCCACGGTTCTTGTAACGAATTAGAAAACCTGCTATACTGTGGTTGAAAGCCATGGTTTTCAGCGGAGAGAGAGGGATTCGAACCATGTGTGACTGCCCACAGCCCATTTCCTACCTGTTTTTTTTGAGGTTTAGCATTCAAATCCTGCCCTTTTGATCGACTATCTGCCATAAATATTGCCACAGTTTTAAGCCATTGCTGCATTTATTTTTGTGAGCTTATCGAACCAAAATCGCAATGTAGTTTCTTCTCCATCCAATGACACAGACACTAAAACAGTAGGTTTTGGTTTAGGAAGGTTCTCGTAATATGACAATGGATCATTAACCATTGCCGCTATTTCAGATTCATCCTGAAAGAGAGAAAAAAAATCATAGTTCAATGCCTTGCTGATCTGCATCAGTTGTTTCGTTCCAATTTCTTCACGTGTTAGAATATCGTAGAGGTTCCTTCTACTAGTCGTTATTTTTTTCGCAAGCCATTCGGGTGTGATGCCTTTTTCGTTCAGTACCCGCTTGATTTCTGATCCGATGTGCAAATTCATAGTACAATTCTCGCAATTTTTTTTCCCTGACTATCAAACAGTTGTGGAAATTGAAGTGTACAAGTAGGATGATTTTATTGCATTTGTGCAATTATGCTGCCATATTTAGCAATATTACTGCACAGTATTGCACTTAACGATCGTAACACGCTTATGGCAGACCAAAAATTGAAGTACAAAATGTACGACCTCCTTCAGCAGATACCAAAATCAATTCCGACCAAAAAAGTTATTGCGGAATTGGAAAAAGAAGGAATTCGCGAACGCACTTTTTACAGTGACATAGCACTGACCGCTAAAGATGATCGCGATATCACAGCCACCAGGCTCCGGATATACGCCAATTTTTTTGGTGTCGATATCCTAGAACTGTTCAATACAGAAATAAGTGTGAAACCAGTCTTGGCACGTGTAAAGTCTTCACAGTCCCACGGGAAAATCAAAAATCATTTGTCATGACTAAAACCGCTTCAATCACTTTCGATGAATTCATAAAAGGCGTTCCGTTCACTATCATCGAAAATAATGATTACGAATTCTACAAGCTGGAAGAATACGGCGAAAGAAAATTGATGGTGGTAAAATTTACCCACATGAACAGGACGGACGTTCCAACGGATCATCACGCAAACGTTGATACAATCACTAAAACAAAAACTGTAAAGCTTTTCGCGTGTGGCCTACTACAAGTCCTGCAAAGAGTTACGTTAAAATTTAAAGCAAATGAAAAGGAATCTGCTTAAAGCTTTTTTTCTGATACTGGTGATAACTACCGCCAGCTGTGCCAGCCCTAAGCACACAATGCGTGTGCAGCACAAGGCGAAATCTAAAATGGCCTACAGTAAGCTAGGCAAGAAAACCCCAACGTGGTTACGGCTCTATTGGAGCGTGGTGAAAGCGTCTATTGTCACATCTGCAATTAAACCCTAAACAGCGATGGCACGCGACAAAGAACATCTTATTGCCCTGTTTACGCTCGATGGCCCACCATTCGGTTTAAGGTACCGAAAACTAGGCCGTGCCAGAACAGAATGGAAGGATGACAAAAAAGTTATTGATGCAATGATCAAAGCAGGCACCGTAAAGGTGGTTGCTCAGGATCGTAAAACCATCACCTACCAATACACCCCGAAGCCATGATAACCACCGCAGCCTTTCTTGATCTTTCACCCGAAGCACAGCGCGAAGTTATCCTGGATGGCATTATACACATCAAAGGCGAAGCATTCAGGCTTTCAAAGTCCATGGCTAAGCACAGCGCATGGCTGAAAAATTTAGATCTCACGCAGGTAGATAAAGATTCTGATTACATCGATCGCTACCAGCGATTAGAAAGCCAGCTGAGGGAAAACATCGATGCTCTTACCGAGCAGATCCTGGTGGAGTCGCAGAAGCTGCGGCACATACATGAGCAAATAGAGAAACGAAAACTTCAAACCCCAAAAGCAGTATGAAAAGTGAAACACTCAATATCGAAGATTTCAAAAACGACCTGAAACACTTTACAGGTTCAGAGAATTTTTACAAGTCATCGCTTGGACTTATTTACACTGATGGAATTCAGCACGTGGCCGAAACTGTTGGAGCGTATTGGCTGATTGATTTGGTCGGTTCGGTTCAATACAAACTGAAAAGCGAACCGTTCCAGTCCTGGGATCTAAAGGTTAAAGATTCAAAGGGTGTCATTGTCTGTACCGATGGCAATGACAATGTGTTGTATACTCAGGAAATTCCATTCACTGATTTTCCCCTTGAAGAAATACAGCTTTTCGCTGTCGATAATACGCTAATGCTTACATCAGAATATTAAACATGACCGGCGACCTATTCCTGAACGCAGATAAAGACCTGGAGCGCCTTGAAAGCCTGTTGCGCATATTGCGTAATTATAACCTGGCTATCAGCGAACACAAAACCGCAGCGGTCAACGGCAAAGAATCAAAGATATACTATTCGGGCACCGTCACCGGCAACCGGCATGATGGCAGTTATATCTACATCAGCGTTGATGGCGACAGCATGCCCGACCTGTTCAAAAAAATATCTGACAAACTTCAAAACCCATAAGCTTTATGAAGTACTGGCTAAAAACTCTGATTGCCTTCATCATTTTTATGATGGTGGTGTTTTTTCTCCATGTGTGGAGCCTGCGAGGCTACTTAAATGGATAACGCAATGCCATACAATTACCAGTTTATTCGAAGTGCCATGCGAAGGCAGGAACGACTACGTTTAGTGCGAGATTGTTTCCGCTATACGTTCACTGCTGCCTTTGGATTGGTTCAAAGTGTCGGAGCCCTGGTAACGCTGATCATCATGGTGCTGGTAAGGAATAACCCACTACTTATTCTGCAAATTTTTTACCTGTATTTGATCATTTTTTTTGTCGCCGTGATGATCAGTTTTTATGCGTGGTGGAAGTACCGGAAGCACTACAACAGCGTGTTTAAAAAATAATCCTATTCCCTTATGCCATCACTTAGCTACAAAGGTCGATTTGTTGAATACGTTGAAGCCGGATTACAGACCCCACCGCCATACGGTAAGCGCATAAAGCTACAAACCATCCGTAATTTCAGAAAGCATCCGATTAAACCAGGCGATACGCTGTATCACTTTTACGGCATGCGCACGAAGTGGTGCCGCAAGCTCGGGGAATCGATTTGCAAATCTAGCCAGGTGATACGGATCAGCAGAAACGAAGTCACTGTATACGATAGGCTTGATAACGGCCGTCTAAAATTTAATCGAGCCTATAAAGGCAAAAGGGCGCTTGACCTGTTTGCTATTCGTGATGGGTTCAGCGAGTGGCGGGAAATGCGTATGTGGTGGGTGAGTACCCACGGGGCAAAATGTTTTCCATTCAAAGGCACTTTAATCAAATGGTGATATGAAAGCACAATTACAAAACTGTGTTGTTGAGCCTCGAAACAAGCAACGGAAATACTTGAAGATGAATCACATTGATTTCCTTTTCGTGAACCTGTTGCCTTACACCAAATTCTATTTTCAGCGTACCTACTTCGCCCACCTTAACTGATTCGTCATGACAAAAATCGAATGGACACACAGGCCAGGCACTAAACCGGAAGTCCTAAACCCGGTTACAGGCTGCGATAAGATTTCACCAGGTTGCCGTGGCTGTTACGCGGAAGTGATGCACAAGCGACTTACCGGAATGGGGCAACCAAAATACCAGCAACCATTTTTGGGTAATGTATCATACTGGCCCGATGAACTTGCACGGCCATTCAGCTGGAGAGACCCACGAACTATTTTTATCAACAGTATGGCCGATATATTCCATGACGATGTACCTGTTATAGCGATCGCTGAAATATATGCCATGATGTTTCTTACACCACGGCACACGCATATCGTGCTTACAAAAAGGGCTGAACGTGCGTTTCGGGTTCTAACGTCACATGAGTTTTTCCTGGAATACTGCCGTGCCGTAAACCGGTTGCATGATAAATATATCAGCAGGTTAAGTGAAGCACTTTATTTTGAAGATGAACTGGAAACCTTATGGCCGCTGCCGAACGTCGAGCAGGGAGTAAGTGTAGAAAATCAGGAGTATGGCGATGATCGCGTTTACTGGCTGATCAGAACACCAGCGATTACCAGGTTTATAAGCTATGAACCTGCGTTGGGTCCTTTCGATATTTGTCAATCAATCCGTGTTTTTCAGTTTAAAGAAAACCATTCTTTCTACACCACCTACTTCGGTGATAAAATTCACTGGGTTATCTGCGGTGGCGAATCTGGCCACAATGCCAGGCCGATGCATCCGGATTGGGCGCGATCGCTACGTGATCAATGCAAAGCTGCCGGTGTTCCTTTCTTCTTTAAGCAGTGGGGTGAATGGGGTTTTAACGATCAACTTCACCATGCTGATATTGAAACGGTAAAGATATTTTATGATGCCGAACAGCATGAGTTTGCTGATGGAACAATCGTTCACCGTGTTCGTAAATCCAAATCCGGCAATTTCCTCGATGGTGTACAGCACCTTGAATTTCCTTTAACATATAAACCTATACCAGTATGAAGAAAAAATTATTAATCACCCTGCACGATGGCAGGG
>Ga0105252_10001453_pt1 | contig 10556 bp, 6 predicted proteins | sample EasRivMeERMZT100_FD_89675 | JGI IMG/M metagenome (GOLD analysis project Ga0105252, IMG submission 89675) | Soil microbial communities from meander-bound floodplain in the East River, Colorado, USA - East River MetaG ERMZT100 | ecosystem: Environmental > Terrestrial > Soil > Floodplain | place... | reverse complement strand
GTTGACGCCAAGATCATGCGAGTTCACGAGAACCTGCATCGGCACAACCTCCCGTGGTGGGAAGCAGTGACGCTAGTGCAGCAGCTCCATGAACTGCGGCAAGAGCAACATGGCAAGAAGGAAGGGCGCGGGCGTCCGAAGAAGGACGAAAAGGTGTGGGGCATCCGCGAGACTGCCTCCGAGCTGGGCCTGTCTCTCGGTGGGGTTGCCGAAGATCTCAACCTTGCCAAAGCCGTCACCATTGATCCATCTCTCCGCAACATCAAGGATCGACGCACCGCAGTCAAGCTCGTGCGCGCCTCGATCCGTCGCATGGAGTCCGAGACCATCGCGGCAATGGGAGAGATTGATATCGAAGGTGATCAGGTCTACCTTGGAGACAGCGCCCACATCCTTGAGCGCATCCCCGACTTCACCTTCGATGCCTGCGTCACCGACCCACCGTGGCTGAACTTCTACGACCCCAGCCTGACGTTGGACGCGCGCACCCTGCCTGTCTTTCAGCAGTTGTTCCGTGTGCTGAAGGCCGACGCGTTCCTGTATATGTTCGTCTCGATTGACGACTACATCTACTACGCGGGCTACGACTACCTCGACGAGAAGGGCGCTCAGAAACACAAGTATGGTGCGCTCGAAAAGATTGGTTTCAAGACGGCGAAGACTCCAATCTTCTGGCAGAAAATCAACGCGCTGTCCCGCCGAGGCGTTCGGACGTGGGAGTATGACCGTGACTTCGAGACGATCTTGGTCGCATGTAAAGGGTCTCCCGTTCTTGCTCGCACTGGCAATATCAGTGCTTTCAAGACCTACAAGGCAGTTCCTCCACCGTCTCTACTGCACCCTAACGAGAAACCGGTTGACCTAATCGTCGACCTGATCGAGGACTGCACCTACCCTGGTGCGTTCGTCGTCGATCCCTTCGGTGGGTCAGGCGTCACATCGGACGCGTGCGTTCGGCTCGGCAGGAAGTATGTCACGATCGAACGGGACAAGACGTTCTACGACAACATCGTGAAGCGGCTCGACAAGCAGCAGGAGAAGTTGGCACCCAAGGTAACGGCACCGATAACTGAAACGGAAATGTTGGGGGACTAATGAAGTTCTACGTCGCTGGCTCATACGCGCATCGGTTCGAGATCGATCGTCTCGTCGATGCCATCAAGCAACAGGTTCCGGAGTTCGAGTGCACCAGCACTTGGCTCCTGCAAGGTGAAGAGGACGCCGAGATCAGCAACCTCGGTCATCAGCACTTCATCGATCTGGACTTCAGGGACGTGGCGCGCGCCGATGCCATCCTCCTGATCAACGATCCCATTCTGTCGGTTGACTCCACTGGCAAGTGGGTTGAACTCGGCATCGCAATGGAGCAGCGCAAGCTCGTCGTCGTGTGGGGCTGGGCACAGAAGTCGCTGTTCACCCACGATCGATTCACCGTCCATGTGGACAGCGTCTCCCGGCAGGATCTCATCGAGGCGCTCAAGGCAATCGTCGTCACTCATCGTTGGTCCGAACGCAAGGACGAGGATGAGGATGATCTCAGAAAGGTCACGCTCCATGCGCATCGAGAAAGACCAAACCCCTTCGTCGGTATTGCCGACTACGACCCCTTCACCGACCCCGCGGGAAGACCTGGAGACGCGCCTGTCGATGGTTCACATGAAGCTCCAAGTGAAGATGGAAGTCCGAGACTACCTTTCCCAGAAGGCGACTCAGACCGTGGACCGAGTGGCGGTCTTATCCACCGAGATAAGGGAGCTTCACCAGGAGAAGCAAGACCTGGAGAATCAGATCCGACTGACGGTCTTTTCTAGGGTCAAGTAAGTCGTGATCGAAGGGCTGCAATACGTTCGTGGCGAGGGGCCGGGCGATGCTCGACTCATGATCATCGGGGAAGCTCCCGGTGCTAATGAGAGTCGCATCGGCCGTCCCTTCGTCGGCCCATCTGGGGAACTTCTAGAGGAGATGCTTAGCGAGGCAGGACTCCACAGGTCAGAGGTCTACATTACGAACGTCGTCAAGTATCAGCCCCCAATGAACGACATGAAGAAGCTGGGGCTGATTGGGCTGGACCTTGACAAGTGTGTAGAGGAACTGTGGACTGAGATCCGCACGGTCAATCCGAACTGCATCTTAGCTCTGGGCAATACAGCACTGAAAGCGGTGGCGCACAAAGATGGCATACAAAAGTGGCGTGGGAGCGTCATCCTCGCTAAGGACGTTCGCACGAAGGTGGTGGGGTCTATCCATCCAGCGGCACTGCTCCACTCGGAAGGTGGCGGGGAGGGTGGAGCATACTCGTTTTCTGCGCGTGTGTATATTGCCCACGATATTAAGCGCGCAGTTGAGCACTCTCGATTCCCGGACTACAAACCGCCACGTCGTCGACTTGAGATTATCCGTTCGGCGGTATCTCTTGCTAGATTTTTCGAGTTCTACTCACACTATGACACGGTCTCGGTCGACATCGAGGTCATTAGAGCTATACCCATTTGCGTGGGCCTCTCGTTTGTTCCCAATCACGGGGTCTCGGTCCCGCTCCTGGACGTATTCTCGCTCCAGAATAAAGAGGGGGTTCATAAACACGAACTCGTCCAGATGTGGCGTATCTTGGCCTCGCATCTGGCGCGCCGGGATCTCAAGGTCATCGGGCAAAACTTCAAGTTTGACCACGATAAGTTAGAGCGTCCGTGTGGCTTCCGGATTGGCAACTGCCGTGCTGATCTGATGCTGATGATGGCGACGCTGTATCCAGAGCTTCCCAAGTCTCTGGGTTTCAGCACCTCTATCTACACCGAAGAGCCATACTACAAGGACGACGGCAAGGACTTCAACTGGGCCAAGCAGAAGATAGATGACTTCCTGATCTACAACGCGCGCGATGCAGCCGTGACACTCGAAGCCGCCAAGAAGTGTTTGGCAGAGGCGCGTCAGGTAGAGGTTCCCGGTTTCCCCAACTGGTTCGACACTTTCTACTTCGGATTCGTCCATCGGCTCCATCAGTTCTACATGGACATGGAGAAGGTAGGACTGCCCATCAATAAGGTCAAGCGTGACGAGCTGGTCAAAGAATACACCCAGAAGGTAGCCGATGCTGAGGCGCGCATGACCCAGCTGGCTGGCTTCAACCTCAACGTCAACTCCCAACCACAGGTAGCCACGTATCTCTACAAAGAACTGAAGTTTCCTGAACGTGGAGAATGGAAGGTCAATCCCAAATCAGGCAAACGATACTTCAAGTTCCACACGGACGAAGAAACGATCGTCGCACTGCAAGCTAACCACGCCAAGAAAGATAACAGGAAGCGTGAGTCGTGCGAGCAGATCCTCCAGTGTCGTAGATTGAAGAAGGCTCTAGGCACCTACTTCCTCGCAGTCCCTGACTTCGACGGAAGAATGCGGACATCCATTCGCATTGTCGGAACCGAAACCGGACGAACAAGCAACTCCCTTCTGAAGCCACCCGTCAGACCACAGGTTACGGTCAAAATCAACGGCAAGAAAAAGAAGAAGTCTATCGGGCTGGCCTTCCAAACTCTAACCAAGTATGGGGACGGTGCCGAAGTTCGCGAGATCTTCGAAGCCGATGATGACCATGAGTTCATCGAGATCGACCAGTCGCAGGCCGAAGCACGAGTCGTTGCTCTCCTCGGACGAGACGAAAAGACTCTTGAGATGTTTGGACGGGTGGATATCCACAAGCTCACAGCTTCCTGGATATTCGGCCTCCCCACTGATCGGATTAATAAAGAGCTACGGTTTATCGGAAAGACTACGCGACACGCTGGCAACTATGGAATGCGAAAACGACGCCTCATGTTCCTCGTCAACACCGATGCCAAGCGATATCGTATTGACGTTGAGATTTCCGAGTGGCGTGCTGGTGAGATCCTCGACAAGTTTCACGAGTTCAACCCTTCCATACGTCAGGTTTTCCATGTCGAAGTTGAGCAAGCCCTCCTCAACAACATGATGACGTTGGTCAATCCGTTTGGCCGACGGCGACAGTTCCTGGGCAGATGGAATGACGACCTCCTCCGAGAGGCGTTCGCTCAGATACCGCAGTCCACTGTCGCAGATCAAACCAAGAGGGCAGGACTGGAGATCGTTGACAAGCTACCGGACGCGCGCAAGTGGTTCTGCTTAGAGGCGCACGATGCATTGGTAGCGATTGTTCCGAAGCGTAGACGTGATGAATATCTCTCGGTAGCAATTCCGGCTTTCGAGAGGTCCATCGATTTCACCCACTGCACGTTACCGAGGGAGTCGCTGATCATCCCTTGCGAAGTGAAGGTAGGACAGAACTATGGTCAGCTAAAGGAACTGGAAATCGGAGGATATCGTGTCAAGTCAGTGGCTTGACAAGGTCCTAGAGTATGCTAAGGAATCTGAGTCGCCGAAGCAATACTTCTATTGGGCCGGTCTAGCAGCGTTGTCAGGTGTTGTCAGGAATAAGGTGTTCCTCGACAAGTTCTACTACAAGCTCTACCCGAACCTCTACGTTCTGCTGATTGGGAAGTCGGGGATCAGGAAGGGCATACCAGTCGCCCTCGCCAAGCAGCTGGTATCGGGAGCAAAGGTAACGCGGGTGATCTCAGGTAGGACTTCAATCCAGAAGGTCATCAGCGAATTGTCAACTGCTCATTCGATTCAGGGAGGCGCACCACTTGTCGACTCGGTAGGCTATCTGAGCAGCTCAGAGTTTGCATCGTTCATCATCCAAGACCAGGCAGCCCTCACGATCCTCACGGATCTATATGATGGGCATTACCATCCTGATGGTTGGTCGAACATGACGAAGGTATCTGGCAATGAGAAGCTCAAGAACGTCTGCCTCACCATGTTTGGTGCTAGCAACGAGGTCCACTTCAAAGAGGCTGTCCCTGAGAATGCTCTTGGTGGTGGATTCATCGCGCGCACCGTGATCGTGTATGCTGACCGGAAGAATGGAATCAACTCGCTGACACGTAGGCCAGTCCAGTCGCTTGACATTAGTGAGCTACATGCCTATGTGGAGAAAGTGAAGGCAGTCGAGGGCGAGTTCAAGTGGTCAGATGAGGGTCGCGACATCTACGACAAGTGGTATACCGAGTTCAACTCAAAGGTCAACGAAGATGATACGGGCACGCTGGAGAGAATCCACGATACGATCCTCAAGATCGCGATGCTTATCTCCCTCTCCAGAAAACTGGACCTTGTCCTTGAAAAGGAGGATATCGAGGAGGCTTTGGAGCAGGCAAGGAGAACAGTGCCTGGCGTTCGTCGCGTTACGATGGGTGCCGGAAAAAACCCTCTCGGACCACAGACTGCGCTTGTTCTCAAGGAGCTTATTAGCAGGCCTCCGACGTTCTCAGCATCCAAGTCCGAGATCCTGACGAAATACTGGGGGCATCTGGACTCGTATGATTTGGACCGTATCATGGAGTCCTTGCAACAGCAGAAGGCGATCAAGGTCAGCGAGGGGGGTGGAGATACCTACTATATCCTGGCACCGAAGGTAGTCGAGAACTTCAGTAAACTCTCACAGTGAGGATACCATGATCAGTGACGAAGAACTCATCGAACGGTTCAAGCACCACCCACCCACGGCGGACCAGATCATTGAAGCTCACGACATGATTCGTGAGGAGTTCAAAGACCTGGCCCTGAAGATGAACGACACCATTCCCGAGGGACGGGAAAAGTCGCTCATGTTCACGAAGCTCGAAGAAGCCATGTTCTGGGCGAATGGTGCTGTCGCTCGGACACAACGCGTCGGACCCTAACGCCGACGTGCTCTCTTGGGTCGGGGCTTGCTGCTAAATCTGACAGGAGCCTCGACCGCTCCCATGATTGCCTCTGGAAAACTGGTTCCCTCGAACATCATCTCCTTCGCAGCCCCGAGATACTGAGGCGTGAAGGGATCGGTGATGTTGGAGATGTTCCTCTGTAGCGACGTGCCGAATGGAACCTTCTTACCAAACGCCGTCTTGCCTCCCAGTTCTCGACCTCTCCAGTCCTCATTGTAGAGGAAGTTCCCGAACGATGCGGCAGGCATGGAGGCACGGTTCTTGAGGATGCGACCCGCCTGACTCAGATCCCCCTTGGCCGCGGCAGTGGCAGTCTCCGCTGGAAGTCGAATGGCATCGAATGCTGTGCCGAAGGGGTTGATGTGAACCTTCTTCCTCTTGTTCCCTGACTTGATGGTCTGGCCGGTGTCGATCTGCAACGTGTGGCCTGGATCGTTCTGCCACATGAAGTGACCGGACATGAACTTGTTGGCTGCGTTGGCAAGTAGATATCCGCCGAAGAAACCTGCTGCCATCTGCTTGTAAGGCTTGTGCTCTGCGCCTTTGTTCATCAGCGCCTTGCCCATGCCCACACCGACACGAGCGTTCGACTCCAGCCAGTCCGGTGCAATCAGGGCTGACCGCATGACGGTCTGGAACGACTTGTCCCGGAACATCATGTCGATGTTGATTCCGCCGAAGGTCTCATTCGCTATTTTGGCGGCTTTCGTCATGGCCGCGTCCTCAGTCATACCATCTCGCATGAACTGAGCAGTGATGTCCTTGACGTGCTTGAGCTTGAGCGCTGGGACCATGTTCTGGAACAGTGGGTCCTCAAAGTATTTGCCGTGGAGTTTGAGGAAGGGATTGGTGTGACGTTCCTCACCAAACTTGAACCCCTCCGTGGACATGTTCAGCCCCTTCTCCACATACTTCGGCGCATCCTTCAAGTTCTCCTTGAGGTAAGCCTTCGCGCTCTGCCACGGTGCGACCTTCTCGATCTTCCGTGCCACCGGATTGTCGGCACCAGTGTTGAGCATGTAGCCGATGCCCTCCAGCGTGCCCTTGATGACTCCCCGAGCGGCTCCCGTGCGCGCAAGAATGTTCAGACCGTGAGCATTTAATGCGGTGCCGGGGACCATGCCAGATGACATGGCAATGTCCTTGCTCGTCTGGACAACATCGCCGACGGAACTCCAGAATCCGGTTGGCTGCTTGATGTAGTTCTCGACGACTTTCACGATGTCTGGATGCGCCTTGTAGGTATACTTCAGCTGTCCCTTCTTGCCGAACGAGGGGAAGTAATCCGACTTCAGATCCTCCCATCCATGCGGGGCCTTGCCTGCTGGACGGATCAGACCTGAGTCGCGCATCTTGAAGAAGAACTCTCTGTCAGCCTTGGCCTTTTCGAGAGACTTCTCATACCAGTTGACCAGTTCGGAGATGTTCTTGATCTTCGGTTTGAGGCCCATCTCCAGACCTTCCTTGTAGTTCTCGACAACCGACTTGAGAGTGAATGTCGGCTTCATCGTCACCCGCCCTTTGGGGGTAGGATCGACTGCAAGGGGATCACCTGGCTTGGCAGTGGTGCCATACTTCTTGGCGAACGCGGCGCTGATCTCCTCTGGTGTGTTGTCCCAGAGCTGTGGAAGGTAGTTCTCCTTCAGGCCGAGCTGTAGATCAGCATCGATAGCACGTTCTCGGCCAGCCTTAAAATACTCTGCTACGTCAGGGAAGCGTTCCGGATTGGCCTGATACTCCAGCACCTTCTCCAGCTCTGGTGCGTCATACTTTCGGAACTTCTCCCCCTCGATGACACCACGAGTCTCAGCCGCCGACCTCTTACCAATCCAGTCACGAATGATTGGCACTGCCTCCGGAATCGTCTTCTCGATCTGCGAAATCTTGGTCGAAAACTTCTTCTTGGCAGCGACACTTATCTCTTCAGCCTTCGCACCGATGGCAGCTTTTGCCTTGCCAAGCCCTTCACCGATAGCGCCGATGTCGAGGAAGCCGCCCTCCTCCTTGATCAGGCGCTTGAGCTGCTTGACGAAGATGGCGCGTGGAATACCAGCTTGCGCGGCAGCCTGATTGATTCGGGCTGGGTCAGCCTGCAACACCTGCAATCCCGCCAGACGTGGATTGGCGACGTTGTCAGGATCGGGATGACCAGCGATGGGGTCAGACCCAAGGATCTCGTCGATCTTCGCTACCGCTCGTCGACCAGCCGCTCCAATTCTCTGACCAGCTGGAATTGGAGGTGCCAGCGGACCCTGCGTCACTGATCGCATGGGTGGCTGCACAGGCGGAGGTGGAGGCGGTGCGTTCGGATCGAGGATATCTGGTAGATTCCCAATCCGCTGGGACTCAGGGATATTCGCTCGGACCTTCATCCCCTCCGCGTTGGTGGGCAAAGCGAGTTCTTCATTCACCAAGTCCTTGATCACGTCAGCGATGACCCCGCGACGATTCTCAGGACGGCCCACAGCAGGCAGTTCGTTACGTGCTGCAATCTCTCCCGGAGCCAAGACGTTAGGGTCTCCCACCGGATTGAAGACTTCAGGCTGGATTGGCTCGATCATCGGGTTCGCTGGCCGACGACGACCTTCGATACCAATCTCGGCTGCGATCTGGGCAGGTAGCCTGACCTGCTCACCGATCTGTTCCGGACCCCACGTCATGTTCATCGCGTTCTCGGTGAACGGATTCGCGAGGTTGCTCATGTTCTCGGTGTAGACACCCTCGTGCGCGTCCGCTACACCGGCAGCACCAGCATAGAAGCGTGGTCCTGATTTCGACGGCGGGAGCTGTGGATTCTCCTGTGCCAGCAAACGCGTCGGGTCCGTGATCGGAGGCGGAGCAGGGGGATTGGCAAGCTGGTTGTATCGGTTGTAGCCGCCTCTCGCACCAAGCACACCACCAGCAATCTCAGGGAGCGCCCATGCCGCCTCCTGCCAGTTGTCCGCCTCAGCCAGACGATAGCCACCATGCGCTGCCAGACCAGCACCAGCCCCTGCCTCGATAGCAGACAGCGCCTTAGACGCAGCCCCCATCCCGGCACGTGCAGCGAGGCCAGCGCCACCCGTCGTGGCCATCAGACCGAGGGACATGGGCGAAGTGAATGACGAAGCTACGTCACCAGCCCCCTCGACAGCGCCCTTCATGAAGCCAGTCGCGGCCGCTGTGTAATCCCCCAGATTGGTGCCAGTCCACTGGTTGATCCGATCCCCCATCGCCACTTCGTCAGGTGCGATGCTGGTCAGATACTTGGCGAATCGAGAGGGGGCATCGGTCAGAGGCTTGTTGGCCCAGTCCCATGCCTTCTGCATCCCACCGCCTTCTTGCTGGCGCTGATACAGTTCGATGTCCTCTCGACTCGGTGGTTGCTGACCATACCAGTCCATCTCCATCACTTCGCCAGTGTTCCGATTACGGAAACGGAACTTCGTCTGGCGCTCGTGGCCAGGCTCTGGCGTATCCAACGATGGCATCGGAGATGGAGGTTGCTGCCTCTGCATCGCCTCAGGACCATACGATCCATCTCCAAGTTGTGGCCTGAAGGTGGATCGATATGGCTCTGGCATCCCGAATCCAGGAGACGGAGGCTGGACTTCGGGTGTAAAATCCGGTGTGAACCAGTCGGTCTGCTGGCTCACGAACGGATCATAGCGACGTGGCTGCGGGTCTGGTGGATACATGGCTACTGTCCTGGTCCGAGCAGTTCCCACGGATTGTCGGCGCTGTTCTGATCGTTGCCACCGCCGAATTGCATCTGGCCCAGCCGCGCCCTGTAGTTCACGTTGCTGGACAGTTCTTGCTGGAACTTCATGAAGTCCTGATACTCCGGTGAGTTCACAGGAGGCACGTTGTTCGAGTCGATTACGTAGTCCCCGTTGTCGTCGTTCGTAACGAAATCGGGATACTTCGCCTTGAGGTTCTGGAGTTCACTCTGCTGGAACTTCTCCATGTCAGTTCCACCAGCCTGACCCATCTTCTTGATCCTCTCGTTGTCGTTGGCGATGTTACCCCAACCCTGCAGAGTGCCCTCGTTCCGGTTGGTGATCAGGTTGTCGATGTTACGACCCTGATTCTCGACACCCATGCGACCAGTCTGCGCAGTGTATTGACCAGTCTGAGCGTTGATCCGACCCGTCTGAGCGGCGTATGCTCCTGTCGCAGCGTTTCGGGTCTGAGCCGCGCCCGTGACGTTCCTGAAGTTGGCAAGCGAGTTGATGTCTCGGTCGAACTGTCCGAGGCGCTTCCTGCCATACTCCTGATCCCAACCGAGGCGACCTTCGCCTGTCGCAGCTTCCCGATTCCGAACAGCCAAATCTCCACGATCCTTCTCCAGCTGCCGGCGGTAGTCGTCGTATTTGATCCCGAGTTCGTTGGCCTTCATGATGTGGCCAACCATGTCGTCAATGCCCTGACGTTCGAGACCGGCCGCTTCCTTGAGCGGTGCCGCCTGGTTGTAGTAGTCGGACAGCGCTGTGTCGTAGCGTGAGCGGTTCATGCCCATCGCTGTCTTGATACCAGCTCCAGCGTCCTTGAATCCGGTCGAGATGCCAGCAAGACCAGCAGCGACACGGTCCCACTTCGACGGTTGGTAATCTCCAGACTGCGGCATCTCGCTCAGATGTGAACGATAAGCGTTCAGGGCGGGCGTCGATCCATACGCCTGACGCACATCGTTGTAATAGTTGGCGCTGGAGTCCATCTGCTGTGGCTCGTATTGCTGTGGACTCCAGGCAGAGAGTGAGTCATCCGGCTGGAACGCATCGCCAAATTGAC
>Ga0105252_10001451_pt1 | contig 10574 bp, 21 predicted proteins | sample EasRivMeERMZT100_FD_89675 | JGI IMG/M metagenome (GOLD analysis project Ga0105252, IMG submission 89675) | Soil microbial communities from meander-bound floodplain in the East River, Colorado, USA - East River MetaG ERMZT100 | ecosystem: Environmental > Terrestrial > Soil > Floodplain | place... | reverse complement strand
TGTCACGGGTGTCATTCGTTCTTTACGGCCAACCCCGCACTTCATTATCAGTGGAAACTACAACGCATGGGCCAACGTGACTTTGACCTCTTAGCTATCCGCGCCGAGATGCGGCAGAAAAAGGATCGCGTCTCCGCTGCTTTGTATTGGCGTGAACGTCTCAAACAAGAATATCCCGACGCTCTAAAATAGGTGTTGACACACTAGATAATATAGCATACTCTGCGTGCCCATGAGAAAGCCGATTGAGGAAATCTACAAAGTTTACAAGCTACGAAGTGTGGGGGGCGCACTCGTGGTGACGATACCGCAAGACGTGGTTCAGCAAACCAAAGTGAAGGCGGGCGACTTAGTGCGCTTCGGAACCAACGGAACGGACATTGGCATCTATCCACTTGAGAAGCAGCCGAGGAAAAGGAAATGAACGAAAGAACAACCCAACGTAATCAAATTCTGGCCGCACTACTCGCGGGCGAAAAGTTAACACCGCTAGATGCGCTCAATCGGTTCTCATGTTTCAGACTTGGCGGAAGAATCTATGACCTCAAGCAAGAAGGCTACGCGATCACGTCCACGATGGTTGAGCGTAAAGGAAAACGATTTGCTGAATATCGACTGGAAGGAAAGTAGTCATGGATGAAAGAGAACTCGTTCGGCCTTGTTTACGCCACGCTTATTCTTACGATGAAAACGGTGATGACGACTTGTATATCTGTGCTGCGCCGGATGGCCACGAAGGAGCGCATGAGTTTGTTCCCACGAGCAATGTCACCGTCCAAGTCAAAGAAGGTGTGAGCCGTGAAGACTTGGAAAAAGCGCTGGGAATTTGATTAAGGAGACTAACTAATGGCCCGCACACCAACTAAAGCGCAAATCATACTTAACGAAGCGCAGGGGCGAGTTGAGAATGCTCGTACAAATGTTCGAGAGAAAAGGATCGGGCTGAGCATAGCCGAGAGCACGCTCGTTGCTTACGAAGAATCCTATGAGTCCCTGAAGATCGCGCTCGCTCCCAAGTCTCGGAGTAACGGACACAAGCCCGCGTCAAAGAAACCATTAAGCACTCTTGATGGAGGCGTGTCTAAAATGCGCTGTGCTCAAGCAGGCTGCGGAGAGTATGCCGACCACTCAAACCACGATGCGGGGTACTTGTCATCGCACCCTTTCGTAGCGTCATCCTCTGCGCCTCGTGCGGGGCGGAAATCGTCACGGTCGAAGTCATCCACGGCTACACCGTCGAGTACGGCCACCACGCAATCCGCTCAGAGTACGTTGGGCGAAGTGGGGAGTGTTGGGGTTGTTTCCAGCGAGGGAGGCGGTGAGTGATGGATAGCTCAACTAGAGCGTGGTTTTTTGGTCTGGTGTTTAGCTTAGCTTTAGCCTTTTCTCTCGACCTTCGCGTATGGGCTTCCGCTGTCATTGCGGGCAGTCAGACGCTGTATTGGTTAGCACTCGCAGTAAAAAGAGACAAGTTATGAGACATCTTCAACAGTGTCCAAATTGCCGTGTGCTGTTGTACCTAGAGAGTTTTATTGGCGCGACTTGTCCGAGGTGTAGCGATGATCCCAAGGAGCCACAACCCTACTCCCATCCCCCACTTATCCACTTCCCCCGTGAACGAGACTTGAGTAGTGTGGTGTTAAGTGGGCAGCATGTATGGAAGGGTGATGGGAGAGTTAGAAAGTGGGGGACTTGGTGATGCGTATCGTGCTTATGTTCATAATGAACTTCTGTTTTGTAAAAGCAATTCTAGGCTACCCGATTAGTAAGTTGGCTACGCACCTTGCGCATCTTGGCGAGCCGAAGCGCGATGATTACTACAATCCCAAGAAGTATGAAATAGGAAGTTGGCAGCAATGAACCCTGACCGCCTAGACACCTTAGTAATCGCTCTTGGGACTGAACTCGATAAACTTGCGGCTAATGGGAAGCAACTGTCACGAAGGACGATCATCGAACTCGCCGTCCGCCGTGCTTATCAACAAGGTCGGGATGATGAGGCGCGGGAATGGCTCGAACGTGTCAACTCATCGACTTCGGCCACGGCCCCGTAAAGCCTAACGCTTCCAAGTAAGCTCGCTTAGCCTTACCCACCTCATCCTCAGCCACATTCAGGTGCTTAATAATTACCATCCACTGTTCGTCGGTAAGCAAGTCATACTCAGTTTCTTCCACAAGGTAACAAAGGCGACTCGCGCCGTCTTGCACCTCACCGCCATTCAAGATCACTTTTGCCTTACATGCGACTCCACCCATGCTAATTCTCCTGTAGTTTGCGAGCTTGGATTGCCTTGACTTGCGCAGGTGTTAGCACCGCCTGTACGCGCACTAACTGCTTGGTTAGGTCGTTGATGTAGACTTGCTGCAACTCCTGCTTGTCCTTGAACTCCCGGCGATATTCCCCTTCGTGCTTGTCGCGCTCTTGTAGCTGCGTATCGAGCCGAATCAGCATGTCGCGTTGCCCGCTCAACTGTGAGTACATGAAGCCCATTGAACTGATCACCGCCGCGAGTAGCACGCCAGCGGCCAAGTGAGGAACCACAAATCCCTTTACTTCGCGTCCACCCACTATGAGGTGCTCCTGTGGAAACAGACGTTGGAACCATGTTGGTGGAGGTAATGGCGCATGTCCGATTTCATGCAAGCGACCGTTGGCGCTAACTCTCTCCCTAGCCCGCTGTGTACGCAGTTCCACATTCACTTTATCGCTCAACTCTTTTGCTGCTCTCATGTCTACAGTCTGACATTGATTGGTTGTCCCAAGGTTTCAATTCCCTGCTAGTTCTGTTTCAACCTCACGCCATCTACCGCGTATCAATCTTGCCGTCTCCGGCTGTGTCGTTAATCCTATTATGATTGCTTCTACTAAAGTAAAAACCAATCACCAGAAAGAAAGCGTTGCTTAGCAGTAGAAACGCCGCTGTCTGCCCTTCCGACCTGAGCGCCAACTGTGCCGCGACATAGAGCGTGGCGAGCGTTACGACTACCGCAATGACTGCTTGGGTGACTTCCCATATCAGGTTTATCCGCCGCTGCCCGTAACTGTGCTTGTCCTGTTCAGTGGTAGTCGTCGCCTGCGCTGGCAGATTGTTTGCCGTTGCCGAAATCGTAGGCAACAAAACCTCTTTGCCCGTTACGGTCTTTTCGGCCTCCCCGCTCATTCACTTTGTCACCATCCTTACCTAATAACCTTACGACGCCCCGCTTGCCTCGCGGACTTCAGTCACTTGATCTTCTCCTCAAGAAAGAGTCACTGAACGGGGCGTCGTAAACTTGTTACTTGACTACGAAGCCGAACTGCCCCCAGCCGAGTAGGAAGATCAAAATACCCAACAGCACATGGCCCCCAAACGGACGCCACCATGTCGGATTACCGGGGGTGTAGTAGGCGTAACCGCCAAACAAAACCCACAGTATAAATAAGAACCAAAACAGCATTGATAGGGGCATATTGCCACCTCCTTGTGAAACTAGCCTTCAGGTTCAGGTTCCGGTTCAGGTATCGTCCCTGCCGCGTTCAACGCCGCTGTCACGGCATCAAAGCCCGCATCGGCATTCTGCAAAGCTGCGATGGCTGCGCTCACATCTGGATTCGGCTGCGTCAGCAAGTCAATCACTCGCTGGCTAGCTGCTTGTAACTCGCCAACATTCTTACCGATTTCGGCTACCGCATCACTTAGTTCACTCATCTTCTTCTCCAATTGTTTCAAGGTTAATTGTGAAACTCTACGTTGGAGCAGCACCGCCACTACCAACAACAGAATTAGTAAGTCGAGATACACGGTTAAGACTTCACGGGCTTGCATTTGCTTGCTTGCTTCAACGCACTAGCCACGTAGTTGTTGACCACTTGTTGCCGCAACTCCTCCCGTCCGCGATACAGGCCAACGGGGTTGCGTTGCACTTGTTGAATATTGCGCAAGTCGCGCACAAGTTGTTTGTTGTCTGGTTTACTCATTTGTTCACCTAGTAGCGTGAAAGCTCAAAAGCCTTGCGTACTGCCAGCGCGTTCGCGCTTGGCTTGTATGGCCCGCCGACCGCTCGCCGTGCTCCACTTGCCGCAGGCTCCTCAGACTCGATAAATAACTGCACGGTTCTCAAAGTCAAATTCACCAGCCCGATGATTCCAATCACCGTGTCTCGCCGTGCGCTCTCAGGTAGTTGCAGGAGGGCCGTAGCCACTTGGCTAAGGATTGCTGTAACTTGGTCAAAGAGTGTGCCTGCTGTCGGTATTTCGGCGTTATCAATGGCTGACTTCAGTTTCTCCAGCAGCGGCAATGCCTTGTTGATCAATGTCGCTAGTTCACTACCACCTAGTCCACCAACCAACGGCAACGCATCCTTCAGATAGTCGATAACAATTCCCGTGTACCTGACCGCCTTGTCTTTGGATACGCCACATGCGGGTGGGCCAAAACCTGTCAGTACCACCGCGCCCGCTGCGCCTCCTGTTACCCTTAACATTGTGCGTCGATTCATTTACCATCTCCTGTTCCGTAAACTTTAGCGTTTACATCTGCCCGTGTTGCTCCCGGCTTCGCAGCAAGGGCTGCATCAATCTTTTCCTCTACCTTATCACCACGAGACTGCAACTCGGTCGCTCCGATTGCTGTAGCAGCGGCGGCAATGCCAACGAGAATCGTGATGGACACCGACTGACGGCTATACACACCATCACCCGCAAGGAACAATAGAAACGCACACGCTTCAGCAAAGATGAATGCAAGTATGGGAAGGATTACTGTCGGAGAAGGAATAGGCATCACCTTCACAAGGTCAACTAGAATCTTGGCAAAGCCTGCGGCAGTCGCGCCGTCCTTGACAATTTCAAGCGCCTCCATTCAGTTTCCTTTCACCGTTGGTAATGCGAGGTAAGACGATTACGGAATCAGATTCTAACATGGGCCGTGCTGGTTGTAACTAACGATTATCAAGCCCCACTCGCACGCAGAGGGCCAACGTCCCCCAACGCCGACCCTCAGCTTTCGACTACCCTCGCAGGTAGGTCTGATTGAACGGGATTCTACCATAGGCAACAATCACTCGTTTAACTAATTGTGACGCCCCCACTCAGTAATACGTAGCCGCTAATGCTCGCACTAGCGCCATCTCCACTAAACGGATTAAACTGCATCGCGGTTATCATAGCATCGTAGTCCACGCCCATATTGGTTCCATCACTCGCGTCTCTTGCGTTACCTGCGTAGTAGGGACTGGTGGGCAGCAGGCGATAATTGCCGTTGGAGTTCAAATCAGAGTCAGGAGCTACAAATTCTACCGCTGCAATGGTTGTTTCCACCCACGGCGTCTCACCGAAACTTGTTCCCCAACTAAGTAAATTGTCAGGGTTCATCCCCGTGTTGTTAATGAGTAGATTGTTACTGGCTACCGGATCAGGCCAGCACGAATCTGCCGCGCCATCAAAACATGGTGCAGCATAGCCAGCGGGACGAAAGATATTGTCTTTAACTATCGGATCACTACTGGGGGTGAAGCCGTATCCCGTAAACACCCGCTCTGCCAAAAATCCTGTATTGTGGGTAATAGAGACATTGTAGCCACTTGCGAGCACACACCAGTAGGGATGGCCCGGACTCCCGGTTGGAGTACCAAAGAAATTGTTATGGATGAGAATGTCGTGCGTCTCGTCTGACTGGAGAGCGCCATCCGTAAGAAACATCGCCAACGCATAACCCTGCTTCTCAAAGAAGTTATTCGTAATCTCCGAAAAGTTTGCGTTCACCCACGGGCCGGAACCACCATCACCCTGATTGCGAATAGTGAAGATTAACCCTGTACCTTCTCCGGTGAACAAGTTCGCGTTGACGTAGGTTCGGCTCCCCCCCTTGATTTCCATGAAGCCCTTGACGCTGCCGACCGCTGCTGTCCATTCAGGATGGTGCGCGATGATGTTGCGCTCAATCAGATTGTTGTCGCTAACGAAGCCGTCCCAAGCGACCGCTGAACCGTCGTCGGGAATGTCAATTACATCGTTGGAGGCATTGTTCTCCAGCGGTAAGTACTTCTCTCCCACCCTGCCGCCGGCCCACGGAGTCGCGGTGTTCCCTGTGAGACTTGAATTGACCACCAGCATGTCTACAGACGTCGGGTATTCGTAAGCGCTCCCATCAATGCCCCAATTGATTAGAAAGTCACCATATGGCCAGCCATCAGCGCTAGACACAATAGAGAAATCTCCGGGTGCGACATTGGAGAGAGATTCTAACGCTCCCTGAATCTCTGTTTTAGTAGCGTCGAAATCCAGTGCTGAGGTTGTTTGGCCCATCCACGTTAAAGTAAATGTCCCTCCGGTTGCACCCCACAAGCGCAAATTAGACCAGCGATAGTTATACGATCCGGTTAAGTGGGTGAAGGTGACTTCGCCCGTGCCAGTGTTGATTGTCTCGATGCGCCCGTTGACATAAGCTCCTTGTGCGTCAATGAATGCTCCTGAGCTATCTTGGGTCTGATGGTTGGTCGCGTAAGGCTCATCCTGAACAGCAATCAACATCCCTACTTCTAGCCCCGTCGTATCACTCAGCGTGGCAGATGTGTAAGTGCAATCGGTTGCTGTCGCCGTGTGCGCGGGATCAGCGATCCCACCACCTGAAAGAAATACTTGTCCGTTGGCTTCCAGTAAGTTGTTCCGCAATGTTGAATTAGTCAGATACCCGACTAGAAACGAGTTAGCATTGAGTCGATACTGCCCCGGCGTCGGAAATTTGTTATAGCCAGTGAAGCCCTGAACGCAGTTATTGGTGAGAATGATATTGTCTCCACTCACAATGAAGGCACTCTCGGTCGAACGGTAAATAATGTCCTCGTCAATGACACCTGTTTCCTCGGCTGGGTACAGGAAATTCTTATTAAAGGTAATGTGGTGCGGCATGTCGTCCAACGTAGGAATCGTGCCAATGCCGATGAGACAAGTTGTTTCTGCCGACGTACCGTCAGTAGTTATCGCTAAGCCTTCTACGAGCCAGTGATGAGCATTAGCATCCCAAACAATCACCGGGACACCGAGAGTTGATGTGCCAATCAGTTTCGGCATGGTCGTCATGTCGTCAGGCACAAGGCGAGTGAAGGTGCCATTTGTGATGTTATAACTATTAGGCCATGCGGTGTCGAAGACAGCGGGGGTTGCAGTGGAGCCTTTTATTGTAATGTAGGCCGTGCCTACGCCCTTAGCGGTTAAATGGAATGAACCATCCACCGCAAACTCCACTCCAGCGGCAAGTAAGATAGTATCGCCAAAGTCACAATCTTCAATGGCCGCTTGTAGTTCGGCAGTCGTGTTGACATTAAAGGTAGTCAAACTAGATATTTCCTCCACCAAAATTATCCGCCAGAGCTGGCGAACTTGGTTGTGGCTCCTTGTAAGTAATTTGCCCGGTTACTATATCCACCGCATCTCCCTGTTGTAGTCCGTATTGCTGGAAAATATTTGCTACCACAAACTGCTTAATTCCTATGGCGGTATCCAGATTCCGTTGGGCGTTCTGGAGCATCAGCAACAACTCCACACTAATAGTTTCCTCTTTGATCATCCCGTGGACACCTTTACTGTATTTCCGTCATTCCATAATTGCCCTGCTACGTTTGGGTTGACAGTCGGGAGAATCGTGGCATCAGTCAACAATCCTGCGCCAATCAATCGCAACTTACGCAGCACGCCAGTTCCCCCTGCTTCTGTTCCATATTCCAGCACGTCGGTGTCCCATTGCTGCACTACTCGCTCAAAGTTTGCTGCGCCGGGGACGTACTTGGTGAATGATGGATTGTAGTAGGCCATGACTCCATCATCCTTAACGCGGTAGACGCCGGGAGAATTTGACCAGAGGAAGTATCCGTTGGTTGCTATACCAGTTAAATCCTCCGAGAAAACCGCATAGCCATTCGTGATAGCTCCATCACCTGATTTTTCCAGCTTTCCATACAAAGCATAGGCATCGGAGATTACGCCGTTAAAAGCCTGTATCAAACCCCCCATTCCATAAGCACTAGAAACCGTACCCTCACCTTGGTTTATGGCAGTATTTAAGGCTCCGTAGAGTTTTGCAACTGTTCGGGCCGCCCCAAGGCTCGAACCAGCCGTAACATTCACGCCGTATAGCGCGGCTTGATCGGCAGTGCCTCCAGTGGGCGTCAGAACAACGCCACCGTACAAACTGCCACTTGCGTCCGCCGTGTCTTTGGTAATGAGGTACGCATACACAGCCAACGGCGTACTCGTGGTTGCTTCATCTTGGTTTACAATCTCAAGGTAAGTTTCCCACGGCCCAAAGGTTTGTCCGGTGAGGTTCAGTGTTGGCGCAATGTAGCCGCCAAAGCCACCAAAGGAACCACCATCGTTATATTGAACCTGAGTAGTTGAACCACCGGGAGTGCCGCTACCACCCCCGCCACCACTACCATTTCCATCTGGCCCAACCTGACCTGCGGGCATAATTCTACCTCCCTGTCTTACGCCGCGATGCGCCTGCGGCAGTGCTGGCAGATGACCCAACCATTAGCGTGCTTGAAAGGTCACGTCAACTCCGCAGCCTGATTGATTGAACAGATAAATCTGATTCGGATCAATTAACCCAAATGGCCCAAAGTCCTGTAGCGAGTAATTCTGGCCGCCTATTGCCGTAACACCACGATAAGTATCTCCCCCCAGAGCAGCGTTTCTGACGTTCGCGTCTGAACCAATATAGATAGTGGCGTCCGGTACTATACCCGCCTCTGAACCAAGAATTGAGTCCATTGAGGGCGTCGTTAGCGCAGTCGTTTCAAAGCCCCAATGGAGCGCAGAGTTTTTCATTAGCGTATACAGTGAGGTTGCTGTGTTTGCGGGTAACGTAACCGCCGCCGAAAAGATTTTACGTGAAATAGTCATAGTCTACGATCCTCCAATCAATTCTTGGCGCAATGCCTCAAGGTCAGCAAGGGTAGCCAAAGTGTGCGTCCCTGTCGTGCTAGGCAACTTATACACGCCCGTGTTGGTTTGAAATTGAGCGCCAGCACTACTACCTGCACCTACTGTCAGGGTTCCCGGCACAACCAGATTGCCTGATGGGTCTAACGAACCTTCCCCTGCGGCCCCAGAATAACCACTGAACCCAGAAACGCCTGCCAAACCTGCCGCGCCTGCCGACCCTGCTCGTCCTGAGAAGCCCGAGGCGCCCGCTAGTCCCGCCACCCCCGGCAAGCCTGTCAACCCCGCGACTCCTTGCGGGCCAATTGGGCCTTGCAATCCAATTGGGCCAATTGCACCTTGCGTACCCTGTGTACCTTGGGGGCCAGTTGGGCCTTGTAAACCTACTGGGCCAGCTTGTCCTGAATATCCAGAATATCCAGACGTGCCCAACCCTCCTCCACCAGCCCCGCTGAAACCGGAGAGTCCTTGTTTACCTGAGTAACCCGAGTAACCGGACTTACCTGAATATCCACTTGTTCCCGGAGGAGGAGGCATAGGTTTAACCTTAATCTTTCCTTGTGGTAGTTTCACACTGCAAAAACCGTCCAATTCGTTCCATTCCAAAATCCCATTACTTGATTCGCCCCACCGCCTGCGATGGTTGCGCCCCACGTTGCGGTACTGGAGTTGGTGATCGCCGCAATCGCCCGGACGCCAGAACCAAGCGCGGGCAGACTCGCAAACGTACCCGGCGAGAGTTGAATAACTCCCGTACCGCCACCTGAACCAGTAGTAAGCGTGCCCGCCAAAGTCATATTGCCGCCCGTGTCAAGAATCGAGGACGAGTTCGGCGTCTGTACGAGTTGGGTTCCGCCGCCTGTTACCAATGCGGTTGAGTCAAGCACCCCTGCGCCCACCACTGTGACCGTCCCTGCGCCCCCACCCCCTGAGAAGCCGCTATAACCACTGACTCCGGTAAATCCTGAGTAGCCCGAAACAGAACTGAATCCAGAGTATCCAGAACCGCCCGAATAACCACTGTAGCCGCTGACTCCGGCCCCGGAGTATCCGCTGTAACCACTCACTCCCGAACCGCTGTAGCCTGAATAGCCCGACTGACCTGAGTACCCAGAATAACCACTGGTTCCCGGATTATCGCCAGAATATCCCGAATAGCCGCTAATCCCAGTGAACCCGCTGTAGCCGGACGCGACTGCCGACCCCGGCGTACCGCTGAAACCGCTGTAGCCACTCAAACCCGTGAAACCCGAATAGGCACTAATTCCCGAGTAGCCAGAGTAGCCGCTGATGCCCGAATATCCCGAATATCCGCTTGTGCCACTTGCGCCCGTAAAGCCTGAATAGCCACTGACGCCTGAGCCGGAAAACCCACTGTAACCGCTCCGACCACTGATTCCAGAATACCCACTGGCTCCGCTTCCCCCATGCGAGTCCACGTACTCGATAACTTGGTCAGCCGTCCAATATGTCGGAGGCGGGGAGAAAAGTACCGAGGCTTGGTTGTATTCCCACAGGTCGGACAAGGCACAGTTCGGTGCAAGGGTTGCAGGGATAGACCAACCTTGGGCTGCATTCTGAAACCCGAAGATGATTTCACGTGGCGCTCCGTTGTCAAAGAGTTGGCCCGTGAATAGAGAAGTCGGAGGATTGG
>Ga0105252_10001450_pt1 | contig 10600 bp, 19 predicted proteins | sample EasRivMeERMZT100_FD_89675 | JGI IMG/M metagenome (GOLD analysis project Ga0105252, IMG submission 89675) | Soil microbial communities from meander-bound floodplain in the East River, Colorado, USA - East River MetaG ERMZT100 | ecosystem: Environmental > Terrestrial > Soil > Floodplain | place... | reverse complement strand
CACGTTCAAAACCTTTTCACTTCACGAAATAAAATCAAATGAGCAACACCCATGAATTTTTTGAATTGATGCGCGAAGTTATGGAGCATCCAGAAGAATTTCCTTACGTTTGCGCGGATTGCAATTTGCCGCTGCATTACGAACGGAAACGGTTTCATTGCACCGTGTCAAATGCGATGCCGCAAGTCTGCCCGCTATGCGCAGGCACCAACATAACAACGCGAACCAAATGAAAGAAAAAGATTGCCCCAAGTGCGACGGTAAAAAGAAGATTGAAACAACGGACGCGCAGGGCGGAAAGCATCAAATCAATTGCCCGTTCTGTAATGGCAAAGGCAAAGTAAAAGTTTACGCCAGATAGATGAAAAAACCGTGGAATATAGGGAACGGCTGGACGCGAAAAACAAGCGGGCGGCGTGTTTACTATTTTCACAAAGGCAAACGCACAACGGAAACTAAGTTTTCCTCGGCGCTGAAACGACAACATCAGCGCCGCAAAAAGCTTAGAGAAGATGATACAAAAAAACTGCGGAAAGCGTTAAAACTTCCGCCGCTCAAGAAACAAAAGGGGCGCACCGATTTTGATTTCTGCAAAATCAAAGACCGTGAAAAGTTTTACGATCAAATTCTGAAAGATAAACAAGAATTTCGCCGCAAGCACGGAGAGGAATTTGCAGACAACATCCGGGTTGATATTTTGATAGGTGACGGAAAGTTAAAACGCCGCAAAGACAATCGTAAGGAATGGTATCAACAGGGATATAGAAGATTCAAAACACTGGCCAAGCTGCGGATATTTTTAGGCATTGGAAAAATCACAAGCAGCGACGGACGAGAAATGCCAGAATGGACAAAAAGCAAAAACGGTTTGTGCCAATTTGAGAAAACGGCATTCCTTGTGAAACCACGTTTTCGCGGGGATAGAGAAATTGAAAAGCGAGTGCTAAGGAAATATAAATATGACCCTAGAACCGGAGAATAGAGATTATGGAGTTATTGACGTTGAAACCTCGCTTATTGCTGACGGCGAAATCCCGCGCACTAAATTTTGGGGATTTGCAGACCATACCGGATACAAGCATTTCAAAACAACTGCTGAGTTGCTCAAATTTCTTAAAACCATTCCGCCGCGCACGCTTCTTTTCCATACGAATTTCGACGTTATCCAATTGTTAGTGGACGGGGCGCGAGACATTAAAATTTTAAAATCACACAACGGAAGGTTAATCAAATGCGCGTTACAAAATCATTATCTGTTGAATTCTTTTTCTTGTTTCCCGGTAGCACTAAAAAAGATTTTCGCCGCATTCGGTTTCGAGAAAACCGATTTGTCTCAACTGGCAAAACGGAATTACGAAGATTGTGTGAACGGGTTAAAGTGTTTTTTGGAATTGGATGCACTGTTTCAAACGCTGGTTTCTGTTTCGCCGCTACGCCGGGGAACAATCGCCGCAACCGGGTTTGGTGCAGCGGAGAAATTTGCGGGCAGAATGCCGAAAGATTTAAGATTTTTGCCCGCATATCGTGGCGGTAGGGTGGAAGTATTCGACACCCGGCAAGCAAACTGCGCGTTTTACGATATTCATTCCAGCTATCCGCAGTCTTTTATTGACGCGCAAGAAACGGAAACGTTGTTGCACGTGCGCGTTAAAACTCGTGACTGGCACTGTCCTTTGTTTGATGCGTCCAATAATGAAATGTTGCTGTTTCCAAACGGCACGTTTGATTCGTGGGTTTATCAAAGCACGTGGGAAAAATATATTGAACCTTACGCGGAAAAAACATCAATCAAAGTGTTAAAGAAATCCAAAATTGATTTCCGGTGGTTGTGTGAATTGAAAGAACTTGTTAGGAAAATTTATGATAAAAAAGCGGCATCAGACGGTGCGGTTGAATTGTGCTGCAAGCTGCTTCTCAATTCGCTTTATGGGCGAATTGGATTGCGAGGCGAAAGCGAACGCGTACGCATTCTGGACTATCGGCCTGACGGGGATGATATTACCATTTATTTTCTTGGCCGGAAAAGATGGCTCGCTTTTGATAAAATCGAGCGAGAATCCCGCAGTAATTTCCCTTACGCGGCGTTTATTACTGATAACGGACGGGGGCGGTTGTTCCAATCTTTTAAGAGAAATTCGCCGCTTTACGGGGATACCGATGCAAATGCTACTCGTATTAAATTATCCGGATTTGCCGAAACAATCGGTAACGGTCTTGGCGAGTGGGGGACGTTCTTTTATTATCTCTGTAACACGTGCGGAGAATACTTTGTGCCGTGGGGAGAATGTCCAAAGGGTCACGCGCTGAAACGAAACGGCCAAAAGAATTACACAAAAACAAATCGTCAGGTTGTCGAACCATTCCGCGCCGTGAATGTCAAAGACTATACTTGGGGCGGAAAAGAAGTGCGCAAGGGTGGCAGCGAAAAAACGATTTGGACAATGAAAAAATTTGCCGCAGGAGAGTCCGCTACGCATGTTGTGCGCACGCGAAAAACTGGACTGCGCAAACGGCTTGTGATGCCAAATGGCGAAACAATGCCGCTAACGGTAGAAACCAACGGAAAGTAAAACATATGGCGTTTAAAAAACTGAATACGATGTTGGATGCAATCAGCATCGGAAACAAAAAAGGCGCTGTTAAATCAGTGGAAGGTTTTGTTATCGGTGCGCGGTATGGCATCGGTAAAACCAAAAAGAAACCCGGTAGCACGCTCTATCAAATGGTTGACAAGAAAGGCGAGCGTTTCGACGTTTGGGGAAATGCTTCCATCAACGGCGCGTTGTGCCAAGACGGGAAGTTTAACCCGCAACTTGGAAACAAATTGATTCGCATTCAGTTTGTGCGCGTGGGGAAAGCGAAACCCGGACAGTCTGCACCTAACATTTGTGACGTTTTGATTGACGAAACGAAGAAACGGAGCGTCAAATAAGGCGTTGACAAAACGGCGTGATTCTGCGATTTTATTTGCAGTTGCAGCAATCACGCCGCAACGAAAAAACAGAAAGAAAAAAGCATATGGCCAAGAAATCAAACAAAGTCGAGTTGCCCAAATTCACGGTTGAACGTCCTTCCGCCGCTGCGGATGCCGTGGGGAAAATCTACATTCCTAAAATGTCGGTTGCGGCACTAGCGGAAACGGTCAAGCAGCTTGCGGACGCTGCGGCGAAAGACGCCAAAAACGGCGGCGTTGGTGCCAAGTTTGTGCGTGGCACCTTGACCCTGTATTGACAGTGAACAACGGCCGATTAAATCAATCCCGCTGCGGTAATACCGCAGCGGGATTTTTCTTTATGGCATCCAAACAAAAAACCTTCGCAATTGATTCACGCACGCAGGCCGTCCCAAATTGGATTTATCAAATGACAATTTCGGCGGCGCGTGCCTCACGCGCAATCAAACAAGCTGAACGCTTGTTACCGGGCAGGGAAATCCGCGCCCGTCAAATTCGTTCACAACATGCCGCGTGATTTTCATTCGCCCAATACGCCCGTTATTGTGGCGTCATTTGGTTTCACAGAATCAGGCGTTTGCGAGCGTGTTTATTTCATCGTCGCAAGAAAGCACGCGGACGGCTCGCACTCGTTTTTGCAGCAAGCATACCGCCCGCTATGGAAAAAATCTTGGACAACAAACCTGAAAAAAGTTTGCCTTTGGAACACCCAAGAAAGTTGCACGGAATTCGTAAAAAGAACATTCAACAATATTACAACAGAAATATGAGTGAATCGCGGTTTGAAGTGAAAGCAAAGAACAGGTTGTTTTTTGTGTTTGATAATGAACGGCAAATGGCAGCGTCATTCAATGAAGAACGGGTTGCAGCAATTGCTTGCCAGCAACTAAACCGTTTCCCCGCAGGCGAATTGTTAGACCGTTTGCTTTGGGAAGATAAATCAACCAGTCTTTTATATGCTCTGCATTAAGTGCACACGCTTTCGCAGCTATCGCCGCCGTGACATTGCGGGCAGGGTTATGATTGCTGTTTCGCGTGTTACAAAATGCTATCAGGTTGGCGCGGTTTTCATTTCGGAAAATGAGTGGATTTGTCCGAAATGCGATACGCGGTATATCATCAAAAAATAATCGCTACACAAAACACAAACGCCGCGCACAATGCACAGTGCGCGGCGTTTTCCTTTTTACGGCATCCACCCCCGAATGCCGCAAAATTAACTTGCTGGTTTTACTTCCGCTGCTTCGTAATGCGCCGCCGAAATTTCAGCGGCAACCCCGGCATCGGGCGCATTGGCAATTGCTGCTTCATTCGTGTCAGCACGCGCCAGCGTCACCAACGCTTTTCCGCGCCGATTGGCCAGCTTGTTTTTGATGCTCGCCGCAACCACCCCGGCAAGCGCGATTGCGCCAAAAATACCATCAACTACGGTGCGCGTAGTTTTCAGCCCGGTATCAATCGGCGCAACGTAGGGGTTCAACGGCGCGGACGCAGCGTTAAGACTGGCGGCGCGGTCAAGCTGCGTATGAATTTTCGCAAGCAGCAAATCCGTTTTGTTGGTTGCCGGAACATAGGCCGGGTTATCAACGGATGGCGGCGCGGAAGAATCAAACGCAGGATTTTTCGTTACACAACCCGCGAGCAAAAAGCACGCGGCCAATAGGAACAACAGATATTTTTTCATGGTTCTTTATGCAGGTTCATTTGAGCCGTTGGCGTGTTAATAGTTGCTTTGATTTCGGCAACCTGAACTTTCAAGTTGACGATTTCCGTTAACATCCAAGTTTGCAACACAAGCATTGCGCCAACGGCAATGCTTGCAAACCAAACCGGGACGCGGGCAGATTCAGAAGTGTTCATGTTTGCAGCCACCCTTGGTCACGCGCCGCCTGTAACAGAGCGTTGAGTTGATCGACAACATCCAACGCCCCGGTTGCGTCCGCAATTGGTGCGGACGGCGCACCCATAATTTTGGTTCCGTTGTATTGCAACTGCGAACTAAACGCCAAATTTCCGGCAACATCAAACGCAACTCCTCCGTTTGAAAAGCTGCCTGTTAGCGTTACGTCCCCGGCGGTAATACTTCCCCCGCAGTTAATATCGCGGTCTGTATTTATTTCGCCGTTTTGCAACGTGATTGTTCCTTGTGGCCCGGTGCCACGTATCGTCACGTCATCCGTGTAAATATCCAGAATGACAAGACGCCCATTGGCAACCCCGCTGCCAAGACGAATACGCGGGTTAATTGGTGCGCCGCCAACGTCAGCGTCACAACCAAAAAAGAACAAATCCAATTCGTTCCCCGCTGCATCAAATGCGCGGGCATACCACGCGCCGCCAGCGGGGAACGTGGTTTTTGTTGCGAGTGAATCCGTATCAACGGAAAAGTTTAGCAATCCCAACACACTTGCCGGGCTGCCCAATTCGGTAGGCGCTACATTATTTGTGCTCACACTCATTAAATCGGAATGATTTTGATTTTACCCAAAATCGGTTTTAACACTGGTTTCCAAATCACTACCAGCACGACAATAAAAACAATCGCGCCGCCAACGCTCCAAAAGTTTGACAGCAAACCCTTAACGAGTCCGCCGCTCAAATTTGATGATGTTTTCCCAATCGTTTCGCCAACCCATTGCGCCGTATCGCCAACGGTTTCTTTTATTTTTCCGGGGATTGCCCTCGCTTCCGCTGCAACGTCGGAAAGAAAACCGTCCCAATATGCGTCATTTGGGTTATCCAATTCGCTGCGAATTGCCTGCAATTGGTTGTTGTAAAACGCTTGCGAAATTTCGCCTGCGTCCAATCGACGCTGTAATTGCGCCGCGTATTTAACTTTCAAACGGTTGTAATTCGCTTGCGCTTCATCAAACGTTTGACCGCCACCGTCGCCACCGGAAAACCAATCTGGAAGCCATGACATAAAGATTTAGTATTTCGTTGAAACGCACGCCAAATAAACGCGCCATTTGGTTAGGTTTGAACCGCGCAAAGATTCCAAATCAAAAACAATTTCGTCAATCTCTGCATTGATACGAAAAGGTTGCAACGTCACACTATTTGCACCCACAACAAAAGGTTGCGCCAATCGCAAAACCAATGAATCGCCAACGGGCGAACCGCCCGCATTGAACAATGACGCAACGCTTTGGCCCGGAGTTGCGCCCGTGAAATCCGCAAGATTGGCGGGCAAACCATTTCCAATTGGTTTCCCTTCCAGCTTGGGAATGACTTTTCCGACAAAACGGAATTCGTCGGCGCTGCTTTGCAACACTTCAAGATAAGTGTAAATGCGCCGTTCCGTAAGCTGCCTTGGAACGTTGATTTTCAACGCATCGCGCTTGCCTTTTAATTCCGTGCTGGAAATGATTTCTGCTTCCGTGAAATCACTTATTGCACCGCGATTTCCCGTCCCGTAAATGACTGTTGATGGCTCCATAATGGTTATTCGTAAGGGTCGTAAGTGTCATCAATCCCCGAATAAATCGTCCCCACGTTTGTAGGAACAGGAGGGGGGACGGGGGTTTTCTTGAACAAATCCTGAAACGATTTAACAGTTTGTGTCAAAGCATTTCCGCCTGCGGTAATCAGCGCCGCCGTGTTATCCTGACGAATTGCGCCAGTGCTGGCAGGCGTTCGCAGGCGTCCCCACAAATCGTAAAACGGTTGCAGCGCACCGGCGCTGTTGGTGTTAGTGACTTGTGATGGTTGCGACTGCGGACGATTGAATTTATTGAGTAACCAGATAGCAACGCCGATGCCGCTAACTGCCAATAGTATTGTTACGAATGTTTTCATTTTTGTTTTCAGTTTTTGCGTTTGCGATGGAACAGAAACCAACCCAAAAAGAACACAAGACCAAGCGCAGCGCCGAGCATCGCAAATAAATTCCAATTTATCGGTGTTGCTGGTTCAACCGCGCCGCTTGAATTCGTGGAAGGTTTGCCAAGCGGATTTGTTATTTGCGCGAATTCCTTTTCCGCGCTGGTTGGCGCTGGCCCGTCACCATTCTGTGAAATCCAAGTTGTCAGAAACGAAATACTTTCTTGCAGCTTCGTTACCGCGTCTTGAATTTTGGTTTTCTTCTGAGGGTTTGTTTCCGCCGCAAGTTTCGCTTGCAGCTTGGAAAGTTTTTGGTTGCTTTGCTGCAACGCTTTCGTCGCCTGTTTAGGCGATTTCGGCGGATTGCTAGCATTGTAAATCTGATACGAAACCCCGGCAATTGCCGCGAGTCCAGCACCAATAGTCACAACTGTTCCGACAACTGCAAACGACATACGATTTCCTTTTTTATGTTTTCGATTTCAGATTGCGCAAACGTGCATTCCAAATCAGGGTTATAGACTAACGCTGCTTCCAATTTTTCAACGTTCGTTTCTGTGCTTGGGTGAAACGTTGCCCAAACGCAATCTTCGTGAATGTAAAGCACGCGCCGCGTTCCCGGTTTTGTTATCCCAACATGCGGCGCACTTAATTTTTGTGTTCCGCCGTTTTCATCCCATACAGTTAATGAACCTTCCAAAATTACAAATTGATGTTCTGTTTTGTGAACATATGAAACCACCAACGCGCCCGCAGGCATGGAAATTTCGCGGGAATACAAACCGGGAGTAAACCGATGAACTAACGGCATATCGCATTGGTCCAGTGTCCGCAAATGCGCCACCAACGCCGAAACCTTGCGCTGTATTGGCGTATGCCGAAACGCAGGAGAGCGAAACCAACGCGGAATTAGTGCGCGAAAATTCACAGATTCTTCAAAAAGTTATTGATAAAATCCGGTTTGCCATTGGACAGTTTCAGCGATTTTTCACGCGCGCGCAAATAAGCGTCAGGCCGTCCAATGCGATGCGTTGCCAAAGATTCGTTTGCATTCTGCAAGGAATTACCCGGAGCATTTTCATCGCCTGCAATCCAATGGGAAGTAATCCCGGAATTATCATTTGATGAACGCGCAGCAACATTTTCAGTGGTAAAGAAAAACGGCGAAGGAAAATATGCCTTGTTCAACTCCGTTGTTTTTACGTTGGATGATGAATCAGCCATAAAATAATTTGCGCACGCAGGGAATTACCCCTGCGTGCGCATTTGATTACCGCACTTTCACCGACTGCCACTTGCTCAAGTCGCCATACAAGCGGTGCCCCATGACAAACAACGTGGAACCATTGGTTGCAACGCTGGCAACGTTCGTGATGATTTCCATTTTCAGCCCGGAACGCGCAGGGATGTTTAAATCCAATACGCTTCCCAATTCGTTGACTCCATCAGACGGCACGCCGTCCGAAAGGAAATCCAACATCACAGACGCCGCCGGTTGAAACGAAGTGCTTGCGGCAACCGCGCCGCCAAGCTGCGGAGAACTTGCTTGAGTGCTGCTATTTTTCGGCATCGAAAAGCCGTTGATACAGCGCAAGTGTTTCATTCTCCATTCGTGGTCTACCACGCCGCCCGATTCCATGCGCCAGCGCGTTTCCGCACCAAACCCGGAAGCAGCAGCGGCACCAACGCCAGCTTGGTCAAGAACGTTCCGCGTAACGGTAGCGCCGCCAAGATACTGCGACATAAGCAGGTTAAGGTAGGAACCCGGAGAAGGAATTGCAAACCGTTGTTCTCCGCTCACTCCCGGAGCGATGGCAAACGGAGTTTCCAGCAGGTCAAACGGAATGAATCCGCCGTCCCCAAGAATTTGATTTGTCAAATCCGTTGTGATATTGCGGCGCACAAGCACAACTTCCGCCGTGACAAGCGCGAGCGTTCCAGCGGAAAACATATTCGCGCCTTGCTCAAATTCGATTGTCAAAATCGGTTGTTGATTCCACGTGTGAACCGGCAACAACGAACGGGTTCGCAACGGCTCGCCAATCGCCGGATGAACCAGCGGAATGCGGTAGTTGATGCGAAACGCCATGTTGTTTGCGATGCTTGCGCCAGCGCAAAGAATTTGCGCCGCCAGCGTATCAGCATCCAGATTAAATCCGGAACGCTCGCAGTAATCCAGCAATGCAACGCCGCGACAATCAACCACGCTGCGCGGTTGGTTGTTGTCGTTGATTGACAGGTTGATTTTTTTGATGATACCAAGCAGGTTGTCCGCGCCCGTCAACGTTGGGCCAGTAGCGCCGCAAATGATGTTGACGTTGATAAGCATTTCCTCGATTGGCCACGTGTTATCCAACGCGAACTTTTGCGTTGTTCCAAGCAGCGCACTTGTTCCCGGCGCAAGAATTGCGGGCGTGAAAAAGTGCGTTTTCTTTCGGAGCATCATAATAGTTTATTCAACTTTCTGGTTTCCGTGGGTTAAGCATCAGGCGCTTTTTTGCGCCCAATCAATCCGCGCACGGTGGAAACAGGCGCGGAAATGAACTGCGGAACAACCGGGACAAACTGTCCGAGAATATCCAGCAGCGCGTTAATCAAAATCATCACAACAATAATTGTGATGATAAGGGATAAATCGAATCCCTTTTTGACTGACGTTTGAACTGATTCGCTCATATGTTACTTTCGTTTTTCTGCGTTTGGGTTGCGTTGCTTTACTGCTTCTTTTTCAATTCCGCCAATTCAGCGGCAAGCTGTTTCTCCGCAACTTCGACAACATCGGCATTTGCGCCTTTATTACCTTCCAGTTGCAGAATTCGCGCAAGCAGCGCGTGCGGGTTTACCGCGTCATGATTGGATTGCGCGATGGAACGCGCCGCCCGCTCAAATTTGCTTTCCTGTTGAATCGGCGGCGCTTCTTTCGTCGCCACCGCAGGAGCATTTCCGACACTGATTTTTCGTGTGCTCATGCTGTGATTTCTTCCCCCGTTTTGTTTGCGTGCTGGCGTTTAGTTTCGCCGGGGGAAGGAACCAAGCGAATTTTTTCAACGCCATTTTTCCCCGTGTGTAAACAAACATACGGGGGTAAAGCTTTTACTTCGTCAGCGGGCAAGCCGTAATCTTCCAAGCGTTTCAATCCGATACTTTCCGAATATTGAAACGTGTAAATTTCTGAAAAGCTGGAACGCATCCAAGTAGGAATTGAATTGAACCATTGCGCCCCAAAAATTTTGGTAATTTTGTAATCCCTACCGCGTTCAATTTCTTCTCGCAGTTGTTGCGGGCAGGAATGCGTTTCTGCAAAGCGATTTAATTCGTCAAGCGAAACAGCAATTCCCGGAAAATCCGGGTTCGCTTCGATGTTTGCAAATTGAAAAGCGTTAAGATAACCCAACGCAGAATCCAATAATTCGTCCGCCGCTTCATCAACAGAAGCTACGCGAAAAATGATTCTATCCTGTCCATTTTGCAACGCTTCTGCGAACGCTTCCACCGTCGAAACTTCCGCAACATCACCGCCAAAAAATTCCGGGTAATAATCGTTTTTTGCATCGAAAATTACGAAGCGCGAACGCTCCGAAAGAAGGTTTGCAACCAGCGTTGTCTTGCCGCGTCCAGTTGGGCCAAGAATGAAAATAGTTTCATTCGCTGGCCCGTTCTTTAAGAGACGCACTTGCTTGACAATTATTTCCATAATCAGTGGCGATTATTTTGTTTTTCAAGAATCGCGTTTTGCTTGTCAACTGACTCGCGCAGCATTCGGATTTCTCCGACAACATCACCCCACCCCCCCGCCCAACCAGCAACTCCGCCGCACAATCCGAT
>Ga0105252_10001447_pt1 | contig 10603 bp, 11 predicted proteins | sample EasRivMeERMZT100_FD_89675 | JGI IMG/M metagenome (GOLD analysis project Ga0105252, IMG submission 89675) | Soil microbial communities from meander-bound floodplain in the East River, Colorado, USA - East River MetaG ERMZT100 | ecosystem: Environmental > Terrestrial > Soil > Floodplain | place... | reverse complement strand
TCTGACACTGAAACACGAAAGCGTGGGTAGCGAACGGGATTAGATACCCCGGTAGTCCACGCCCTAAACGTTGATCACTAGCTTTAGGAGGTATCAACCCCTTCTGAGGCGAAGCTAACGCGTTAAGTGATCCGCCTGGGTAGTACGGCCGCAAGGCTAAAACTCAAAGGAATAGACGGGGACTTGCACAAGCAGTGGATTATGCGGTTTAATTCGATGACAAACGAAGAACCTTACCAAGATTAGAAGATCAAACGAATCCCAGTAGAAATATTGGGAGTCCGCAAGGACGTTTGAACAGGTGATGCATGGCCGTCGTCAGTTCGTGATTTGAATTGTTCCCTTAAGTGGGGTAACGAACGCAACCCTCGTTGCCAGTTACAAGTGTCTGGCGAGACTGCCCCGATTTTTGTTCAGTAAAATGTTAGTGAACAAAAATCGGGGAGGAAGGCGAGGATGACGCCAGGTCAGCATGTCCCTAGATATCTTGGGCTACACGCATAATACAATCGCATCTACAACGGGTCGCGACGCCGTAAGGCTGAGCTAATCCTAAGAAAAGGTGCGTCAGTTCGGATTGGGGGCTGAAACTCGACCCCATGAAGTTGGAATTGCTAGTAATCGCGGGTCAGCTATACCGCGGTGAATACGTTCTCAAGTCTTGTACTCACCGCCCGTCAACTCAAGGGAGATGGGAATACCCGAAGCGCCACTTTGTGGCATCACGGTAAGCTCATTGACAGGGAGTAAGTCGTAACAAGGCACGGGTAGCGGAAGCTGCTCGTGGAGTAATTCAATTTGAAAATTTCTGGTAAAACCAGGATTAATGAGTCGATTCCCCCACCACTTTTGGATTTTAGAAATTTCTAGAACTCAAAAGTGGTGGGGGAGGACGATTGTGTCAGTCCTAAAAGGCACATGATTAGGCAAAGAGCCTACGGAGTAAAATAGAGAACGATAACAAAACCCGCCGCAAGGCGGGTTTTGTGTTGGGTTATAATAAATGCATGAGTAAAAACTGGAAAATATTAATATATGTTGTTGTAGGAGTTTTTGTCGCCCTATATTTATATGCAATATTTACACCTGGTCTAAAGGAACAATTCGGGACTATTGAAGTCGGCGCTACTCTTGTAGGAGTTATTGCGCTAGTCTACAATCTGAAAAATAAATCTTTAGATACAGTTATGCAAACAGGTGGTCCTAATGCAGAGGTGGCACAATTAGCAACAAAATTAATAAAGGCCTGCATTATCTTCGCCGCAATTCTTATCGGAGGTCTACTACTATTTATGGTTTTGACTTAGGTTTTGTCATTTAAATTGAAAAGCGCCACCCCAGTTTCCTTTCTGAAAGGGTGGCGCTCGCGTTTGTTAATGACGAAGATTTTTGACCTCGACAGCTGCATCTCGAAACGACTTCGGGATGTAGATCCCTGCTCGCAAGAGGGCTTGTGTGAAAGTGCAACCTTCAACATAGGACTGTAGGAGAATTCGCTGAACCACGCGCTTACTGATGCGCCAACCTAACCCTTGGTAGTCGCCATATATTAAAAGTTTGGCAAACCAATAAGTCAGGAATGTATCTGGCAAGATTCGGCGACGGAGAGCGGAGTAGTAGTCACGATGCGATCCGTGATCTTGAGCCACGCTTACAGCAGTGAGTCCAGCGAGGCGTCCGCTTTCTAGGGCGTAGAAAATTCCTTCCCCCAAGATAGCATCAGCGAATCCGCCAGCGTCACCTACTACGTAGACTGGGATGTTCGGGATGTTTAAGCGGTAGCCTCCGATTGGAATTGGGTGCGCCTCGAATGTGGCAAGTGGATCGCCTCGTACAGTCATGCCCTTAAGTCTCAGGTACTCAACTAGTAGAGTCTTGAGCCGAGGGATTCCAGTTGCGAGTGTGTAGAGCCCGACTGACCACTGATCATCTTTTGGAAAGACCCACCCGTATCCTTGTTTGAGGACACAGAGGTCGATTGATGGACGGAGCTCTCTTTTGGTCTCGGCTAGGCTATGTGTGAGGTTAACTTCAAGCGCGTAAGCGAGACGGACTTTCGAAACCCGAAACGTTCGATTAACCATACCGTTCGCGCCATCAGCACCGATAAGTTGCCGGCCAGAAATGGTCCGTCGACTTGTAACAACTTGAAATGTGCGCCCGTCGTAACTAACCGACCTAACTGGTTCGTTATCTAGAAAAGTAAACCCTGGTTCTAATCGGTTTTGCTCAACTAGATAATTGTCGAATTCTGGTCTAACAACAAACGAGACAACTGTGTGTCGATGGAATATCCGGTTCATTTCGCTATTCCAGACATTACACTCGACTACCGAAGATTGGTTGCGTAGTACAGGCTCGATTGGGAACTGTAGGGAACGGAGTGATTTCCCAGTCAGTCCGCCAGCACATGGCTTTTTTCTTGGGAAAGTTGCTTTGTCGATTTGAGTCACCCTGAGCCCAGCTCGAAGCGCTACTCTAGCTGCATTTGACCCAGCTGGACCAGCCCCGATGATCACTACATCAGCGATATCCCCATGTTTTTCCATGCAATTATCTCCAATGTAAGTGGTTGGTAAAGATCGTTCTGCCCACACGCTATCATTACTTACTCATGCAAACAAGAGTATCTACGGAGTAAAATAGAGAACGATAAAAGAAAGCCGCCCATCCGGGCGGCTTTCTTGTTACAATTAATTCCATGAGCAAAGCTTGGGTAAATTTTATAAAGTACACCATCTTTATTCTCATTGCTGTTTATTTAGGTTTCATATTTTTCAATTCATCAGTAATAGAAGAGGTTGGTTTAATACACGTTGTAACTGCGGTGGGTAGCTTATTATCAATATTCGCCATTCTAAAGAAAAGTGGCTTTACGGGAGAGATGTTTGCCCCAACTGGTAATCCTCATATAGATGAGCCAAACAAATTAGCCTCTCGTTTAATCAAGGCGTGTTTTATTGTAATAGGGATTTGTCTGCTCCTAGTTCTTGTTGTAATTGTGTTCTAAGCTTTTGTATTACTTAACACATTTTCCACCCGCGTCAGGATAACTTCCATCGTATTTACACTGATAACCTGTAGGACATAGAACTCCAGCAAATACTCCCCAAAATTGGCCTTCAGGGTTAGTTTGGGCAGGTGATTTAGTAGTTGGTTCAACAAATTTAAAAGTGGAGAGGATTTGTTTGACTATATCGTTATAACTGCTATCAAATGGGAAGTCGGAATTGTTTATAGTCGGTTGGCCAATAGAAAAATATGAGTTTCCATTTTTTACATAAATTCTATTGTACGACTGGCTTATCTTTTGGTTTACAGTCGAATTTCTCACAGACACAAGTTTTGCAGGTAGGTTATTAAATATTGTATCTGTCATTGTTACAACTTCTACATGAGGATTCTCACCCATACCAATCTCAGGAAGTTCTTTTACTATATAAATTGTAAGTAGGCTATCTTCTGGTATTGAGATCGGTCCAAGTCCCCAGTAATTTTCTTTATTAAACACCTCCCAATCTTTAGGGTATCTAAACTCAAACCCGTACTCCTCATTCCGATAAGTCTGCCAGGTTGAGTTATCCGGTTCGTAATAAACAATCATGTCATTACAACCTAGGCATGTTGGTTTAACTCCTAGAAACCTGGAAATAGGGCTAATACTATAAGAAGCAGCCATGTAAATGATTATTAATGCCCCAATTCCAAAAACTAAATATTTAAGAAAAACTTTTCTTTTAGAAATGGTTTGGGTTGACGGATTATTCGTACTCTGTTGTTCAGGAGGCATGTTAATTACTAATATCTTGGAGTATTAAAACCTTTTATAAATTTAGCTTGCTCTTTAATTTTGTTTAATGTTCCTCTAAATTCTATTGTTACTGTGTCTTTTTCGGAACCGCACACTTGTTTCTTAAAATTATCAACTTCTATACTCGCATAATCTTTTCCCGGGTAAGCTTCTAAGACCCCATCAATATAGCTCTCTGAAAAGCCATATAAATCAGGATCATTAATGAAATAAAATCGATAGCATGTGTCACCGCTAGGTATCTTTTCAAAAGTCACTAACACAGTATCGCCACTCTTTTTTAGAGAAATTTTACCTCCAAAATCATTGATGACATCTCCATTTTTGTATGTATATAAATCTTTTCCCAAATCGTTAGTAATAACTTCCTGATTCGTAAATTTAATAATTTTTCCATCACCAATTGCTTGTCCAATTCTTTCCATAAATTCGGTTTTTTTCGAAATAAAGTCATCAAAATGCGCGGGCTTTTTAGGAGTATTTGCTTCAATAACTTCTTGTGGAATGGGAGTACCCTGGATCCATACACTGCCAGTTGTGAGATCTGATACTAATTTGCCAATATATTTACCATCTTTATACAACTCTGAACCAGCTCTGCCCTCTATGCTACTTGTTTTAAGCCAAGAGTAATCTTGATCAAATATAATATGAGTTGCTGATACTGAAACTTGTCCTTTGTCATTTCTAAGAAAATAGTATTCTGAATCCTCGCCAAAAAGGCCTTTATCTTTCAATAAAAATCTTTTTTCGACTGTAAACGTTGTTGAAGGGTCTACTTGGTATTTCTGGCCAGCAACTGACCTTTCAAATGGTTCCCAAGATTCTGCAGGCCAAAGTTCGTATGGAGCCTCGACCATGTTTTGTGAACACTCATCTTCTTCGTTATTCTCAACATACACCATTGGTTTTTTGAATTTAATTTTAGCTCCGACAAATATATCTTGTAATGGTAGTTGATCTTCTTTATATCTGCATATTTTGTCTTCTTCAATTAACTCCGGATTATCTATGACTAATTGCGACAATCTCAGTATTACCCCCTTCTTTTCCTCGTCTGTTAGCTTTGTCTCTCCCAGCTGGATCATTAGGAGATAGGTCTGAGCAAAATAATTTAGGAAATCTTTCTTGGCTAACTGTATCTCTCCTTCAGTAGAACTTCCGGTCCTCATCTCGGCTTCCATTACAGCCCATTCTTTTTCTAATTTATCAATCGCCCCTATATAGGATTTGTATTCTGCTGAACCAGTAGTCTCAAGTTTGGCCGCAATTTGTAATTGCTCCTGCTCTTCTTTCTGTATATAAAATGCACCCACAGCGGCAAATGCAATAAGAACAAAGAGTATAAATACAGAGATTCTTAAAAATAGTCTGTTCTTGGAAGGAGCAGCGGAAGGTTCTACTGGGGGAGTCGGCGGTGGTGTTATGGGAGGCAGGGGAGTAACTGGGGGAATGAAACTTTGTTGTTCAGGAGGCATGTTATTGAGTTGTAGCTTTACACTTGAATGCTATGGTCGTTGCGGATTTTGGGGTGCTGCCTTCTTTGTAATTTGCACAACTATAAGGCCTATAACTGCTACTGTCTGGCTTATAATTTATCCCCTTCAACTCACACCTAGGTCCCGCAGCACTATCAATATTAAGTTTCTCCCATTGGTTTGGGATTAGGCTGGTGTTTGAGAGACCCAAAAAGTTTTCGCAGAATCCATTTCTCTGGAAACTAACAGTCTGCTCATCCTTTGCAAGTGGAATGATGGATACTTCCTCATATTCAAAAGCACTAGTAGTTTTCGTAACATTATATCTTTTTGCAAAATGTTCCGGTATTTCTTTATTGAAACAGTAATGGCCATTTGTATACTCAATTCCCGTGTAGTTTGTGTATCTGTCATTCGGCTTTTTGTCATCACTATTCGTACTGAACTCTGCACAAAGTTCGTAAGTTAGTTCATCAAGCTTTTTGTACTCGAAGAAGTTTTGGGTTTCTGGATCCTTGGCATCAGGAAGTAAGTAAACACTTAACTGGTCTAGTGATACTGGAAGTGTGGCGTTTATCGAGAAATAATTCTCTATGCTATGGGTTGTAGTCTGGAGCTTCATAGCACGTTCATAATCCATTTCCAAACCTATTTTTTCATCAAGTTGTGTTAAGTAGTAAATCGGTCCGGCGGCAATCATTCCCAAAACAACTACGATAATTGCAATAACCGCAGGGTTAATCTTGTCGTCATGTTGTTCTGGAGGCATGGATATTTAGCTTTGCTTGGATACAGATTCTACTCCTGCTTCATCTTTCTTAACTACGAAAGTTGTTGAGGTTGCTGGTTTCGATTTATTTGTCCCCTCCATCTGTCGGCAAGTTGCGACGATAATCAGCGCACCGAATGCAAGAATGATTAACGAGCTAACCGATTTCCATAGAACATCTTTATCTTTTATGATCTCCCAGATAGAAAGTATGCCGAGTAGCGCAAGAAGGGAAATAGCCACAATAAGGATACTCAAAGTTAATTTTCTTATCTGACCCCAAAGCGGGTTAGGAAGTTCATTAGAATCTGGTATTGCTTTAAGTCCGATGTGGTCACCAGCGGCGAGAACTATCACAGCAGCGAAGGCGAGTAGGCCAAGCGTTTTAAACGACTTCCATATAACATCTTCACCGAACACATCCCAAACGCCCATTACTGAAATTATAGATAGTATAGATACTGATATTGCGAAGAAACTAGCCGCTACAGTTTTTATATTTTTCATAATAAAATCATAACACGACAATTCATATGTAATGTCCACATGTAGAGCCATATTTTAGGGGACAAAATAGTACTTGACTTTTAGATATGAGATATGGTATAATATACCAGGAGGTTAGATTATGAAGACGTTCATTCTGGCAGGGCTGTCATTTGCAGCTCTCGGGCTTATGGTCATCGGACTGGCCGAAGGCGGAAACATGCGTCCGATGTACACCGGCATGGCGGCAGCGCTTCTGGCCCTTGTGGGTCTCGCGTTGCCGGATCGGCAACCAGTTCGCATTTCCCGAGTTCGCCGTTAGGTGAACTTCAGGGAAGTTTAAGGGGCGGGTGCACGTATGTTGCATTCGCCCTTTTTCAATTTTGTGGTCAGGCATAGTTTTCTACTGAAAACTTGCCCGACCCGGACTCGCGCCGTCGCGCTCCGTCTCGCACAATATCCCCCGGATATTGTGCGCGCACTTGGGAATCTTCTCCCCTGGGAAACCCACGGTTTTCCCAATCCTTCCTCCACGGGAGACCAAGTGTTCTCCCGACCCCACTCCTGTTCGACCCCAAGTGCTAAAAATAAATTCTAGTGCGCGCACTTGGGATCGAACCAAGGACCTCACGAGTATCAGTCGTGTGCTCTACCAGCTGAGCTATACGCGCAGAAAATACCTCGAAAATATACCAGAGATTTCACGTTTTAACAAATTAACGGTTTTCGACCTTATGCACACTTTTCTTTCGGTAAGCTTAAGGTAAACTTAGAGCAATCAAATGCCGAAAAAGAAAGTCATTATAATGCTTGGGTTCCTCGTGGCACTCTTACCACTCTTCGGATTCCCTCGTGCGTGGGAATCTTTCTTCCAAATAATTGCTGGTCTTTCAATAGTTATCGCTTCCGTCTGGGCAACAGTGGATAGGAGACTCACACTCAAGGCCAAGGCTCACAAAAGACAAGCTCATAGTCAACGTAGAGCCGAGATAGAAGAAGCTACTAGAGTAGGAGAGATTATTCAGTGAGAAGGGAAATGAAATGAGCGTGTTTGAAAAGATTTTGTTAGGGGTCGCAGGGATGGGACTCGTATTTATTGTATTTATTACTATCCTTCCATATTTTCTAGAGACGACTTACAGCGCACAGGTTGCAGTTGTCGAAGAATCTCAAGTAGTGTTTGTCCCTGAAGTAGAGGTGGTAGCTCATTTAGATACTCCAGATCCACTGAAGGCTCTATATATGACGGCCTGTGTAGCAAGTACTGGGAGCTGGCGCCAGAGTTTAAAAACGCTTATCACCGAGACAGAGTTAAACGCCGTAGTTATAGATATCAAAGATTCGACTGGCGTGGTTTCTTTTGCCAACAATTTCCCCAAGGCGACGACCACGCATGGGTGTATAGTTCCTGATTTAAAGGAATTTATAAAAGAACTTCATACAGCAAATATTTATGTCATTGGGCGTATAAGTGTTTTCCAGGATCCTTCTTATGTAAAGGTTTTCCCAGCTTTGGCAGTAAAGAGAAAAGATAGCGAAGAAGTTTGGAAGGACCATAAAGGTCTTGCGTTTGTCGATGTGGGAGCGAAACCTTATTGGGATTATATAGTCGAACTCTCAAAGGAGTCTTACAAACTTGGATTTGATGAATTGAACTTTGACTACGTTCGCTATCCGTCAGACGGTAACATGCAAGACGCAAGATATTCCTGGGCTGTTGGCACAACAACAAAACAAGAGATGCTCGAAGAATTTTTCAAATATCTTTCAGAGAGTTTGGAAGAAACAGGCGCTGTTTTGTCCGCAGATTTATTTGGTATGACGACTACGCAATATGACGATATGGGAATAGGCCAGGTTATCGAAAGGGCGATGCCTTACTTCGACTATATTGCTCCAATGGTTTATCCATCACACTATCCTCCAAACTGGAATGGCTATGCGAACCCTGCTTTATATCCATATGATGTGATAAAAATTTCTATGCGAAGTGCTGTAGATAGAGAAGCGGCCTGGCGAGTATTGAATGGCGTAGCCACTTCCACACCCTCGAAAATTAGACCGTGGCTCCAGGATTTTAATCTCGGAGCAACTTATGATGCAGAGAAGGTTCAAGCCCAGATAAGAGCGACATACGATTCCGGGCTTAATTCTTGGATGATATGGAATGCTGGAAATAAGTATACTAGAGAAGCTTTACAGTCAGACTAGGGTGTGGTATAAATCGCGAGGACCCCAGCTTTATTCGATCGGAGGCGTTGTGGTAAAAATCGGTAAACTCTCTGGTTTAGCAACTGGCATGGTGGTTGGCGTCAAAGCAGTTCGCGCTGTCAAACGCCACCTCGATAACCGTCGAGTGAAAAAGGCCACCAGATGGGCAGACCCATCAGTGCAGTACGCTAGTTACCAGAGAAGGAGGAAGTGGCGAAGAAAGAAGAAGTAGGTTTCAGGGCCGAAGTTCCGCTGTAGCGGAACTTCGGCCTTTCTCTTAAATGTAATATAATTAAAGAAATGATAGGTTCTGATAAGAACATTACATACTTCGCGGAGACAGATGCCCGCGGCAAGCGCGTAGCTTTCGGTATTAAGCAGGAGGACAGGTCGAAGCATGTCTACGTGATAGGAAAAACAGGCATGGGTAAGTCGACCGTGCTTGAGAACATGGCTATTCAGGATATCCAAAGGGGTAATGGAGTTGCCTTTATCGATCCACACGGCGGAACAGCAGAGAAGCTCTTGGAGTACGTACCAGAAGAGAGGATCAAGGACGTCATGTATTTGGCTCCATTTGATATAGAACACCCAATCTCTTTCAACGTGATGGAAGATGTCGGTGCGGAAAGGCGACACTTGGTAGTGAGTGGTTTGATGAGCGCTTTCATGAAGCTCTTCGGTGAAGAGAGTTTCTCAGATCGAATGCAATATATTTTGCAAAATACCATTCTTGCTCTGCTTGAATACCCAGGCTCAACCATGCTCGGTATCAATAGAATGTTGACAGACAAAGCGTATCGCAAGAAGGTTGTTGATAATGTCACAGACCCTTCGGTTAAAAGTTATTGGACTCAGGAGTATGCCGGATACACCGAACGATTTGCTGCCGAAGCTATTCCCGCTATTTTAAATAAAATAGGCCAATTTACTTCTAATCCTTTGATTAGAAATATCATAGGCCAGCCTAAATCCAGTTTCGATTTTCGTCAGATAATGGATGAGAAGAAGATAGTGATTGTGAACTTGTCTAAAGGTCGCGTGGGAGAGGGTAATGCGAGACTCTTAGGCTCCATGCTTATCACTAAGGTCTACCTTGCCGCAATGAGCCGCGCCGACGAACATTCGGCGGCACTCTCGAAGTTGCCGCAATTCTATCTATTCGTTGACGAGTTCCAATCTTTCGCAGACAAATCCTTCGCGGATATTCTTTCTGAAGCTCGTAAGTATAAGTTAAATCTGACTATCGCTCATCAATATATAGAACAGATGGATGAGGAAGTACGTGATGCGGTCTTTGGCAACGTTGGTACAATGATCGTTTTCCGTGTTGGCGCTTATGATGCCGAAGTATTGGAAAAGGAATTCGCGCCCACCTTCATGGTTGAAGATCTGGTCAATTTGGGATTGCGGCAGATTTATTTGAAATTGATGATTGATTCTGTCAGTTCGCCACCATTTTCTGCTGCAACCCTGCCTCCGATCAAGCTTCCTGAACAATCTTATGTAAAGGAAATAATTGATCATTCTCGTCTGATTTTTGCCAAGACAAAGGCTGATGTTGAAAAAAGCATTAGTGACTGGCACGATGAAGGGCGCTCGGATGAGAAGTCTGCTGGCACCAAACCTATTTTATCTAAGCCTCAAGACCCGTTTCCTCAGCCGCCGCCTCTAAGACCAAGTTCTCAGCCAATAGATGTAAGAGGGTTAGGAAATACACCACCTCCACCTCCGAGAGTCCAAAGTAGACCTCCGCATCCTAAGTTCGAGCCTCAGCCTATGGCCCACAAAACAGAGAATGTTTCTCTAGAAAGTTTAAAGGAGAAGAACAATCAAAAGAAACCCGAT
>Ga0105252_10001445_pt1 | contig 10613 bp, 21 predicted proteins | sample EasRivMeERMZT100_FD_89675 | JGI IMG/M metagenome (GOLD analysis project Ga0105252, IMG submission 89675) | Soil microbial communities from meander-bound floodplain in the East River, Colorado, USA - East River MetaG ERMZT100 | ecosystem: Environmental > Terrestrial > Soil > Floodplain | place... | reverse complement strand
TGTTGATCAAGCGGAAAATCTAATTGACAGTTTTCCAGAAGTAAAAATTAATCTCGTACATTCCCCTTTGACAAAGAAAAATTCGTATTATAGAGACATGGTAGTTAGAAAAGCAGTTAAAAATGATAGTTGAGAGAAATAATGGTTTACGAAGATAAAATAGGGGTGAAGAGAGATTTTCTTTTTGCCGAAAAAGAGCCTGAAGAAGGACCCGAAAAAACCTATTCAATTTTATATGCTGGTAGACTTTTTCTTGCTGCTAATTCCTGTAAAGAAATTTATACTGATGTATATGAAGAGCAAATGAGACAATTTGCTCTTTTACATACCTCTACCAGACTCATGATTGATTTTCCGTCAACTTTAACAGTTGATAAAGAATTTGATTTGGTAAATGATTTATTATTTCATAGAGTGTCATTTGAAACGGAGAATAAAGAATCGCAGGAAGACTTAAAAAAACATAATTACATACTTACAATAATTAATCATAACGTAATGTTTGGTCTTAGTATATTAAAAAATAGTTCTAGTTTTGTTGTATTTTTATATCTGAATGCCGAAAATGCGCGTCTATATAATAGAAGAATAACCACTCCTTTGATTGATTCTCTTTGTTACAGTAGGGAATATGCTGAAAAGAAGTGGAAAGAAAATCCCAGTAATATGAAATTTGAACATTATCTGTTTAAACAATTTATTGAATTTGTAAATAAACGTGAAGCACTTAATGGAATACCTAGGGAACAGAGAAGAGTCTTTGAATTATGATCAATTATGGATTTGTAAGAATTGCTACCGTTTCGCCGGAAAGCAAATTAGGCAATTGTGAATACAATTATGGATTAGTCATAAAGAACATAAATAAAGCTATTGAAGGGAAAGCTTCTATCTTATTATTCCCTGAATTGTTTCTTACGGGTTATTCGTGCGGGGATTTATTTTTTCAGAAAGATTTTCAAGAGTCTGTAGTAGAAAATCTTCTTAAAATTAGAGAATACAATAAAGATTTTGACGGATTAACTGTAGTAGGTGCCCCCCTCTTTATAGAAGGTAAATTATACAATACGGCAGTAGTTTTTCATGGTACCCATCTTCTTGGCATAGTGCCTAAAACCTATTTGCCAAACTATAAAGAATTTGACGAACAAAGACGTTTTACTAGCAGTCTTTATCATCCTGACGAAAATGTTTCAATCGAGGGATTGTCTAGACATGTTTTATTTTCTTCTAGAATTCAGTTTGTCGATGTAAAAAATAACCCTTTCAATGTTGGTATTGAGATTTGTGAAGACTTATGCGTGTCCTCTTCTCCGTCTACGGATTTAGCGGAACAGGGAACTACTATCATATTAAATCCTTCCGCCAGTACGTCACATTACGGTAAGAAGGATTACCGGAGAAACCTCGTTCTCGCTCATACGGCTAAAAATCATTGTGTGTACGCTTATTGTAATGCTTATTCAGAGTCAACTAGTGATGTCTTTTATGACGGGCATCATATAGTTGCGGAGAACGGGGAAATTCTCTCTGAACAAACTGACAGCGATCAAATAATGTTTACAGACGTAGATGTTGAACGGTGCCAGTATGATCGTGCTCAACAGTCACAAAACCCCACGAACAAGCCAGTAGTGATAAAGCAGTTCTGCGATATTAGTTATGCAAAAATAAATAATTTGCACAGGCTAGTCAGTCCATTCCCCTTCATTCCTGCTCAGGTAAAAGTAGAAGAAATGTGGAGAGAAGTCTTCCACATTCAATATAAATCTTTAGCACATAGACTTAATCACGTTCAGCCGCCAATTATTACTATCGGTATTTCTGGTGGAATAGATTCTACCTTGTCATTGCTCATAACCTTAGCAGCAAAAAATTATCTTAATTATATCCCTATCATACGTTGTCTGACCATGCCGGGATTAGGCACCAATGATAAGATGTGGTCACTTGCTAACAACCTGAATTGTTTATTACGCAAACATAAATACATTGAGACTATAGATATTTGTCAGATGGTCTATGATCAATTGAAGTTAATAGGCCATAAGCCGTTCGGTATGTCAATGGAAAAATGGCCTAAATGGGAACATTTTCAAAAATTTGTTCAAACGAGTGAAAACTTGCCTAAAGATATTGTCGTGGACGGTACGCAAGCGAGAATCAGAACAAACATACTCATGAACGCGGGTTTTATGATTGGTACGTCCGACTTATCTGAGATGGCTTTAGGATATACCAGTTACGGCGGGGACCATATGAGTATGTATAATCCTATCGCCGGAACTCCTAAGACTCTCGCTAAAATGCTTTTACGCAATATAGCTAATAATGTTTATGAGTTTGTAGAGGATTGTAATCCAGACATTGTAAAAAGTCAGATTGAAAAAATACTGGGTGAGAAAATTACGGCTGGATTGGTACCGAATCAAAACACTGAAGAAGAGATAGGAGCGTATGAGATTCATGATTTTATTATGTATTATCATATCCGTTATGGATTTTCGGCTAGTAAAATAGCTTTTTTAGCGCAAAATACTGAACTGTGTTCGAGTCAAGTTATGACGAATCATTTAGAGGTATTTTTTAAGAGATTTTATGCGGCTCAATACAAACGTAATCCTATGGTGGACGGCCCTAAAGTTTTAGATTTCAGTCTTTCCCCTCGTGGAGATTGGAGAATTCCTAGCGATATTAAAATAAAATAAGAAAAAATCTGTTCTTTTTGAGAGAAATATCATGAACCTCTTGTTTATTTTTTTCTTTATGGTCTCATTTTTTGTATCCAACCGTGCCTTTTTTCATTTTGATCCTTTTTTCACCTCAATTATTGCAACACAGTTACAACACTATGACTATAATGCTGTAACTCCGCCGATTGAAACTCCACCTCTTCCTGCTGAATCATCCGGTCTCATAATCATTATAGTTGTATTTATTAGTCTTTTTGTCATGTTCCTGTATAGAAAACAGTGTTAGTTTGTCAGTTTTGTCAAAATCGCGCTTTTTTTGTTGAAAACTTGCTATTTGTTTTGTGGTTTGCTACCTTGAGTATATAGACACTAATTTGTAGACGAAATTAGCCAAAAAGGTAGAGAAAAAGGAGCCATAAAATGAACCCCGAAACAAGCCACAATGTAAACTCCCCCAACGATGTATCTGAGAAATTCATGCATCTAAAGAAAAGGAATAAAGCCGAATTATAGAGTGAATGATACCATGAACATAAGCACGTCAATGCGACAATTTGCTATTCTTGGCTACTACACTTCTAAATATGAGTTTATGCCCGTGCCGTATCAATTCACGTTAAATTTTAACTGCCTACCTTCTCATGGAAAAGTGGTATCAAAAGCTTATACCCTTTTCATAAAAAATCACTGTACATCCATTCACTCTTCTGAACTTAAGAGAGTAGAAAACTATTTTGAGGCATTTTCTAATAGTAAATACTTGTTGACTTGTCGATTACTTTCTAGCGAAAAAGAGGATGATTTTTTATTGACTGAAAATTGCCCTAATAACAATTCTGTTCATATAAAGAACAGATTATTCTCTAATGGAGATTCTTTATCGTTTAATATAAGCAAATACTACAAATTCACTGATGATTTTTACATACCGGACATGAGCCTTAATGATGGACAAGCAGAAAACTATTTAAAAATGTTTCAATTTATGCAGTCTGTACGTTTTTCTTATAGAATCTATGATCTTTAATTATGTTATTGCGAGGAAAAAATAATGCGTGCATTGGATTTTTACAATAAAAGTCAAATAAAATCGAGAAAAAAAGGATACTACGTTTACGAATTTGACGGGTCTGATGCTCCCCCAGAATTTAACTTCAATCCCGATAAGAAGATGCTTATGTACATTCCAAATTATATTACAGATGAAGATGAAATATGGGAATATATTGAAGAGAATATGGACAATGATTCTAGTTGGTTCAACTAAGATAACACTATGATTAAGAATTTGTGGAATTGGCTTTTTAAGAAACCTCTTAAAGAAGAGGAGGTGAAAGCGATAGCTTTAGAATTGTGTAAACAACTAGATATTAAGCATGAGGGTATGCAGTCTGTTAGTTATGAATACAAAAAAAGGAGATACAGTCTTGAAGTATACTGTATGCAGGGGTTATATCCAAAAGATGAAGAAATTCCCAAGTCGTTCAAAAATCTTATTGTTAGAACTATTCGTCTAGCGAATCCATGTAAGTCTTTGGGATATAATCGAGAAGAAAAGAAAGCTGCATAATTCATATACTCATGCTTAAGAATGTTCCGGGAATTTATACTTATCTCGTAGTCTATAACGATATACAAGATTGTTATGAGGCAAAAATACTAGAGATTGACGGGATAATTAGCTCATCTAAAAACCCCGTCGTCGCTTTACAAGACCTAATTGAAAAGGTATATTGTCTGTATGAGCAGTGTACGCACCCCTTAGATTCTCTATAATTTGTTGGATTAGCTAATGGAATTACAAGATACCCTCGTAGTAAATGAATTACAAGCGATTATCACCGTAAAAAACATTAGTCTTGAGGGCGAAGTTCCTACGGGCATTTCAGGACCTTATTGGCAAAAAGTATCTTATATTGAGAAAATAAGAGCAATACATTATCGTTTATTAGACCAATATGGTTTTTACAATTTTATGGTGACTGATAACAAGGATTATCTTAAACAATTTGATATATTTGTTTATTCGCTAACGAATAGTTTAATCAAACAAATATTTTCTACTTATTTTATTGCTCCTGACGAAAATAAAAGATATGGAAAACGCTGTACCGTACAAATTTGTATTGATAAGGTGATATGGAAGGATTCACAGTTTCGTAATTGCCATGAGTATGCTATACTGAGTAGAGCAGTAAGACAATACGAACTATGAGAGGTAACACCATGCATATAGACCCTACAAAATATACAGAAGCAGAACTAATCGAACAGCGTATTAAGTTTCGTCTGGTAAAGTATTTTCAAGTGATTGGAAATACCACTAAGCTTATTATGATATATAATAATACCGTTTCAGAAACGCAACATTTATCAGAAATGCAAGAAATTGATGATAAAATTACGGAAAATACGAAAATTTTAGAGAGTATCAGGGAAGATCTTAAGAAGGATTTAGATAATCCAGATTGTCCATTTGAAATAAATCACATTTATATTTTGAAAAATTCTCCTACAGGAAAGGATTTATATGTGACATTCGATATTAATCTCGATTCCGGTAAATTGTGTATAGATGTCAATAAGTTTACTGTTGTTGATTGTAAATAGCTGAAAGGATTATAATGAAATACACCGAGTCAAAAGACGGTAAACAACGACTATCTTTTAATTTACGTATACGATTGACTAAGAAAGAATACGAAGCGGCAAGAAAATTGGCAAAAAATTCTGAAATATCTGTAAAAAAATGGTTAGAAGCTACTGCACATCTCGCTGTTGAACAGGAAATGGACGAATACATATCTGAAAATGGTATTTCAGAAGAAATTGAAGAAAAGTTATACTGAGGCTACAATAATGTCAAACCATGTTGATAATATAAATGACAAAATAATGAAATATCTACCGATCATAACCATTTTTTCTATTGTGTTTGTGATTATTGTGGCATTTATGATGCAAGATCAATACTTTGTTCATAAAATTAAAGAAGAAGTTCGTAGGAACCCTTCAAAAATGTGGGATTTAGAGTATAAAAAGGATTACAATAAAAACTTGTGTTTCGCTATTTACGAGAATCCCCCTACTGGTAATGGAAGAACATATTCTATTACTACTGTTCCTTGTGAAAAGGTGGGATTATGAAAATTTGCATTGTAGGATGGGGAACGGATGTAGATTGTGATATGAAGCGTTCCTGTAAGGACGCTGGTATTGAAGTTGAATGGTTGATTGTCGGTCCCCAAAACCCCTATTCCTGTGATTACATGGGCAATGATTACGATCTTGCAACTACTGAGAAAATTGATCATGTGTTAGCCATGAATGATATTGATTGTTTTATTTACAAATACCCATTCTGGCTAGGACAATATCCTCAATTACAAGCTATTATCCATACTCGTCCCGTAGTCGCATGGCAAACTGAGCATGGTCCTACTCTTTCCTATGGCATAGCTAACAGCCGTGATTTTCGTTTTGTAGCCATTACTAATAGACAAGAAATTCCTGCTTATCAAGCGGCTTATCCAGATAAGAAGATTATGTATTTGCCCTTTGGCAGTGTAAAATGGCGTGATGATGAATTAAAGTGGGAGGGTAAATACAAAAGTTTATTTGTTGCAGATGGATCGGCGCATTACACGTGTGGTTGCGAGGGAGCGTGGAAGCGCAAGTCCTGTGAAGTGATGATTCAACCTGTAGTATCTATGGGGTATGCTGAGAAGGACTTAGCGGTATACGGGTATCTGCCTAATTTAGACGCTTCGCATGGTTGGGAGTCTTCGCCGTGGAAATCCTCACATAGAGGAACGTATAATTGTACAGAATATCCTAAAGTGTACACTTCCGCAGAAATATATTTGGGAATAACTTTTAATTGGTCTTTAGGCGGGTACGGCGTTAAACTAAATCGAGCACTCTCTACAGGGATTCCAGTTATTTGGCATAGAACATTGGGTTTAGAGAAAGAAGGTTTTGTTGAGGGTGAACATTATTTAACTAGTTCTTCTGCTGAAGAAACCGAAGACCACATTAATTTGTTATTAAATAATTTTGTCTTTGCCGACAAAATGGGCAGATGTGGACGCAAGTTTGTAGATGAAAATATGCAATATAGTATGCTGCTAACAAACTTGGTTAATGAGGTAAACAGGTAATGAGTTTTCTTAATTGGCTTCAGGAAACAGTGGATCAAGTAGAACAACATTCACCAAACTTTCGTATTAAACAGATAAATATGAATCGTAAAATGTTTACGGAATATACAAAAGAACTAAGAAAGAAGTATAACATATCAGATATGGCCCCTATTCTTGCTTTCAATAATTATCCTATTAACATTACGAATTGGAAATTTAGTTTAGAATTAGAAGAAAGGACTAGCGATGAACAAGATAACTCTTTCTAGTATAGGATTGAATTTTGAATCAAATGATACTATTTATGATATTGCAGAAGTGGCAATTAAGTTAGCCAAAGAATATGATTGTGTTGTTGTTTTTGAATTCAATAATACCGAAATGCAGTGTGATAAGAACTCATATGTAGGACATATTGTTAATTCTTATTTTCATAAAAGAGAAATTGTTCGATGAAAAAATGGCATCTTTCACAGATACCGCGTCAAGCGTTCTTTTACTGGGGCAACTCATCGCTTCCGTGGTTGCGTTACCTTACTCTAGCCACGTTTAGACATTATCATCCTGATTGGAAAATGGTATGCTACACGAAAGATCCACAGACCCCGGCTATAGACGTGTTAGACGTGGATTATTGGCCGTATTTGCGCGATATTAACGTAGAAATAGACGTTGCGCCGCCTATAGAAAAAACTTTTGGCTTTGATATTTCCCTGACTCCCGATGATCATTGGCGGGATGTCTATAGAAGTGATTATTTACGATGGTATTTACTGTATGAATGTGGCGGATTGTGGGCGGATATGGATATTTTATTTATAAGAAGTGTTCTTTATACGTCTTGGAATAGAGTAAAAAACGCGAATATAACGTCTGTAGTGCTTCCTGTTCCGTACAATAACTTGATTTTAAGCAGTCCGGGAAGCCATTTAGCTTTGACTTTATGGTCAGAAGCCTTTAATATTACCCAAGAAGAGATATTAAAAGATCCTTTTTCTACGGGACCGTTACATTTTAACAAGGTGAGGGGGGGATATGAGGCCGATCCACCGAAAAAATACGATAATTTGCTCGAAATACCTGTAAAATCAACTGAAATTGTCGATCCAGACGGTAAAGATTACGAAAAAAGGGGGGAATTAGAGATTCCAAGCGAAACATTGGGTATCCATTGGCACGGAAGCGGTTTATTTGCCAAATATAAAGAGATTACCGAACAAAATTATGAATTAGACGAGACTTTACTGGGTCAATTGGTAAGATATACTCTACATAAGATGAATAATTAACAAAAAAGGAATTCAAATGAACATTTTTGCTTATTGTACGCTTGAGGACTTAATTAATCGCAGAAATTTTCTAAATGAATTAATCGGAAATACTAAAAATCAATATAAAAATGAGTTTTCCATCACTCCTCCAGGTAAATCAACTTATTTATTGACTCAAATCAGACAGAGCGTGTTGTATTATTATCGTGAATTAGATAAAATTGAGTCTAGGATTGAAAATAAGCAGTATGTTCTTGACCGTCAACAGAAAACGTATATCAGGACATATGAATTATGATACTTACGTATTATTCTGTTGAATATGTCGATAGAATCCAGAAACATGTAGATACTTTAGAAGGATTATTAGAAAATCCAGAAAAATACGGGATATATAATAATGAACTTAATTTGCAAGAAATAAAAGAAATAATTAAGAATTGGAAAAATGAGATTGGACGCATAGAATCTTATCTTCATAATCCATCCAGACAATACGATTTCTAAAGCTACGCCCCTATAACTCAAATGGAAAGAGTGTGGACTTCTAATCCATAGATAGCTGTTCGATTCGGCTTAGGGGCACTTGTATTTTATGACTATTGAAAAAGGCTGGAAGTGTGAACTCGAAAGATAACAGATCATTAGTAAAAAGTTTTTACCTACAGCGTTCTCTGAGAAATGAAAAATTAGGAATATCAGCCTATTCTGACGAACAGGATAAGGCTGAATGTTTGAAATTAGTCACGAGATGGAGTGCTAAGCAACCAATAAAAGTAATTGATATAAAAACAATTATTACTTCAAAAACAATCTGTCTATTGGTATCCTATAGATTTCAACAGCCTGTTCCTGCTAGGGCATATGAATTATGAAACTACCCCCCTATAAAGAAAAACTATTTGTTAATGAGATATTTGATAAGCAGATAGAACAAGCAGAATATTTTCGTACATGTCAAAGAGAAGCTGACGCTTGGCTACAGAGACAACCTAATATTGAAATTCATAAAACAATAATATATCGTACTGAAAACTATGCTTATCTCCTTGTTCAGTATAATGTAAAAGATACTATAAGAAAATATGAAATATAATAGAGATAACGAGTATTCAGTAGACTATGTGTCTGAAATGAAGGATAGAATTTGGTATTCTTATTATTATGCCTATTCTCTAGTAAATTTATTAAAAAAAATTAAAAATAGTGTGAGACCTACAACAACATGTTATGTTTGGCGTATCAAAAAGAATAGAGAGGTTATGTGGGAAGCTGCATATCCTTTTGATGGAACTTACATGGTTTTATCGTATTTTGACATGCCTTCAACAGAAAAATTATCTCTGCATAGAGTGTACGAATTGTAATTTGATATAAAAATAAAATCTAGTATATTATGGAGGACCTATTCTTGTTGTTATTCATTTTCTGGTGTTAACCTCTTAATTTTATTTTAACTTTAAACCATGATCTATGAAGAAAGGCATAGATCGGAGGCGATCAATGTTTAGTCTTGTTAAGTCGATTGTAATTACTTTATTAGTATTATTTAGTGCGAATAATGTTTCAGCGTGGTATCCCTACGGCCCTTGGCAACATCCCGATCAAGCGCTCAATATGTGTTCCGACATGGGACGAGGAATTAAATATCGCGCTATCTTCAAGGATGTTTGGCGAAAAGGAGACATTAGCCAGTCTGAGTTTATACCTCAGACTTACTGTCCACTGGGGGGAGGAACCTTTATCGACTCCGCGTCAGGGGGAAGATACTGTTGGATAGATAAATATGTTGGCCCTGTTCATCAATTCAATCATTTGTACGGTTACGGTCAAATGGGAACTCATGCCAAGAATAAAGTATCTCAGTATACGTTCAATCCCGATGTTTGTCTTGCATATTATACTACTTCTGGCTATGTAGGCAGTAACCACCCTAAGATGTGCGCCGGTGAAAACTTTAGCGGGTTTTGGTATATGGACAGTGACTATGCTCTTGACTGCGCTAGTGTTCACGGTGTTTGGACTGATGTACAGTATGGTGGACGGTGGCAATTTTTGCAGGAAAATCAGTCTTTTCAGATAACTGGTTTGCTAAATACAGACACCGCGTTTCACCCGTCAGCTAGGTGTGGTAATTGGCTAATTAGCGGAAGCGTGTTGACAGATGGCACGTTTGCTGTGACTGCTACAAATCCGTTGGGGCATGGTAAACCACAATGGTCATGCTTAGCCTATACAACGTTGTCGGGCGGCAAAATGTACCAGTGGGACTCTGTAGGGCTGAAGTGGACTAACTCTTGGGGACATAGCGGGCCTTTTAAGCTAGAGAGATTTACGACTCCTATCTGGTGGGATTTTAAGAGTCCTACCCCTCTGGTGGGACCGTAATAGATAAAATGAAATTTTATTACTAATAAACCCCTAAATGTTAATCTACTCGAAAGGATTTCATATGATGAAAATTGTTTTATTTTTATTTTCTGCCATGTTGCACGCAACTGTTGTGA
>Ga0105252_10001444_pt1 | contig 10615 bp, 8 predicted proteins | sample EasRivMeERMZT100_FD_89675 | JGI IMG/M metagenome (GOLD analysis project Ga0105252, IMG submission 89675) | Soil microbial communities from meander-bound floodplain in the East River, Colorado, USA - East River MetaG ERMZT100 | ecosystem: Environmental > Terrestrial > Soil > Floodplain | place... | reverse complement strand
GTACCGGCACGCCTCGCCCTACACTTACGTCGCGTCGACCGAGATGCATCTGGGCGAGATCACGTTGGAGTGCTCGCGTCCCGGGGCGGCGGCCGTCGCACTGTGGGCGACGCAACGGCTGTTCCCGCTCGTGCGCGGCGGAGAGTTCGCGCAAGGACTGGAAAGCGGGCGGGCCGCGGCACTCGACCTGCATGAACGCCTGTGCCGCGATGACCGCTTCATCACCGGCGCCGCACCGGAGCTCGACATCCTCGTCTGGGCGCCCCGCGCGCCGAGTGTGACGGAAGCGTCGAGGCTATCGAAGCAGATCTTCGCCGAGGCGGCGAGCCGTCAGCTCCATCTCGCCCTGGTGTCGCTGCCGCTGCACCTGCTCGAGGTGGGTCCGATGCAGCGGGATCGCGAAACGATCATCTGTCTGCGGTCGGTGCTCATGAAGCCGGAACACCGCGAGTGGGCGGACCGGATCTGGCAGATTCTGGACGAGGCGACGACGGCCGCGGGCGTGCGGCAGCGCTAACGTGCGACGATGGACACCCCCACCACGACGTTGCGCGGGAATCCCGGCTCGAACGCGACCGGTTCTCCCCCAACGACATCCGGATTCAAGAAGGCCGAAGCGATGTAGCGACTATCGAACAGGTTGTTCACCGTCACGAACCCGTTGACACCGAGGCTGGCTCCCAGCCAGACCGGGCTGTCGGTTCCCAGCGACACGTTCGCGATGCGGTAGGACGGCACCTTCACCTGATTCGCATCGTCGGCGTGGAACGAGCCCAGGCTCTCGACACCAATACGGAGACGCACCGGCTTGACCGCGGCAGGCGTGATGTCGAGCGCGAGCGCGCCGATGAACCCCGGCACGCCGACCACGTTGTTGCCGCTGTAATCCGCGAACACACCGGCCTTGGTCGAGTCGTAGTGGACCGAGTCAACCAGGTACTCGGTGTAGTGATGGGCGTTCCAGCTGAGCGCCGCCTGCAACGCTACGCCCGCGCTGGTCGACAACTTCGCGCCCAGCTCGGCGCCACGCCGGCGCACGCGGCCCGCGGTGAAATAGAAGCGCCCACCACGATACGGGATGATCTCGTTCTTGACGTTGGTCTGGTACAGCGCGACATCGTAGCTCAGCTCCCGGAAGAACGAGCGTGTACTGAGCACCCAGAGCTGCTTGGTTCCGATTTCAGCCGTGAGGGACCGAATCGGATCGAGCAACGGATTGATGGCCGTCACCGTGTCGGTCGGCGGCACCGGATCCGTCTCATTGCCGGCCGGCACTTCGATCCCGCCGCCCAAGGACACATACAGACTGTGCTGCGGCGCCAGCCGATACGTCACGCCAAGCTTCGGTGTGAGGCCGGTGAACGAGCGCCGGTCGTCAAGTGACGGATTGATGTAGCTGCGATAGTCGTAGGTGATGTCGTCGTAGCGCGCACCGGCTGCCACCGTCCAGCGCTCGTTCGCTCCGAAATACAGTTCCTCACTCACAAAGACGCCGGCGTTGCGCGCCCCTTCACCCTTGTTGTCGCGGAGCGTGTCTCCGCGGCCCTGCTGCGCCGACAGATTGTAGAACAGAATCGCGCCGTCCTGGAGCGCGTAGTCCGCCCCCACGAGCAGCGTGCCACGGACCCCCGCCCCGAACGGCGTGGCGACGCGGACAATGCCGTTGCCCCCGATGTGGTAGCGCGTGAAGTCCCGGTACGTGCCCCGTTCTGAGCGCTGCAATGCCTTGGGGTTGGCATACAGCAACGCCGAGACCCCGACCTTCTCAGTCGCCTGGTGGTCCAGCGTCAATCCCAGCCGCGCCACGCGATTGTCGCGGCGCTCGTCGCGGTCCACGTAAAGCGAGTTGGCTTGCTGCGGATCAGCCGCGACCTCGGCTTCGGTGAGCGGTCCGGGAATGCGGAAGACGTTGTGCGACCCCACGGCATACACGCCGACGTTCGTCTTGTCGCTTACCGGCGCCAGCATCGACACGTTGAACACCGACCGCGAGCTCGCCGAGTGCGCGCGCCAACCGTCGGCGTCGCTCTGCACGAAGCTCGCGGCCAGAATCCCGTCGCTGCCCATCACCATGCTGCCTCGAGCAGCGTAGCGTTGCAGTCCGAAGGATGCGGCCATCGGCTCGAATGTGAACCGCGGGTCGGTGACGCTGGGGAGGGTAGAGATGCTCACGACGCCGCCGGCCGCATTGCCCCACACCGCCGAGGCGTTGGAGCGCACGACTTCGAGACTCTGGACCGCCGCGAGATCCACGCCGTCCAGCGACGTGCGGCCATCGGGCTCGGTCTCCGGAATCCCGTCGAGCAGCACGCGAATGCCGCGGGTCGTGCCGGCGTTCGAGCGGTCCCCCGCTCCGCGCGCGCCATAGCCGCGGATCGCGATCCGGATGTCCTGGTTGCCATAGCGCGATTGGGCGACGACCCCGGGGACCAGCGACAGCGCTTGATCCAGCCCGGAGCCCGTGCTGCCGAACCACTCCGCTTTCTTCACCTGCGTAACGGCCAGAGGCACGGCGAACAGACTCGTCGCGTGACGCGTCGCGGTGACGGTGACGGGCTTCAATACAACCGTATCCGCGGGGACGGCCTGAAGCGCGAGGAGCAGGAGGGCGAGCATGGCCGAAAAACCTACACGGCCTAGACGCCAGTGATAGCCTCGATGGGGTCAAGCCGCGCCGCGCGCCGCGCCGGGTACCAGCCGAACACGAAGCCTACGACGAGCGCGAACACTACCGCGAGCGCGACGCCGGGCAGGTTCACGGGAATGACGAACGGCTTGTCGAACTGCTGCCCGATGAACTCGGTGATGACGGTGAGGCCCGCACCGCCGGCGATGCCGAGCACGGCGCCGAGGAACGCCAGCGTGAGCGATTCAGCCAGAAACAGGCGCATGATCGCGCCATCATCGGCGCCCAGCGCCTTGCGGATGCCGATCTCGTGCACGCGCTCGCGCACCGAAATGAGCAACACGCTGAACAGGCCGATCCCCCCAACGATCAGCGTCACGCCCGCAATCGTGAACATCACCCCGTTCCAGCCGCCGAGGATATTGTCCGCCATGGCGAGGTTGGACAGCACCTCAGCGGCTTCGTTCTCGATCGTGAAGTCCTCGTTGCCATGGCGCTGCCGCACCAGCGCCGTGCCCCGGCGCAACACGTCGCCGAAATCCGCCGCGGGGAGCGCCGTCACCAACGCTTCGTCGACGCGGCCTTCGCCCTTGGCGTAGCGCGTCATGAAGGTGTACGGGATGTAGATGCGGCGGCCCACGAAACTGAAATCCGCGGGGATGATGTCGAACTCGATCGGGGCGACGAGCCCGATCACGAGAAACCGCACGCCGTCGATCGTGATCGTCTTGCCGAGCGGATTGAGATTGCCGAAGAGGTTGCGCGACATCTCTGCGCCGACGACGGCGACCCGCGACCGGTTGATGACGTCGAGGGGCCGGATATCGCGCCCTGCCACGATGCGCCAGTTGCGCAGCGCCAGATAGCCCGCGTCCACACCGTCAATGCGCACTCGGCGCCGGTCGGCGGGCGCGTTCACGACCTGCTCCTGCCCCCAGTTGCGCCCATGCACGCTCGCGACCCCCGGGAGGGCGCGCAGCGCGTCGAGATCGGTGAGCCGCAGCCCCGTGTGGCGCAATGCCGCCGCGCCCTTCGCGTCGGAGCGCGGGCCCTGATCGTCCATGAAAAAGCTGCGCGACAGCCCCATCGAGATCAGATCGTCGTACACGAGGGACTGCATTGCCGATGCCAGCGACGTCATCGACACCACCGATGCGGCGCCGAACACGATGCCGGACAGCGTCAGCAGCGAGCGCAGCTTGTGCGCGCGGATTTCGCGCAGCGCGTCGAGGATCAGCTCGGCCCAGTCACGCATAGCGCAGCGCCTCGACGGGAGCGAGCCGGGCGGCCCGCAGCGCCGGGAACAGCCCGGCAATCAGGCCCACGCTGATGGCGGTGCCGATGGATACCGTCGCGATGAACGGACTCACCACGGCCGGCATCTGCATGAAATGCGCGACGACGCCCGTCAACGCGGCGCCGAGCCCGAGTCCCAGCAGGCCGCCGATGATCGTGACGACGAGGACCTCGGCCAGCACGTGGGCGAAGATCCCGCCCGCGGTCGCGCCCAGCGCCATCCGGGTTCCGAACTCGCGGACCCGCTCGACCACCGACGCGAGCAGGATGTTCGCGATCACGATCCCGCCCGTGACGAGCGAGACCACGCCCACGACGAGGAAGATGAAGTTGAACAGCAGCAAAAAGCTGCCCGCCTCCTGGCCCGCGCCCTGTCCCGAAGCGCGGATATCGAAGTCTTCCACTCCATGCCGCGCGAACAGCAGGCTGCGCACCTGCGCCTGCGCCGCCGCGCCACCCGCGGCCGGCTTGGCTTTCAGCGTGAGGAAATCGAGGTTGTCCGTCGCGCTGTACTGCGCGATGGCCGTCGAGATCGGGATGTAGGCGCGCTCGTTCCGGTACTCGAGCGCGTTATCCTCCCAGGAGGCGAAGTAGAACTCCTCACGCTCCAGCACGCCCACCACGCGGTAGCTCTTGGCGCCGATGCTGACGACCTTCCCGAGCGCCGCCGTCGCGGCACCGAACAGCGAGTCGGCGTATTTCCAGCCGAGCACGGTTACCCGCGATTGGTGCCGCACGTCGAGATCGCTGAGATAGCGCCCCACGAGCGGCTTGATGTCGTTGATCACCATGTAATCGGGCACGGTGCCGATCACCTGGCCCGTGAAGCTGGTCGTGCCGGCGCGATAATCGAGCTGCCTGGCCCATGCGGGGCTCACGGCTGTCAACGCGGTCGCGCGATCGCGCAAGAATTGCGCGTCATGGAAGGTGAGCCGCTTGGACGCGAGCTCGCGCGCCCTGGGATGCGCGGAGCGCTCACGGTCCGACACGATGATCGTCCCGCGCCCTCCGACTTCGTTCAGGAACTGCTCGGTGAGCGCCGTTTGGCCGCCGAACAACGCGAGCACGGTGACGATGCTCGCCGTGCCCAGGATGAGCCCGAGCAGCGACAGCAACGTTTGACCCCAGTGGCGGCGTGCTTCGTCGAGTCCTGTGAGCAGCGACTCGATGAGGTTCACACGACCCGCCCGTCACTCATCTGAATGACGCGCTCGGCGCGCGCGGCAACCCCCGGATCGTGCGTGACCAAGACGATCGTATGCCCCGCGGCGTGCAGCTCCGCGAATGTCGCCAGCACCTCGTTACCGGCCGTGGAGTCGAGATTGCCCGTGGGCTCGTCCGCCATCAGGATGGCCGGTTCACCAACGAGCGCCCGGGCAATCGCGACACGCTGGCGCTCACCACCCGAGAGCTCGTCGGGCCGATGGCCGATCCGGGGCCCGAGGCCGAGCCGCTCGAGCAGTTTGTGCGCACGCGCGCGACGCTCGGCGCGCGGCACCCCACCCCGGTACTTGAGCGGCAGCGCGACGTTCTCTTCGACGGTGAGCCGGGGCATCAGGTTGAACGTCTGAAACACAAACCCGACTTTCCGATTGCGAACGTGCGCCAGGCGCTTGCCGGAGAGCGTCGAGATGTCCTCTCCGTCCAGCCGGTAGGTGCCCGAGGTCGGGGAATCGAGGCACCCCAGGATGTGCATCAACGTGCTCTTGCCCGAGCCGGAGGGACCCGTGATTGCGACATACTCGCCGGCGAGGATCTGCGCGTCGACACCTCGCAACGCTTGCACATCGACCTGTCCCAGCCGATAGGTCTTCTCGAGCCCCTCTGCGACGATCAGCGTCATGTCCGTGTGACCTGTGGCGCTAGCGGCGCCGCGCCGGATTGCGCGCGCGCTCGAGCGCAGCGACGGGATCCTCGAGCGCGATCGAGTCGCCCGCGACGAGCCCGCTCAGCACCTCCACGAAGTAGAGGTCCGACAGTCCCAGCGTGACGGGAACCGGCTGTGGCCCGCTGCCGCCCAACTTGTAGACGATGGGCTTCCCTTCCTTTAATAGGACCGCCTCCACGGGCACGCGCAGCGTCTCGGTGCGCAGCGGGCCTGAGATGCGCACGTTCGCGGTCATTCCAGGTCGCAGCACGCGCGCACCGCCCGTGACCTCGACTTCGACGTCGAACACCCGTACGCGCTCCTGCAGCCGAGCCGCCGGTGGCACGAGGCGCACGACGCCCTGCGCCGTATCGCCGGGGAATGCGTCCACGGTCAGCGCCACGCGATCGCCGCGTTTCACCTTGCCGATGTCGACTTCATTGATCGCGGCCTTCACGAGCAGCGTGGAGAGATCCGCCATCGTGAACAGCTCGGTGCCGCCGCCAAACGCGCTCGTGCCGCCGACCACGGTCTCGCCCTCTTCGACGCCGCGTCCGATGATGACGCCCGCGGCGGGCGCGGTGATGCGAGCCCACTGCGTCGTCCCGCCGGTCGAATCCCCTGCGGTGACGCCCGAGCGTTGCACGAGTTGCAGCTGATCTTCGGCGGTGCGCCACTGGTTCTCGGCCTGCTCGTAGGTCACGCGCTTGATATCAAGATCGGCCTGCGTGATGCCGCCGATGCCGGACAGTTGTTGCGACCGATCGTAGTCGCGTTTCGCGTTGTCGCGCGCGATCCGCGCCTTTGCGATTTCACTCCGCAGCTGGGCGAGACTGTTCGCCTGCGCGATGTCGGGCTTGACGCGCGCGAGCACCTGCCCCGTTCTGACCTGATCGCCCTCGCGGACGTAGAGCTGTTCGATCACACCCGAGATCGGCGACTTCACCACGATGCTGCGCTCGGGAGCAACCACCCCCGTCTCTTCGACGACCACCCGCACTTCCCCGCGGTCGACCGCGCCGACCTTGTAGGGCCGGCTCGAGCCGTCGTTGGCATCGGCATTGTTGCAGGCGAGCAAAGGAACACAGCATGCGGCGGCGAGGACGAGCACACGGTTCATGAGACGGGCTCCGAAAAGGGCGTCACGGTCAGATAGGACACCCTGAAGGGTGTGCTCGGCAATCACTGCCCTTCAGGGCACAGCCGGCCGAGCCCACGCTTGAGCGTGTGGATCCGACTACACCGACGGGGGCTGGCCGCGGCCAGTTTCACGGTGAAATTACTGCCCCCATGACCAGTTGGCTCGGCGATTGGGCGAATCTGCTGTTGCGGTGGACACACTTCATCGCCGGCATCGCCTGGATCGGCAGCTCCTTCTACTTCATCTGGCTCGATCGGGCGCTCACCAAACCCGCGGCGCCGCGGCCCGGGGTCGAAGGCGACCTCTGGATGGTGCATAGCGGCGGCTTTTACCAGGTCGAGAAGCGCCGTCCCGCCCCCGGCCAGGTACCGTCCGTCCTGCACTGGTTCAAATACGAAGCGCTCTTCACCTGGATCACCGGCATCGCGCTCCTCGTGCTCGTTTACTACCTGACGGGCGCGTACCTCCTCGATCCGGGTGTCTCGCGCATCGGCCGTGGCACGGCGATGGCAATCGGCATCGGCGTGCTCGTGGTGGGATGGTTCGTGTACGATCTGCTCTGGCGCTCTCCCCTGGCCAAACGCGAACGCGTAGCCGCGACGATCTCGCTGATCCTGTTGGCCCTCGTCTCGTATGGGATGTGCCGCCTGTTGTCGGGCCGAGCGGCGTTCATGCATGTCGGCTCGCTGCTCGGCACGATCATGGTGGCGAACGTCTGGGTGCGGATTCTCCCGGCGCAGCAGCAGATGCTCGAGGCGACCCGCGCGGGCCGTGCCGCTGATTTCACCCTCGGCGAGCGCGCCAAGGTGCGGTCCGTGCACAACAGCTACATGACGTTTCCGCTGTTGTTCATCATGCTGTCGAGCCATTTCCCAGCGACCTACGCGAATCCGCAGAACTGGGTGGTGCTGCTGCTGCTCTGCTTCGCCGGCGCCGCGGTGCGCCACGCGATGATCGGGCATGGAGCATCGAGCCGCTGGGCGCTCGTCCCTGCGGTCCTGGCGCTTGCAGCAGCAATGTTCATCTCGACACCCAGGCGCTCCGCGGCGCAGCCTGCTTCGAGCGCCGCGGACTCAGTCCCGCCGTTCTATGCTGTTCGTGCGATCATCGAGCAGCGGTGTCAGCCCTGCCATTCGCAGTATCAGAGCGACCGCACATTCGGCCCGGCGCCCGGCGGAGTCACGTTCGACACGCCCGAAAGCATCGCGCGGCTCGCGCAGCGAATCCACGTGCGAGTGGTTGAGACGCGCACGATGCCGATCGCGAATACGACTGGCATGACGGACGAGGAACGCGAGCTCGTCGCGCGTTGGATTGCTGCGGGCAGTCCACTGCGATAGATCATAATGTCGTACGACATCAAGTCGCGCTAAAACTGGACCGTAGCCAGGAATCGCGGCGCCTTTCGCGGCTTAGCAACCTGTTCGTAGCCATACGCGAGCTTCAGCAGCGTAGCCTCGCTGTTGCCCTTCCCGATGAACGACATCCCCACCGGCAGCCCGAACGAATACCCGACCGGCACCGTGACACTTGCGTATCCGGACACCGCGGCCGCTGTCGAGCTGGCGCCCAGGAAGTGGTCGCCGTTCACGAGATCGGTCGGCCACGGCGGGCTCCCGGTCGGCGCCACGATCGCATCGAGATTGTGCTGCGCAAACACGACGTCCAGTCCTTCCGTTCGTGACAGCCGCTGATCCTTGGCGAGCGCGTCGCGATACGCCTGATCGGTGAGCGGTCCCTTTTCCTGAGCCTGCAGGAAAAGCTCCTGACCGAAGTAGGGCATCTCACGTTCCTTGTTTGCCTCATTGAACGCGATGACATCCGCAAGCGTCTTCACTCGCGCGGTCGGCGCCCACGTCGCGAGATAACCGGCCAGATCGGCCTTCAGCTCATACAACAGGACCGTGAGCTCCGAATCGTCGTAGTCGCCGAGGTGCGGAATGTCGGCCGGATCGACGATCACGCCGCCCTGGCGGCGCAGCACGTCGATCGCCGCCTCGACCAACCGGTCGGCTTCGGGACTGTAGCCGAACACCTTCTTGCGGGCGACGCCGATTCGGGCGCCACGCAGTCCGTTGGGATCCAGGCTCGCGCTGTAATCGTGCCCAGCGAGAACGCCGAGCAGCGTCGCTGCGTCTGCGACGGTCCGCGTCATCGGTCCGGCGGTATCCTGGCTGTGGGCGATGGGGATGATGCCGGCCCCCTCGATCAGTCCCACCGTCGGCTTCACCCCGACCAGCGAGCACGCGCTCGAGGGACAGACGATCGACCCGTCGGTTTCGGTGCCGATCCCCACGGCCGCAAAGTTGGCCGCGATCGCCGCCCCGGTGCCCGAGCTCGAGCCGCACGGATTGCGATCGAGCGCGTAGGGGTTGGCGCATTGACCGCCGCGCGCGCTCCAGCCGCTCGAGGACTGATTGCCCCGGATGTTCGCCCATTCGGACAGATTCGTCTTGCCGAGGATCACGGCGCCGGCTGCGCGCAGCCGGGCGACGAGCGGCGCGTCCCGTGGCGCCGTGACACCGTCCAGCGCGAGCGAGCCTGCGGTCGTCATCATCCGGTCGCCCGTCGCGATGTTGTCTTTGACCAGGACTGGAATACCGTGCAGCGCTCCGCGCACTCGGCCCGCTTTGCGCTCCGCGTCCAGGCGGTCGGCGATGACCGGCGCCTCGGGATTGGTCTCGATCACCGCGTGCAGCTTGGGATCGAGCTCGGCGATCCGCGCGAGATAGGCGGCGCAAATCGAGCGCGCGGTGTGCCGGCCCGCGCGCATCGCGTCGTGCAGCTGCGCGACGGTGAGCTCTTCGAGATCGAAATCCAGCGGCGCGCGGTGCGGTTGTATCGCAGGTCGTGCCGAAACGCCACGCGTGACGACCGGCACGGCGAGCGCGGCAGCACCCAGGTGGAGAAATGAGCGGCGGCTGAGGGTCATCCGATGCTCCCGATAGGAGAGTTGGTGCGTCCCATCATGTGATTCCACGCACGGTTACGCTACCTGACTTGCAATAATGTGCGCCGCATTAATCTTGTGGGCACCGTGGAAAGGCAAAGCTGGGTCGCCGGCATCCGCACCAAGATGCTCATGTTCGGCGTCGTCGCGACGTTGATTCCGTCGCTGACGACCGTGTGGATTTCCTACATCGAGAACAAGCGCGCGCTCCAGGCAAAGGCGTCGGAGCAGTTGCTGGGCGTCAGCGCGCAGGCGGTCCGCGAAGTCGATCTGTGGACCAAAGAGCTGCGCTACGATCTGCGCGTATTCTCCAGCTCGTACGAAGTGACTGAGAATCTCGAGCGCATTCCGCTCGTCAATGGAGAGCCGGTCCACAGCGGCATCTTCTTCAACCGGCTCACCGATTACCTCCAAGCGGTGCGCGAGCGCTTCCCCGATTACTCCGAGCTCCTGGTCCTCGACCAGCACGGGCACGTGGTGGCGACCAGCGCGTCGCAGCCGTCGCGCGTGCCGCTCGCTCCCGGCTGGGCCGCCGAGCTGACCAAGAACGAATGGGCGCTTGGCGCGCCGTACTAGGACTCGACGGGAACGCATGCCGAGATGCTGGTCTCCGTGCCGATCATGTCCGTGCGCCGCACCGGACGCGGCGCGGGAGGCGCGCATCTCGTCGGGGCCTTGGCCTCGCGCGTCAACCTGCGCACCGTGGCCGATACCCTGCGACGGTTTTCGCCCGGC
>Ga0105252_10001441_pt1 | contig 10627 bp, 18 predicted proteins | sample EasRivMeERMZT100_FD_89675 | JGI IMG/M metagenome (GOLD analysis project Ga0105252, IMG submission 89675) | Soil microbial communities from meander-bound floodplain in the East River, Colorado, USA - East River MetaG ERMZT100 | ecosystem: Environmental > Terrestrial > Soil > Floodplain | place... | reverse complement strand
TCAACGTAGAGCACAAAGTACGCTAGACGAGCTACTTCCATGGAGTTGAGGAAGCGGTGCTTGGGGTGCTCCTTACGCCGCTTATCCAGGTTCTCATGGTCCGTACGACGTTGCGTCATGCCGGAGTCTTCAATAATACCGGGTGCGATGCACACCAGCTGTTGCTGTGGCTTGAGAGGCTTGGTCTCCACGTAGCAATGGAGCGCCGCTTTCGCGCCTGCGTAGGCACCGTCGAACCCCCAAGCGAAGCCGGACTCAGAGCCGATGACGCAGATCCGCGCCTTGTGGTTGTGCTTGAAGATCCAGTCGCACATGGCAATAGGGGCAGCAGCGTTTACACGGAACGCCTCCGCAACCTGGTCGTCGCTTTGCACCCACAGGTTCTTTCCTAGTAGGTAGCCAGCGGCGAAGAGGTAGCGATCCACCGTAGGGATCTCGGTCCGGCTCTCAATCCGCACAACATCGTCGTCCGGCCCGAGGAGCTTGGCAAGGCCCTGTACTATGCTAGTGTTGAAACCTGTTACTGCTAAGGTCATGTTACTGGTACCAATCGTCGGATACTCTTTCGAATAGAACGACATACGAGTCGTCGTCGTTGTCCGGACCTAGCACCCAGCCGTTCACCTTCAGATAAGCCTGGACCTCCTCCAGCTTGTCGAAGGCTTCCGTGATTACACCGTCGAACTCTGTGAGTGCGTATACCAGAAACCGTTTTGTGGTCATGTCCCTCTGTATTTCACCTCCAGCAGAACGCGCTCTCTGTACGGTGCCAGCTTTTTGTCCCACCACTCCGGTGGCTTCACTGTTAGGTGGACGTTACGACCGTCCGGGAACACCTTCTCCCTGCTTGGGACGATTGCAATGCCAAGGAACACAAACTTGGTAGCGTAGCTAACAATCTCATCCATCACCGCATTGATGTCTGCCTCTGCGATGTGCTCCATAACGTCCGTGCTAATAACGCCATCAAACTTACGGTCGGGCTTCCTGCAAAGCTGCCTCACCCCAATATCGTAACAGTACGGCAGCAGCCCACCCCACCGTTCGTGGACGCGCAGATCTAGGTACTGATACCCCTTGCCACACCCGAAGTCGAGTAAGGAGGTAGCGTTGGTACGCTTGATCAGGTCGGCGATGATCTTGGTGTACGCTGGGTACTTAATGCTGTATCCAGGATACGTTTTGTTGCGCTCGTGCAGCAGACCGTAGAGCTTGGCGTAATCTTCCTGCATGGGTTATCCTGCGATTAGACGAGCGATCTCCTGCTCAGTATGCAGCACCGCGTCAATCTTGCCAGCGCGCACGCGCAGGGTACGGTTGCTGATTGGTACTATGTCAACAAGACGTGAATCAGCCCCCGACTTGGGCATAGCTCTGATACCAAGCTTCCAACCTGCAATCTCATACGTCCTAATCGCCGGGTAGAAGTAAGCCATCGCGTTGATCATCTCACCGGTACGCTCGAGTGTCGTCTTGCCGTCGAGCTTGTCTAGGAACGTCTTCGCCTCCCAGTAGGTAGCCACCCGCTCGAATGGCGTCCACTTAGCGGAGGTTAGACTACAGAGCCCTTCCTTCTCGTTCCACGGATAGACTGAGGGGAAGGGACCGTCCATAATCGTAACAGCCTTCTTGGTCGGTCCCTTTAGGAGGACCGTAAGACAGGGTTCGTAGCGGTCAACGTTGGCTGAGTCTCGCGCACAGAACGTGCAGTCAATGGTCCAGTCCTACTCTGGGTCGTCCATATCGTGCGGCTTCTGGTCTGACTTGAACCGAACGATGTACCGGAGCTCTTCCTCAAAGAACCGGCGCGCCAAGTCGATAATGATATGGCGCTCACCCGTCAGGACTGCTCCCTCCACGTTCTGGAGGCCATGCTCTGCCGGGTCGTAGACCGTGACAAACTCCACCTCGCCCTTCAGGGACTGAACGTAGTTCGCAAAGTCAACCATGCTATCGTTAGCAGCGATGGCGTAGATGTTGATGGGCACGCACCGTGTCAGGTGTCCGAACACCTTAAGGAACTCTCCCTGGTGCTCCTGGCAGTGCGCCCGCGTTAAGCGGGAGCGGGGATAGTGGAAGCCCAGATGCAGGCGGGCAGGGTTGGCTCCTGAGGCTCCGGCAAATAGGTGGTCGGCTATATCGTGAAGCTCGACCTTGTAGCCGCGTGCAGCCAAGCCTCGGGCGATGGTGCAACCGTACCAACCACCACCGAGTACCTTGATCCTCATGGGAACACACAGATGTAATCGTGCCACATATTGCCCACACATTTAGCTCCCAACGACTCAAGAAAGTCAACTGGAGCTCCTGGTCTTAGTCCGTACCGTGACTCGTACTTAGCAATCGACTCCACTATCACCACCGGGCGACAACGTCGGAGGGTCTCCTCAGCGCCGCGTAGCACCAAAGTGTCAGCCCCTTCCGCGTCCACCTTAAGGAAATCCAAAACCTTCAGGTCAAAGCTGTCTAGCTTTCGCATCACCACCGGTCCTGCGTCCAACCTCTTTGCAGGCTCTTCCCAAGTCACGTAATGCTTGGAGTGGCTCCCAGTCGTCTCAGTACGACGGCTCTTCTCCTCGAAGGTCAGGTGTGCCGTTCCTTCACGGTCGCCGAGTGCCGATACGCTGAGTAGGACGTTGCTTGCCTTCACGTTCTTCTCGAACCGTTCTACGTTTGGTTGGAATGGCTCGAAGGCCAGCACATTCGTGAAGCGTTCCGCTAGCACCTTAGTCCAGAGGCCTACGTGAGCTCCAACGTCAACTGCTAGCCGAAACGAGTTGACGTGCACTAGCGCCACGTCTAGGTGCGCAAGCTTCTCCCGGCGCGTGGGCTTCACTTTGTTGTCTCGATCAGGTTGACGGTGATCGAGCGACGCGTAACAAAGGACTTGATAGATCTAACTCCGTGAAGACTGTTGTGCGTGCGCCGCATAAAGATAGCACGGTTAGCCATCACCTCTACAGCCAGCACAGTCTCCACCTCGTCCCACCGAGGACGGTTGTAGTCGCTAAAGTCATCGTTGGGCCGGGTGAGATGACGCAGCACCTCGAACTGACCACCCCACATGTTGTCCCAGTGCTCGTTGAAATGAAGCACCATGGTGACAAGCTTCTCGGCCTTATCGGGGTGAGGGTAAATGCAACCGCCATCCTCAGGTAAGCCGGAGAACTCGAAACGCACCGTAGTACGCACCTCAGGCAGGTCAGGAAACACGTAGCGGCACAGGGCAGGGAACTCCGAGCGGATCTCCATCACCGTGGTGGCCCACTCCGGATCCTTGCTAAGGAACGCGCGGAACTCTTCCGGACTCTCTGACGCAGACAGGCGTGTCTTGTGGCCCACGGTCTCGAGAGGGAAGAGTAGGTAGTCCGCTGGGAACCGAGTTGCTAGAGCACCCCAGTTAGCGAGCACCTTATCGTATACGCGCACGGGAAAAGGATCATCGATGCTGATGGCTAGCTCTTTAAGGCGCATTCCCGTTCCTCGTGATCAAACTCCACCTCCAGGATAAGACCGGGACGGCGATACTGGTCAAGCCAACCCCACCACCACTCCGGGTCGCGCACCGTGAGGTGGACGTTACGGCCATCGGGCAGCAGCTTCTTCGCCTTCTTGCAGCATATCGAGAGGAACACGAACGCTGAATCCCCCTCCGGGTCACGCACGCGCACGTAGGCGAATAGGTCATCCAGGAAATTCTTTAGGTCGATGGACTCGATGTGCTCAAGCACGTCCGTGCAAATCACACCGTCGAACCCTGGCTTGTGCGGGAGGCGGTCCCGAAGGTGGAAGACGCCGGGATCGTAACAGTAGGGCAGCAAGCCACCCCACTGCTCGTGAACGCGCCTCGTGAGGTACTGGTAGCCTTTACCGCTACCGTAGTCGAGTAGGCGCTCCGGCCTCACAAGGTCCACCAGCGAAACGATGGTGGGGAGGTAATCGATCATCGAGTACCCAGGATAGCGTTTGCCGTGGTACAGACCGTGATGGACGCCATAGAGCGTCTCGTAGTCTGTGCTATAGAACGGCGCGTCGGGGAGCTTCATTGGACCCTCTCAAATAAGGAACGATGACACTTGACCGAGGCATCAAACTGCGTGAGCATTTTGAAGCCATTCTTCTCGAGCTCCTCCTTGCCACCCTTGCCCTTACGAAGGTCGAGGATCAGTTTGCTCCCAATGGGTGTGGCTTTGCGCACCAACTCCATGTAAACGGACACCGGGTAGTGGTGCGCCCAGCTGAGCAGTGAGATGACTAGGATCGGCCACTGCGTATCGTTGATGACGAGCTTGGGATCCGGCGCGTAGTCAGCTACCTCTACGTCCACGTTCGCCTTAAGGAACTTGACAGCAACTCGACGGTCCTGCCACGCAAAGCAGTCCTCGCGGTAGCCGTTCAGCTGATCCTTTGCGCCTTCCCCGTCAATCAGGTGGGCAAGCTTTACACCGTGATTACGCGCGATCATCACGTCAATGCCTGCTAGGCCACAGCCGATGTCGAGAACTTGATCAACGTGCTTCGGGAACCAGTGCTTGATCGCCGTGTACTCGTTGAAGATACGGTTGCCGTAGCGCTCTGCGCGCAATAGCGCGAGCTCACGGTTGGGTGCCATGTAGGTCAGAACCTCTTCCGGGAACTTGAATTCGCCGTACGTCACCATACCTTGCGTATCTCCTTCCATGCCGTCCCGTCCTTGATCTCTGACTCGTGCCACTGGCAGTAGGCCACGTCGTTAGCCCACTGCTGCCGAACCTCATCGAGCGGTATAAAGGGCTCGTCGATCGCTGGCCATTTCGTTTGCGAGATAGGCTGAGCAATAGACTCACCGATAGCAAAGTGAGGCTTCCCGCCTAGCACTGCGTCCCAGCCGATGTTCCCACCGTAGCTCACGACTACCTTCGCCCGAGCAAAGTCCTCAGCCAGCGAAAGGAAGGAGAGCTCGGTGCCGTAGGGAGCGACGCAGATGGGGTTGTTATGGGACGGTCGAGGACGATAGATGATTGGGAGGGTTGAGAACCGTCTGATTTGAGCGACCATTTCTTCGCCCCAGATAGCCCACTCCGGAAAGCCCATCCAAATGCAATACTTGTTGCTGGCCCCATCAAACAGAATACAGTCGCCTTCTTCTGCGTAGGGTTTGAGCTCCAGTCCGAGTTTGTCCCAGCGGTCGCTTGGCCGGGGCTCTTTCTGGAAGTAGTGCAGCGGTTGGAAGCTGTTCACCGAGACCCGGTAAATGCCGCCGCGTGCGTAGCCCTTGTCAAAGAAGACAACCTTCTTCCCGGCTTTGAGGTAAGCATCGTACACGGCACGACTGTGCCCGCCGATGCCAAACATCACCAGACCGTCAACCTTGTCTTGTACGTTGATAGCTCCCTCAGGAGCGGGGAGCACTACGTCGTCGTGAATAAGGGCTCCGGCCATCACCGCATTCAGCAAAGTAGCCTGCCGGGTGAATGGCATACGGTAGTGGAATGCTAGTCTCATTGCGCACGCTTGTTCTTCTTGCTGTCAAGCTTCTTGTCTTCCCGCGCTATGACATGCTTGAGCTGATACTCGATCTCTTCCTTGATATACTGCCAAGCGTAACCTGTCCGGAGCTCGTCCGCCGTCCACTGGCAGTAGGCCATGTTAGAAGCCCACTGGAACCGCTCGCGCTCCGAAGCCCAGTAAAGGTCATCCAGGTGGTCCAAACTCTCGGAGCTAACCGGCGCACAAATAGACGGTCCCAAGCAGATAGACGGGATGCCCAGCTGAATAGCGTCAAACGGTGCCGAGCTACCGTGCGTAACCACACAGTAAGCGCCCCGGAGCGCATCCTCGATAGTGTGCGGGGGACGGGAGTACTGCGCAAAAGGAACAGCCACCGCGCCACGCCACGAGGGTTTGGGACGGTAAACAATCTGCTTCCCGTAGTCCTTCCAGATCCGCAGAACAATCTTGGCCGCGTAGTGCGTAGCGTCACCCAGACCGTAAAAGTCCTGATACTTTTGGCTGGACATAGCCACCAACACGTGGCCGCTCTTGTTGTTGCTCAGCTTGGGGAGCTTAAGACTCAGGTTCATCCACCGGTCGCTATCCCGCTGGACGCGCATCATGTACTTGACGGGGGATGCCGCGTTTACGCAGACGCGCGAGTAGAGGGTCTGACCTGCCTCGCCACCCTTCTCCCGCGAGTAGCCCTTATCGAAGTACAGCGCCGTCTTACCGATGTCCATATGCTCTTGCATAATCTGCTTCGACCGGCCTTTGACGCCGAAGACGCAAACCACATCAGTGTCCGGAGTAGGTCCTGACCATCTAAGGTCATTGCCCAGGTCATCCTCACCGTAGTCCGCCGTGCGGCGTAGCTCGAACGTGTCGCCGTACTGGGTGAGTCCTTCCGCTAATGCCTTCGCGAGCGCGTGCTCACGAGGCTTGTCACTAGCATAGAAAACTACTTTCATTAGGAGTCCTCTCCTCCGGGCATGCACATCAAATAGGTCTTGAAGATCATTTCACTGTTCTCAACGTCCACGCCTAACGAGACAAACGTCAGGAACGCACCACCCAGTAAGAGCAGCAGCACCACAATACGGTAAGCCCAGGTTAGCATTAGTTATCTCCACCGCCCTCTTCGGGCACTTCTTGCAGCCCAGTGTACTCCCATTCAAAGCACATGCCGTTAATCTCCAGGCGACCCTTACCAACCATACCGATGAACGACGCAAGGCTCGGGAATATCTCACGCGCCTGCGCTTCGAGGTCCACGTCTCCACCATAGACATTACTAATGCCTTGACACCCATCGTGGTCTAGGGAGATCCGGAGCGTAAACTCCTCGTTCATCTTGGTCACGGTACGAGGCCCTCCTCCTTAAGGTAGCGCCAACAGTGTCCCGCACGCATTTCGCTGGGACGCCACTGCGTGTAGCAGATATCGTTCACCCACTGCTCGCGCCCCTCTTCCGGGTAGAGCAGGTCATTGATCTGACTAAAGTGCTCACGCCCCATCACCGTCGCAACACCCTCTTGGGTGATCACCGGGATGCCTTGAATGACGCCATCCACCCCTACGTTGGAGTGGTGGGTAACGATGCAGTAGCAGTCTGCCAGCACCTCGGAGAGGTCTTGCTTGCAGTTGCTAAACTCAGTGCCGTCAATAGGCATAGCCTGCTGCCACGAGGGTTTGGGACGGTAGATGATCTTCCGGTCGGTGTACTTGCGGAGCTCAGCAATAGCCAGCCGCTCGTACTCCTCTGGGCGGTAGCCTTCCGCTGCCGCAGCCTTGTCACCCATGCCCGCGAGCAGGATATGCTTCCCACCCTTGCGAAACTTACCGAACCGAATGCCAAACTCCGTTAGACGGCGACGCTCATCGTGCTGGACACGCTGAAAGTAAGCGGTAGGATGCCGCGCGTTGACCGAGACCTTGTGGTAGCCTTCGAGCTGCCCACCGAGCTTGCGTCCCCAGTAGCCCAGGTCCACGTAAACCGCCGTAAGGCCAGGAGTGGTACGGTACGTATTGAAGATGTCCCAGAGCTTTTCCCGCAGGCTGTAGAACACGGCCACCGGAGCATCCGGTCCTTTATACTCCGACTCCTCCAAATAGCGCACGCTAGAGTCGTATCGTTTGATCCCGTCGTACATGCACCGGCTGATGAACTTAGTGCGCTTACCCCAAGCAGTGTAAACGATGACGTTTGCAGATTGCTTCACTTGCACTGTCCTTCAACTAACAACCACCGAAACGGCTCGCCAGTGCTAAGTTCCTCTAGGGACCACTGCGCCCACGCGAGGCGCTTCAGCATCGGGAGACGATCACCAAGAAACGGATTATCCAAGTCAACAAAACCTGGCTTTGCAGCAGGAGCGCCAATCCAATCCTTCAAGCCATAAAACGCGGGGATACCTGCGACGATGGCTTTGATGGCAGAGCCCGAAGCCCACGTAGCCACCGCCCACACGTCATCCAAGTCCTTCTCGATAGGGTGCTTATCCTGCATAACGTGGTTGCCAGGATGCTTACGGAGCACAACTTTACGGTGGTAGTGACGCAGCGCGTGTAGCGTTTGGTCAGGCCACTCCTTTGGCATAGCGATACCAGGCTCACCAATGCCCCGCTGCGGCAGAATGACGACCTTAGAGCCGCCTTCACGCCATGGCTTGAGCTCGATGTTTAACTTGGCCCACCGGTCCTCATCCCCTACGTACCACGTCCCTGCACCGTTGTGATGGCTCCTGCAGAGCGCGTAGTAGCGAACGTCATCCTTATCCCGCCCAATCCACCCATTCTCAGCAACTAAGACCGTCCCACCCTTGGCTTCCCACTGACAGGCCACGTTGTGGTGGTTGCCCATGCGGTTCCAGATCAGCAGAACATCGCCTGGGTTTGGTTTGTAGTGCAGGTCAGTGTGGTGGGAGCCAGCGTTCTTGATATCGTAACCGAGACGCTTCAGCCCGCTCGTGAAGGCATTAATCCGGAACTCCGGAAGGTGTCGTATTAAGACAATGGCACGTTGCATTAGGGCGATGTCCCCGGCCAGCTTTCTGGTTCTTCGAACACGTCTCTCAACTCGCAGTCACTCAAGGCCATCTGGAGAGCCTTGACCACCGTCTCCGCACCTTCCTCCTCGTCAAACGAGAAGGAGGCAGGCTCGACGGTCATTCCCCAAGGCTTCCCCGTCACGTCGTAGTAAACCTCATGGAGGCCGTAGCCACCACGGAGGTAGTGCACTAAGCGGTAGTTCCAGGTCACGATGCCCACTCCGTTAATCGATCAATGAACTCCCTAGCATACTCAACGTTCTCGTAGCCAGGCATTGTCGGAACACCGTCGGTAAAGTGCACAAGCTTGGGGTTGACCCCTGAAGGCGAGTGGCCAACCAGATAGTTCCACTCCACGCCGAGGGAGCCGATCTCATCGTCCTCAAGCCAGCAGAAGCGATGCAGGTCACGTCCGGGGACGCTATTGATCATTTCCACCGTGAGCTTGTCGTTGGCTGGGTGATCGCAGTTAAAGAGCATGACCGAAGACCAGTTCTTGCGGGCATACTGAACCTGCGCCACCCCGTCCATCTTCTGGCCCTCGAGTGGCTTGTGATTGTGCTTTACGCACATCACGGCGTATTTCTTGTCGGCTAGTTCGAAGAGCTTGGTGATGTTGTCCCTAGCCAAAACATCGCAGTCCATGAACAAGGCCCAACCGGCCTTCTCACCGTACATTTGTTTTGCTAGGAGTGGAGTCAAGAAGCGGGAAATTGCAAACTCGGTGCTCATAGGAGCTTCCGAAATCGGGTCCCACATTTGGAACCCACCGTCCTGAAGAGGAAGGCGTTCAAGAGGTCTGGTATAAAGACCGAGCTCTTGAACGCGCCGAAGGATGATTCCTCTAATGGGAAGGTATTTGCAGTAAAGCTCTAAACTCCATTTACAGACCGCGAACGCGTCTGCCTCACGCGGCTCGAAGCCGATCCAGATACTCCGGTAGGGGACGTGCATTTATCTTTCACTTCGTTACCCCACGCCTCGAGTACATCCTCTGCCCCAGCCCTCATTGCGAGGACGAGACTCTCAGGGTCCAAATCAGGGACCATTCTCACGATCCGCTTAGTGACAAAGGCCACAGGCTGACCGTTTATTCGGCCGAACTTGCCAACACCTACGGCGTAGTAGCTTGGCGTAAAGTTTTCGCCACGCTCGAACCGCACCTTGACCAGTACGCCAAATTCTTTCTCAGTAGCGTCAATCCCCTGCCTAAGATCTAGCATCTTTATCAACCCCTATTCCATTTCACCGCAGCCGCGCCCCGGCTGACCTGGGTTCTTCATATCAACGTAATCATACCAAGCGCGCCAGCCTTGAGGACAGTAGAAGCCCCACGTCCTGACGACAGGCCCAGTGATAAACAAGGTCCAGGCACCGGCAGAACCGTCAGCTATCTCCAAGCGGTGACGGAACTTAGTAGAGCGGAAAACGAGATCACCCATCTCAACCAGGCGACGGTAGACGTAGTGGGACTCAAAGGGCTCGGTAGTGACCTCTGTCATCCAACCGTCAAGGCACAGGGAGATCGACCACCAAGGGTGATCGTGCAGCGCACGGTCGTCATCGCTGTGCCTAATGTGATGAAGGTAAATGTTGAATAGCTTGTTACGGGGGATCAGGAACCACCGATCCATATAGTGATCACCGATAACAAAATCTGGCTCGCGTCCTTGCGGAATAAGCCAACGGTTAAGCAGCTTCGCTAGCCAGATCATTGCTGTTTCGAGATCTCCTGCAGGTAGTGGCGCATAACCTTCGCCACATGCGGTTGGCCCATATTATGTTCAATCACTGCGGCAAGGGCCTGGAGCTTGCGCAGCGCCTCTTCCACGCTCATATCGCCTCCTTTGCAGGTTCCCACTGACAATCCACGTTGGCAAAGGCGTTGGGCTTGTGCCCCTTACCTCGCCAACGTTCCGCACCCTCGTGCGCAAGCCGGATACCGTCCTTCCGACACTCCTCAATCAGATTGCGCTGGATGAAGGCACCCACCATGTGTCGGTATTCCTTGGTGTACTCGCTGCCTAACTGCACGCCAGCGTCAGCGTCCCAAAAGGTCAGGTGCAGCACCACCACCATCTCGATCAATTCGAGTACCTCCGCCG
>Ga0105252_10001440_pt1 | contig 10644 bp, 3 predicted proteins | sample EasRivMeERMZT100_FD_89675 | JGI IMG/M metagenome (GOLD analysis project Ga0105252, IMG submission 89675) | Soil microbial communities from meander-bound floodplain in the East River, Colorado, USA - East River MetaG ERMZT100 | ecosystem: Environmental > Terrestrial > Soil > Floodplain | place... | reverse complement strand
GCCGGTCCTTGAGTTTCATAAGCTCCAGCATCTACAGGAACACTTCTTGGGTTTCTTCTTAAATCAGTTAATGGGATATTGTTTTGTCCAGGAATTCCTATTCCGACTCCTATTGCAGGACTAGACGAAGCAGAATCAAAATTGAAAGATTGAGGAGTAAGATAATAATTTGCAGAAACATCCATAAAAAGATTTGGAGAAATTGCAGTTAGTAAAATATTATTTCTTACATTAGCTGTAGACACCCAAGTTGGATTAGTCTGCATAGTATTCATACTCCAAGAATACTCACAATTAGGACAATTTGAAACAGAGTCATGAGTCCCATCAGTGTCACCAGGAGATGCCCATTTAGATGATTTCAAACCATTAATTGCATTACCATCAGTTCTAAGAAAAACATTATTTTCAATAATAGAATTTTTTATATCTGCAAGATCAGAAGTTGAGAACATAGGAGCTCCCTGAGTTACAAAAATATTGTTTCTAAAAATGTTCCCTACAAAACTATAAACTCCAAAGTCGTCTCCAAAATTAAAAGCTGTGAATCCAGCAGTAGAAGAGTCTCCACAGGTAACCCATCCGCTACCACCACGATCTCCTCCGCTGTTGCAAACACCATTCCAAAATCTTCCAACCCAAAATATGTTATTGATAATTCTATTATTGTTTATGCTTTCTCTAAAGTTGGAAGCAGCAGTTCCATCATGCCATGCAACCATAGGATAGTGGTTGTTGTTGAATACAAGATTGTTACTTACTTCACTATTTTGAACTCCGTTAGTAAATGTAATACCTGCTCCACCGTTGGAATGGATAATGTTCTTAGTAATGTTAAGATTATGACCTGGACCATTATTCTGGTAACCTGTTCTTCTATTACGGTAAAGAAGAGAATCTTGAACAGTGATGTCATTTTGAGTATAACATGTAGCTCCTAAACAGTTAGCAGGACTATAGATACCATGCTCTGGAGAGTTATCATGAGCAACAACTTTCCTGAAAGTTGTTTTTCCCCAATGGAAACTTCCATGAACTCCCCATTGGAATCCAGTAGTCTCCAAATTTTGAACAATAAGATTATCATTATTATCCAATGCTATCCCTTTGAATCCGCCCCAGAATCTGCAATAATCTGTTCTGCATTGACCTCCGCACGTAATAACAAAACCATCAAGAATAATATTTGCAGAATTATCTATATTTACAGCATAATTTCCTTCAATAATGACCTGTTCTCCAGGGTAAGCCATGACGACTACAGGATTTCCTGCAGGTATATGCAATTGACTTATGGAAATTGGAGCATTCCCACTAACTTGACCAGGACCACAACTATTTGGAGGAGGATTGTAATAATCTCCATCTCTATATACAACAAAATCCCCATTTTGAAGAGGGAATCTTGCATTAATTCCCATTACAGATCTGAAAGCAAATTGAGGATTAGCATTATTTGCAACTCCAGCACCATCATTACCAGTTCGACTAACAAAATATACATTTCTTGGAGTAAATCCAAATTTTCTTGAAAGCAAATTTTTCCATCCAGCAAAATTAGATACTGGGTCTCCATAAGTGCTGACTACAGAAGTAGGAGTGTTCACAACAGGATCTGTATCATCAGCATCTGGTTTATCTCCAGGAGCTCCCTGTCTTGTCTGTAATCCGCAGGCCGCGTCACCTCTACATTCAACTTGTTGTGCAGCAGGACCATAACCATCACAGTCTTCATCTATGTAATATGCGTTAGTACATCCTTTTCCAAGAGGAACATATCCAGGACCTGATGGAATCCACCTTACTTGATAAAGAGCGCCGTTAGCAGCTGGAGTAGTAGAACTAGTCCACTCCACTATTTGAACATCTATGCTGTCTTGACTATTTACTTTCAAAAGCCCAAGCCCTATTTTTGGATACTGGCTATATGCAGGATAAGCTGTAGATGGAATTCCAATAGTATGAAATGGTTTTCCATTAAGAATAGAGGTATAAAATTGAGGTTCATGTCTGTGTCCTTTGATGTAAAGAATTTGTCTTCCACTTGCAAGTAAATTTCCAAACATTGTTCTAGCTGGAGCAGCATCAACGCTAACAATACATTCTAAATCATTTCCAGGTTCTCCAGGCTGACCACAGAACAAATTATGATGTCCTATAACAATCACCGTTTTTTGTGAAGCAGGAAGACCATTTATCTGATTCTGTAACCATGTTTGTTGTACAGGTAAAAACTGTCCTTGACCAGAAGGACTTCCACGAGTTGTATCAATAATAAAAGTAGGAATTCCAGCAATGTCAGGAGCACGATAATTATATGTATCTCCAAAGAAAGAACAACTATTTTGTCCTAAAAAGAATTTTCTAAATCCGCATGTACCAGCAGCACATCCAGAACCACTGCCTCCACCACAAAACCACCCTAAATCATCATGGTTTCCAATAGCATATCTGTTTGTAAAATCATATGTTCCGCTTGTTTGATATGCATCAAATAATGTTTTTGTCAGTTCATATGAAGCACGTTCACCAAAATTTCTAGCTATATCTCCAATATGAAAAACGGGCTGATTCGGACTTAAAGTTGTGAAAGAAGGAAGTTCATTAAGAAGATTTACCAAGTTTTGATACATATTCCAATTCTGGCTGTTGTAAACTTCAAAATCACTAGGAGTTAATCCCACATGAGTATCAGAAATAAGAACAGCATCTGGAGAAACCATGGTAGGACCTGGTTGAAATCCAAACTTGCCACTCCAATCATAAAAGTCTTGAATAAATCTTCCAGTGATTGAATGTTCTTGCAAAAGATTTATAGAAATTACCAGAGACAAGAGTGTAAAAAACAGTAAAAACACCAACTTCTTTTTCATTTTAATTGAATACAAATATTGCTTTAAATACTTATAGATTTATAAGATTATAACGACATTAAATATTATTTGTCGAAGTTTGAAGTTCAGAAAATAATTGTTGTTCTCGCCTGCCTTTTCTAATCATTTTTACTGCAATAAATGCAATAACCATTATTGCCAAAACTATAATTGAAGTAATACTCCAGAAAACTACTTTTATTTCAACCGTTTTTTCTTTAATAGTTTCATTTATTTCATCTCCAATAGTATAATTAGTTCTATTAAGTTCCACAGAATCTAATTCACTATTATCTGAAGAACTTGAGCATCCTCTATCAGCAGGATAGTCAATAGCTCCGTCAGAATCGTTATCTCTTGAATCTGAGCATTGCGGTCTCGGAACAAATCCGGTTCCTCCAGGACCTCCGGGACCACCAGGTCCTCCGTTGTCCCCTACTCCACCAGTAGAAACTTCTGTAACATAAAACCCAGTCATTGTTTTAGAAGGCATTGTGAATGTGTAAGTAAAATCATTAGAGAATCGCCCCAATGATTCATTAGATCCCATTCTAAACAATCCATAATTTGTCCCACTTTCTAAACCATATCTAGAAAAGTCAATATGCAAAGTTGCAGTTTGACTAGGTTCATTTCTGTAGTGGTTGGCAAAAAAGAATCCTAATGTTCCATCATTAGCTTCCCATGCAGAACTTATAATTCTTGGAACAGACATAGTAAACTTCTCCGTGCGTCCAAAGTTCCAAAATACATGAACATCTTCTTGAACATCAAGATTAGGAGTCGGTTGCCATTGTCCAAAGAAATATTTTCTTCCTTCTCTTCGTAGGGTAATTGCCTCTTTAATGAATCTTGCACTTTCAGCTGCTATTGATCCTATATATCTCATACCTGGATTGTAAGTAAGATAATTAGGATCAGCTCCATTATAATTAGGTATAGCTTCTAATCCAGCATTATTGCTTATTGAAAATTCGATTACCATTGGAATTCCCCCTCCTTGAATAATTCCTATAGAAGCTATTAAGTCGTAATCATCACGAACATCAAATTGAGAACCGTCAGCAATTTTATCATATACAAAAGGTAAAATTGAAGGAACCAACAAATTCAATCCTATAAGCCCCGCTCCTTTTCTTATATTGTATCCTCCAAACACTCTTTCAGCAAAATAAAATCCTTGCAATGTAGGTGTGAGGTTTCCTGGATGCGCTGAAGAGGCAAATGAAACTCCTCCGGTTGATTGGATAGCAGGACCTCCAATAGAATTAGATGTCGGAATAAATGTTTCATGAAATGTAAAGAATTCTGGACTGACTGTTTTCATCTCATTCTGAATTCTTGTGTAGTAATGAAGTCCTCCCCTCAAAACATCTCTAGTAAGACCATAACTTCTCTGACTATTCATAGCTGGGTTCCAAAGCCCATTATGCATTCCGCCAGCAGTATGGGTCCCATCAGAATATATACAACCCAGGCCTCTATTGTTATTATTGTAAACTTTAAGTTTATCTGTAAGCCAAGTAATATATTTCTCTGAAAACGGATCAAACTGGGCTACATTTCCAGTAGCGAATGTTTCACTTATTGCAGGGGTCTGATTATTGTGGCTGAAAAAATTTGCCTCATCTACCATATTAGAATATTCTGGAGACATGACAGAAGCTCCTCCATAAAGAGTATAGAAGCATGGAAGAATTTCTCCCTCAGTTCTTAGCTTAGTATAAAATTCAACTTGAGTAGGATATGGATTGTATGAATGTCTTGGCTGCTGCCCATTTTCTCCAAAATATAAAATATTAGCATTTTCAGCACCATAGAAATTTTTAGCGCTTTCATAAGCATTTACAATTTGCTGGGCATCATTTGGAGTAATTGGATAAGAATTGAACCCAGCGAAAAAAGTTAAATCTAAATTCTTTGCGAAGTTAGGAATATCAGTTCTTTGTTCAACAGGTGTTGTCAGTAGTCCAATAGTTTCAAGATGTGTTCTATATACATCTGCAATTGAAATCCATCCTTCCTCTCCAGTATATTCACTCTTCCCTGCACCTATTCTTAATTTATATGGGGCAACAATAGAATTTGAGGGAATATAATAATTCTCTGCGGTAACAACTAATGATGTGGTAGAAACACTCCCATTAGAATCATATGCATTACTCTTGACTCCAAAACCATCATCATCAGTCATAAAATAAATATAATTTCCATTGTCATCCCACTGCCCACCAATAATATTGTATAGTGAATATGACATAAAAGGAATAATGCTACTAGCAGGCTCTTTAGTAGCCTCTAGAGCATAGCTTGATGCAATACCATATTCCATTACAGAAGGATTTTCTTTTATTCCAACTGGATAAGACAAGTACAACGCAGAATATTTAGAAGATTCAATCGTAGAACTAGACCACGTCTCAACATAATCTTTTGAATCTTTCAATTCATATGTAGTATTTATAGTAACATTGCTTAGTCCGGTATCTCCTGGTCTAGAGAAATTACACAACCACTGAAAATTAATTCTTTTAAAATCATTCTCGCTTATTACACCGCTAGATAAAATAACACAGTTTGAAAAAGTACTTGAATTTGCATTAAAAACAAAAGAAGGGTTAAGGTAAGAATCAAGTAGATTTGTATTATAAATTGATACATGCCAAGGTTCTTCTTGTTGAATAGAATAAGTGTAGTCGTTTTGCTTTTCAGTAATTTTTCTAAGCAATCCATTTTCTCCGAATTCAATTCTTAGATAGTTATTTTCAATAACTTCATTTCCAGAATATGGCTGCAACTGCACAGTTTCTTCACTGAAATCAACAAAAACAAAAATCAACAAAGCTAATGCAACAAAAATTATTCCGGCAATGTAGATATAATTCTTCATACAACAATCAAAGAATTAATGCACTTATTAATCTTATTCAATGCATTGAAGCTCTCATCTTTGCAAACAACTGGTTTTCCTTTTTCTTTTTCACTCTTAATATTTCAATTATAATGAATCCAATAATTACTATTGCCAAAGCGAGAGTTCCAGTAATAAGCCAGAATACTAATTTTACTTCTACTTCTTTCTCCGGAGTTTCTATAACTTCAGTTTCACCGTCATCAATTTCATCAGTTACATTATCAAGAGAAGGATTGATCTCACTTGTATCATTCAAGCTTGAACATCCTATGTCTGCAGGATAATCTCTGTATCCGTCAAGGTCATTATCAATTAAATCAGAGCACTGCGGTCTCAATGTTGGTCCACCACTTCCACCTCCACCGCCTCCTCCTCCACCTCCTCCGCCAGAGCTACTACCTCCTGATCCACTAGGCGGACAAGCACCACAATCAACAGCACATGTATTGCAAGTTTCTCCAATTAATGTATCACATAGATTATCTCCACACATTTGACTCTCTCTTGCTTCATATGTTGAAAATTCACTAACTTGGAAAATCAAATTTCCATTAGTATAGCTAATTATTCTACACTTAGGTAATCCACATATGTTACCATCGCGATATATTATAGGAGCTCTCAAATTTAAGCCGTACAAAGTAATGTTTGCAGATTTATTCAACTCAGGAAGTGCACTTGAGTTAATAGAAACATTTCCATTATTTATTAGTACATTTCTATCTAAATCAAGAGGGTCGTATCTATTAGCAGCAGAGTTATAACGCAATACAGGTACCGGACTTGCAAATTCAATTCTCCCCTTACCGGAAATTCCTAAAGATAAATTATGTACCTCTGAAAGATTTTTAATCAATGAGAAATTAGTTGTCAAGCTATTACTGAAAGAGTTTGATAATGGCAGAGGACATCCATTTCTTATATTAACTCTTGAAACAAAAGCAGGTGCTGTTCTAGGACATCTATCATAAGAATTAATAGTAATATCAGAATCTTCATCACTGTCAATAGTCAGTACAACAATACTCTCTGCAGGAACATTCACATTTCTATTAAATGATTGAGAATAAGTCGCAAGAGGTCTAAATGTATCTTCATTAAGTTCAGCAAGAACATAATTTCCAGCCTGTAGGCCGTAAGAAGCAAAGTCAAAATTAAATCCAACACTTTTTGGCTCATTAAACCAGTTTATCAGCACAATTCCTAAGCTACCATCATTAGATTTCCACACGGAAGAAAGAACATGAGGTATATTCGGATAATGATTTTTGTAGTATATACTTGGAGTGTTTGGAGAAATCAAATTACGAGGAGTGTCTGTAACTTGTAGCTCAATAGGGCGCATCATCTGACCATAGACAAGATATTTTTTAGCATAGGCATAACTTCTGAAAAGTTTTTTTAGGAAAATGAAAAAAGGTTTATCAATATTTTCGATAGGGAATGTCAAATCCTTAAATAAGACTCCATTGCTAACGCCAGCAAAAACTCCATTTGTGAAATACAGCGCCCAGATATAATTAAAGTAAGTTGTAGAACCTGGAAAGTATTTGTTTATGTCAGGGTGGCTAGCAATTATTGTAGAAGTCGCGACATAGTCATGGAAAAGTGCAGGGAAAATGGGGACGTTATAAATAAAATCACTTAATGCTCCGAATTCATAATAAGTTGGAGGAGCATTCCACTGTACAAACTCCAAGTCGTTAACAAAAAATTCAGTTGTTACTTCACTTTCAAAAATTGTTTCAGGATTGTTTGATCTAAGGGCATTTCTACTCATTGCAATCCTCTGTTTTTCTCCTTGAAGCCAGTAATTACCGCCTCCTTGATGGTTTCTAGTTACAGAATAATCAAGATAAGGGTGCTCGCCACTGAATATATCCCAATAAATTCCATCAAATCCAACTCCTTGATACGAAGGATTATCATCTCCAAACTCAACCAAATCCAACATAATATCCCGCGTAAATGTTTGCCACCAAGAAGTTGAAGGAACAGGTCTTGCCCACAGTACAGTACCAAATGCTCTCCCAATAGATAAACCACCAGATTCATTTAAGAGTGTATTTGCTACAACATTTGAACTATATTGTGGACTACTAGTATCAAAAAGCATAGGCATTGTATAAGGAATAACTAAATCTCCTCCTAAATGAAGTTGTTTTACAGCCTCAAAAACAGCAGAGTGTATTGGTTTATAATTTGCAGGCCATCCATCAAAAAAGCCATTATTCTGCCATTCATAAAACTCAACTATAAAACGGTCAAATCTATAATTTGGATCACACACATAATTAGGCATATCAGGATCGGGGCATAGATTGAAGAAATTCTTGAAATCATTAACTTCTCGTGGAACATTTAGGAAAGCCTGTTTATTCAATGCATCTGAGGCATTGCCTAATCCAAAAGTTACTTGAAGGTCAATATCATGGAAAGCGGGGGAAATTTCAGTGGTTGTTTCCAATTTTCCTCTTGGTGCAAATGTCTGAACTGCCCAAGGCCTGTAATATTCTGTAGCATCATACCAGTCACCTTCCAATGGACCGAGCACAATAGGATATGAAGAAGTATAATCAATGTTTGCAGTCAAATGATTTTCAGGAAAATGAGTCGCACTAAACCCAAAACTGTTTGGATTTATAGTAAACCCTTGATATTTGTAATATCCTAGAGGGTCTTTAATTGCAAAATAAATCATATCATTTGTGTCTAAATTATAGTATGCCAAAAATTGAGAACCTTGCGTATGAGAGTTCACAATAGCATTTACATTTCCACTAGGGTAAAGCCTTGGATAAAAGTAAATGCTTCCCATCCACCATGGAACAACTAACGCTTCTTGATAAGTCGGCGAAAGAGCCTGGAATTCTACTATAGGAAAAGTAAGTGTATGAAGCGCATAATCAGGAGTTCTCGTCACTGAACGGATTTTAAATTCAGCCATTTCAGAATTATCGGCCAAAGATATCTCCGCAATAATGTCCATTTCATTATTACTATCTATATTGATATTCTCAAACAAGAGAGTAAGTAATTTGCTACTTCCAACATTTTCAAGAGAATGAGAAAATATGTAAGGCAATTCACTCAATTTATAGTTTGTTTTTCTTCCGCTGGTATGTCTTAGAGTAAATCCAAACATATCAGGTTTTATCGTAGGAAAGTTAACAGACGTTTGCTGATTTCTCACACTATCAAGATAGAAAGTATTTCCCTGAAGTCTAAATGTAAAATAAGAAAGAGGATTTTGTAAGTCTATTGTTAAGTCATCAGGGTCTTTAACTAAAATTTGAATGGAGTTGCTTCTTTGAGGTCCAGGATTAACAACAACTAAAGAATAAGGTGCTGCAGATGTTCCTTGAGGAATTACCATTGAAATTTCATTCGCGCTAATTCTATTTATCTGAAATGCTGAAGGACTTAGAATAACTCCATTAGCTTCTATAGCTATAGTGGTATCAAAACCACTTCCACGCAATATTATTTGTGTAGATTGATTTCTTAAAGCAACTCTGGGCGTTATGCTATCAAGAACTGGGACAGAAGTTGGCTCCAAAAGAATTTCTCTGTTAAAATAAAAAATAGTGAATGCTGCAGCAAGAAGAATAATCGCAGCAAACGTAAGTAAAACCCACCTCATAATACTACATAAAAATTAGAATATATATTCTTTTTCTCTAATCAGATTTTAAGCTTCGAAACTGGCATTAAATCCTTCCACGTGTTCTCAATCATCTGATTCATAGATTTAGCAAAATAATCACTTGACAACCATACACCAAGATCGTAATTAGGATGCACAGTCTTATCATCAAGAAGCATTAGCATCATCTGTTCATTATCTACTATTGCAAATCTTCCATGTGATTTATCAAGATGCCTCACATCAGCAAGTTTAGAAAGCTCACGGGCAACTTTTACATTATCTGAATTGATAGGAGCAGCAATCTTAATAGTAACTCCTTTCTTCTTTGCCTTTTCCAAACTAGGCATCAATGATTCAAATTTTCTATTTAACCCATCAGCTGTCGTAACTATAAGTGCACTCTTCTTAGCATTGCGAATCATCATGTCCATATGATTGTAAACATTCTGTCTTCCTTTCAAGCTTCCAGATAAATCAGAAGGTTCTACATATTTGACCCCATTTTCGTATAAAGAGCCAAGCTCGTTCAAAACATCTCCACCCTTTATCTCTTCAAGATACTTAGTTTTTTCTTGAGCAGCATTCAACATATGTTTTTTTACTCTGTCAACAACTTCATCAGGCTTCAAAGCAAGAAATTTTATTGGTTTGCCAAGTTTCATCACGACAAATCCTTTTTTTTCTAAAGATTCAAGAATATCATACGTTCTACTTCTTGGAACATCTGATATTGTACTCAACTCTCCAGCTGTTGAAACACCTCTTGATAGCAAAGATGTCCAAACTTTTACTTCGTAAAGGTTAAGATCAAATATTTTGCGTAGTCTGCTCAAAAATTCCGCATTTACTATCATATCATAGAAGAAACTTACAAAGTATTTAAATCTTTTTAGAAATTCACCATTTAGAAGTTAAATCCAATTTTTTCATCCCTGACTGAGAGGAAAATCAGGCCTTTTTTCTTTTCATCTACAAAGCTCAATTTTTCAGCTCCTACCCTCTTAGATATGAATTCAATGTAAGGTTTTAGTGAAGATTTGAGATTATCACTAAGGCAAAGCTCAAGATTTATTCTTTCTTCCTTTTTCATGTTTCTTTCTTTACGCACTGATTGTATTTTTCGAGCAATTTCACGAGCAAAACCTTCGGCTTCCAGTTCAGGAGTAATATTTGTATCAATTTCAACTTTCTCCTCTTCTCCAACCTTC
>Ga0105252_10001438_pt1 | contig 10659 bp, 14 predicted proteins | sample EasRivMeERMZT100_FD_89675 | JGI IMG/M metagenome (GOLD analysis project Ga0105252, IMG submission 89675) | Soil microbial communities from meander-bound floodplain in the East River, Colorado, USA - East River MetaG ERMZT100 | ecosystem: Environmental > Terrestrial > Soil > Floodplain | place... | reverse complement strand
GGAGACGATGGAGATGAAGATCCTATTTTTTGGGTCTTAGAACAACATAGATATTTAGATTTAGACGAAGATACCTATGCTGAACCTTATATAGTTTCAGTATTAGAAGAAAATAGAGAAGTATTAAACATCGTTGCCCGCTTTGATTTAGAAGGTATTACGACAGTCGATGCGACCAAAGAAGTTAAATATATTAAACCAGTAGAGTATTTTACTGCCTATCACTGTTTACCCGCTCCCGATGGCGGGTTCCATCATTTAGGATTAGCGCAATTATTATTCCATGTTAATAGCACCATTAACGGTGTATTCAACATTTTAGTTAATGCAGGTACATTAGCAACATCGTCTACCGGATTTGTATCAAAAGGATTAAAACTTAAAGACAAACAAATCAAAGCTAAATTAGGAGTATTTACTACTATTGATAGTGGTAATATGGAAGATTTAGCAAAGAATTTCTTTCAGTTAAAATTTACAGAACCTTCGCCTGTATTATTTCAACTACTACAATTATTAATTCAATCTGGTAAAGAACTAGCATCAATTTCTGACATAATGACTGGTGATCAACCAGCACAAAACGTCCCCGCTACTACTGTAATGGCAATGTTAGATCAAAGCATGAAGTTATATAATTCAATACAAAAACGATTATATATCTCATTAAAACAAGAATTCCAAAAACTTGTTCGAATTAATAAGCTTTATTTAGATTCAGAAGAATATTTTAGATTACTCGACGATGAGTTAGCAGTCTTTGCTGATGATTATGCAGATATGAATTTAGACGTAAAACCCGTCGCTGACCCTCATATGAGTTCAGAAGCCCAACGTTTATTAAAAGTTCAAGCTATCACACAATTTGCACAACAATATCCACAAGCACAATTAAATCCCGCTGCTGTGACGGAAATGGTACTTACAGAATTACAATTAGATGGGGCTGAAAGATTATTAGAACCTGTACAATCTGCACCAGATCCAGCTATGATTAAAATTCAAATGGACGCTGCAACCAAAGCAGAAGATGCTAAACAATCCCTATTAGATAAACAGATCAAGATTCAACAATTAGTTAATGATCGAGATGATAAAGATAAAGATAGACAATTAAAATCTCGTGAACTAGATATACGTGAAAAAGAAATGTATATTAATGCTACAGAAAAAGCAGCTAAAGTCGAAAAAGACCATGCTGATATCTTAATTAAACATAGACAAATTGATTCAGACGAAAAGATTTCTAAAGCAGATAGGACGAGTTCAGATGAATGATTTAGATGAATGGTTCGAAAGCAGACAAACAAAAGCAATTATTAATTTAATTAATAAACATGTTGATGAATCTTGTAAAAAATTACATACATCATTATGTAGCACACAAGTAGATTCCGGCTTTGTTAGATATAAAGCTGGTATTATCCAAGGATTATTATTAAGTACGAATAAAGAATTTATAGAATCCCTTATTAACGAGGACTAAGAAATGCCCTATCGACCAACGAAATTTATGGTATTAGTTAAAGTAGATACTTCTGATATAGTAAAGGACGCAGGCGGTTTAATAGCGTTGCCTAAAGAAGTAGAAGATAAACATCAATTAGGCCAAAAAACAGGCGTAGTTTTAGAAGTTGGTAAATTGGCATTTACCCCACTTCCCGGACAACCTAACGTTGAACCAGACTTTGCTGTTGGGGATCATGTTATGTTTAAAGGCTATGCTGGTGTAGAAATGATAGAAGAAGATGATAGTGGTAAGAAAGTAACATATAGATACATGCATGACACAGATGTCATAGGCGTAAAATAGACTGAGGTAATAAGTATGTCAGACGAAGACAAAGTAGAGATTCCCGATTTAATAGTAGAAGATTCAGAAATTAAATTAGTAGAAGAAGTTAAAGAATCAGTACCAGAACGTAAGGTCTCAAAATGGGAAGAAAAAGCCCTAGCCCAAGGATGGAAACCTAAAACAGATTTTGAAGGAGATCCAGAAGACTGGCGTTCCGCTAGAGATTTTGTCGAGCGTGGTGAATTGTTCGGTGCTTTAAATAAAGCTAAAGCTGAATTAAATGCCATGAAGAAAGTTTATCAAGAAGTCGAATTAAAATCATATAAAAAAGCAATTGATGATTTAAAATCACTTCATAAAGAGGCTGTTCACAATGGGGATGTTGAAGAAGCAACTAAACTCGTTGAGGAAATAGCAGAAAAACATAAGAAAGTTCCAGAAGTAGAAGCAGAAATACCTGTTGCTGCATCAGAGTTCTTAGAAAAAAATAATGCTTGGTTTAATACCAAGACAAGCGAAAATAAAGCTATGCGACAATATGCCTGTGATAAAGAAGTAGAATTAAGAACTTCTAATCCACATATAGATGACCATACTTTATATATGCAAGTAGAAAAAGATGTTAAATCATTTTTCCCGCACAGGTTTGAAAAAACTACTGCTCCCCATGTAGGAACGGCTTCAGACAAAGCTGAATCACGATCTACAACTAAAGGCAAAACTGTTGGTTATAATGATTTACCAGATGATTTAAAAACAGTGTTTAATTCCATGAAAGGTTTACCAGGCATCACATTAGAAGGCATGGTAAAAGATTGGAAAAATTTAGGCGTACTATAAAGGTATATAGAAATGACAAAAAAAGTAGAAGAGGCAGTATCCTCAGTATTAGAAACCGCTCCATTGAAAACATCAAAAGATAGAGGCTCCGAAGCCAAAAGATTTACAAAAGAAGAAATACTTAACGTATACAGAAATCCGTTAGCTGACTCCAAACTATTTGGAGTTAAAGATGACGAAGAATTTACATATTATTGGCCTGTCCACAATAACCCGAACAGTTTATTAAGAATTGAAAAAATGAAAGCCCTTGGTTGGGAAGTCGTTACAGCAGAAATGCAACATACTGGAAGAAGTAAAGATCCTTCTAGTATTGGTTCCGCAGTCACGCGTCCCGGCGGAAAAGGCTTAGAACATATCTTAATGAGAATGCCTACACCACTATATAGAGAACGTGCGCTTAAAAAAGAATTGTATCTGCAAATGACAACTGATGCAAAACTTGGTAAACGTACAACTCAAAATAGTAATCTAGGCTTTGAATCGGTTGTTGATGGTGGTTCAATCAAATAACTATTATTGAGGTTTTATAAATGGCAAACGTTTCAGAAAAAGGCTGTAGGTTATCTCACCGCCTTACTGGAGGTACTCCAATCGTTGAAACCATGCAGATGTCAGCATCTGATGGTACCGCAACGTTTTTGGGAGACCTTCTACAAATTGACGCCTATGGTTCAGCAGGCTTAAAACGCAAAGGCATGATTGCCGTTGCACAAGCAGGCTCCACAGGTGCAGTTATTGGTGTTGCGCAAAGTTTTGAACAATATGACGAAGTATCTAATTCAAATTTTAGTATGTTTCGTAGACATCGTCCAGCTTCTGTTGCAATGTATGTACATGTCGTTACTGACACTATGGCAGTATTTAGCTTACAATCTTCCGCATCCGTTGCAGAAGCTGATGTAGGTTTAAATGCTGATTTAGTTGTTGGCACAGGTAGCACAGTTACTGGTATATCTGGTAATGAATTAGGTGCGACTTTAGACACTACAGCAACCAGAATGCTGCGGGTGCTAGGCTTTGTTGATACCCCTACTAATGAAGTAGCGGCGGCAAATAACAAAGTTCTAGTAAAAATTAACAATCATTCGTACGGTAGTCATACTGGTACTGTTGGCGAATAATAAAGAGGTATTAAATTATGTCAATTTTGACAAGTGGTACATGGCCTCGCTTATTGCTGCCTGGTATCAGAACTGTGTTTGGGGAAGATTTCAAACGCAGAGAAAAGATCCATGAAAAGATCTTTGAATTACGCACATCAGATAAACATGAAGAAACTGATGTTGAATTGTACGGTACAGGTGTCGCCACCGTTATGGGTGAAGGTGCGCCTGTTGGAACAGATAATATTGGACAAGGTTTAATTCAACGTTACAACCACGTTCAATATGGTAAATCATTAGTTATTACAAAAATAGCAATTGAAGATAATCTCTATAGATCACATATCTCTAGAATGGCTCCTGAAATCTCTAAATCTATTGTGGAAGCAATGGAAGTAGAAGGAGCTAACATCTTAAACCGCGCATTTAATAATAGCTATACATATGCAGATGGCCAACCTTTATGTGATACAGATAAAGTCGTATCTCGTACAGGATCTACCTTTGCTAATAAACCTGCTACCGCAAGTGATTTAAGTGAATTGTCATTGGAAAATGCATTTCATGATATCGCTGCAATTGTTGGTTCTGATGGTTTACGCGCGAAATTAGAAGTAAAAAAATTAATCATTCCAGAAGCTTTACGTTTTGATGCAGCTCGTTTAACGATGTCTGATCTTAAAACGTCAAGTGCTGATAATGATATCAATACCATTAAAGCTATGAGTTTGATACCAGAAACAGTAGTCTGGCATTATTTGACAGATAATGATGCTTGGTTCTTGTTAACAGATTGTCCTGATGGATTAATCAAATATACAAGACGTCCAGTATCTATTGATTCAGATAATGAATTTACAACAGATAATATGGTCTTTAAAGGCACAACCCGATTCAGCTTTGGTTCATCTAACCAACGTTGTATCTATGGTAATGCTGGTGCATAATATCTAACTTAAATTGTAGTTTATCCGGGAGGCCTAAAAACCTCCTGGCCGAACTTCGGTCTACAAAAAAGAGGAATATATAATGGCTAAAAGTCATTTTTCAAGATTTAAAGATGGTGTACAAGTATCAGGCGTTTCTATGAACGTCCACCAAAAAGGTAAGGTATTCTATGTATGTAATAGTTCTACCGTTGCCCCATTAGGTATAGGTGCATCCGATGGTAATTCCGGCTTAACGCCTGAACATCCATTATCAACAATTGATGCTGCAATTAATTTATGTACAGCAAGCCGCGGCGATAAAATCGTTGTCTTGCCTGGGCACGTAGAAACCGTAACAGCGACTTCTATTGTTCCAGACGTAGCAGGATTACATATTATCGGCGTAGGTGAAGGTGCTCTTAAACCAACACTTAATTTTGCCGCTACTGATTCAATTTTAACAGTTACAGGTGCTAATACTACTATCGAAGGCTTGCGCTTAGTCGCAACTATTGATAGTGTCGTTGTCGGTGTCTCGGTAGAAGCCGCAGGTGTGACGTTAGATTTAGAATCTGCTGATACGTCTGCTGCAATAGAGTTTATCTCTGTAGTTAAGACTACTACCGCTGGAGACAATCTAAAACTTAAATTACGTCATCGTGGCTTCGCTGCCGGTGATGCAATGACACGTTGTGTTGATTTAGTTGGTGTAATTGATGCAATTGTTGAAGTAGATTTCTTCGGTATTGCAAGCACTGCAGTCGTAGACATGCGTACTACAGCCTGTGCTAATATTAAAGTAGTTGGTGAATTCTATAATGAATCTGCTGCTTTAACTAAAAACGTAACCAATAATACAACTGCAACTTGGTCTGTCGAAGGTTTTGATAAGAAAGCTGCTAGAGCCTTTGCTGGTTCTGATGACGAAGCAGTTCATTATGTAACCCCTACATTAACTTTAGATACTACAGGTAACCCAATTGGTGTTGACGATGCAGATAATGCATTTGCTTCAACTAATGTGGTTGCAAATCGTGACGGCTCTGTATTAGAACGTTTAGAACATATCTTAGATGTGATTTTAGATGATGAGACTAGTAATCTAATTGGTGTTGATGACGCCGATAATGCCGCCACTACTAGTAACGTTGTTGCTAATAAAGATGGTTCTATTGTTGAAAGGTTAGAAGCCTTGATGGATCCTTTAGGTGGATATGATCCAATCTTAGGATTTAGGGTTACTAAAACAGGTAACTTAGCAGATGGTGCAGGTACAGATAATTTATTTACTGTAACTGGACGTTGCTTAATTACTCACCTTTCTGGTGAAGTAACTGTACAATTAGCGACCACTAATGATATCAAAATATCAAATAGCACTGATTCTACAGATTTATGCGCTGCTACAACTATCGTAAATGATGTAGTTGGTACGATGTATCATCTAGATGGTGTTAAGGCTGCTGTATTAAATGCCGGTATTGCTCCAGTGGTAGGTTCTACCTCTTTGGCAAACGGTGGATATCAGCCAATTATAGTTGGTGCAACGCAAAATGCGAAAACATTAGCTATGGTGTCAAATGCTGCAGGAACAGGAACTATTGACTGGGTACTTTATTACAAACCCCTAGTTGCGAGTGCTACTGTAACAGCCGCTGCTTAAGAAATAAAGCCTCAGGGGATAGGCTCATAATACATCCCCACTGAATTTTTAACAGTTTCCATTTTGGAAACAACTTGAGGTACTATAATATGGCAGACACTGTCACAACAACTACAGTCTTTAATGGATTAAAACGGCTAGTAGTTCATTTAACTAATACATCTGATGGTACAGGAGAATCTGCTGTTGTTAAGGTAGATAAAAGTACTTTTACTGGACTTAATGGCCTAGAACCAACTGATTTTGTATTAGAAAAAGTTGAATATGATGTTTCATCTATGCGTGTAATCTTAACAATAGATCGAACAACTGATCAAACATTAGTAGTTTTACAAGGACAAGGAGTAATGGATTTCACTCCAGAAGGTGGCCTATTAAAAGCATCTACAGGTGATACTGGAGATATTTTATTAACTACTGCAAATCATGCTTCCGGCGATGGTTATGACATTACCTTAACTCTTCGTAAAAAAGACTAAGGCCACTTATTATGGCTCGTTGGGCTAAAGCAAAACAAAATATCCGGCTATTCAAAATCGCCACAACACCGATATATTTAGTACTACAATGTTCATTTGGAGTAAGCACATGTGCAGGCTGGGGTAGAATTACAGCGAGACGAGTAAGTTAATGAAACGTGAAGCACAATTAGGTAAATGGTTAGTTAAATGTGATGTTTGTGGCTTTGTAAAATATAATGATGAATTAATACCAGGAATCGATCGACAAAAAGGATTACTGGTTTGTGCTGAAGATTATGATGGTGCCCAAGCTCAAGATAAAACACCATATATTCGCCCAGATAAACCAGTTCCATTTACTAGACCAGAGACGTATGAAACAACTTTTTATCATACTCCATTAACATCTGAACCTGATTATTTTGAACCACCGGACAATCCAAATGACTAATTACGCAGCACATATAATGAAAATGCCCGATAATCAAGGTTGGTCTGTCTATTTTCCTGAGATACCTAATTGCTTCTTTGGCGGGGCAACTAAAGAAGAAGCATTAGCAAACGCTAAATATGGCTTAATTTCCTATGTCCAAAGTCTTCAAAAAGTAGAAGCCAAATATCTTAAAAAAGAACAAAAACGCATTATTACTGAGCTAGATGCTATTACTAATGCTGAAATAATTGATAATGGAAGATTTTAATGAGTACAAGTGGATCAGTAAATTTTAATAATACTCGTAATGAGATTATTTTAGCAGCTTACCAAATGATAGGCTATGTGGGATATGAAGAATCTTCTGTTAGTTCAACTGCTCAAACCGCAGCAGAAGGTTTTTTAAATCGAATGATTAAGGATTGGCAATTAGATGGGATTCATTTATGGAAACGTGCTCAATGTACGTTATTCTTACAAGCCGACCAAGTTAAATATATTTTAGGTGCAACTGACCATTGTTCCGAAACAGTCGTAGAAACAACCCTAGGAGCAGCAGAAGCCTCTGGGCAAACAGTATTAACCATTACCTCTACAACTGGAATGACCGCATCTGATAATATTGGTATAGTCTTAGATTCTGGTAGTATTCATTGGACGACTATTTCTTCTGTAGATTCTAGTACTCAAGTAACTGTCGCTGTAGCAACAACAGGAGCTGCTGCTAGCGGGAATTTTGTCTATACGTATACAACTCGTATTAGTAGACCTCACAAAATATTGCATGTATTACGGAAAATGTCAGATAATACCGAAATTGAATTGACTGAATTATCTAGAACTGATTATTTACGATTATCACAAAAAACAAACGAAGGAGACCCTACATCTTACTATGTAGATGATCAATTGACAGTTAAACACTTATATACTTGGCAAGAACCCAATGATATGAGAACTCGATTAAAAATCGATATTCTTAAATCTATTGAAGATTTTGATACAGCCGTAGATAATCCAGATTTCCCACAAGAATACTTAGATGCCATTATTGTAAATCTCGCTGTAAAATTAGCCCCTGGTGCTGGTATGACAGATGAAGGCTTAAAATTAGCACCCGCAGCACTAACTGCTAAAAAACGAATTAGAAACTATGAAAATACAGATACACCTGTAGAATTTAAAGTGGATATGAATTAATGAAATTGCCTTTGTTTGGTGCACAATTTAGAAGTGTACCTACACAATATGATCCTCAAACGTGCTGTAATTGGATACCAATTCCAGAACAGGATCAAGCTGATAATTCTAAATCAGAAGGTTATTTTATACCAACACCAGGACTAACTGTTTGGTCGGAAGATTCATCGAACCAACAAGTCCGAGCTATGTTTGATTACAATTCTATATTATACGCTGTTATTGATGATACATTTTATACGATAAATTCTAGTGGTACTCGAACTTCGAGAGGAACGTTAAACACTTCCGCAGGTCGATGCTGGATTACCGCGAATCCTACTCAAGTGGCTATAGTTGATGAAACTTATATGTACATCTATACTATTGCTACTACTGCTTTTGCTGTTAATAGTGATGTGGATTTTGTAGGTAATGTTAAAAGACTAGAAACTAAAGATGCTTATGGGATGTTTGTCCCAACGGATAGTGATGACTTTTGGCTAACAAATTTAAATAACTATGCTTCTGTGTCCGCATTAGCGGTTACAACACCATCTAAATTTACTGATACATTAGTCGCTGTAGTACCTACCCATGACGATGTTTTTGTTTTTGGTAAGAAAAAGACATTCGTTTATTATAATTCAGGTGCTGCGACGTTTCCTTTTGAAGTAAGAGAAGGAACTGTTATTGATCAAGGAGCTACATCACCCTATGCAATCATTGAAGCAGATAATACGGTATTCTGGATTGCCAGTAATACTACTGGAACGGCTAACATTGTGCGTGCGCAAGGCTATACGCCGGCATATATTTCAGATGATACCTTAGCAGAAGAAATTAGAAATTATACTTTAACTGATGCCTTTGCTTTATCTTATACATTAAATGGCCATGCCTTCATCGCGTTTACTTTTCCTACCGATGATAAAACATGGGTTTATGATATCAAAACGAAATTATGGCATCAAATGTCATCGTCATTAAATAATCAAGAAGATGTTAATATAAAACATCGATGGAGAGCTAATTGTTATTGTGTCGCTTTTGGAAAACAATTAATTGGAGATGCTTATACTGGAAAAATCTATGAATTAGATCCAGATAACTATACTGAAAATGGAACACGCGTCTTAAGAGAACGTATTACTCCAATTGTTTCTTATAATCGAAAACAATTGGCTATTTATGATTGGGAGTTAGATTGTCAAAAAGGAGTAGGATTAATAACCGGTCAAGGAAGCGATGCGGAACTCATGGTTGCTTGGTCTAAAGACGGCGGTGCTACCTTTAGTAACGTAACTACCTTATCCTGTGGTACCCAAGGTCAAACACAAAAACGTGTACGTTTAGGGAGCTTAGGTACATCACGTGATTGGTGTTTTAGAATTAGAACGTCGGATCCGTGTAAGTTTATATTGTATGGATTAACAGCACATGTAAAAGGCATTAAACCAGTACAAGGAGACGTTAATGCCTAATATGCCACCTCCAAAGTTACAAGATTATCAAAATAGAGAAGCATATCAAACTTCCTATGATTTATGGGTTCGTACAGGAAGCACTAATAATGAATTTGGTGCAGCACCTTATATCACTAAAACCGCTCATGATAGCCTAACTGCCGAGTTTGCATTAGGACAATTAGATTCTGGTTATTTAAAAGTAACTACAATAACGGGAGAACCGGCGAGTCAAGTAATACCCATCCCATTAACAGATGGTGGAACAGGTGGAACATCTGCTTCTGCTGCAAGAACAAGCTTAGGATTAGGTACATTAGCCACACAAGCAGCTAGTGCTGTAGCAATCACTGGCGGAACTATTGATGGTACAACTATAACTGGAGGTAGTGTTTTAGGAGTATCCGCCTTGGCTAGCGGCACCTATACCCCCACATTAACAAACGTAACCAATATCGATAGCACTACTGCTTATGATGCGCAATACTTAAGAGTCGGCAGTGTTGTAACAGTTTCAGGAGAATTAGATTTAAATCCTACAGTCACACCGGCGGATACTGAAGTAGGGATTAGTTTACCAATCGCCTCCAATTTAGCACAAACTTATCAATTAGGCGGGACTGCTAACTCATTTGATGTTATTAGTGAAGCAGGCACAGTTAGAGGAGATGCTGCTAATAATCGAGCTAGTTTACGATTAGTGACTAATTCTGCGGCAACCCATAAAATGACCTTTATATTTACATATCTGATTATATGATAATAAAACGCACAAATGATCATGAGT
>Ga0105252_10001435_pt1 | contig 10678 bp, 22 predicted proteins | sample EasRivMeERMZT100_FD_89675 | JGI IMG/M metagenome (GOLD analysis project Ga0105252, IMG submission 89675) | Soil microbial communities from meander-bound floodplain in the East River, Colorado, USA - East River MetaG ERMZT100 | ecosystem: Environmental > Terrestrial > Soil > Floodplain | place... | reverse complement strand
GTGCCAATAGGGCTCGACTCGGGTGAAGGTTGTACGCACTTTCATAATTCCCCCTGGACGAATGCGTGCGCTTAGGAGTTGGGGCTAACAGCAGCCTGCAGAAGTACGGTGAGCGCCCGCTTCTCTGCCTTGAATTCAGAAATCTTCCTCTCGAGGCCCTGGCATTCCCCGACGAGAAGCACGTGCCTGGGCGTCCCCGCTTGGCCGCGTGCAGCAAGGCGCATCGCCTCGCACTTCACTTCCACCTTGCGTGCCCAAACGGGCCCCATCTCTTCGATGATGTCGAGAAGCGCTTGCCGAAGACTCTCGACCGACTGCCTCTGGTTGCGGATTACCGTCGACGTCGCCTCTTGCCTAGTCGTTTCCATTTGTTTCTCCCCTAAGAGTCATTGCGTTCCAGGCGTCCCGGCTCCCGAGGAACCAGCTCCAACCCGCCACCGCCACCGCCCGACCGCCAACCACGAATGTAATAGTAAATCTGTTTTTAGTTTGTTGCAAGAGGCATAAACTAGGTGTATGCTTCCACACGTTTGAGGCAGATGTACGCGGGGGCAGGGCTCCGGCAGCTTGCGCGCCAGCTTGGCGCGTGACCGATAAGCACCTAATTAGAAAGGGTTGATCTAATGTCGTCAGTGCAAACAGCACCAAAGAAGAGCAGCTCGATACTTCCACCTAAGAGAAGAAGTTTGGGGGTTCGCATGAGCGAGGGACAGGGGGAAGGCCCAGTTCTGCCGCCAAAACCGAAGAGAAAGATGCGGGGGGTATCCATCTACTTAGACGATGGGCTCTGGGAGAAACTGGATCAGATTGCTAAGGCCAGCGGCGAGTACACGAGGAACGAAGTCGTAACGGTGTTCCTGAGAAACAGGGTTGAGGCTTGGGAGAAGGAACAGGGAGAACGCAAACCGGGGAAGAAGTAGCGCACACAACATTTTGTGTTGTTTCCAACGGACATGGGCCATTGATCTGTGTGTAGGCTCATGTGGTCCTTTTCTCCGGGTGCTCTATGCTTCGACTTCCGACTGATAGAACTTGTGTCTGTTTCTATGTTGAGATATTTGTTTCAAACGGACGTGCGAGAGAAATCTCGGCTTCCGTAGATGCGCCCCTCCTCGTTAGAGGAGGAACACAGTCTCCGATGCCGCAAGGGTTGGGACAGAAAGCGAAGTATGATGACGCGGGGATCCCAAGCAGTGGCAGTTTCGGCGGAGAGCGCAGGCGCGCACCCGCACGCGCAGCTCCCGCCGGTTTTTCTCGTTCGACTGACGCCAGCCTCAAGAATTTTGGAGCGGCCCATGTCGGATGAAACTAAGCGGCGACTCCTACCACCAGCCGTGTACCGAATAACGGCAAACATCGTTATTGAAGCCGAGCTATCAGAAGAGCAGTTAAGAAGTCTCTTCGTGCAGCAGCCGGCGGCTTGCGGTGAGCCCGTCAAGAGTGAAGCAAAGCAGCGCTCGGACGCGGACGAAGAATACAAGGCACGTCTTAAGGAGCAGACTCTAGAGGTTGTTGCTCTCTATGAGGAGATGCTCGGGGAAGGGCCTGAGCAGCTCTTGCCCGCAATTGGTACATGGCTGGGTGAATTCGAAGCCGGCACAGTCCGAGATGCCATTGCTGAAACAGTGGCAGCGCCGATTCCGTTACGGACCGGAAGGTTTCGAGTCCTCAAAGAGCGCTTGCGTGTGCGCCGGTTCGATCGTCTGCGCACGCCAATAAGTAAGTAGCCCCCACACGAATACTAAGCCCGAAGCGCATCCCAGTTTTGAGGTGCTCTCATGTCTGAAGTCTTGTCCCTGGAGGAAAAATGAAAGCAATTACATCGTTATTTGTCGTCGTCTTTTCGTTTGTTGTGAGTGGCTGTGCTTCGATTACCGCGTCACGGAGCGAGTCTTTTTCTGTCCTTTCCGATCCGCCTGGCGCACAGGTGCGGCTGAATGGAAGTCTCGTCGGCACCACCCCAGCGGTAATCGACATTCCCAGGCAAGCAAACTCACCACAAATAGAAGTAAGCCAGGATGGCTATTCAACCGAAACATGTCGCCTCAGCCATTCTGCGGGCGGGGGATATGTGGCGGCGGACGTGGTGATGTGCGTTTTGCTTTTCCCAATCGGCTGCGTGTCTTTCATCGATGCCAATGGATCATGGAATCAGCTCGTCGAGACACAGTGCCGTGTCTCTCTCGAGCCGCTGCCAGCGGGAAAGAAGTAGGCAACCCACGCGTAAACCCCTCTCGTTCGTTTCGTGGGCGGGAGGGGTGTAGCTTTTGGGCGTAAATAGGCTTTCAAATAGGCGTGGTTCCTTTGAGAAGTAACCCCTGGAGGCCGGTGGCCATGACGATCGAAGACTTGTTAGCCGAAAGGCTTGTGCCTGCGATGCGAGACGTTGTCCGCGCCGAGCTGCGCGCCGTAATGTCTGAGATGAAGCCGGCTAGCGCGGGCGAATACCTCACGGTGGCGCAGGCGGCAGAAATTGCCAACGTGCATCCGGAAACCGTGCGCGTGTGGATTCGCGATGGGCGTCTCCCAAGACACCACGCTGGACGAGAGCACCGCGTGCTTCGGACGGAGCTCGAGGACTTCTTGCGCGTGACGCTGACGCCACCGGACGAGATGAGTCTTGAAGCGAGGGCAACTGCCATCCTCAATCGGAGTCGGGGCGGTCGATGACAAAGCAGCACAAGGGCATCTTCGTGAAACCGGGTACGAGCAACCTCTATCTCCGATTCACTAATGTCTACGGGGAAGCGAAGCGGCCGCCCAGTGGCTTTGTGGTGGGCCAGGAGGAGGAGGCCGCGAAGCTGCTCGCCAAAATCAAGCGGCAGATCGAGGCAGAAAAGGAGTTCATGAAAAAGGCCGAGGAGGGTGGAGAGCTTCCCACAACGGGTGTCACCGTCCGCCTCTTTGGCCAGCATTGGAATAAGCGGCGCCTGGACGATGAGGCGACTGAGCAGGCGGCCCGCGAGGACGCGTGGAAGCTGAAATACATCTACGACTACCTCGGGCACATCCTCATCACGGAGTTTCGCACGAAGCACGGCCTAGACTTCATCGTGTGGCTAAAGAAGCAAGAAGGGCGGCGCGGCCCGCTTGGCGGGCGGACGGTGCGAAGCATCTGGAGTTGCCTCCACTACATGCTGCACGCCGCCGTTCGCGCGGAACTCATTCCCGTCAACCCCTGTGTCGTGGATCAAAAGGACTTACCGGCCGTTGAAGACAAAGATCCGGAGTGGCGAGACACCGCCGTTTTCGAGCGCCACGAAGTCGAAGCCATCATCTCGGACGAACGTATCCCGGAGTGGCGGCGAGTCTTGTGGGCGCTTCTCTTTTTCACCTCGGCGAGGCCAGGCGAGGCCTTCGCCCTTCCGTGGGCGCAGTACGACACACGTACCGCGGTACTCGGCAGGCTCACAATTCTGCGGGCGTGGAACACGCGCCGAAAGAAACTCGGAAAGACGAAAACGAAGCGCCGGCGCCTCACTCCCGTCCACCCAACTCTCGCGCGCATCCTCGCGAAGTGGAAGCTGTCGGGTTGGGCCGCGCACATGGGCCGGCAGCCGAAGACTGAGGATCTCATCATCCCCAGCGTGGCGGGTGGACACCTGCGCGTTGACGACACCCTTGATTGGTTCCGGGAGGACTTGGCGGCGCTCGAGCTGCCACGTCCCAACCGACGTCAATACGACTTGCGCCGATCCTTCAAGTCGCTTGCGGAGGGAGATGGCGCCTCCCCTGAGCTGCTTCGTTGGGTGATGTGGGGCAGCAAAGGCGACGTCGCGGACGGCTATAGCTCGATGCCGTGGGCACCCGTCTGCAACGAAGTCGCAAAGCTAAGTGTGGAACTTCTCGAGGGGCAGCTTGTGCAACTACGGGCCGTTTCTGGAGAAAAAGGGACAATGAAAGGGACTATTTCTGATTTCGAAAGGAAAACCTCAATGATTACCGAAGCCAACACGGGGACTCGAACCCCGGACCTACTGATTACGAAGGCGTTCGATAGACACAATCCGGCGCAATCGAATCAAGGAATAGCAAAGAGTATCAAGTACTTGAACGGATCGGTGGGCAGTGGCTTAGAGGCCCATTCTGGGCAACCTGTCCCTTTGTCCCTTTTTCAGATCGAAAACATCGGTCTCGTGCTTCGCGGCGCCGCCCGCGAATGGGGAGAGGCGCAGGACGTTGGGTGCCTGCGCAAGTCACTCACCGCCATCTTGGACGCGATCGAGGGGCAGTCATGAGCTCGCCTGCCAAGCCGACTCCTTGGGCCGTCACGGCTACCGCCACGTACCGGCTAGGCGGGCCCATCAGCCTGTTTCTGGTTGTGGATCAAAACTGGGACACGGACTGCGCCGGGGCTCCGCTTGTGCTTGGGCACAAGCCGTCAGGGGTTGGGGGCCCGGTTGTCCACATTCGGCCGGATGCGGCCAGGGAGTTGCGCGATCTCCTGACGGACTGGCTTGCGGATTGGGACGCCATCGAGGCGAGAGTCGAGGGGCAGCCATGAGCGCGACCGACCCTCTCGTCACCGCAATTGAGAACGACCGGGACAAGTGGCGTGACCTCTACCGACTCGTGTCCATCGCGCTCGACGGGATTGGCAAAGCTCTTGGGATGGACTCGCAAGGGTTGTTAGAGGATCCGTCATCGGCGGCGCTCCAACTAGAGAAAGTCCGCTCCGAGCGCGACGAACTCCGGATCTTCTTGGATCGCGCCATGCCTCTTCATTCCGAGTTCTGCGAGGTCAGGCGCTGGGTGGACAAGCTCGGGTTTGGCCCGCCGCCGGAGTGTAGATGCGGGTCCAAGGATTGGGAGGCCAAGTCATGAAGCCCCTCGTATCCGGGCGTATCGGCCCGCGCGGTGGCACTCTGTACCTGAATGGCGTCGAGTTGCGCGCCTTCTCTGTGGCCGCCGTGCTGTCTCTCTTGACGCTGTTTTCGAGGGGGAAAGAATGATCTCCACCTCCCAAGCCCTTCGTGAATCCGTCCGACGGGAAAGACGAATCGAGCGGCGCCGCTTTCTCCATCAGCGCGTTGCCGCACTTCATTCCGAGGGCCTTCAAACCGCTGTCATCGCCAGACGTCTACAGGCGTCCGCGGACAGTGTCCTCAACGCAATGCACGCAATGGGACTCACTTCAAACTGGGGCACAACATGAATGACGCAGACTCTCTACAGCAGAAACTCGAGGCCGAAGAAAAAGCGCGGGCCGAGACAGAAGCGGCACTCGAGAAGGCGAAGTGGGACAGAGACATTCTCCACGACAGGCTGCTTGCAATAGCGAAGCTGGTTTCGGAGCAGCGCAAAGACGCGGGCCTCTGGATTGGGGCGCAAGGGGACGTCTTGTACCGTGCCCACCGCGCTTTGCGTGTCCTGCACGAGGTGGTGGAGGGTGCGGAATGTGGTTAGCCCTCTGGCTTCTCCGCGTCTTTGGCATCGGGCCCACGTGCTACGAGTGCCAGCAACGCATCGTCCCGTGCGAGTTTGCCGTCCCCGTGCCGTGCCCCAACAAACACACGCACTACTTCCATGAAACCTGCCTGTTTGTCCGCGAAGTGCAGCGCATGCTGTCCGCTGAGAAGGAGACGAAGCGCGAGGCAAGGGCATGAATGGGCCACTCCAGCACCAACTTTTGGTGGGGGACTGCGCCCGTCTTTTGCCAGACATGCCGGCGGACAGCATCGACGCGGTTGTGACAGACGCACCGTACGGCCTCAGCTTCATGGGGAAGGCATGGGACTACGACGTGCCCAAGGCTGAAGTGTGGCGCGAGGTGATTCGCGTCTTGAAACCAGGCGGGCACCTGCTGTCTTTCTTCGGCACGCGCACGTACCACCGCGGCGTCGTGCAGATTGAAGACGCGGGGTTTGAGATTCGGGACGCCGTTGTTTGGATGTACGGCCAGGGCTTCCCGAAATCTTTAGATGTGTCCAAGGCGATTGACTCGGCGGCTGGGGTGGAGCGGGAGACGTCGCCCGTCGTTGCGATGCAGAGGAAGGGCGACGTCGGGGAAATCAGCCGCAACGTTCGCTGCGCAATCTGCGGCAAGGCGCGCGCATCGGGCAACCCGTGCGTGTGTCCGCGCCTGGAAAACATCCCCGCCACCGAAGCCGCGAAGCAATGGCAAGGCTGGGGCACGGCCCTCAAGCCAGCGCACGAGCCGATTGTTCTGGCGCGCAAGCCTCTAATTGGCACCGTTGCGGCCAACGTCTTGGCGCACGGCACGGGCGGGTTGAATGTGGATGGGTGCAGGATTGGGACGGAAGAAATCCGGGCAAAAGATTCTGAACGCGCGGCCTTCAGTGGCTTCGGCACGTTCCACGAGAAAGGGGGCGGGGCGCGGTCAACCGGAAGCGGCGCCAATCACACCGCAGGCCGCTGGCCCCCTAACGTCTGCCTCGACGAAACCGCTGCCGCGATGCTGGATGAGATGAGTGGGGACTGCCGGAGCGCAGGGGATTACCCGTCAGCCTCCCAAACCAGAAACGGCGTGACCTCGTTCTGTGGGGAGCAAGGATTGCTGTATACCGACTCCGGCGGCGCCTCCCGATTCTTCTATGTCGCAAAGGCGTCCCGCAGCGAGCGTGGCCAGGGCAACCTCCACCCCACCGTCAAACCCGTTTCCCTGATGCGCTGGCTTGTCCGCCTTGTCACTCCACCCGGCGGCACGGTGTTGGATCCATTCGCGGGCAGTGGCACTACCGGAGTCGCCGCACTGCAAGAGGGTTTCGGCTTCATCGGCATGGAGAGAGAAGCCGAATACGCCGAAATAGCGCGCCGTCGACTTGCCAAGGCCATGGGCGAGGATGAGCCGCAATTACCCCTCTTCAAGGGGCAACACTTCACACCCAAGCCACCGCGGCCCGTTCAGCTGACTTTCGGATTGGAAAGGAGTTGGTGATGCCATACCTCGCCTACGATCTCGACGCGCTTAAAAAGGTACCCGCTGCCGCTCGCGCTGCAGGCGTCCACGAGGCAGAGCTCGGCTTTGGCCTAGTCCGCCTCTGGGAGCACTGTTGGAGCGAAAAAACGGACGTCGTTGAGTCAACGCACATCGCTGGCTTCTTTGGCGGGGATCGAGGCCGTGTCACCCAAGCCCTAGCCGCATTTCGATTTCTAGAAGTCGAAGGGGAGTGCTTCCGTGTACGCGGAGCCGGGCGTTATTTGCGCATTTCCCAGGCCCGTTCAGAGAACGGCAAAAGGGCGGCGAAAAGGGGCAATTTGAAGCGCGGAAATGCTCCCCCAACAGCCATGAACGCTGTTGGAGTAGTGCTCCAACAAGCCCCCGGTAGCGCCCCAGTAGCGCCCCAGCAAAACCCCAATAGCGCCCCAGCCCTTACACCGAGCACCGAACACCGAATATCTATAAAGACACTGCTGCTGCCGAAACCCGAGCCACTTGCCCAAAAACCAGCGGCAGCGGTAACGGAAATTCCAGAGCCCGAAGAGTTTGAACCAGACGCGGATGGCGTTTACCGTTCCACCGCATGGGGCTTTTGGGGTTGGCACAACAGCGAGAGACAACGCGCGAGACTTTTCGCCGAGCCGATGCCGCCCGATGGGCTGAAAACATGGCACGACGAAGCGGTTGCGAGAGTTGGGACGGGCGGACTTGTACGCGCTTACAAGGCCTATCTCGAAGACAGCAAATTTGGACCGCCCAAGGGCTGGCCATTCGCTATTTTTCGTTCCGAGCAAGTTTGGTTACCCAGGGCGAATGAGCCACCCAGAAAGCCGGTGCGGCTATGAAACCCTGCGCCGTGAAGGGCTGTAAGACGCCGGCTGTTGCCTGCTTTGACACGTGGCTGTGTGAGGCGCACGGCAACCAAGCCAACGCGGCGAGAGATGCGGCCGGGCTTTCGTTAGCGACTTGGGCGGAGCTCGTGGCGTACGTGGCAGCATGGGTAGCGCGCGGTGGCAAAGCCGAAACCGGGAGGGCGGCATGATGGCCGAGGAAAACGGTTGGGACACGAAACCACCACCGCGCCGGGTGAAAAGGTATTGGGTTGACGTCAGCCGTCTGCCGCTGTGGCGCCGTATGGTTTTGGCCGTTGCCTTGATTCGCGGTTTGCAAGTGGAATTATATGGAAACGAGGTTGACTCATGACGGCCACACAAAACAGCGGTGACGAAGAAACGCCTGCTAAGCATTTCTCCTCATGCGGCCCAGACTGCAAACACGTCGTGCTGTGCCGCGCGTGCGTTGACTGTCATTGGCTGTGCGAAACACACCAAGACAACCCGGCTGGGACTTTCAGCTGGCGCGAGGAAGGCGAAGTTGCCCCAAGTGCTTCGAGCCAAAGGACATCGGCGTGCACGCAAGTTATTGCCTCATCCGGCACGGACTTGAAGGGATGAAACCGTGAACAATCCAGCTCCAGTTAGACGCACATACCTCGAGGAGCGCATATTCGAGCTCGAAGCGAAGCTTGCCGCGGCGAAGAACGAGGAACGGGAAGCATGCGCCAGAGTGGCGGAGGCCTACGAGCCCGAGTGTGAAGTTTGCCCGCGAGGGGTTGCCACAGCTATCCGCGCTAGGCGTTGGATATGAGTGACGCCGCCATCCGCGCGCGTTGCGCACCCATAGAAACCATAGAAAACCCCATAGGGGCACAAAGGGCGGTGGGACATGAGTGACGCCACTTCCTGGTTACAGTGGCTCGAGGAGAACGGCCAGTTCTGGGACAAACATACACTCGAGGAGGCGCGCGCGTACCACGAGATGTTTGAGGCCCAGGCCGCTGCCATGCGTGAGGCGTTGAGTGGTGTAATGCGCTGGGAGGCGTTGCTGATCAACAGTAACGCCGCGTGGCCGGAGTCGTTGCCCCGATTCACTCAAGAGCTTTACGACGCCTGGATGGCGTTGCAGGCCAAGCGCAACGAAGCCCTCGCCTCCGACGCCGGCAAGGCACTTCTAGAACGTCTGCACCGCGCTGAGGACTTGGCGGACGGGGACATGGTGGAAGCGCGCCTTGCCCAAATGCGGCAACGTGCGGAGAAGGCGGAAGCGAAGTTTCACGAGTGGATTAGCGCGGCGCCCATTGTCCGGGAAAGGGACGAAGCCCTGGAGCGATTGGGGAAGGCGGAGACAGAAGCGATTGAGTGGAAACGCAACGCGCTTGTCGTTGAGAAGGCTGCCAATGCCTGGACCGATGATGCGCGGAGGATGGAGGCGGAGCGCGACGAAGCCCGCGACGTGTTGCGGGAGTTGGAATGGGTTTCCTTCGAAACTGGCACGGGGCGAAGGTGCCCGAAGTGTCGCGGCTTCCCTCAGCCGCACGGAATTGGCCACGCCGAAGACTGCCGCCTAGCGAAAGTGCTTGGGTATGATGCGCAAGTCATCCGCGACTGACGTCCGCCCCTGCCCCGTGTGCAACCAGGACGCGCCCTCGAAGCTAGTCCGCCTCTATTGGCCGCGCGGCAAGGGAAACGACGTGACAGGCCAGCACCGGGTATGGCCTAAGCATGGCAACAGCCATGGCAACAAGCATGCTAGTTGCGAAGGCACGACATTGGAGGGTGACATAGCCGCTGCCACCGGGCAGGGTTTGAAAGCATGTCCGCCAAAGGTGACAACAGGCTTCTAGTCAGGACGATGCTACTTCTAGCCATTGTTGAAGTGCTGGCCTTGTTTCTATTTTGGGGGTTGAGATGCCTGTCGACTTCCACGTGTAGCTTCTAAACGTTTCACGGCCCGCGCCAGCACTTGGCGAATCCACTCGGACGCGGACAGGCCGCGTGCATGGGCTGCTGCAGTAATTGCCGCGTCAAGCTGTAACGACAAAACGATGAGCCGGCCCTTCTCGGCCGTGCCATTAGGGCCGCGTTTCATTCGCCTTCCCCGGTTGCCTTGGCGATGGCGGCGCGAGCCTTTACAACAGACGCACGCTTACTCATAGGCGTTCCTGCCCCTGTATTTTCCAATAAGTACTCAAGCGCCTCAAGCAACTCCGGCGCCGCGGCAATGAGGCGGGCGCAAACAAGTCGCTCGTTACGGTAGACCTCGTCGCACCCCCCGCATCTTCCCATGTGCTGTTCGCATGCGTCGCACCAGACGGAAAGACCGTCCACGCCCCAGTCGATGACGCGTTTCGCTGGCCCCGGCGTGTGCTTACTCATCGCTTGCCTGTTTTCTTTTCCAGCTTGGCGAGTCGGCTTTCGGTATTTGTCAGTCGCGTCTCGTGGGTGTCTACATGTTCCGCAAGCATCGTAACGAGGCCACCGAGGGCCTTGGCTTCCACATTCAAGGCGCTCACGTCCGCCTGCATTCCATCGATGCTTCCGCGCATCTCATCCGCACCCCTTCGAAGCTCATCGACACTCTTGCCCAGGGATCCCACGTTGGCCGAAAGCCGGCCGGTGGTGCCCACCAGCGCATTCACCTGCTCGCGCACCATCTGCACGAGTGTGTGTGTCCCTCGAAGTCCCCGCGCCCTCATTCGTTCGCGCCTCATCGGTTTGCCCGCCCCTGGTTAGAGTCGAAGAGTGTCACGAGTCGATATCGAATTGCAAGACTACTATGTATCGACTTCCCACGTGAGGCCGGCTGCATCATCCGCGCATTTGTCGCAGTTGCACACAGCCTCGTGCGGGTATGCGTCCAGCCGCTCGCAGCAGTCGTCACACATCTTCTCCCAGCTTCCGCCGCAACCGTCTGGGTAGAGCTCCGCGTGCAGCTGTC
>Ga0105252_10001434_pt1 | contig 10683 bp, 10 predicted proteins | sample EasRivMeERMZT100_FD_89675 | JGI IMG/M metagenome (GOLD analysis project Ga0105252, IMG submission 89675) | Soil microbial communities from meander-bound floodplain in the East River, Colorado, USA - East River MetaG ERMZT100 | ecosystem: Environmental > Terrestrial > Soil > Floodplain | place... | reverse complement strand
TGGACGACGCGGACGAGCGTGAGGAGCTGATTCAGCGAGGCTGGGCGCGGGCGCGGCAATTCACGTGGCAGAAGACGGCCGCGCTCACGGCCGCGGTCTACAAGACACTGTTCTGATAAAAGGGAGATGGGAGAGGGGAGATGGGAGAGGTACGAGGCGGTGAAGACTGATTGAGTCGGTGTTGAACTTCTGGAAATACCTTCCCCGCAGTGAACAAGTACCGATCACTCTTTGCATGGCAGCAGGCTCATCAGGCCGCGGTTCTCACGCTGCGTGAGTGCGATGCGTCCTACCATCCGCGATCTCGGGCCTTGTTCGATCAGCTCAGGCGGGCAACCATCTCCGTCGAAGCCAACATCGTAGAAGGGTATGCACTCAGCACACCCCTACAGTTCAGGCGGCACCTTCGAATCGCTCTGGGCTCGGCGGCCGAGGCGGAGTGCCTGACTCGGCTCGCCGCAGAGGTGGACTACCTTCCGAAGGGCGTTACCGATGAGTTGGAGCGACTGCTGGAGCGAGCAATGGCGGCCTTGTATGGCCTGATTCGGAAAAAAGTCACTCCAACACCTTGACCCGTCGGTAGTTAGCACCCATTTTAGCCGCCTGTCTTTCGACGCCCTTGGAGAAAGCAGGCAAATATGACGCTGGCCCCGCGCACCGAGTGCCCCTCGGCCGCACCGCATCGTACATCTCCCATCTCCCATCTCCCAGTTCTTGGGTTGGGATTGGCGCTCGCCCTTGCTCCAATGTCGGCTGGCGCTCAGCAGCCTACTCCACAACAGGTCCAACAGGCGTTACAGCAGCCTGGGGCGGCCGACCAGGTGCGCTCGCGCATCGCGCAGTCGGGACTGACGCCCGACCAGATTCGCGCGCGCCTCACCGCAAGCGGCTATCCCTCGACGCTGCTCGATCAATACCTGGGCGGGGGCACGAGCATGGCCGGCGCCGGCGCCGCGCCGAGTGCTGCGGAGCTGGCCGCGATCCAGGCGCTCGGCCTGCCGCCGGTCAGCAATGAGGTGTTGGCTCTGGACACGGGGCTCGTGCGGGCCGCGGCCGGCGCGCCGAGCGATGTGTTCGGCGTCGAGGTATTCCGGCGCACGACGACGCAGTTCCTGCCGCTGCTTTCGGGTCCGGTCCCGCCCGACTATCGGCTCGGCCCCGGCGACAATCTCGTCCTGATTCTCACGGGCGACGTCGAGCTGACGTATTCCCTGCCGATCACGCGTGAAGGGTTCATTTTGATTCCGCAGGTCGGGCAGGTCCACATCGCCAATCTGACGCTCGAGCAGTTGCGCGAGGTGCTGTACACGCGACTCGGCCGCGTGTATTCCGGCGTGCGCCGCGGGGCCAATGCGACGACGCGGTTCGACGTCACGGTCGCGAACGTGCGGGCCAATCAGGTCTACGTCGTGGGTGAGGTGGCGCAGCCCGGCGCCTACCAGATCAGCTCGCTCGGCACCGTGTTTACGGCACTGTATGCCGCGGGCGGCGTGACCGAGCTGGCGCGGCTGCGCGGCGTGGATGTGCAGCGCGGCGGCAAGACGATCGCGACGCTCGACCTGTACGACTATCTGCTGCGTGGCGACACGCGCAGCGACATCCGGCTCGAGACGGGCGATGTCATCTTCGTGCCGATCCACACGGCGCGCGTGCGCCTGACTGGCGCGGTGCTGCGGCCGGCCGTGTACGAGACCAAGCCGGGCGAGACGCTGTACGACATGATCAAGGCCGCGGGCGGGTTCCTGCCGGAGGCTGCGCTCGAGCGGGTGAAGGTCGAGCGGGTGCTGCCGGCTGATGCCCGCGGCATGCAGACAATAGCGCATGTGACGATCGACGTGCCGCTCGCCAATGGCCTAGTGCCGCCGTTTTCACTCGAGAATGGCGACGTCGTGCGCATCGATTCCCTGTCGCAGGCGGCCGAGCGGTTTACGGTCGCGATCACCGGGATGGTGCAGCAGCCGGGGAATTATCCGTGGCGGCCGGGCATGACGTTGCGGGAGCTGATGACGCTCGCGCGCGGTCCCAGGATTGGGGTGGATTTACGCGAGGCGGAGATTGCGCGGTTGCCGTCGGATCGGTCCACGGGCCAGCTCGCGACGACGATGCGCGTCCCGCTCGACTCGACCTATCTGTTCCAGCGCGACTCGGCCGGGCGTTACATCGGCCCGCCGGGGATCGCGTTCCCGGCTGGGAGCGCCGTGGATGAGGTTCCGCTCGAGCTGTACGACAACGTGCTGATTTTCCGCCAGCCCGACTTCGAGCTGCAGCGCACGGTGACGATCACGGGCGAGGTGCGGTTCCCCGGAACGTACGCCTTGCGTGCGAAGGACGATCGCCTGGCGGATCTGGTGCAGCGCGCGGGAGGCCTGACGCCGCGGGCGTACTCGGAAGGGATTCGATTCGTGCGAGCGGTGGATAACCGGGGGCGGATCAACATCGATCTGCCGAAGGCTCTCAAGGATGCTCGCTCGCGGGACAACATCATTCTGCAGCCGGGTGACTCGGTCGGGATTCCCGAGTATCAGCCGAGCGTGCGGGTGTCGGGGGCGGTGAACTCACCGGGGAGTGTCCTGTATCGCAAGAACGCGCCGCTCGACTACTACCTAAGCGCGGCGGGGGGCTTTACCAGACTTGCCGTAAAGGGCCAGGTGAGTGTGCGGTACGCGAATGGCGAGGTGCGGACGCGGAGTAGCGGACTCCTGACGAGCAACAATCCTAAACCGGGGCCGGGCTCTGAGGTGATGGTGCCTGCGAAGGATCCCGCCGAACCCAAGACGGATATGGTGGCGCTGTTCGGGGCCATTGCGCAGATCCTGGCGAGCACGGTGGCGATTATTGTCGTCGTGACCCAATGAGGATTGATATCCTCCTGCCGACGGGACCGCGGATCGCGCACATTGTCGTGCCAACGTGGTAAGTGGTGGCCCAGCGTAGGGGTATCATTTTGGCGGGTGGAGCGGGTACACGGCTGCACCCGTTGACACTGACCATCAGCAAGCAGTTACTCCCTGTTTACGACAAACCGATGATCTACTATCCGCTGACGGCGCTCATGTTGGCGGGAATCCGAAATATCCTGGTGATTTCGACACCCCAGGATTTGCCGCGATTTCAGACGCTGTTGGGGGATGGGAACCAGTTGGGGATGCAGTTCCAGTACGCCGAGCAGCCACGGCCTGAAGGACTCGCCCAGGCATTTATCATTGGACGCGGTTTTCTTGGTGACGCACCTTCAGCGCTCGTGCTGGGCGACAACATTTTTTACGGTGGCGGCCTCCGCCCACTCCTCGAAGCTGCGGCAAGTCGCACTTCGGGTGCAACCGTATTCGCCTACCATGTGAAGGACCCCGAACGCTACGGCGTCGTGGAGTTCGATGAGCAACGTCGCGCCAAGAGCATCGAGGAAAAACCCAAGACACCCAAGTCTTCCTACGCCGTTACCGGTCTCTACTTTTACGACCGCGAGGTCCTGGACATCGCGGCACAACTGAAGCCTTCGGCGCGTGGCGAGCTCGAGATTACGGACGTTAATGCCACGTATCTTAAGCGCGGGAAGCTGCACGTCAGCGTGCTGGGTCGTGGCATTGCGTGGCTCGATACCGGGAACCCCGACGCGCTCTTGCAAGCGGCCAATTACGTCGCCGCGTTGGAACAACGCCAGGGCCTGAAGGTCGGCGCGGTGGAGGAAGTGGCGTGGCGAATGGGATTCATCGATGCCGAACAGGTGGAACGGCTCGCCGCGCCTCTCAAGGGAAACCCGTACGCGCAGTATCTCATGGCCGTTATTAAGGAAAAGGATTGACGCTCGCATGCCCGTCACGTTTCATCCGACGCCAGAAATCCCCGAGGTCATCGTGATCAAGCCACGCGTCTTTGGCGATGACCGCGGCTGGTTCATGGAGACCTACAAGCAGAGCGAATTCACGGCGAAGGGCATCCCCTTCACGTTTGGACAGGACAATCACTCGCGATCCAGCGCGAGTGGTGTCATCAGGGGCCTCCATTACCAGAAGGATCCGGCCGCGCAAGGGAAACTTGTGCGCTGCATTATCGGGGCGGTTTACGATGTGGCGGTCGATATTCGACGCGGCTCGCCGACGTATCGTCGGTGGGTGGGCATTGAGCTCAGCGCCGAGAACCATCGCATCATTTGGGTTCCTCCGGGATTCCTCCATGGCTTCTGCACGTTGACGGAGACATCGGAAGTCGTGTACAAAGCCACCGCAGAGTACAGTCCAACCGATGAGCGCGCGGTTCGGTGGGATGACCCCACCCTCGCGATCACCTGGCCAACCAAGACTCCCCTGCTTTCGGCAAAGGATGCGGTTGCTCCCTCCTTCGCCGCCGCGGACAACAATTTTGAATGGCACAAATCATGACCCACGTTCTCGTCACTGGTGGCGCCGGTTACATCGGGTCCGTACTCACCCAGCTGTTGCTGGATCGTGGGTACGAAGTCACCGTGCTCGATCGCCTGTTCTTCGGCGATACACTCGGCGATCTGCGGAGCAACCCCCGGCTTCATGTCATTCAGGATGACATTCGTTGGTGTCCGAACACGGCTTTTCGTGGGATCGACGCGGTATGCGATCTGGCGGCGCTGAGCAACGACCCTGCTGGCGAGCTCAACCCTGAAAAGACGCTCGAGATCAACCACGAAGGCCGTGCCCGCATTTGCCGTCTGGCAAAGAAGGCGGGCGTGAAGCGCTACGTGCTCGCGTCGTCTTGCAGCATCTACGGGTTCCAGGACGCGATCGTCGATGAAACGAGCGGTATCAATCCATTAACGACTTATGCGGTCGCCAATCGCCGGGCAGAGGAGGCGACACTGGCGCTGGCTTCAAAGGAGTACACGGTGACCGCCGTGCGGCAGGCGACGGTCTACGGCGCTTCGCGTCGCATGCGATTCGATCTCGCCATCAACGGGATGACCCTGGCGCTGCACAAGAACGGGAGCGTGAAGATCCTGCGCGATGGGACGCAGTGGCGGCCGATGGTCCACATTCGCGACACGAGCCGGGCATTCATCACCGTGCTGGAGTCGGATCCTCGCAAGGTGAATGGGGAGATCTTCAACGTCGGCTCGGACGACCAGAATCTGCAGGTGCAGCCCCTGGCCGAGCGGCTCTGTCATGCGTTGGGCATGAAGTATGTCGAAGACTGGTATGGCGATCCGGATCACCGTTCGTATCAGGTGAGCTTCAAGAAGATCGGCGATCGGCTTGGGTATGCTACATGCGAAACACCGGAGATCGGCGCGCGCGAAATCTTCACGTCATTGAAAAACGGTTCCCTGACGGATGGTCCGACGACGCGTACCGTCGAATGGTACAAGAGCCTCATTCAGTGGCACGGCACGTTGAAGAGCGTCGTGCAGCGCGATGTCATCCTCTAGACCGGTCGCGATTCTCGGGGCGACGGGTCAGCTCGGCAGCGACATCGTACGCGCGGCTGCGACGGCTGGAATCGAACACGTTGGCATCGGCCATGACCAAGTCGAAGTCACCGACGCCAGCTCACTTGCCGCGGTGATGCAGCGAGTGCGTCCGGCGGCGGTGATCAATAGTGCAGCCTTTCACCAAGTCGATCGCTGTGAGGAGGACCCCGCCGAAGCGTACCGCGTCAACGCCGTCGGCGCGCTGCTCGTCGCGCGTGCGGCGAAGGATGCCGGTGCCAGATGTCTATACATCAGCACCGACTACGTATTCGATGGAAGGCGCTCGCCAGAGACGATGTACTCCGAGAATGACTTCCCTGCTCCACTCAACATTTACGGAGCATCGAAGGCGGCCGGGGAGCAACTCGTTGCTCAGGCTCTCGACAATCACCTGATTGTTCGCGTTTCGTCTCTGTTCGGCGTCGCTGGCGCCCGTGGCAAAGGCGGGAATTTCATCGAGACGATCCTCAAGAAAGCACGTGATGGTGGCCCTCTCAAGGTTGTTAGCGACCAGTGGATGACCCCGACGTACACTGCCGATGCTGGCGCTGCCATCATCCGGCTCGCGATCGGCGAAGCCACCGGCGTAGTTCACGTAACCAATCCAGAGTCGTGTACCTGGCACGCTTTCGCTAGCGAGGCGGTTTCAATGGCTCGAATCGCGGTGGAGGTGCAAGCCGTGCCTGTTGATGCCTTCCCGAGCAAAGTGCGGCGGCCGCGTAATTCGGCGCTCGGCACGGACCGACTTAGGGACCTGGTCGGGACGGGACTCCGCCCCTGGAAGGACGCTCTGCACGCATACCTCGCTGCTAAAGGTCATCTGAACTGAATCCCCGTGTCGTGGTAATCGGCGCTGGCGCAATCGGCGCTTCCTTCGCTGCGAACCGCGCGCAGGTTGTCTCTCGTGACGGGCAGCTGGTGGACGACATCGTAGTGCGTGAGACTGCGCGCACCATTCACGTTCTTAATGCGGTATCTCCGGGCCTTACGTGTAGCCTCCCATTTGGCGAGGCGCTTGCAGCCCGATGCCTCAGCCAGATCGGAACTCCTCCACAGCCCAACGTCGCGGCGACGTGACCGAGAGCTCGCCATCGGCTGCTGACTCCACGCGTTTGGGTTTGTTTGCCGCTAACGCGGCAAAGCTCGTCGGTTCCGGCGTCGTTTCAGCCCTGGCACTCTCGGTCATCACATCCAACAGATGGCACGTTCTCGACCCGAATGTTGGCGTCACGCTAGTGCTTTTCATGCAATGGCAGATCCTGGGGCTGACACTCACAAAAATGGGCATCGATCAGATAATTTTTGCCGCAATTACGCACGACTCAGCACAAAAACCCGATACGCGCAAACACATGCTGTCTCGCGCTCTGCCCGTGTCGTTGATCTTTGCTGTCTTGGTTGTGCTCGTTTTTGGTCCTTGGGCGGGGGCCGCATGTTTCGCATCTCTGTTGTTCGACACGAAAGCAGTGCTCATACTTGCCGAGCTGAACGCCCGCGAGAAGTACACCGACGTGATGATCGCGAACATGCTGAATTATCCGTTGTTCTTTGCGCTAGTCTTTGGACTTCAACTCTGGACGCCCGTCAGCCTACCACTCGTGTTTCTGGTGTTTGTTTTCACGAGTTTCGCTCGGTGGGCCTGGCTCTCAATAGCAATTCGTCACGAAACGCCCCTTCCTGAGCGCCAGTTCGAAGGCACCGTCCTCAGCGGCCTGCCCCCCCTCTTGAACCTGCTCTTATTTCGGGTGGATCAGGTCCTGCTCGGAACAACTGCGATCATGACCTTGGTCGCAACTGTGGGAAACGATTTCGTTCGCCAGATCCTCTTCGTCGATCGTTACCCGGAGATCGTCTCGGGAGGATTGACTGCCCTGACGGGACTGCTGTTGCCGCGCCTCTACTTGCATTACCCATTTACGATCCAGGAGCTGATCGCTTCTTCCGCGAAACGGTGGTGGCTGATCGCCGTCTACGTGCTCATAATGGTGTTGCCACTGGCGCTGTACGCATTGCTCTGGCGCGGAGCGCCATTGTCGCCAATCCTCTTAGCAGCAGGGGCCGTGTCCGCGATACTGATCCTGCCGACGAATGCATTGACCTACTCGATGATCCGCCAGGGCTATCTCCGCGGGCTGGTCCGCAATCTGACGATTGCGGTCCTGACTGGCCTGATTGTGATCGCGGCTGGCTACGCATTCCGCGTTCCTTTTGGTGTCGTCGTGGCAGTTCCTCTGCAGCTGCTCGTCTTTGTGGTCACGACTCTCGTCATGAGTTGGCGCGCTGGCAGGCAAGCCGGTGCGTAAAGGCTCATCTCGGTTCTCCACACTGTTGCTGATGCCCAGCGTTTACGGCGCACTCGCGTGGGCTTTTTGGTGGACAATGTATGAGTTGCGGCTGATACGCTGGGATCCGACCCCGAGCATGGCAACGTTCACATACTTCGCCGTGCTGGCCTGTTATGTCGTTTCCGCAGTTGTTTTTTACAATAGCTACGAGGCGTGGTACCAGCGGAAGGACGGTGATGCGTCTATTGTCAATGCGGAACACAGTACTGGTCGGTCGCCAGCGCTCTACCTCGCAGCCCTCCACGCGGTAGGGTTCCTCGGGTTCATCCTATACGCGCGCGCACTCGGCGCCGCCCTCGGCGGGCTGCCGACCTTCGGCCAGGCTTTTCTAGTCGCAAGCTGGGTCATACGACTCCAGGGCGAGACGACGACGTCCATCGGCACTCAGCTCAGCTATTTTGGATGGATCGCCATCGCACTGACGTGGTTCGAGTACCGACGTGGAAGGATCACGCGTGCCTGGCTGGTCATCGCGGTGTTACAGTTGTTCACGAATCTTTTCTACATCGACCGGACCAGGCCGGTGTGGATCCTGTTCGTCACCGCGCTGCTCGCTTTCGTTGCAGTTCCATCCGGACGAATGAAGTACTTGATGCTGCGAGTCGCGACGTTAGGCCTGGTGTTCGGAGGTGTGTTTCTCGCTATTGCAGCATGGATCGGCAAGGTGACAGTGGAGGGGCAATACGGGGCCTCCCCGCTCCCGTTGTGGGCCCAGAATCTGTACTACTACGGCACGTCCGGATTCGCGTACTTTAGCAATCTGATTGGCGCCCAAGAAACGATTCCATACGTGCCGGAGCGCGCGATATACCCCCTTCTCAAAGCGCTCGCAGCCTTGAATGTTGTTGCTCCTCCACCCAGCCAGATAAACGACTTCCTATTTGCGCCCTACCCTACGAACGTTGGCACGTTTCTCGAGCCCTTCTATCACGACGGTGGGATCGCTTTCGCATTGACGATTGCCCTCGTCCACTCCTTTGGTTTGGATCTGCTGGGACTCACATTCTTGCGCGGCTCCCGCCCCCTGAGTCTCTTCGCTTGGGCTAACATCTGCTTCGTTACGTTCATAGGGTTCTTTGTTCCCAAGATCACGCTCTTCCCCGTGTGGCTATTTATCGGACTCGGAGTGGCGGCGATACTGTGGCACGAGGGCGCGCGAGCGGGACCGCCAAAGACCGCCGGCGCGCCGGTGAATCGAGGAGGACGCAGTGCAGGATAGCACGGGAAACGAGATTCTAGCGGATTCCAGCTCGCTCGACAGCGCCGCTGCCCTAGTCGAAGGGTGGAAGGTCATTGTGATCACTGTGGTCATCGCGGTAATCCTGACTCTAGCCGGCGCCTCGCTTCGCAGTCGCCGCTATGAGGCCTCCGTCACCGTTTCTACCATCGTGAATCAGCGGTCTATTCCGCTTGGTGGCGCGGGACTAGCCGCGCAACTCCTTAATCTCAACACGGGTGCCGGCATGCAGGCGACGCCGGCGTTGGTCGCGCGTCTCACTCGCATGCAGTCGGTACTCCTCGCCGTAGCCGCCTTCCGACCGTCCGGCGACTCCGCCAGCGTAATTGAACGCCTGACCGGTCGCCCGGCTGATCGTGTACCGAACACGACAGTAATACGAACGATGGGACGGGTCATCATGCCGTCGCTCGACCGCGAGACCGGACTGGTGACGATTCGCGTGGTGCACGGCGACAGTGCCCTGGCACGCACGATCGTGGAACGCACCGTCGCCGAGATCAGCCGAGTGTTCCGTGAGGCGTCTCGCGCTCAAGCAACGGAGCTCCGGCTGGCACAGCAAGCCAGACTGGATAGTGCAGAAAGTCAGTTGCGACACGCCGAGCGACATCTGATCGAGTTCCTCGGCGCCAACAGGCTTATTTCGCCGCACTCCGCGCTGCAAGCTCAGTTGCAAAGCCTGCAACGGGCAGTCGATATCGCTCAAACGGTATACTTGCAGGTACGGTCCGAGCGTGAATCCGCTGTTGGGAAGGAGCTTGAAGAGACTCCCGCGGTCGTTGTGCTGGACATGTTGCCTGCTACGCTGCCACGACTGGCCATGCCTCTCGCACGCCTCATCGTGTTTGCAATGGTGATCGGGTTCGCATTCGCCACGACGATTCTGTTGTTGCGGGAACGATCGCGGCACCGCTTCGCGACGGACCCCCAGGGGCAAGAGCGTTTGACTAGAGCGCTGGCGTCGTTACCGCTCCGTCGTCACCGCTCCCCGTACACACGATGATTGAATCGCACGACCGACAGTCGCCCGAAAGCACGAACGGGCGGCCTTTACACTTGCTCGCCTTGATGCTCAAGGCCCCCGGAATTGCTCCCAACCAACGGTACCGTCACGAACAGTGGGCACCGTATCTCCGGCAGGATCACAACATTCACCTTGAGTGTGAGGCATTCGAGTCTGCAGCGCTTACTGCGGTACTCTACGAGCGAGGTCACGCGGTCCTGAAGGCTCGTTTAATCCTCGCCGACGCGTTGCGTCGTTGGAAACGACGTAATCGAGCGCTAATGTTCGATGGAGTAGTAGTGCTTCGGCAGGCAATGTTGATCGGTGGAGCATGGTTGGAGAACTGGTTGGTGCGCCGTCGTGTACCCCTGTTTTACGACTTCGATGATCCAGTATGGATGTGGAACCGATCCGTTGCGAATGGACTCTTCAATCTCGCGAGCGCGCCATGGAAGGTCGGCAGGATTTGCCGCATCGCAACGGCCGTGACCGTTGGGAACGACTATCTGGCTACCTACGCCAGACGTTACAACACGAACGTGCATATCGTACGCACGAGCATCGATGCCGATCGCTTTCCACGATACCCCGACCCCACCACCGACCGGCCATTTACGGTGGTCTGGACTGGCTCCCATAGCACGCTGCCGCACCTTGACAC
>Ga0105252_10001431_pt1 | contig 10700 bp, 5 predicted proteins | sample EasRivMeERMZT100_FD_89675 | JGI IMG/M metagenome (GOLD analysis project Ga0105252, IMG submission 89675) | Soil microbial communities from meander-bound floodplain in the East River, Colorado, USA - East River MetaG ERMZT100 | ecosystem: Environmental > Terrestrial > Soil > Floodplain | place... | reverse complement strand
GAAAAAGGCTCGATTTGTCTAAATGGAATCAGCCTGACGGCTTATGATGTTGACACAAGACTTTTTACGGTGGCCGTCATTCCTTATACACTTGAGCATACAAACGTAAAAAATATGAAGCCCGGGGAGAGCGTCAATCTGGAGTTTGATCTGCTGGGTAAATACATAAACAGAAAAATAACATTATCTGCTGTTTAAACCGACTTGTCAAAACAATGATTGACATATTCCGAAACCTGGACCGCAAAATCTCAACCCGACCGTTATTTTTTGTTTACCTTTTATTTCTCATTACCCAAGCAATTCTGTTTTTGAAAATTGGTGTTTTTACGAGCCTGGAAGCCGAAAAATATGTAACGCAGGGCAACCTGCTTTATGAAACAGGAAGGCTAAGCGATACAAAATATATTTTCTATCTACCAGTCATACTCTTCGTTTACCTGTGCCGACTCTTAGGTATTTCTTACCTCCCTGTTGTAATATGCCAGGTTGCTTTATCAGGTCTTTCATTACTATATTTTTATAGACTTGGGGTGGGTATCGGAAATAAAAAAGTAGCCGTTTACAGTTCAATCCTGCTGGCCTTGTTCATACCATTACAAATCTGGAATTTTTACCTCTATTCGGATTCCATTTTCATTAGCCTGACAATAATCTATTCTTACTTAATTTATACGTTTGATAAAAAAGGGATCAAAGGTACCCTCATAATACTGGCGTTCCTCATCGTGCTTTGTTTCAGCAGACCGCATGGATTGCTTTTTATACCTCCTACTATTATCTATTTACTCCTCCGGAAGCAACCCAGCTTAATGTTGATCGCATGCCTTGGTCTTTGCCTGGGATTGCTGATTGGCATGTATATCTTGTTAAATGCGGCTTTCACAGGAGGAGAAGATATGGATGCGATGAAGCCATTTATTGAAGAACACGTCATTTGCTTTGTCCCGTTAAAACCGGAGGGGGCTGACCTTGACCTGATCAAAACTGCCAGTCCTGTCAACGATATTTTCTACTACATTTTCCATAACCCCCTTCATTTTTTAAAACTTACCATACTGAAGCTGCATTCATTTTTTAATATGACCAGAACATATTACTCAACAGGGCATAATATTATGCTGTCACTGATTCTAATACCCGTTTATATTTTTGGATTGATTGGGTTGTTCCGATTTGTCAGGCCATTTAAAAATTTTACACTATTCCTAATTTCTCTTTTACTATTGTATCCATTAGGCGCTACATTTCAGTGCGACGATTGGCATAGCCGGTTTACCATGGTGGTTTTCCCTTATTTTATATTACTGGCGTGTATGGGCTTTGCGTTAATATTTGGTAAAAAGTCACTTGAGTCATGAAAAAATTTTTCATAGCTACCGGGACAATATCCCATATCGGATCATGGTTGTTTCATCATCTGTTTAAATTATAAAATCACCACTGTTTTATACCATCTTTCTGTCATTGTGGCTATTCACGCTATCCTTTTAATCGGTAATGTTTTATTGAACCGAATACGGAAACCAGCTTTAGGAAGGTTCCTGCTTAACACGTTCAATTTTGTTTTCTTTTTTTCCTGGTCATATTCTACCTGGCCATTTTAGGCAGCAACTACATGTGGGGTAAAACAATTGCTTTCAAAATATTTTCTGACTATATATTTTCAATCAATGATCTGATTAACGTTTTGCCGATAAAAGCATGGATATTTTATACAACGTTTATCGTTTTGTTCCTGATCATCCTGCTTGTATTTCTATTTGTTAGTCCTGAATACGCTGCCGGAAACAGCTGAAATCAATCCGCATTCAACGGTTTAATACGTTCCCCCTTACTTTCTTCTTGTCTTTACCAAAAAAATCATAACAATCGTTATCATATACCATACTTCAACGGGAAAAAATTTTCCTCCCCGTAAAAAAGGGCCGCTGTGCGACCCTTATAAATTCGTAAATGAATTCGCCAAACTTCAGATTTATCTCATCAGGTACATTTTACCATAGCCTTTATTAAAATACTTATCAGTTTCGTCACCCTGTGCCTTGTACTTATCAAGCGACTTTCCATTCAAATTGGTGAGTACCCTGTACAAATAAACGCCATTGGCAAGCTTTTGACCGTATTGATCCGTACCATCCCATTTAAACTCCGTGATGTTTCTTCCAATATGCAGCGGTCCCAATTCTTCCTTTGTAATTTCTCTAACAATCTTACCTGTGATGGTCAATATTTGTATCCTGATATTTTGTGGCATTTCACTTCCTGTGACAGTGAATACAAAAGCAGTCGATGTAGTAAAGGGATTCGGATAGTTCAGCATATTTGAGATCATGGCCTTATTGATGACCATGAATGATATCTTGTATTGGGCGCCACCAGCATAATTGCCGGTTTTATCCTTACCTGTCACCATTAGTTCATATTCTCCATCATCCGGGAAATATGGCCTGAAATGGACACTGGCTGTATTTTCACCGGAGCTTGAATCCTGTGATGGCTCAAAGCGCAGCGTATCGTTGCTGTTATTGAAGTAAAAACGACGAACAGCGCCGTCAGGATACCTCACATTCACGGTTACCAGGCTGGTATCATCCAGCAGCAGCCCGTTTAGTTCATCGCTAAGTTTTATCAGGATATTTGGTTTAGCTGCTACAATATCCTTGTTTAAGATATGTGTGCCGTCAAACGTCACATCCATGACAGGATTTAAGCTATCAGGCGTCACATATAAATTGCGGAATGCATAGTTATTAAACAAGTGTTGTTCCGGCTGATCATTATCCGGGTTAAAGTTTACAAAGATTGTATTATGACCTGACAATAACCGGGTATCAATAGGAACATTTAATTTGATAGTATCCCCCGCTGCTAATGCCTTCTGCCTCGGAGGGTCTAATCGGATTTCCTGATTGTTATTATTAGTTATGGAAAACCTGACCTTCACACTATCAAAATTCGTTTTACTAACATTTTTAAATGCAATTCCGAAATTAATCGTTTGTCCTACCCCGGTGCTGTCTTTTGACTCAAAGTACATATTGGGGGCTATCGCGCCTTCGGGAACAGGTGTGTAAGTCAGCATCCAATAACGCAATTGGTACGGAGTGTAATGCTGAAGGTCCATGTTCTGCATTCTCAATCTTACAAAAGGAAAATTGATCGCATTGATCGAGGAAATGTCGTAATCCTGGTTATTGATGTCAATTCCATTGATCAGCAAAGTTTCTGTTCCATTGGAACTAACACCATATAAATCTACAAGGGGGGTGTCACCGCCTGTGGCATCACTTGATCCTCTCCAATGCAGTTTTTTCCATTCTTTTGCCGGGCCTATTTTTGGAGAGGCGATATAGCCGATCGAATCTGGTGTAGTACAATTTACGGATAAGGTTATGGGATCAAAAATGCCGGTGCTAATGATAAATTTAGGTACATGATCTTGCTGGGCATTCTTTTTATACACAAAGCTGAAAGCTCTTGGCTTGTTGATTGAATCTATATCGGTGAATCCCTGGTTTTTTAATTCTGTGTACATACTGTTGCCCACACCATAGGTCAACTCATCACTTAACCATTGAGCTGCATACTCATTCTGCGCCATTAATTGCCGGGCCTTGTTTCTAACTACTACAAAACTACTATCAGGAATTTGACTCAAAAACTGGAAGGCAAGGTTACGTCCGGCAGCAGTATTTGGAAACTCAAAATTATGTATGCGGGATGGGGCACAGTTTGGAGGATAGCTGCCATACAAACCGCTGGTAGGCGTAACGAGTTCATTTTTCCAGGGTATGAATGTGTTCTTATCAATAACATTAAAAATTAATCCATAGTTACAGGTATTGCGGATGTAAGAAGAATCATTCACATTGACCACCAGCTGAGATTCCTGGGTAATGGCGGATCCCCATACACCGTTTGCCACGAACAGGTTATTAATTATCGGTGTGAAATTCCATTTTCTTGTATTGCTGTCAAGTTCTATTCTTGTCCGGCCTGACTTTAAATGCTGATAATAATGCGCCTGCGAAAAACCGGAGCTGCCATTAGCAATAAACTGGAATGAAGATGTATTCCATACCGGCAATGCCGAAGCTGGTTTTGCTGCAACCCTCCAATAATATACCGTACTGTCTGTAAAAGTAATTCCCGGGTTAAACTCAAAAACGCCGCCAGCCGTCGTGAGGGAACGGCTAATTTTAAAAGGTGAATTGAATGTTTCGGTAGTATCCATTTCCATCAGGTATTCCTGGGATGGGGCAAAGGGATCCGCGGACGAAACGATCAATTTTAAGTTCTGCTCATTAACAATAGAATATTCATATGGATAAACAGGCTTTACATCCTCTTCAATCACATAAACTTCTTTGGTGACAGAGTTATTTGTTTCGTAAAGCTCATCCACATCATTTCCCGCATCCACGGTTACGGTAACCTTATTCAATCCCCTATCCCTGGTCGGGACGATATCAATAGTATAAGAAAGCGAATCTGAATATTTTGAAAAAGGAATTGTATCTCTCCTGATAACTTCGACTGTCTGATCGGGGTATGTGCGTTTGAGCTCCACAATAATATTTTTATTGATGGCTTTTCCAATATTCATAAAACCGACATTCACTTTAAAAGTTCGTTCTGATACAGTAATAAAAGAGGGAGAGACTTTTATTAATTGCTCTTCTACCACATAGTCCGGTTTTTCAAAATTGTAGTACCTGATGGCCGGATCACCATGTAACGAAAATTGTTCACATTGAAACCGGGCATAAAAGTCGTTTTCAGTAGTCAGGCTGAATACCTGGCGTATGTTTTAATCCAGGTTTTTCCCCAATTTACTGCCATATTTTTTTTTGGACATAGCCTTATAGTAACGGGTTTTATAAATATCCAGGTAATGAACAATTCCCAAATGGGTACTAGCCATAAAGGCAACCGAACCCCTGTCTTTTGCCAGAACAAACTTTTCCGATATTGTTTCTTTGGTTGAAAATCTGGCAATATTGAAATTATAAAAGCTTCCTGCATTACAACCCATTACAATGAAGACAGGATACTTGCCCTGGTTGTCGTAACTCTGCGGGTTATCAAGATTAAATTCAAGGGTACTTGCAGAAGAGTGACCAAAATAAGTGAGAAGCCCAATACCTTCTTTAAAAAGATTTTCCAACCTGACACTGGCAACCTGTTGCACGGCATCAGCAGAATTTTTTGTAAACGTGTGAACATTAGCAGCGTAAGCGGTATCCTCAATTATTGCTTTATGCCCGTTTAATGCGTTAAGCAGGATATCAGACGTATTATTATCGCTTGCTCCCGTTACATGCACCACATTCTTCATCCAGGCCATGTCACCGATTGAGGGAGAGGATATGGATTGTAGCTGCTCATATTGCTTTACCTTATCAAGATAATCGGCCACCTCCTCTTTATAAATTGCCGAGATACGTCCAATAGGTGTAAGCGGAACAGAACTGCTGCCTTCAGCTGTCAAAAGTATATCGGAAGCAGGGATCCCGAAGGTTGGAACTAAATGGAGTTTGTCGAGGTCAGGATTAGCTTCTAATAGGCGAGACTGCGTATACAAAACTCCTTTACCTATTATCAGCACATTAGTAAGAGGTGCAGAATAGTTTGCCCTGGCCCATCGGATAAAATTCCGAATTGATAGCGGATGCTTTTTTATTCCATAGCCAAATTGATCTTCAAGCTGATCATACAAGTACACTTTTGCATTATAACTGCCCCCTTGCGCAGAACTGCGGTAAACCCGGTAGTCTTCCACGGGATCGGTTCCACCGGTTGCTCCGGTAAGTGCCTGGTTTGTTATGATTAAATAATTGCCCTGATTAGCGGCTATGCCGTAGTTAATAAAATTACGTTGCTGAAATGAAGTAATAGTGGGTATAATGTTAACCTGTTGGTGAGTCAGCATTAGCCTGCGTTTTGTTGATGATGGCAACAAGGCAAATCTTGTCAACGCCGGGCTTGAAATATCTCCCAGGTATCTTCTTTTATTTGTGATGTCGTATAAAACAGGAACTACAGAATTGTGAGGATAGTTGGCAATTTCGAGATAGTTTCCGGCCGCGTTTGGTTCCAGTTCAAAATAAAATGAACGACGCGCTAAAAAATTGAACTGACGGGGATATACAATTTCGGCATGAGTGATTACCATCCTGTCACCCGGGTTAGCACACATATTTACAACATCTATTGTCGCCGTTCCACTACTAATGCGTGACACAGGTACAGGAACACTTACCTTGGCGTAGTCATAATAATCCATGACCTTACCATGAATTGAATCGTTATTCAAATTCACTTTGAAATACCTGGGATTTACTGCATTTCCGGCCGCATTCACATTTACTACAGCATCCGGCGCTCCGGCCCCGGTGTAAGGGACAAGGTTTGTTAGATTTACCGATTTTGAGGCTGCGGTACCAATATCATTTGACGTCCACCCTTCACCATATTCGTAGGATGAAGAGTAGGTATATGATGATCCCACCAGTTCAGCACGACCCTGGCTTAATTTGTCTTTATAGTAAAAGCCTGCAGTATACATAAAATAGGGCTCCACAGGCAGGGTATTGCCGGCAACATTGTTGGTGGTTGTAACATACCTGGAATTTCCACCTGCTGGATTAACGGTAAGATAAAAAGCAGCAGAGTCGGTTTCCAAACTAAACTTGTCAAATAGTTGAAAATCCGGCTGCCTGTATAATGGCTTATCCGGTTTGCCGTCGTTCATATCGCCCCAAAATTCGATATAGCCACCACTCCCCAATGGAGCATTCTGCGTAGAAGTATAAATTGCTACCTGTTCTCCATTCCTCCACAATTGAAAGTGATCTGCATTGGTGTTTTCCAATCCAATTGAAGCGAGCGCCGTTTGATTAATACGATAAATCCCGGATAGTCCCACCCGAAACTTATAATAGCTCTTACTATAATCAATCCATTCATTATTATACAGCTGCGCTCCCGCTGACAGCGAAAAGGCCGTTAACAATAAAAGTATAATTCGTTTCATCAAAAGTGGTTTATTAGTAGTACAGATTATTATTTCTTCTTTTTTTTCTTCGCTTCCACCATATCGAGTCGCAAAGAAAAGACGTGGGTAAATAAGGGATTAGATTGGTTAGCTAAATTGGTGAACGCATAGTCAATGGTCACATTTTGAATTTTGAAACCGGCTCCTGCGCTGGGCTGATATATCCACACCTTCTTTTGATTCAATGTGTCGCCATCAGCCAGGGCCCTTTGAAAATTATTGATTCCACCGCGGAGGAAAAAGACGTTACTCACATTTAATTCAAGCCCCAGTTTAGGATCGGCGCTTACCGGGTCGGCGCTGATCAACGTATTTCTTTGACCATCAAAGGTTAGATCCAAATTAGCTTCAGCAAGCAGGCTTGATTTCTTGCCTATTTGAAATTCGCGGGCTGCTCCCAACACTAATCGCGGCGCTGTCATTTCTGTTGATTTGACGGGAATTTCGTTGTTGGTTAAGTATAAAGCTTCTTTTTCCCGTTCAGTGAACGTAAATGACCATGAATTAAAAGTAGTGGTGATATCACGTCCTGTAACACCGAATTTCCATTTTCCCTGGTGTATTTGCAAACCAGCGTCAATACCAAAACCCCAGGCTTTGGCAAAACTGCCCACATTCCGATGAATGATTTTTGCATTTACGCCAAACTGAACTTTTCTTTTTTCAGTGTCTTTCAACCTTTGCGCAAACGAAAGAAGTAACGCATAATCCGCTGATGAAAATGCCTGGATATTATTGTAGTTGATAGATCCGTCTGGCTCTACCAGGAACAAGGTATTCATTATATCATCTACGGCGAAACGAAGTCCAGTAATCCCGAATGTTCTTTTATTATTTGCTGAAGGAAAAGCAATACTTGCGTAGTCATACTTTCCAATACCTGCAAAATACTCTGCATGCATTAGGTTTATCTGCGGATTATTCTTTATTCCAACCAGGCCCGCAGGATTCCAGTAGCCTGAAGTGCCGTCACTAACGGATGCAACCTGGGCACTGCCCATTGAAAGTCCACGGGCACCGGCGCCAATGTTTAAAAATTCGTTGGAATACTTGCGAAATTGTGCGGTGGCGGCAACGGAAATTAAAGTTATAAATAGGGACAGCCAATATCGGTGCGACTTCATTCGGATAAATTTCTAATAAGCAATTAACGACCCCTAGTTTTACAGGGTTAAGCCGGGCGTAAAACTAATGCTTCACCCCGTAAAAACATAGCATTACTAGGTAAAAAACCTAACGACTGAAAACGAACAGGTTAGAAAAATATTGCATTTAGCCGCCTGCTTTAAGCTTCTGCCTTACATTTGTCGCAAAAACCTATCATAAACCCATGAATCTGATTGACGAATTGCGCTGGCGGGGTATGGTCCAGGATATAATGCCCGGCACGGAAGAACAACTACAGAAAGAAATGACCAGCGCTTATATAGGTTTTGATCCCACAGCCGATAGCCTTCATATTGGAAGTCTTGTGCCCATTTTACTTTTGGTTCATTTGCAAAAAGCTGGTCATAAGCCCATAGCCCTGATCGGCGGAGCCACCGGCATGGTCGGCGACCCAAGTGGTAAGAGTGAGGAAAGGAATCTGCTGAATGAAGAAACTCTGGCTAAAAACCTGGCAGGAATAAAAGCCCAGCTGGAAAAATATATTGATTTCAATCCGGGTCGGAGTAACTGCGCTGAGCTGGTCAATAATTACGACTGGTTCAAGCCGATTTCCTTTATTGATTTTCTACGTGATGCCGGCAAGCATATTACGGTCAACTACATGATGGCAAAGGACAGTGTAAAGCGGCGGATCGAAGGAGAAGTAGGTTTGAGTTATACTGAATTTGCTTACCAATTGATGCAGGGTTACGATTTTTATTGGCTTTATAAAAATAAAAACTGCAAGCTGCAAATGGGTGGCAGCGATCAGTGGGGTAACATAACAACCGGCACTGAACTCATACGCAGAAAGGCCGGCGGTGAAGCCTTTGCTTTTACCTGCCCGCTTATTAAAAAAGCTGATGGCACTAAGTTTGGAAAGACCGAGCAGGGCAACGTATGGCTCGACGCTGGCAGAACATCCCCTTATCATTTCTACCAGTTTTGGCTTAATGCAAGCGATGAAGACGCGAGCAACTGGATCAGGATATTTACTTTTTTAAACCAGGATGAAATAAGAGCTATCGAAGAGGAACATGAAAAGGATGCCGGAAAACGAGCGCTTCAAAAAATGCTGGCAACGGAAGTTACCATCTTCGTACACGGCGCCGAAGAATACGAGAAAGCCATTGAAACCACCAATAAGTTTTTCTCCAACCAAACAACCCCCGCTGAAAATCTTAGCATTGATGATCTTGAAACAATAGAAGGGATCGTAAAATCAGATGTAGCGAAAGATAGGCTGGAATCAGGCATTGATGTTGTTACTCTCCTGGCAGAAACAGGCATTCTGTCAAGCAAGGGTGAAGCAAGGAAAATGGTCCAGGGCGGAGGTATAAGCATCAACAGGAAAAAAGTGGAAGGGATTTTGACAGTCAATAATTCCATGCTATTGCATGGTAAGTATATCCTTATTCAAAAAGGAAAAAAGAACTACTATCTCATCCAAGCTGTATAAAAACGGCTATGCATGAAAAAAGTGTATTTTCTCAGTGGACTGGGTGCGGATAAACGAGCATTTTCACTGCTCGACCTTTCTTTTTGTGAGGCCATTTTCATCGATTGGATAAGACCACAGGAAAAGGAGTCACTGGAAAATTATGCGTTAAGGCTTCGCAGGCAAATTCCGGAAGAACATCCAGTCGTTGTTGGCGTTTCATTTGGCGGAATGCTGGCATCGGCGATGGCAAAAGCAGATCCTTTAATGAATATAATCATCATTGCCAGCAATAAATCGTCGCTAGAATTCCCATTTTATTTGAGACTGGGAAAATATTTTCCGGTTTACAGATGGCTCCCGGAAAAAATTATCAGGAGCGGGAGAAGCTTTAATTGGGTATTTGGTGTAAAAGATAAAGAACAAAAGAAATTATTAGCTGAAATCCTTGCTGATATTGACCCGTCATTTCTAAAATGGGCTATTGACGCCATTCTGCATTGGAAAGAAAAAAATGTCCCGGCTAACGTAAAACATATTCACGGGACTGCTGATAAACTGTTGCCCTATCGATTGGTAAAAGCCGATTATGAAATTAAGGGCGGTACACACCTGATGTCAATCAATAGACCGGTAGAGATTTCATCTTTGCTTCAGCGGCTTGTACAATAACAGTCGGCTGCTTTTCCATTTCCCGGGTGATCCGAAGGATACCTGCTTCCACTTATTCCACATCTACTTGCTTTTTAATAACGGCCCCCTCTTTCGCTTCTGGTAAAAATTTTCTCTCATTGATTAAATAGCCGTTTCCTTTTTCACAAAAATGGACCTTCAGATTTTCAATGCTTACGGGATTGCCGTCGGGTATATCGGCAAAATTGGAATGTACGATGTCATGTCCGTCGATGATTACTACTAAACCGCTGCCGATTGCTTCCATCTTATTTCCATCTGTTATAAGCATCCCGGTATCTTCACCAAGTCCTATGCCGATGCACCCGGGATTACCCGCTACCGCCTGAACCAGCCGCCCAAATCTTCCTCTTTTTTCAAAAT
>Ga0105252_10001430_pt1 | contig 10702 bp, 29 predicted proteins | sample EasRivMeERMZT100_FD_89675 | JGI IMG/M metagenome (GOLD analysis project Ga0105252, IMG submission 89675) | Soil microbial communities from meander-bound floodplain in the East River, Colorado, USA - East River MetaG ERMZT100 | ecosystem: Environmental > Terrestrial > Soil > Floodplain | place... | reverse complement strand
TAAACTACATATATGAAGTACTTATTGTTTTTATTTCTTCTTATCAGTTCTGTTGCATCCGGGCAGGTATATGACAGCGCAGGGTATGTAAAGGTTAAACCAGTTATCGTTACTGTTGTAAAGAAAGATACTGTATTCATAGCCGTTCCTGTTATTGTAAGAGATACCGTTACTATTTACCGGGATACTTGTTCTATTAAGCCGCCTGTTGATACTGTTAAGCCTCCGCCAACGGGGTTCACATTAGTATTAGACAAAACGTTTGCTGTCGGTACTACTTTATCAGAAGGGCAAAAAGGACGGGGGAGTATTTCAACTGCCATATTCCCAGAAGGGGCATTTAAAGCGTGGTATCAGGCTGGGGATGCTGCAATTTCATCAGGCTTCAGATCAGAGCAGCAGTATGACGGCTCATTAACTCCAAATGATAGGGATTTAATTATAGAATTGGAAGAACAATTTGAAACAATGTCAACCTCAGTACAAGGGTTAAACAATCAGTGGCATGGCAATCAAAGCGGGACTTCTGGCTCAGGTTCAATGTGGATTGGGGGCGGTCAGTTTATGTTCCAAATTCAACCGGATGGCTGTAATGGTTGTGGGAATGTTTACCAACAAGTTCAGGCAGATGGTAGCCCATTAATGAGGGTTGAAGTCGGTAAATTGTATAAATTTAGGTACGAAATAAGATGGGCTAACAATAGTAGCGGATATATTCGTGTTTACATTAACGGTAAACTATACTATTCATTAACTGGTAAAAATTGTGACGGGAGGGGGCAATATTTCAAAACAGGGATTAATTTATTTGACAATAAGAATACTGTTAAGGTTCATATTAAGAACTTAAAAATTTGGAGGAAATAATGATAAAGTATTTAGTTGGTTCAGAAATTAATGGTTTTTTATTCGTTTCAGAATCAAGCGAAAAGGAATACAGAAGGACGGGCATATTTAGGTGTCCGTTGTGCGGGAATAATTTTAAAACGAGAGTTGATAGTATTGCTACCGGACATACAAAGTCTTGCGGATGTAAAACAGGTAGGGGCGGTAAGCCTACTCATTTTCATACATCAAGAGATGGTTACAGAAGTCATACGTATGTATCTTGGCAATCAATGTTGGCTCGATGCTACGGAAATGATCCGGCAAAAGAAGAGTACCGTAGTAAAGGGATAATAGTTTGCGAAAGGTGGCACGACTTTAATCATTTTCTTGCCGACATGGGGGAAAGGCCAAAAGGGAAAACAATTGATAGGTTTCCAAATAAATTTGGTAATTATGAACCGGGGAATTGCAGATGGGCAACTAATAAACAGCAGGCTAATAATTTAACCAATAATAGAATGGTTACTTACAAGGGAGTTACTAAAACACTTCCAGAATGGTGTGATGAATTAAAATTGAATTACCATAGGGTGATATGCAGGTTAAATAGAGGCATATCTCCTGAAGAAGCCTTTAATACTAAAAAACAAGATAGCAGTATGTACGGGAAAAGAAAAACAAGTTTCATTGTTACATACAACGGGAAAGATAAGTCACTAAAAGAGTGGGCTGACCAATTAAAGCTTCCCTATGAGGCAATACGGCTAAAAATAAGAAATAGGGGGTGGGTGGCGGCGAAGGCTATTAATCACTATCGGTTTCCACATTTAACAGGGGCATCAAATTTAATTAACCATACATTCGGCCATATAAATTAATCACCAAAAAACATAAAGCATGGAACAATTTTTTGATACAATTTTAAATGCCGTTGATTTTATAATCATTGGTATTGTATTGGTTTCAGGGTTCTTTCAGAAAATGTATTTGAAGGGATTTTATTTGAGCAAAGACAGTAGCTACGATTCAGCATTAAAGACGTTGGTTGTATCGGCTGTATTTTCTTCCATTTATATTTTGCTTATTAAAAACCCGGAGAATGTAACGAATTGGGCTAAGTATTTCCTTAGTTATGTATTTGCTACTTCTTTGTATGAGTTGCTCATTAACCCATTTACAAATTGGATTAAGAAGAAAACAGGACAATGATTGAATGGAAACACCGCAAGCCAAAACCAGTTGGATAGAGATTGTAAAAAACTATCTTCCGGCTCTTGTTTTATTAGGCGGCGGGTTTGTAAGTTTGGTATTGACATGGAAAGACGTTTCAGATAATAAGAAGGACTTAAAAGCACTTCAGGAACAAGTCACCCGTCAATACTCAATACAAAGAGAGATGAATGAAAAGACAAATGAAGAAGTTGAAGCATTGAAATTGTGGGTGGAATACCATAAAGGGTACGAACAAGCAAGAAAAGATTATCAAATAAAACCTTAAAAATTTAATAAGATGCCACAGCCGCAAATTTGGTTAGTAAAAGATACAGACGTAAATCTTTATCTTAAAAATTATAATCCTGACCCTCATTATTGTACGTGGGGAAATTGGGAAGATGCAATTCAGTTTGATACGTTAGAAGATACAGCACCAGTAATAGCAACATTGGGCGGGGAAACGGGTAAGTACATAGGTACAAATCCGCCTCCAAGATGAGAGTGAAGTTGATTATAGCAGCAACGATTTGTTTTGTTATCGGGAACATAGTTTGGCCTTTTTTCAATGAACCAAAACTGTTCTATGTTCCACTTGCAGTATTAATGGCGTTGTATGCTTTTGATATGTATAAGTTGAGAAAGGATGATAGCCCTATAATAAAAATATGGTTAGGATGGGTTTTACTGCTTGCTTGTGGTAATGTTATTAAGCAGGTTTTTTTCTCAGATTTAATGAAGCAGATTAATGATTACGTTTGGGGTGGAATAATAACACTTTGGCTTATAATCAGTATAGTAATAAAATGGGAGACCCGCAAACAACATTCTGGCAAGAAGTAGGACAATTTTTTGGTAAAGCAGCCGTATGGGTTGGGTATGCCATTTATATTAGTATCGGTGTGTTGGCAAAACTTGCATTAGATAGCAGGAGTAATAAATTGACCAAAAAACAAATAGTAATTAAGTCGGTGCTTAGTATTTTCGCCGGTTATCTTGCGGCTGTTATATGCGAATATTATGGCTATAAAGATTTAGGGAAGGTTGTTGTGCCTGTATCTACCCTATTGGGGGAAAGTTTGGTTGTCTATTTCATTACAAATTGGAGAAAGTTTTTATCAAAGATTTTACCCTCATGGATATTTCCCGATAAGAAAACAGATTTAGAAAACTAAAAACATACAATTATGAATTTCATTCAAAGTTGGAAAAAGTACAAAAAGGATTGGCTACTTGTAATAGGAGTTGTCCTTATTGGTTTCCTTGCTGTCTCAGCAGACGGCTTTAGTGATTTGGCTAATAAAAAGTTTTGGTGGAACTTTTGGTCAGTAGTTCACATTGCCGCAATAGCTACTTGTGTTATCGGTTGGTTTTACTTGAAGGCAAATGAGAAAAAGAAATGAACCTAACACCACAAACACAGAAGTATATTGCAATGGGAGTAGCTGGACTACTTGCCATTATTTTAGTTGTGACATTATTCAAGGGAAGCCGAAAAGACAACTATCCATACAAAGAACTATTAGCCGCCAAAGATTCAGTCATTGCAGAGCAGAAAAGAGCAAGGGAAATATTAGAGGCTGAAATAATAGAAAGGGAAATTAGTTTTGAAGCATTGGAAACGTTGGATAGTGTTGCGTATGCTAATTATAAACAGTTTCAGAAAATAAATAAATTACTTGATGAAAAATTGCAAATCATTCCTTCTGTTATTAAGCGGGTGGCTGGTAACAATGACAGCCTTCGGGCAATTTTCTCCAGCTTCAGGTGATACCATCCACTTAAATAAGCAAGACGCATTAAAAGTTCTTGAACAAGCATTGAAAGCAAATGTTTATCAGGAGCAGCGTGACGCATACAAATCAGAAGTTGACAGCCTCACAAAACTAATAGACATTAAGCAGCGCCAAATACAAAACCTTTCATCTCAAACAGCCAATTACCGAAACATAATTGCTACTTACAAATTAGAAATAAAAGCATTGGAAGATCAGAAAATACTTTATGAAAAACAAGTTGCTTCACTTACTAAGCAGTTAAAAAAGGAACGAAGAAAAAAGAAGTGGATAACTGTGGCAGGAACGGCGGCGGTTGGGGTATTGGTTTATTTATATGTAACTAAATAATAGATTATGCTTACAGATGCACAAGTAATAGAAAAGTATGGTGAACCGGGGGATGCCGATAACCTTACAGTAATTGAATTACCATACAAAATGAGAATAGCATGGGATTTATCAAAGACAGTTAGCAAGATGCAATGCCATAAATTAGTAGCAGATAATTTCAAGGCTGTCTTTAATGATTTACTTGCTCATTACGGGGCTGAAAAATTAACTGAGTTAGACATAGACCTCTTTGGCGGCTGCGTAAATGTGAGGCTTATGCGTGGCTCTAAAACAAAATGGTCACGACATTCATGGGGGATAGCTATTGACCTGTCACCCGCTAAAAATGCACTCAAAACAAAAAGGCCACAAGCCCAATTTTCACAACCAGAATATCAGCCAATGATTGATATATTCTACAAGCATGGTTTTATTGGATTAGGCCCGGAACAAGACCGTGATTGGATGCACTTTGAAGCTAACCAATAAAAAAGCCCCCCATTATTTCAGGGAGGCTTCAACCAACAAAACCACAAACTAACCGTCCTTAACTGATATTTATTGCTGCAAGGCTTGATAAGTTATATTGAATGAAATTCGATTTATTGCCCAATACGCTAATCCCTCCAAAACATATTGATGCCATCGCTTTTTCCCACCTATTGAAACGTGACTAACTATTGCTCCCATTGTGAAAAGGTTTTTACCCCATTTGGCTGCATGAAATCCGTCTGTGGTAAATACCAAATACTTTCCCCTGAATGTTTTCCCCTTACTTGGGTCTTTATCAATGTATTTATTTTTCCAGCTATCCTGACCAAAAAAAGGATGGTTTGAAGTATTATGAAAAGCTAAATGATCCTGCACCCCTTCAAATGCACCTGCCACAAATATTAAAACAGCCGGGGGAATGTATGGGTTTAATTTAAACTTTTCTTTATCTACTACTTTATAAACCCTTTCCCCATTTATTACAAATACCAAACTGTCTTGCCCCTTCAATGAAAGAGTAAGGATAAGCAGTACTATGGTTAGGGTTGTTTTCATGCTGTTTGGTTAATAGTTTCTAAATATGCACAAGCTTCTTCTTCTGTTCGGAAAACTTTGTTGGAAGTTTCAATTACATCATGCGAGTTCCATCTGTTGACCTTTACTTTACCAATATGCCACCAATCATTAGACCACTTAATACAACTTTCGCTTTGGTCATCCCGAAAATATCCTTCATTAAAAGCACACCAAAAAACTTCTTGATTTTCCCAATTATCGTTAATAGTGCGAAACATTTCTATTTGCAAATTGAAGTTTAGTAATTTCATTTTGATTGTTTTATTTGGTTAAGAAATATCATTTATTGGGTTATCGGTTGAATGTTTTGTAGTTCCGGCAAGTATTACTTTTCGGGTTTGGATGGCGGCAACTAATTCCACTTTGGTTACTTCAAGGTCATAGGCCAATACCTTTTTATCTTCCCCGTCTTTTGTTTCCAGTAATTTCTCAAACTTTGGTATTACAAATTCATTAATGAAGGGGACAAGCAAATCAACTTGCTCCGAAGTAGTACAAGAGTTAATCCATACTTTTATTATCTGCTGGTGGCTGAATAAATCCATTGGTGTTTGTTAAATTTGGTTATTAAAAACGTCTGTTTCTTCAATCGGTTTAGCAGTTCCACTTTTTACAAATAGAATAATGCCGCTTACTATTAAGCCCCAAATACAACCTATAATAATAAATATCATACTGTTTCGTTTTATTGGTTAAAGATAATTTTAATTTTGCGTTTCCCTATGCCTTCCGAATGATAACTAAGTATTGACCCTATTACTACCTGACATTTTCCCAATCCCCGCCAATCGTATTTTATAAAAGCTGTATCACATTCATTGAATAGATTAACCGATTTACATTTCACCGATTGCCCCCTTACTTCCATTATCTCAATAACTTTATATTGCTTTGATATTTGGCAAAGGGAAAACAAGGGGGAAAGGATGGCAAGTATTAGGAATAGCTTTTTCATGTTAGTAGCTCCCTTTCGATTTCTTCATCAATATCAGGCATCCGGTTTAATACTTGTTTCAGATCGTCCGGGTCTTTGTCTGTTTCCAGCTTTCTTATTTCATCAAAGGTTTGGCCTTCTGTATTTAGATAAATGAAAGCGTGTACGTGAGTGGCTAAGATACCATAAGCCCCGGCGTAACCAAATTCATTTTTAGGGTCATCACGGTATTTATCAGCTTCCCGCAAAGCATCTTTTAAGCGGTCAAAGGCTGCGCCTAAATTAACGTTCTGTCTTAGTTTCATTATTGGTTTGTTTTATTGGGGTTAAGCAATCAGTTTTAATTGATAGGGGTTTTCGGCCATTTCGGTAATAAACTCATCTACTTTAATACGTTTTGCCAAAGAGTCTATTTCTATAAACTCACAGTCGGTTTTATTGTCCTTTACAATTTCAATCATACGGTCTATATCATCGTCCCCGGCTACAATTCTATCGTAATAAATTTCATCCAAAAAGTTTTCCATAAAATCATCTGTCTGCGTTGCAATTTCAGGGGTCACTTCAAACAGGTTAATAACCTCATGTAGCCTTTCTTTAAATTCGTCCACTATCTTTTCCAGTTTCAAAATAGTTTCTTCTGATAGTCCTAATTCGTCTGCCAACTCGTCCATATTTTCCTGCATTAATATTATTTCGTCATCCGCTTCATTTTTCCAGTCTTTCCTTGCATCCGGTTTAATAACGTGCTTCTTTTTCATTGTGGTTTGTTTTAATTAGTGGTTAAATGTTGCTTAGGGGTTAGGCTGTAATTCAAAAATGAACGATTTGCCACCTTTTTTCATTTCAGTTATCCGGTAATATTTTCCAGTCCTTTCAATTTCCCTGTATCTTTCATTTAATATCCTTCTGCTTTTTAGGGGCAATTTATCCGCAATATCCTGATGGCTTTTACCATGCTGATAATCTCCGTTAGTTTCAATCCAATTATCGGTTAAGGTAATCCCAAAAAACCTATCTTTCTGTTGCATTTCATTTATAGTATTAAGGTTAAAAATTAGTTTCAAAAATTGGGGGTAATGCTCCCGGCTTACTCATTTTTGCATGGCACAAGTTTTTGACGGTTTACAATTTTGTGTAAGGCTGTTTTTATTTCCTCAAATTCTCCGGCAAATAGTTCATAGTATATCTTGCAAAGTGGCTCAATAGCTGCCAATTCATTTACTACCTCATTTATCATTGCATTAATATACTGCCTTGTCTTATTCTGGTTTAAGTCCTTTGCTAATTCAGGAGTGCTTAACATTTTTTCATAGCTGCGAATATCTTTAAACCGTTCCCGGATATTAGAAAAAGATGCCTTTATTTTGCTCCGGTCATTTATTGATTTATAAATTGCGTTCATAAAAAATAGTATTAAGGTTAACTAATAGGGTTATGCTGTTAAATTGTTGTTTAGGCAATTTCTTTTACTTTAGGTTGTGGCATGGCATAATCAATACTAATATCATCGCAATCATTGAAATTTGCATACCCACCGAAAGTATCAACAAGGCATTTAGCAATCTCTTCATTATGACCCCAAGCCCCAAGAGACAGGTAAAGCATATTATCCCCGTTGTTATCATAATGGTCAAAATAAGCCCAAACCCTGCGTTCTTCTTTCCCTGATTCAAATTGGTCACATGGAAAATTAAGGGCAAAACATATATCCCATATTTCGTGCATATCAAACCGGCTTTTATCGTTCTCTTTGTCGTATTCTTTAGGTGCATGAGTTAAACGGGTTGTGATCTTCCCAAACGTTTTTAAAGCCTTCAATGCTTTCTTTACTTCTTGTACCATTTCGGGAACTGTTCCCTTCATTGGTATTCTTATTTTAGTATCAACTCCCATATATTTAGTTTTTAATTAGTTTGAAAATTAGGAAGGATGCCCCAAAGGTTTGCCCCTTCCATTTACACATAAACGGGGTTAATTGCAGCAAGCTACTGCTTTAGTATAGTTATTTGATGGTATTGGTTCAGTCCAAACGTACAGGGCGCAGCCTCTTGGGTCTGTCTGGTGAAAGTAGTATATGCCAAGTTCCTTACATATAGCCGCTATCCTTTTCAATGCTCCTGCTTCACGGTCTGCTATTTTATAACGATAGGACTTACCCGTATGCGGGTGAATGTGCATAAATGGCTTACCTGTTTCTTCATCTCTTTGAATGTTCCAACTTGAATAATTATTGCCATCTCCGCACTCTTTTTCAGACCATCTTTGAAGGGTTAATTCAGCCCTCCGTAATGTTTCCGCTTGGTCATAAGTTGCGGTAATTCCAGCCCTATTAAGGCGGTTCAGTAATTCGTTTGTTTTTAAATGTGCTGTTGTCATGTTTGACCCGATTTTTTTACCAGCTTATCCGGGTGCGCTGGTTGTTTATGTGTTTGAGGTTATAAGTTTATGTATAGTCCAAACTGATGAAAGGGGATAACTCTCAATAAGAGGTTAAGACGGATAATCCTTTTAATATTGTCGGCTGTAAGGCTGTTAAATGTATTGTCTGCATCGTACAACCTTCTCAATTCTGGCTTTACTTCCTTTTCCAACCAGTCAAAATATTGATCGGTTGCCTCCCCTCCTGAATTAGCTTTATACCGATTAAAAAGCCTTTTTACGTCTCTGTTTAGTTCTTGCTTTGTCATTTTATTTCCGTCTTTATTATAGTGCTGCGGCTGCACTTGTTTGTTTATGTGTTTTTATTGTTTTATAGTTAAGGGGGTTAGGGGAAAGGGTTAAGCGGTTACGGCTTCAAAAGGCCATATTGGTCGGTCATAAACACATCCTCAATAGTTTTTACACTAATGCGCTGTATTGAGATAGTCCCCGTACTTCTGTGAAAGGTGAAACTATTATAACCAACAGCGGCATAAGACTGCAAATCTTCTTGTTCCATGTTTTCAATTTGCTCTATCGGCATTTCCCTGAATTTTGGGTTGTATTTTCTAACGCCTCCGCATGGGGATTTAGTTTCTGTAAGTTTTATTTGAGGGTTCATAATTGTTTGTTTTATAAGTGGTTAAAAAAAAAGAATAGTTAAGAGGGGATTAATCAGCCCTTAGTATATTTCAAGTTCGGGGAATGCTTAATCCAGTCAATTATAAGCTGCTCGTAATAGCCAACTTTTTGCGGGTGAAATTCCCTTGCATAGTTCAGCTTAATATACAAACTGTCTAAATAAGGACATTTTGCACTCTCTGGTATTTCTGAATAATTAATCATAACTAATTGATTTAAAATTTAATAACGGTATAAAGACAGAGTAAAGATAGTCCCGGTACTTGCTCAGGCTTTCCCGGAACTAAGCTATTTTACTGAAACGGATACTTTGCCGCCATTTATCTCTAATGCCTTAGCGACTATTACCCCAATGGCTATTTCTTTTCCGTCTTGGTCTTTGTCAGCATAACGGGAAAATAAATGGGTTTCAACGGGGATGCCTTCTAAAGAAAGGTGAACCCTGTCAGAGTTGATAGCTACTTCGTAGCCTTTTTGTTTTGTGTTCATTGTTGCTTAGTTTTTAAAGTGATTTAATTAAGTTGATAGAGTAAAGATAATAACTTAACGTGACACTACCAAATTTATTTTACGTTTCGTGACATTATTTGACAATTGTCAATCTTTCTTAACTAACACTAATGAAAGCTCAGGTATTTCCCAACTGATTTCTGCCTTATCCCCTGACAGTTTCCCGGTTCTGGTTCTTCTTATCCTTTGACGATAATAAGATTCAGACTTGTTATGTGTCTCAGCTTTCCGGGCTGGTGTTGTCCATTCATTTAGGTTAATGATAATTACCTTACCCATAACCTTTTCTTTATTGTCGTTTTTGCTCATTCCTTAAATGCTTTTATACTTGATAACATTACGTTGTTAATAGCGATAGAATTAAAACGTTTCCCGCTTGCTATTTCTAAATGTCCGTTTGGGGTCATTCTAAATAGGGTCAATCCTGCTTTATTCCATTTATCAAATGTTTTTGGAGTTATTCGGGTAGTATGGTATGAATTACCAATATACACGGTCAATCCATCCTTTAAGGATGAAATGATAAAATCGTATGCTTTTTGTGCGCCGGTCATATATTAATAAATTGTTTTACTTGCTCAGGTAATTGCTCATATTTAATACGGTAATCCTTATCTAAATCCCCGTTTTCATCCTTTGTTCTTTTTAGGATATATTCAGGTTTACCGTTATTTACGTGAATGTAGTAATCCGGGTTTGTCCCTGCGTCATTGGCATAATATCGTAAATAGATATTCCCGGTCTTTTTTATATGTCTCTTATGTGTTAACCTTACTTCCATGAGTGCAATATATAACCAAACGTGACCAATACCAAATATATTTCCCTATTCGTGACATTATTTGACAATTATCAATCCCCCACCAGCCCCCCAACCACTTTCCCCCCTGCCTCTACAATCCTCTCAGGCTTCAATACCTTCTCACAACCGGCATATCAATCCAATAGTGGCGCAATCGCTTTACTCCCATGATCCGGG